>Ga0272447_1000997_pt1 | contig 19210 bp, 20 predicted proteins | sample YNPCB0133_FD_194589 | JGI IMG/M metagenome (GOLD analysis project Ga0272447, IMG submission 194589) | Hot spring microbial mat communities from Yellowstone National Park, WY, United States - YNP-CB-013-3 | ecosystem: Environmental > Aquatic > Thermal springs > Hot (42-90C) > Sediment | place... | reverse complement strand
AGGAGTTGGTGAAGCATTTGCAGTCCTTTGAACTGGAGTTGAAATTCAGCGCCGGCATTTGGTATTTCTCGCCGCCAGCGTCTCGCTTCCACGACTACTACAAGCCTATCCTGAACATTGAGCAGCGTTTGGAGATTGCCGCCAAGTTGAAGGACTACGGTTTGTCCGCTCTCGAAGCCCACTATCCCACCGAAATCAACGAAGACAACCTTGACCTTTGGAAATCCTTCGTTCGTGACACAGGGATTAGGCTGCTGACCGTGGTTCCCGGGCTGTTCTACGATGCCGACTTTGAATTCGGTTCGCTCAGTTCGCCCATCCCGTCTGTCCGGCAAAAAGCCATTGAACGAACCATCATCACTTTGCGGCTGTGCAAGGAATTTGATTGCGACTTCTCCATCGTTTGGCCTGGCATTGACGGCTACGAGAACAACTTCGGTGTAGACTTTTATGGCATGTGGGATCGCTTTGAGGAAGGCTTGGCTCAAGCGATGGACGAAGTGCCCGGTGTCCGAATCGCCATTGAGCCCAAACCTTACGAACCTCGAGGCAACAACATCTACCGAATGACCGCAGACGGAATTCTGGCAGCGAAAGACATTGAGGCTCGGTTGACTAACCCTGAAAACAAAAAGTTGCTGGAGGAAGGTCACGCATTGGTCTGCCTCAACCCCGAGATTGGTCACATCTTGATGGGCACAGAAGATGTCCCTTACTGCCTCGCACGAATCATGCGCGAAGGGCGACTCGCTCATACTCACTGGAACAGCCAACCGCTGGGCAACTACGACCAAGACCTCAATGTCGGCGTTATCGGTCCAGAAATTACCGAGGCAGCGTTGTTCGTCCTGAAGATGTATGGCTACACTGGCTATTTCGGCATTGACATCAACCCTGAGCGCCAGCCCGTTGATGTCGCACTGAAGATTTGCATGGACGCATTGAGAGCCGCTGCCGACCGAATCAATAGCCTTGACTACGAGAAAGTCGTTTGGGCAATGATGCACCCCGACAAGGCTCGCGGATGGTTAGAAGCCTACCTCATTCGGATGCGGGCACTACATCCCGAAAAACTTCCGCCCCTTTGGGAACTACCGATGGCTTAGCGACACTGCAAGGGGGCGACCAAACTCAGGTCGCCCCCAATCGCCTTTGGGAGGTGAGAGAAATGGCGGTCACCTATGAAGTCGTGACGGAACTTGTGGAAGTTGAGGAGGTGCCAGAGAAAATGCCTGAAAGTCCTTGGCACAACAAAAAGGTGGAAGAGGTGAAAGAGCCGTTGGAAGAGTTTTTGCGCGGGTGGGAAGGTGCTGCGGTCTTCCGTGACCTTTACTTCAAGCATAAAGGTAGGCGCTATGCACCCGACACCGCTGTTGTCCTTCAAAACGCTCCGCCTTTAGAAAAAATCGGCATTAACTACCGCGTCCCTGAAGATGGTCCGTCCCCCGATGTCGTCATTGAAGTTGCTGTCAGTCCCAAATCGTTAGGCGAAGCCCTCAGCGAGAAAGCCGATTTCTACGCCGAATTGCAAGTCAAGGAGTATCTCGTCGTGGAAGCCTTTCCCGAAAAGCCCATACGCCTTTGGTTCGCCCGTCCCATTTCGGGTGAGCGCCCTGTCCCTGTCTCAGAAGCACGGTTGGAAACCATCGGCGTCCTCGTTCGCCCCGAAGGGCAAAAAATCCGCTTGTTTGATTTTGAAGGCAACGAAATCCTTTCGCCATCCGAAGCACTTGAGCGCGAACGAGCAAAGCGACAGGAACTGGAACGAAAAGTCGCTGAATTGGAACGGTTGTTGGCTCAAAGAAGCGAAACCCAAACGACGAGCAAATGACGGCAAGGTGGGGCGACAAAGATGCTAATGGGAGAGCAACGAAGTTTTCCTTTCGCTCCGTTCAAGCAATCACAACGAGCCAAGCATTTTCAGCGCCGCGAGAAAGTTTTCGGACAGTTCTTCACGCCCGCCAACTTAGCAGCGTGGATGGTGGAAGTTGTCGCAACCCTTCTCCCCAACCATAATGCCGCATTGGACCCAGCCTGTGGCGATGGAGCATTTTTGCTGCCGCTTTTGCGGAAGGGCTTCAGCGAGGTTTGGGGCATTGACCTTGATACCGACCTTCTGAGTGAATGTCGGCAAAGGTGCTCGGATGGGAGGCTAATCTTGAGGCACGGAAACGCTTTGAAAATGCTTTTTGAGTTGCAAGGGAAATTTGATGCCGTTGTCACGAACCCGCCTTTCTCCGCCAAGTATGGAAGGGTGACCGACCCATTGTTGCTTCACTCATTTGAGTTAGGGCGAGGGCGGAGCAGTGAGGCTCTTGAAGTCCTGTTTTTGGAACTTTGCGTGCGGGCATTGCGGGACGAAGGTATTTTGGCTGTCATCCTGCCCGAAGGGATATTCGCCAATTTGCCAATGCGGCGGGTTCGGACATGGATTTGTCGCCACGCTACACCCATTGCGGTCATTAGCCTTTCGCGAAACTTCTTTGCTGCCAAAAGTTGCGTCCTGATAGCGAGAAAGTCACCGTCAACGGCAAACGCTCAAGTTTTGCTTGCCCATGCTGAAACGGACGACGATTTGCGAACCATTGCCCAAGATTTGTTGCTCGGCAAGGGCGTTCGGAGACCCGTTTTTGAGTTGTTTGACAACATGACACCGCTCCACCACTTAAACTCTTTGTCCCAACCTTGCGCTTTCCCGCTTCGTCCTTTGGAGGACTTCCTAAAGGAGATGAGGTGCGGAAGCACTCTCTACGGTGACCAGCGAAAATTTGCTCGGTCTGGCATTCCCTTCATCTCAGCAAAGACGGTGACTCCCTTTGGCATTGACTTGAAGCGGGACGGGAGATTCGTTGAAGAAGGGAGCCCGATGGATAAACCGCAAGCACGGACTTGCGTCGGTGATGTTTTGTTCGTTCGGGTGGGAGTTGGATGTATTGGGCGAGTCGCTGTGGTGCTACGCGATGATGAAACGGGTGTCGCCGATGACTACATCTACATCTTGAAGTTCAAGCCCGATATGTTGCCCGAATTTTTCGCACTTTACGCTCAAACGCATTTCTTCCGACAGCAGTTGGAGAAGTTCAAACGCGGAACTGGAACGGTAACCGTGCCGCAAAAGGCGTTGCGCCAGATTCTCGTGCCTGTCGTGCCACTGATTGTTCAACAAAGGTTTGCCCAAGCATATCGCGATTTGCACGACCGCTTTCGTCAAGGACAAATCCCTGACAACGAACTCCACAACTTGGTCGCACAATTAGAGCGGATGTTGGAGGGGATTTTGTCAGTGCACAATGCGATGAGCAGTTTACTATTGCGACCGAAGCAAGTGGGCAAGAATTCTTTGGCTTCAAGTTGCACTGGCGCAAACATCCGCTTCTAAGGCGTGAAATTGGCGATGGGACAGTTGTTGAAATTGAGTTGCGGCACCGACAGCGCGCTGTCGGTTTTCAGGCGATGGTTTTCCTGCTCATCCCAATCAGCCAATGTGAACCCGTAGACATCGTTGGGCGAAAGGCAAAACCGAAGGAGAAAGTCGCTTGGACGCCTTCGCGGAAAGTTTTGGAGACTTTGGCGAAAGCGTTTGCAATCGCATCAAGGTCGCATAGGGACGATATGCTGAAACTGCTAAAAGCGTTGAAGGAGGGATGAGGTTATGGCGAAGGTTGTGTCGGTGAAGGCAAGGGAGATTCTGGATTCGAGAGGCAACCCGACTGTTGAGGCGGAAGTCACTTTGGACAACGGTTGCGTCGGTTGGGCTGCTGTCCCTTCAGGAGCGTCAACGGGCGAATATGAAGCCCTTGAGTTGCGGGACAACGACCCTAAGCGTTACAACGGTAAAGGCGTCTTGACCGCCGTCAAACATGTCAATGAAGTCATCGCACCAGCAGTCGTTGGGCTTGACCCCAGCGACCAAAAGAAACTGGACAAAGTGATGCTCCAACTTGACGGCACAAAGAACAAGTCAAAGTTGGGAGCCAACGCCATCTTGAGCGTCTCGCTCGCTGCCGCCCGCGCCGCTGCCGCAGCAAAAGGGGTTCCGCTTTACAAACACATCGCCGAACTGTTCGGAACTGAAGGAGTAACTTTGCCCGTGCCACTCATGAACATCATCAACGGCGGTGTCCACGCTCAAAACAACCTTGACTTGCAAGAGTTCATGATTGTGCCCGTCGGATCACCGACTTTCGCCGACGCCTTGAGAATGTGTTCGGAGATTTACCACACTTTGCGCAAAGTGCTCATAACGATGGGACGGAGCGTCGGTGTCGGTGACGAAGGTGGGTTCGCACCAGTCCTTGACGGCGGCAGCGTTGAAGCGTTGCAGTTGCTCATGGAAGCCATTGACAAGGCTGGCTACACGCCAGGAAAAGATGTCTGCTTGGCGATGGACCCGGCAGTTTCTGAACTTTACGACGCCAAAAAGAAAGTCTATGTCTGGCAACGCGAAGGCAAGCGCATGAACGCAGAGGACATGGTTGGCTTCTGGACCGAACTGGTTGACCGGTTCCCCATCATCTCCCTTGAAGACGGGATGGCGGAAAACGACTGGAAAGGTTGGGAATTGTTGACGAAAGCGTTGGGCGAACAGATTCAATTGGTCGGGGATGACCTGTTCGTGACAAACCCGCAGCGACTCAAGCGCGGCATCAAATTAGGTGTCGCCAACGCTATCCTGATCAAAGTCAACCAAATCGGAACCCTGAGCGAAACCCTTGAAACGATGCGCATCGCAAAAGAAGCGGGTTACGCTTGCGTCATCAGCCACCGAAGCGGCGAAACTGAGGATACCTTCATCGCTGACTTGGCAGTGGGAACCGATGCAGGGCAGATCAAAACGGGCGCACCTTGCCGAAGCGAAAGAGTCGCAAAATACAACCAGTTGCTCCGCATTGAGGAGCAGTTAGGCAAGAAGGCTGTCTATGCTGGCAGGAAAGCCTTCCCTGCTGTCAACTGGAGGCGCGTAAAGAGCGCCTGACGATTTCTGGGAGTGGCTGCAGATGAAACGGCGGCAGATTTTCGTGACTGTCATGCTGCTGGCAATAGTGGCTCTCTCCTTCCTGACGGTGAAGCAACAGGAAGAGGCAGGGTATCGCTACCTTCCCATCACAAGGTCAAGTTTCTCGACTGCGCCTACAGGGACGAAAGCCCTTTACCGAACTTTGAGCGAATTGGGTTTCAAGGTTGAGCGGTGGCGGAAACCGTGGCGATACTTGGACTTGAAAAAGCGCAACACGGTCTTGTTCGTGATTGAGCCTGCCAGCAACCTTTTCCCCCGCTTGGAAGATTGGAGGCGGGTAGTTGAGTTCGCTGAAGCAGGGAATCTGGTTTGGGTCTCCGCTGAGTTCATTCCCGAAACTGTGGCAGGGGAAGCAAAAGCATCAAGGGTTTCGCGAACTGCCCACCCGCTTTTCAACGCACCGTGGTTGGACGGAGTTAAGCGTTGCATTGTCAAGAGCGAGGTTCGGCTAACGAAGCCATGGCAACCGCCCGTTCAGGCGACTTTCGTTTCTCTGGAACCGCATCGCGAAATCCCGCTGCTGGGAGACCAAAGCGGGACAGTCTTGAAAGTTATTGTCGTGGGGAAGGGCTATATCGTCGTTGACAGCAACCCTTACGCTCTGAGCAACGAAGGCATAGCCAAAGGCGATAACTTTCGGTTAGTGCTCAATATCGTGGGCAGTGTGGCAGGTCAAAATGGCGCTGTTCTCTTTGACGAGTGGGGGCGGGGTTTGGGCGAGGGCGAACATTGGTGGTGGGCTGTGACCCCAGCAACAAGGGGCACTGTTTTGCAATTGGTCTTCGCAGGTCTCCTGCTTCTCTTGGCGCTAAGCATTCGCTTTGGTCGCCCAATTGCTCCACCGACTCAGCCATTAAGCCGAACCGCTTTCGTGCAAGGTTTGGCGACGCTGCTTCAACGGGGAGACACACTCCGCGATGTCGTCAAACTGCTTGAACTCCAGTTCCTGCGACAAGTTTTCGGTTTGCCCTACTTGTGGCAGTTGCCTGAGGGCGAGCAAGTTGAGCGAATGCTCCTTTCGTTGCCACCAGCGAAGCGAGGAGAAGTCCGCAGGATTTGGCTTTGGGCTGAGAAGTTGAGGCACCAACCCCAATTGAGCGAAAAAGATGTGCTCAAATGGGCGAGGGAAATGCAAAAGGTCGCACAAGCGAGGAGGTGAGGAATGTGAGGGCGATGTTGAAAGCAGTTGTTGTGGCGGCGTTGCTTGGCACGATTTTGCTTGCTTCAGGTCAAGACGACTTGGCGAAATGGAGGGTTGTCCCGACAACAGGATTGAATGTCCGTTGGAAACGGATGGGAGGAAGGTTGGTCATCAACTTTTCCAAGTTGGGCGAGGAGCGCCGATTGCTGCTTCTGGAAACAACCCAGCCTCAGATTTCAAAGGCGAAATCGGTTGACATTCGCTACTGTTTGAGGCTTGTCAGAGACGGTCGGTTGAGGTTCGCTGTTTTGGCGTATGGTGACGCAGGTGGAGTTTGGTTCAAAATCGTCCAACCCGTTGAGGGCGTGGACGAAGAAGTTGACTGGCGAATCCCATTGTCAGGACTCAAGCCTGCAGCCTTCAGCACTCTCCAAACCGATCCCGATATAGCGAAAATCCGAAAGTTGCAGGTTGGGTTGGTTTTGGATGGCATTTGCGAAGGCGTCTGGGAAATTGAAAGCATCTCGTTGAGTTCAAAGCCTTTCAAACCGACAAAGCCCATCGTCGTTCCAATTTCCCCTCAAGCCAAACTTTCTCTCGCTCACGACCCTGCAGCGAAAGCGAGAACGGAAATTGTCAAGGAAGGACCTGAAGGGAAGTGGTGCTGGAAAACCGAGTTCGTCATCCCCGGCGGAAGGCACATGTATGTCTTGCCTTCACTTATAATGCCCGATGCGGACTTGACAGGTTACAGCGGTCTGCAATTGACCTACAGGGCGAATTTGCCCTCTGGCATCAAGGCGTTGCTCATCATTCTCGTTGAGCACGACGGCTCGCACTACTACACTGACTGGATTGCAACTCCAAGTGGCGAATGGCGGACATTGGTCGTTCCTTTCTCGGAGTTCCGTCTCGGAGGCTGGTCTCAGGACGAAAACGGCAGGCTTGACTTTGACCAGATCGGAAGCGTCATCGTGGGGATGCATGGGACAACGAGTGAGTCCGAGGGGCGTGGCTCAATTTGGATTGCCTCAATTGCTTTTGTCCCGTGAACTTCATCGCATCGGGCATCGGCACGGCGAATTGTGGCATTTGGGGCAACCGTTGGCATACCTTTGAACTGCAGCCTCAATGTCAACGCCTGCCAAATTCGCCACGCTCAAAAGCCACGCCAAAACATCCGAGAACTCAACATGCAACGCTTCCTCATCTCGTTGATCGGTTTTGAGCAGTCGGGCGAGTTCGCCTACTTCCTCCACGAACCAAAGGAAAGTTCGCTCCAAACCCCGTTGAGAATCCCGCTCAAAGTAAGTGCGGCGAATCTGCTCCTGCAAATTCCGTAAAGTCACCGACTTTTCCCCCTTTCGCAAAATTTACGGCTGCGAGATGACTGACTTTTTGTCCGCTTCAGGCATACAATTGTTTGGCGCAAGAAATACGAGAGGCAAGGGGTGATGGCGATGAAAGCGGCAGCAATCGTGGCTCACGGCGGCGTTGATGGGCTCAGATACATGGACTTGCCCGACCCGCAACCGGGTCCAAATGAGGTCGTGATTCGCGTCCGAGCCTGCGCTCTCAACCACTTAGATGTTTGGCTTCGCATTGGCATCCCCGCATACAAACTTGAGTTGCCCCATGTGCCCGGTAGCGATGTCGCAGGCGAAATTGTCGCCCTCGGCGACGGAGTGACGAATTTCAAAGTCGGCGACAAGGTAATTGTCAACCCTAACCTGACTTGTGGGGAATGCGAATGGTGTCGGATGGGAGAGGACAGCATGTGCCAGTCGTTCGGCATATTCGGGGCAAAATGCTGGGGCGGCTACGCTGAATATGCGAAAGTCCCAGCCCGCAACCTTATCCCGATGCCAGAGAACTTGACTTTTGAACAGGCAGCAGCCTTCCCGCTAACTTTCCTTACCGCTTGGCACATGCTCATCACTCGCGCCGGTCTTAAACCGGGCGAGCGGGTGTTGGTCGTCGCTGCGGGCAGTGGCGTGGGCGTTGCAGCCGTTCAAATCGCCAAACTTGCAGGCGCGTTCGTAATTGCAACGGCGGGCACCGACGAAAAGTGCGAAAAGGCAAAAGCATTGGGCGCTGATGCTGTAATCAATCACAGCCGAGAAAACATTGCCGAAAAAGTTCGCGAACTTACCGATGGTCGCGGAGTTGATGTCGTCTTTGAGCATGTCGGTCCCGCAGTTTTTGAGCAGTGTTTGCGCTCGTTGGCGAAAGGAGGGCGTCTTGTAACTTGCGGTGCCACGACAGGACCGACAGCCAGTTTTGACATCCGCTTCCTTTTCAGCCGGCAACTTTCCATCATCGGCTCAATGATGGGGCGAACCAGCGAACTGTTGACAATTGTCCGCCTCGTTGGCGAAGGCAAGTTAAAGCCAGTTATTGACCGCATCTTCCCACTCGCCGAAGCAGCGAAGGCTCACGAAGTCTTGGAAAGCCGAAACTTTTTCGGCAAGTTAGTCTTGGTGCCGTGAAGGTTGCCTCATGCTAAATGACTGGAGGGCAAGGTTTCTGCTGAACCCATTCTTTCGGCAAATCGTGAGGTCGCCAAATCGGCAGGTCGTGGAGGCAACAAATAGCGGATGGCAACTGGCAAACGGTGAACGGCGATTAGCGAACGGTAACTTTGTGGCAGTGCAAGATCACTGCTCACAAAACCGTTCGCCACTCGCCATTTACTCACTTCGTTTTCGCCAACCGTTCCTCAATCGCAGCCTTGATTTCCTCAACGGTCGGCATCCTTTGGGCTTCATAGCGGGAGAAAACTTTCTCACCGTTGACGAACACATCAAACTCGCCCTTGTCAACAGGCACGAGCACAACCTCCATGTCCCTGTTGAACCTCATGCCGTAATCGCCCAAAAGTTGGTTTGCCAGTTGGATGGCGTGAGGTTGGTGTCCGCAAGGTTGGCAGTATGCGATGCGAACGCTGAGTTTCGGCACAGTTGCGCACCTCCTTGTTTTGGGTTTTGCTTCAGGCGGGGCTGGGATTTGAACCCAGTCGGAACGCCTTTCGTTCCGCCGTCGGGTTTGCAACCCGAGGGTCGCACCAGCACCGTCCCCGCCACAGCAGGGGAAATTTTTGCGGCAACCCTTCCACAGGTCAAATAGATTTCGCCAATAGGTCGGAAGGCTTTTTATTGATGCAGCAGTCGGGGGTGATTTCACGAATTTTCGCCGACTAAATTCGGCGCTCAGGTTCTGCGTCATCAACTACGGACTAAAGTCCGTAGCATGGTTCGCTTTGGGTTGCGCCATCAACTGCGGCTAAAGCCAGCAGCGCAAAAATTTTCAGACCGCAGCAATTGCTCGCTGCAAAATCTCAATCGCTTGGTCAATTTCTTCGGCTGTCACTGTCAAGGGCGGGAGAAACCGAAGGATGTAATCGCCGATGGCATTGACGACCAAACCTATCGGCTCCGCCTTAAGGCATGCGTCTCGGACCTTAGGTGCTATGGGCTCAGTGAATTCCACCGCAACCATCAACCCTTTGCCCCTTACTTCCTTGATGGGAGCGTCCAACTGCTTCAACTTCGCCGTAAGGTAACTGCCCATCTGCTGGACATTTTCCAACACCTTCTCTTCCTCCAGGACATCCAGAAAAGCCAATGCCGCAGCGCACGCCAAGTAATTGCCTCCGAAAGTTGATGCGTGAGTGCCCGGTTGCAAAACCTCAGCCCATTCAGGCTTAGCGAGCATCGCCCCCATCGGAAAGCCACCGGCGATGCTTTTTGCGAGAGTGAATATATCGGGTCGGATGCCGTAGTGTTGGAAGGCAAATAATTTGCCCGTCCGCCCCATCCCCGTTTGGACTTCATCAAGGATTAGCAAGACCCCTCTCTCCCGACAAATTTCCGCCACCCTCGGCAAATAGTCATCGGGCGGGACACGGACGCCGCTTTCGCCTTGGATTGGTTCAAGGATAACGGCGCAAGTTTTGTCAGTAATCGCTTCCTCAACAGCCTCAGCGTCCCCAAAAGGGACGAACTTTACGCCCGGCAGCAAAGGCTCAAAGCCGTGATGGTATTTGGGTTGACCGGTGACCGATAGGGCACCGTAGGTTCGCCCGTGGAAACTGTCAATGGCGGCGATTATCTCCCACTTGCCGCTGAGTTTCTCGTTGCCGATTTTCCTCGCAAGTTTCAACGCTGCCTCGTTGGCTTCAGCGCCGCTGTTGCAGAAAAAGCACTTGTAACCGCCGCTCAAATCGCTGAGCCGTTTAGCCAATTTCGCTTGCAGTGGGTTATGGAACAAGTTGCTGGTGTGCCACAACATTGACGCTTGGTGCTGGATTGCTGCGGTGAGTTTTGGGTGGCAATGCCCGAGCCCACAAACGGCGATGCCGGTCAAAAAGTCCAAATACTCCTTCCCCTCCGTGTCCCAGAGCCTCGTCCCGTAACCCCTCACGAAGGCAACGGGCAACCGCGAATAGTTGGGTGCCAATGCTTCCTGAGCCAACCTCTGCACCTCTTCCAAAGTCATCCTTCAACCCTCCTTGTTGATTTGCCTCCAACTCACATGCTAAGGATGCGTTCCAAGTCCTCGTTTTTCCCGAAGATGAGCAGGTGGTCTTTCTCCAAGATGGCGTCTTCGCCGCCGGGGTTTGGAATCATTTTCCCGTTGCGCTTGATGCCGATTACGGTCACGCCATACTTGCGCCGCAAGTCAAGGTCTTTGAGTTTTTTGCCCACCATCCATTTCGGCGCTTCAAGTTCTTCCAGACTCCAGTCTGGGTCAAGTTCCAAATAGGCAGCGATTCGCCCGGGCGAAAGCAGTTGGTGAGCCAACCTTTCACCCGCTTCCCTCTCGGGAAAGACAATCAAGTCGGCTCCGATTTTCTTAAGGATGTGCGCTTGCCGCTCCGTCACAGCCTTAGCAGCGATGAAACGGGCTCCCAGTTCCTTCAGCGTAGCCGTGATTAAGATGCTATTGCCCAAGTCCGTGCCCGTTGCTACGACGCAGGCATCGAAGTGCTGAACACCTAAATTGCGAAGGACATTTTCGTCAGTGGCATCGGCGCACTGCAAATCCTCAACGATGTCGCGGAAGTCTTCCACCAGTTCAGGATTTTTCTCCACCACGACAACTTCGTGCCCCATCCGAACCAATTCGCGAACTACGGCTTGACCGAAATAGCCCAAGCCGATGACCAAAATGCAGCATCGCTTCATGGCTTATCATCTCCTGTCAGCCGACGAGAATTTCTCCAAAAGGATAGCGCACAGGTTCAACGCTCCGACCAGCGATTGCTATGAGCAATGTGAGCAAACCAACCCTGCCAGCAAACATTGTCGCCACCAAAATTAGTTTGCCGCCGGCGCTGAGGAACGGGGTAAAACCTGTGGACAAGCCGACAGTGCCGAACGCTGAAACGGCTTCAAAGAACAGGCTAAGTGGTCCATGCGGAACACCTTTAGCAAGCAATGCCCCTTCTGTGACGCACAAAAGCAAAGTGGCTGCTCCGATGGTGTTTATCGCCAACAGAGTAAAGGCGACAGCCTTTGAGAGGCGTTCCGGATGAACCGAGCGGTGGAAAATCACAACTTGCTCTTTCATCCTCACGCTTGACCAAGTTGCCGCTGCCAAGACCGCTATGGTTGTGGTTTTCACGCCGCCCCCGGTTCCACCGGGAGACGCACCTATGAACATCAGAAGGCACAACAGCCAAAGGGATGCTGCGGTCAAAGAACCTGTCGGGACGGTTGAGAAACCTGCCGTCCGAGCGGTCGCCGATTGGAAGAAAGCGGACATAGCCTGAATTGGCAAAGGTTGATTACCGAGCGTTGAGGGGTTGCTGTGCTCAAAGAGCCAAATCAGCAAAGCACCGCCAAACCACAGGAGCAAGTTGACGATGAAAACTGTTCGGGCATGAACTGACCAACGAAGCCTCCTTCCCCTGAGTCTGTCCGAAATTTCCACAATCACAGGGAAGCCTATGCCGCCGAGCATGAGCAAGAGAGCAACAGTCAAGACAACGAAAGGGTCTTGGGCGAAAGGTTGGAGACTTCCCTCCCATCCCCTCTCTTTGCCGACCAACCCGAAAACATCAAGCCCCGCATTGCAGAAGGCAGAAACGCTGTGAAATATGGCAAACCACAACCGCGCACCAAAGGGAAGTTCGTATCGCCCGAATGCGAGAAAGAGCAAAATTGCCCCCGCAAGTTCAGTTGCGAAGGTAAAGGCTATGGTGTATCGGAGCAAACGCCACGCTTCAACCAACTCGCCCAGCATGATTTCAACGCTGAGCCTTTGAGAGACCGAGAGTCGGCGGCGAAGTAACATCGCCGCGAAAGCGGAGACAGTCATGTAGCCCAACCCGCCAACCTGAATGAGAGCCAACAGGATAATTTGTCCGAGAAGCGAAAGGGTGCTGCCCGGGTCTACTGGCGACAGACCTGTCACGCAGACAGCGCTGGTGGACAGAAAGAGAGCATCCACCCAGTCAAGGGGCTGCATTTCGGCGGAAAAGGGTGCTGCCAAAAGCAATGCCCCTGCACCGATGATGACAGCAAAACTCAAGATGACCAAGTGCGACGGTAGTAACCTGAAGCGTTTTTTCACCATCTCGGTCTCGCCGCTTCAAACTTCAACAGCGACAGCAGCGTGGCTTCGGTAAACTTCCTGAGCCGCCGCCAAGCCACTTTCCACATCGCAAGGAAAACCTTCATCCCTGAGAATTGCACCCAGAGCCGAAATCGCCAGAAAGACATTCCGCTTCTGAGACGAGTATCCCATCAACCCGAACCTCCAAATGCGTCCCTTAAGTGGTCCCAAACCTGCGCCAATTTCCAAGTGAAACTCATTGAGAAGCCTTATCCGAACACGAGCATCGTCAATCCCATCGGGAACGAGCACTGTCGTCAAGACCGGAAGCCGATGCTCAGGTTCAGTGACAAGCAAAGTCAATCCCATCGCTTCCAAACCCTTAGCCAAAGCTAGCCCGTTAATGCGATGGCGTTCCCAACGGTTCTCCAAGCCTTCCTCTTCAATGAGCCTGAGGGCTTCGCGAAGTGCAAAGACCATGTTGATGGGAGCGGTGTGATGGTAAGCCCTATCCTCGCCCCAGTAGGTCTTGACGAGCAAAGCGTCAAAATACCAACTTCGGCAAGGTCGCTTGCGGGATTTCAAAACCTTCACTGCTCGGTCATGAAAAGTCACTGGTGCTAAGCCGGGCGGAGCGCCCACGCATTTTTGAGTTGCAGAGTAACTGGCATCAACTCCCCATTCGTCAATCAAAACCGGGACACCGCCCAACGAAGTCACTGTGTCTAAGACGATTATGGCATCGTGTTCGCGGGCGCATTTTGCGATTTCCTCAACGGGTTGAAGAACGCCCGTTGATGTCTCGGCGTGAACGATAGCGACAATTTTGGGGCTGTGCTTTCGTATAGCCTCGCACGCATCGTCAGGGTCAAAGGCTTTGCCCCATTCCTGTTCAACGACTATGACTTCAGCCCCGAGCCTTTCTGCCATTTGAGCCATGCGGTTGCCAAAGTAACCTTTCACGAAGACGAGCACTTTGTCACCGTCCTCAATCAAGTTCGCAAGGCACGCTTCCATTCCCGCCGAGCCAGTCCCTGAGATTGGGAAGGTCAACCCGTTGCGCGTCCGGAAGAGCCTGCGGAGTCCTTCTCGCACTTCGTCCATAACTGTCAAGAAGTCTGGGTCTAAGTGCCCGATGGGCTGGTGCACCATAGCCCTCAAAACTCTCGGGTCAACATTGCTTGGTCCAGGTCCCATCAAAATCCGATTGGGCGGAGCAAGGTCTCGCCATTCCCTTTCTCCAAGTTCCGACATCGTTCACCATACCCCCTTAGTCGCCCAGATTTAATTGGCTTTTCAGTTTCTGACGAACCGTTTCGGCGCGGTGTCATTAGTTTTTGACAACCATCAAGGCGCAAATTCTAAGCCCAAAAGCATAGCACACTCGGGCAAAAAGTGCAGCACCTCGGTGCAAAAAGAAAAAACGCCCCAACCGACTTTGCACCAATTTGGCACTTCGTGTCGGTTTGGGGCGCTTTCTGTCTAAGGCTTCAGTTCACTTTAGAGCCAATCGTTGCCCTTTAGGACGCGGACTTTTTGTGCTCGCGGACCCTTCGGGGACTGAGCGACTTCCAACTCCACTCGGTCGCCTTGCTTCAAGGTGCGGAAACCACCTTGACCTTCAATGGCGGAGTAGTGGACGAAAGCCTCCGTCCCGTCATCGCAAGCGATGAAACCGAAGCCTTTCGACTCGTTGAACCATTTGACCGTCCCACGGTGCTTTGCCATAGCAGCACCGAACCTCCTTGAAAGTTTTGATTTCGCCCCGGCTCGTCTTCGGCAGCGGCTTCCGTCCCCTTCCAAGGTTCGGTGCCGCGTGCGGCAACGACAACCGAAAGCGTTGGGCAAAAGTGTGAAGCGAAGGCGAAGGAAACGCAAGGGGCAAAATAGCGGTTTTTGCCGCCAGTTTTTCGGTTTTCACTTTTTGTCAAGCCTTTTCTCGCTCACACGGAAACAAGTTCGCCGTCCCTGCTTTCCAAGTCAATTCTCCAGATGTGTTCCGCCACCATCCCGTGCTGGTGAAAGAAGGCATCAAGGGCTTCGCGATTTGGGGCGTTGAACAGGCAAACCAAAACGCCGTCTATAAGCCCAGCAAAGGCTTTCTCGCAGTAAACTTCACCTTGCTGACTCAAGCGGGCGACCAAGTCTTGGAGTTGCCTGCGGGTCAAACAGGCAGTGGCAAAGATGCCGATGTATTTCGCCATGGCTTTCCCTCCTACGGCTCGATTTTGACCGTCAACCCATTGAAGTCAAAGCGGAAAGGCAACAAAGTCATTTTCGCCTCTAACAGTTTCTGCTCAACACGCCACTTAGCCGCTTCGTCCTTGCACAAAAACAAAACACAACCTCCCCCGCCAGCACCGCAAGGTTTGCCTCCCAAAATTTCGTCTTTAACCAAGCCAAACAGGCGCTCAATGGTCTCATTGCTTGTGGAAGCGTCCAACCTTTTGCTGCACTCAAACTGGAGCGACAAAATTTCGCCCACCCGCTTCCAATCGCCTCTCTCTAACGCTGCCTTGCACTCGTAAGCGCTGTCCCTCATCGTGAGCAAAGCGTCAATGACCTCACGATTGCCGCGACCGAAACGACCCCAGACATTTTCGTGGATTCGGGACGAAAGGCGGGACGCACCAGTATAGCAAAGCACGAAAAGTTTCTCCAGTTCGGAAAGTTTTTCCGGCGGTATCCTGACCGGGTTGACAGTTACTCCATCGTTTCGGAACTCAAAAAGGTTGATGCCACCGAAAGCGGCAGCGTATTGGTCTTGCTTCCCGCCGATGATGCCCAAAATCTTCTCGGCTTGATACGCTCCTTCAGCAATGGATTGGCGCGCTTCTTGGGTAGTCACTGGCTCAGCCTTGACAAGAGCCAGCCAAACTACATTCATCGCCGCCGAAGTTCCCAAGCCCGAACCCGTCGGGACTTCGGTGTAGTATCGGATGTGAACACCTTCACCAGACGGTGCGTCCTTGCCAACCAAAAGTTCGCCGTAAACATAGTGGGCGATAGCGGCATTGAGCGTTGCACCGCCAAAAGGCTCATAGAAAAACACGACATCCGTCCATGCCCCTGCTAAGTCAACCCGAACCGGCGCTTGGCAAGTTACTCGCATAAGCCCCACCCTCTTTTTCAGGTTTTTACCGACCTACACTGCCAGAGAGTTGCGCCCACTTTCGCTGCAACTTAACCGTCACTGCGAAATTGCTTCGGCGCTAATTTCCCCGCTTGATTCGCTTGCGGCAGCCTGTTGCTGCTTCATTTCCAATTTCCGCAACCTTGCTTCCAATATCGCTTGCTTGATCCGCTGTTTCCTGCGCTTCCAATAGCGGTGTCGTCGCCTTCGCAACTCTTTTTCACGCAAACGACACTTTGCCACAAACATTCACCTCCGCGAAAGGGATTTGGAAGGCATTCAAATTTTATCGCTCGTCATCGCTAAAGCGCAGCACCATTATCCACTGCCTTCCGTTATCGGTGTCGCCGACGACCTTGAAGCCAAGTTTTCGGTAGAGCCGGATGGCTCGCTGGTTGTGCTTGAGGACATGCAATTCAATCCCTTCCATTCCCTTCAGTCTTGCACCTTCAATGAGCAACTCCATCATCGCTTGCCCCAATCCCAGACCTTGATGGGAATCAGCGATGGCTATGCTCAGCAAAGGGACTTTCGGGTTGAAAAGTTGCTGCCTCCAGTAGGCGTAGCCGATAATCCGCTCCCCATGAAAAGCGACCAACCTCAAGACATCGGGAGCATCAACCTCGCTCACAACGATGTCCACCAAATTCCTGTCCAAAGGCTGAGCGGAGTAAAGTTTTCGGCTCGTTGGCGACAGTCCCTTGGTGAAGAACTCGTAAAGGGCATCACCGTCCGTTCGGCGAAACTTCCTGATGAGCACATGTTCCCCGTTCCGCAACTTGACCCAAACGCCCAACTCCAAATCCAGCAGCGAAAGCATATCTTGCAACCTCCGTCATGGTCTTTTGCTTGCTGTTTCCAAGTCGTCAATGAACTGTCGGACACGCTCCCTTTGTCTCTCAAATTCTGCCTCAACATCCAAAGGCAATTCCCGCCGATAAAAAATCGCCACATGCAAGTCGTGGATGATGGCGCGGAAGCGCTGGTCAAAGGGGTCGGGCAAGCGATCTGCTAAAACACCCCATCGGGTCTCTTCCGTCAGCAAAAATGCCATCGCAGCCAAACGAGCAGCATCAAACAGGGAATTGAAGGCATTGCGGTAATGTGCTTCCCTTCGGACAGGATTGGGCTCTTGAGGGGCGATTTGCAGATAAGTGCGCCCGACTTCCAGAACCTGTCGCGCCTCATCAAAAGTTGGCACGGGCATCTCTTTCGTCACCTCCTGCACTACTTGCTCGTCCCCAAACACCAACCGCCCGAAGGCACGCACGGCAGCGCTGAGGAAACCCAACTGCTCACCCCGCTCCACGACGACGACATCAACCCAGAAAGGTTGCCCTGAACTCCAAACTGCGTTCCAGTAAACGCCGTCGTCCTTTTTGCGCTGAGTGATGACGAGCAAGTCCAAATCCAGCGCCAATTCGGGAGCGTAAACAGATGAGCCGAACTGAACGATGGCAAGGATGTCGGGGTCGGCTTTAAGCAACGCCTCGCAAATCTTCGGAAGCCACAAATCAATGGGCGAAATTTGGTTTGTCAGCGTTGATGCCATGCTCAGCACCTCATCACTTAAGGCATCATGGTCTTTTGCTTGCCGTTTCCAAGTCGTCAATGAACTGTCGGACACGCTCCCTTTGCCTCTCAAATTCTGCCTCAACATCCAAAGGCAATTCCCGCCGATAAAAAATCGCCACATGCAAGTCGTGGATGATGGCGCGGAAGCGCTGGTCAAAGGGGTCGGGCAAGCGATCTGCTAAAATGCCCCATCGGGTTTCTTCCGTCAACAAAAATGCCATAGCAGCCAAACGAGCAGCATCAAACAACGCATTGAAGGCGTTGCGATAGTGCATTTCCCGGCGAGTCGGTGTCGTCGCATTCATTGCGTCCTGCAGGTATCGTTGGGCTTCATCCAAAACTTCCCTCGCTTCGTCAACGGTAGGGACGGGCATGCTTTTTGTCACTTCCAAGACTGCTTTGGCGTCGCCCCAGACCAACCTGCCAAACGCCCTCACCGCTGCGCCCAAAAAGCCTAACTGCTCCCCTGCCTCAACGATGACGACATCAACCCAGAAAGGTTGCCCTGAACCCCAAACTGCGTCCCAATAAACCCCACTGTCCTTCTTCCTCCTCGTCACCACAAGCAAGTCCAAGTCCAAAGCCAAATCGGGTGCGTAAACGGATGAGCCAAATTGGACGATGGCGACGATTTCTGGGTCGGCTTCAAGCAACGCCTCACAAATCTTCGGCAACCATTTTTCGGTTTCAAGGGCACGGTCTGTTTTTGCAACGGGCATTTTAACGCCCCCTCAGTTGCTTATGCCGAGTAACTCTTTCGCTTTCGCCTTCGGGTCATCGCTTCGGATGAGCGCTTCTCCGACCAAAATGGCATCAACGCCTGCATCCTCAAGGGCTCTGACATCTTCTCTGCTTTCAATTCCGCTCTCGCTGACCACAATGCAACTGTTCGGGATTAGTTTCCGCAACCTTAAAGTTGTGCTCAAGTCAACCTCAAAGGTTTGCAAGTTTCGGTTGTTGATGCCGATGAGTTTCGCCCCCACTTCCATCGCTCTTTCCAGTTCTGTTTCCGTGTGGACTTCAACCAGAGCATCCATGCCAAGTTCGCTGGCAAGATTGAGCAGTTCCTTCAATTTCTCGTCATCAAGGGCAGCGACGATAAGCAAGACGGCATCAGCACCGTAGAACCTTGCCTCGTAAAGTTGATATGGGTCTATGATGAAGTCCTTGCGCAAAAGCGGCTTCGTCGTCATACGGCGGGCGAGCGCCAAATTGTCCAAACTGCCCAGAAAGAACTTTTCGTCTGTCAAGATGGAAAGGGCGGACGCTGGCGATTGTTCGTAAGCGAGCAAAATCTTCTCGGCGTCAAAATCGCTTCGGAAAACGCCTTTTGAAGGCGATGCTTTTTTGAGTTCGGCAATGAGCCTAATTGGTTCGCCCGTTTTGCGCTTTAAAGCAGTTGCAAAAGAACGGGGCTTTGGCGCTTCGGTAAGCCGCCCCTGAAGCACGCTCAACGGTATCTTCCGCTTCCACTCCTCTAACTCTTCCCTTTTCGCTTCAAGGATTTTCCGCAAGATGCTCATCGCCAATTCCCTCGCCTTCGTGCATCGAATTCGCAACTTTAAGACACCGCCAAGCCACATACGCCCAAATAGCAGCGTAAATTGTAATGCCGAACTCTGTCACCAGTGAACCGAAGTCCATGCCTAACCATCGCTGCGTGTTATGGTGAAGCAGCGGGAAGATGAAGTCAGCGCCAAAGTGAGCAGCAACAGCGAGCCAAAACCACTTCGCTCCTGCTCGGAACGATTGCCAGACCAAAATGGTCGCTGCAATTTGGAAGACT
>Ga0272447_1000996_pt1 | contig 19215 bp, 23 predicted proteins | sample YNPCB0133_FD_194589 | JGI IMG/M metagenome (GOLD analysis project Ga0272447, IMG submission 194589) | Hot spring microbial mat communities from Yellowstone National Park, WY, United States - YNP-CB-013-3 | ecosystem: Environmental > Aquatic > Thermal springs > Hot (42-90C) > Sediment | place... | reverse complement strand
TTCTTGCGTACTACTTCTGTGATAGTTTCCTCTAAGACTTTCGGGAAGTCGTTGTAGAAGACGCCTTCGGCCCGGTGGGTTAGGAGTTTGAGGAAGATGTGTGAGTCTGTGTATAGGCTTGTGTTTGACAGCCCTAGCTCTTGCGCTATAGATTCCTTTAACACTCCGCCGTTATGGCATAGGTATAGCTCCGCTATTTCGGGCCCGTCTACGGTATTTATGAGCAGCTCCTCCCTGAACGGGTGTGCTGCAGCGAATCCACGGGGCTCACCGCGCGTCCTCCTAGAATGGAAAACTACAACTCCTTCTGTGAAACCATCAACGCTGTCCAGAAACCTTTTAACAGTATGGCTGAGGGCCTCGAGATTCGCCTCGCACGCCTCCTCACCCGACATCGCCGGCACGGCGTCAAACCTCTCATGCAAAACCACCCACGCACCATCTCTTTTCAATACGGCGACATAGCCATAGCCATGACAGTGCCTACCATCCCCCGCAACCCCCTTCAGATAGATATCATCCCGGGAAGCATCCACAAAAGCCGTCAAGACCTTCCTGACAACGGGGATGCCGGCGGCGCGGAAGGCGAGTCCAACCATCCTACACATGCAGGCAGCACTGTATACCTACCTTTAAAACATTCGGCCTATTTATAAATAGACGGATTTCACAATGCTGGAAATATATCTATGGGCACTAAGGCTTTCATAGGCATTAGTTCCGTATTATTATATGATAAGTTAAATCTTATATAAAACTGATGAAGCTTGTAGGACATGAGTAATGTGGATGAATTAAACGGCTTGAGTTTAAGCAAGTTGGAAGAAATAGTTAAGATTGTGGGGGCGCAGAAGGAGAGGGCTGAAGAACTCAATGTCTGGAGGGCACGCGTCAAGTGGGTGGGCGGTTTTAGGGCGAAGGCCTATGTGAGGGACCACACTTTCACAATCGATGAGCCCGCGGACCTAGCTGGCGTGGATACCGCGCCAAACGCTGTTGAGTACGTCCTCTCGGCGTTGGGCGGCTGCCTCACCGTCGGTTTCATCCTCAACGCAACCAAGAGGAGGGTGAAGGTAGAGGACCTAGAGATAAGCCTTGAGGGGAGGATAGACAATATACTTACGTTTCTGGGGCTGAGCAAGGAAGGGCACCCAGGCTACCGCGAAATAAAGGCTAAGCTATTTGTCCGTGCAAACATAGACCCAAGAACCATTGAGGAGATATGGAATGAGACCTTAGAGACATCGCCTGTAGGGAACACGCTGGCTAAAAACGTAAAAATAATCCCCGAAATAAAGGTGATTGAATAAATGGGTTCCACCCTTTTCCCCACAACTGTTGTAGGTAGCTGGCCAAGACCCGCATGGCTGCTAGCCGAGTTGAAACGGAAAAACAAGGGGGAGATAACCTATGAGGAGTTTAGCAGGACAGCGGACGAAGCAGTGCTCCTAGCAATAAAATACCAGGAGGACGCCGGTTTAGACATAATCACCGACGGTGAACAGCGGCGGGACAACTTCTACTCCTTCGTTGTGGATAAGCTTGAGGGAATCAAGTTGATGACCGTGGCGGAGGTTATGGACTATGTCGAGGACAGGTCACGCTATGAGCAGATGCTGAGAGCGCTTGACGTCCCAGCATTTGCAATAAAAAGTCCGGTAGTAGTTGCGCCGGTAAAAAGAAAAAGACCGATCTCGCTTGACGAGCTTCAATTTCTCCGTAACCATGCGAATCGGCAGATCAAAATACCCCTTCCAGGACCTTATATGCTGACGCGGGCCAGTTGGATCGACCCTGTTTCACGGAACGCCTACTGGTCTAGGGAGGAGCTTGCCAAGGAGTATGTCCGGCTGTTGAGGGAGGAGATACAGCTTTTGAGGGACAACGGGGCTTACTTTGTGCAGTTAGATGAGCCGACGCTTACTGAGGTTGTTTACGGTGATGTCTCAAAACAGACCTTCATGTGTGCCGCGATATTTTCTAAGGTGGACCCGAGGGAGGAGCTTACGTTCGCCACAGAGCTTATCAACAAAACGGTCAGCGGGGTAAGTGGGATAAAGATAGGTCTCCATGTCTGCAGAGGTAACTGGAGCAGGAGGGAGGAGTCACTTCTAAGGGGAGACTACACACCCCTCATACCCTATTTCCAGGAGATGAAGGTTGACCAGCTGGTCCTAGAGTTCGCTACACAAAGGGCCGGAGAGCTCTCCGTCTTCAAAGATACGCCCAACTTCAAAGAGCTCGGCCTCGGTGTGGTAAACCCGAGAACATCGCAGGTTGAGAGTAGGGAGCAGATTACCGCCAAGGTTGAGGAAGCAATACGCTACTTTGACCCGTCGAAAATATATCTAAACCCCGACTGCGGCTTTGGCACGTTCGCCGAATCGCCGGTGAACACCGCTGAAACAGCTTACCTTAAACTCAAAAACATGGTGGAGGCCGCTGCGATACTGAGGAAAAAATACGGCGGGTGTAAAAGCTATCTAGCTCCTTTTTATTTTGGGATGGAGACCGTAAGGCCATGCTAATAGTAGACAACTCGTCACTTCCCTTCGAAGAGTTCGCTGAACGGGGGGCTAGAGACACCAGTAGAAAGACACTCGTGCTTGAAAAGCTGTTTAGGCTTAGGTATTACAAATTGTCTCCAGGTGGGCAGACACCTTTTGATGTACATGATTACGAGCATGTGGTAGTAGTGGTTAAAGGAGAGGGTACAGTTGTCACAAGGGAGAACGACATGCCACGTTTACACCATGTGAAGGCAGGCACCGTACTTCATATTAAATCCAGAGAGCCCCATCAGTTTGTCAACACAGGTGAGGAGAGCTTCGAGTTTTACTGCTTCAGCACCTCATCCATTCTCTACACGGAAACGGTTGCAGAGGCACTAGCACGACATGGATGAAAACACTGCAGAGGACTATATAGTTTCTAGCATACGTTTGATCGAGTCCTACGAGGTCAGGGCTAGGGCTGGTGTCCTCAAAACAGATACACTTCCGCAAACTATCATTGATGCTTTATCCAGAAACTTAGTGGAGGATGCTGTACATCTACGGCATAGCGTATCGGGTCGAGGTGTTAAGGTTGATGAAGACCTAGCCCATGCGCTTGAGGCGGCCTTGAGGGAAAGGAACCCGCTTATCGTAGAGCTAGGACACATGTTTATTGTTGAGCCGTCGCTGAAAGCCCTTGCAGAACTTCTCCAAAACACCCAGATAAAGTGTAGCCGATTGCTTGAAACTCTCTCTATTGAGGAGAAAAACCACTACAGCCTGTCAGCCCAGCTTCCTGAAGAAATCAGAGAAATGGACGAACCCTTCACAAACTATCTCGAGGCCAACATCCTACTCATGTATGTGACCGTTTTTCCCTCAGACGAGGGCAAGGACACACTACTTACATTTTTTGGACAAAGCCAAAAAGATATTCTAAAAACGTTTTACCAGACCGTCGACAAGCTTAGATACGAAACTGTCTCAACGGTGTTCGGACAAAACTCTGAGGCCGCAAAGCTTGTTAAGGGTTACGGGTTGGCGAAGACTGGCATTTGCTAACACATACATGATGGGTTGCAGTATTCTTTACCGCATATTATGTCCGCGTCAAACGCTGTTTAGAGCTGATGCCACCTTCGAAGGTTAGGCTAACTATGGTATGGTAAACCTGCAAATATCAGTTCTTTCATCCACTTAGCAATAACTCACTTTTTCATCTAATAACCGACAATAACACCTTCGCCTGCGGATTCTGGGATAACGTTTACAACACCCCCCCTTCCATGGATGTATAGTGCAATAGTATATGTACGTGCCTTGGGTGTGAAAGACAAACTCACCGCTCCCGCCCGGGTTTAGGATCAGGTCGGGTCCTTTTACCCCTTTTGGTGTGGACAGCGATGTTACAGTATGGGTAACGCTGTCGGCGTTGTACCAAAGAACTTTTTCCCCCCACCTTGATGGTTAGATTTGCCGGCGAGAAGTAGTCATCTATAAACAGAGGTGAACTCCCCGACCAGTTTGGCGGAGGTATGAATGAACCCTTTTTTATAACAACCGTCTTCGTAGACGGCCCGCCCCCAAAGACGAATATGGCGACCGTTGTTAGGACGGCTGCCAATGAAACAGCCGCCAGCACAACCAGCATACTTCTCTTCGTCAAACCCGATTCAGAACCTCTACGACGCCCTGCATCCATGGATGCGGCATACAGACGTACCGATACATTCCCCGGGTGGAGAATCTGTAGACATACTGCATGTACATTTTCAACCCCTCGGAGTCGAACTTTCCGTTTATTGCAGTTACGGTGTGGTAGTGGTCGTCGAGGTTAACCCATCGGACAGTCTCATTAACCCCTATGAAGACTCTCACGAAGGATGGGTGGAAGTTCATGGCATAAGGCATGTGGGCTGTTCCCCTGAATATATAGACGGTAACTATCCCGCCCCTGTGGCCCGCATACGGAATCAGAATTACAGATGTCGTCAGAGCCGCTAAGAAGAGTCTACACAGTAACGTCGTGATGTAACTGCCGTTCAACCTTTCATCACCCTAACACCTGAAACAAGCTCACCCACAGTCCTCCCCTTCAGTAGTATCATAATGAGGCCGACAGGCCCTAAGAAAAGCAGGTCCACGTACCTGAACAGGTTTCTAAAAAGAACCCTAAAAACTCGATGGTCTAAAGCCACCACCCTCATCCCTGTAACATAGAGCCCTAACGTCCTTCCCCAGAGAACCTCGGATATGAGGCCGTAGATAACCCATAACGTGGCCCAGATGGTGTATGAGAGAGGGAAGAGCAGGAAAGTGATGGACAGTATTCCGTCTACGGTGCTTAGAAGATCGACCGGCTTGAAGAGGGCTGTAATAATTAAAGCCGATGTGAGGAGATAGAGGTTAGAGGATACCAGCCCGTCTATAAGGGCGCTGGCCAGCCTCAGTCTCCTCTCTGTGGAGCCGCCACCCCCACTACTTCTAGCAATCTTGAATACTAAAAACACTGCCGCAGCCACCGCACCGGGTACTTCAACCTTCGCCATCAACTCCAGCAGCTTGGCAGGGTTAGGTATGTAGATTCTTAACGGGTCGGGGATTGTGCATGGAAGCGGTACATCGCCCTCAGCCCGCTCGCCGGAGGAACACCCACCAAAACCCGTACCATCGCTCCAGCAATCCATTCCATTACCGGCGAACCTGTTGTGCTCGTATCGGTTGAGTATGGGTGGTAAGAGGAAGTACCACTGCCCAATCCCCCACTTCTCATGACCTCTAATCGTGTTATTTCTCACAGTAGTGTATGGAGTGCCTATTAAAGCGACACCGACTCCGACTGGCACGCCGTATGTCTCCGCGAAACCAGCTGCCTTGACGGCTCTGCTGTTGTTATATTCTATGACGTTGTTTTCAATAACTATGTTGGATGACCATATCAGCAGGGGCCATCTCCCTGTGAGGAATAGCTTTAGGTCAGGCATCAGTGTGTTAGGTGCCACACCTACTGAATTGTTATAGAACCGTGAATTCCTTATCACCACACCATTTGCACGTGTCCCGCTGTAGCCTAGGGTGTTGTTGAAGACCTCAGCATATTCGATTACACAGTTACATCTCTCCGTAACTCCCCAATGTATACTCCTGAGTCGCCGCTGCCTGAAGCTATAACGTGGGAGAACCTTCCTTTCTCGCTTGCGAGGACGTTTAGGCCGTAAACCCTGTTATTTACTGACTTGACGTTTACAACAGCGAAATAATCTGAGGCCACGAAGAAGACACCATTTCCCATATAGTTTCGTATGGTCATATTCGCGACGGTTACATGGGGTGAGGCAACAACGAATACACCGTTACCAAGCCTACCGCCTCCGTCAACTATGACGGAGTCCCTGTCGGCCCCGACCAATGTAAGCCAGGGCTTCGACGAAATGGTAACTGCCTCGTGATAGATTCCAGGGAGTATAAGGATTGTATCGCCCGGATGTGCAGCTTGGGCTGCTTCCTCTATTGTCTTGAAATCCGCCGGCCCCGTTGCTGAGACCTTGAGCGTACGCCCAGCCGCGGGACGTGGGGTCTCAGGTGATTCGAGGCGTTGATGCGTCCACCATGGCTCTGGCGCTGTGAGGATTACGGAGAGCATGAATATGTGTGGGAATAAAAGAATGAAGAACAATATCGCTGTATTAAACAACGGCCTAACCATATATTCAGAAAAGGCTCTAGCCGCTTATTTTTTTTAAAAATGTGTTTAACATACCTTACGGTCCGGTGTGTTTATACCGGCATGTATTGGTCAAAGTGGGAAATTCTTCTCCAAAAACCTGTAGAAGTCATCCCCGCAGAACCATGGGAAGTCAGGGACGCCGACCACTTTAATCTTTCCATCAACCACTATTGTTGGAACAGCCGTGATTTTGTAAAGTTTACGTTTCATCTTAACTTCCTCATCACCCGAGTCGATGTCAAACACACGCATGATGCAATCCCTACACTTACCAACTGTTACAATATTGACTACTTTCCGGCATAGACTACAACCCCCCGTGAATACCTCTATGAGGTGTGGCATACAGCCAAATCATCCAAAGCATTAATTATAGTTTTTCGAAGTCAAGCGCGTGAAACATTTTCGTCGAAGTCTCCCGCCTTCCTGTAAACCCAGTAAGCTTTTCTCCTCCTGTCTCTAATTCTCTCGAGTAAACCCATGGCGGTGAGGTGCTCGAGCGCTGGCCTAACATATCTGAAATCTTTTGGGGCCCAGCCAAGCCTGTGGAGCTCGGCCGCAACCTCTGAAGGCGACCGATAACGGTCTAGGAAACCCCTCTCAGCCAAGAGTATAATTCTCCCGTAGAGCTCGTCCTCGGATACCTTAACGTATTCAGGTACCCGCTCTAAAATAACCTTGGGTACAGACACTTTTATCTCAACCCTGTTAATGATAGATTTTAACAATGTATCCACTGCCTGCTCAAGCCGCTCAACCCTATGCTTCAGCTCTTCAACGGCAGACGCTAAATCACTCATGCACCAGATGTGCAGAACACAGATATAACCCCTCACATACACAGGTGTATCAAAAAATCTTGAGTCACAGAACCCGGTAGCGAAATCGTCTTACCATATTTTTATTGGATATGAACGGCTCGGTTGTGCACTGGTTGGGGTGAAGGTTTTTCTAACCTGCTACACGATTTAAAATTTGTAAAACTTTTGTCAGCACACAGTCTGACGGAAAACTAGAGTTGTTCAACTATTACATTCTATCTCATTTTTTCGGACTGAAGACGCAAGCCAAACCCGTTTCCGCCCCTTGCTCAACTTTAATAGTAGGGGGTGTAAGTTACTTACAAGGGGTGTAAGTTGTATTTCTCGCTTGAGGTGAAGACGAAAAGAGAGGACTTCTTCGACATGGACGAAGAGTTCAACACACTAAGAAGCGAGCTGCTTGACCCCTACACACGGATGGTTGTTATAAAAGGTTTGAGGAGGACAGGAAAATCCTCCCTCATCCGTGTAGCCCTCAACGAGACAGGTCTTCCTCACATCTTGATAGACCTCAGGCTGGCTGCCCCACCCACCCCGGAAACTTTCTATGAATATTTTTCAGCAGAGCTCAGCAAATTTCTCGAGGATGGTGGTTTGAGGAAAGCCCTATCAACGATTAAGGGTTTAGAGGTCTCAGGTTTAAAACTTGAGTTCAGCGAGAAAAAACCAAGCGTCATAGGGCGTGTGCTCGAGGAGGTTGGGAGAAGAAATAGGGGGAGGCAGCTGGTTTTAGCGATTGACGAGGCTCAAGCCCTAAGATACATTAGAGGTTTCGGCGAGGTGCTGGCCCACATATACGATTACGTGGATGGGGTAAAGATAGTTTTGACAGGGTCTGAGGTCGGGCTATTGGACAGGTTCATCGGCGTAGGAAACCCAAAGGCCCCACTATTCGGCAGAGCCTACACAGAAATAGTCATGGGACGGCTGTCGTCTGAAAAAGCCTTACTCTTCCTACGCGAAGGGTTTAGCCAAATGAGGGTAAAGGTTCCACAGCCTGAACTGGAGCAAGCCATTCAACGTCTTGACGGGGTAATAGGGTGGCTCACCTACTACGGACACCTGAGGAGTAAGGGTGTCGAAACAGCGCTTGAAAGAGCGGTTGAGGATGGGATGATAATGGCGGCCGAAGAGTTCAAGCAATTCCTCAGCATCAGACCTGTTGCAAGCAGGAGGTACATAGTGGTTCTAAAAACTCTTGTGAAACCATCCACCTGGAGCGAGGTCAAAAGAGCTCTCAGGACTGTTGCAAACGTCAGCGATAAACAGTTATCAAGTTTCCTGAAAGAATTAGTCGATTACGGATTCGTGGAGTAGAAAAATAAACTCTACACGATAGCGGACCCGCTTTTAGCAGAGGCAGCCATGAGAGGGGCGGTCCTATAGACGCTTTTCATAACTTGGAGATACTGTTGTTAACCTGTCCAGACTTGCTGGTAACGTTGACATGTGTTTGACACAATACTAATAACATTGCGTATGATGTTTAGGTTTAGTGCGTTGTGACACACCCCTCTAAGGAGATTGTGGGAACGGTTAGTGACGTGCTTGGGGGTAGGAAGATTGCGTTATGTGTGACAGGCAGTGTTGCGGCCTTCTTAAGCCCAGCCATAGCCCGGGAGCTTATGCGTCAAGGAGCTGAGATATACGTATTCATGACACCCTCCGCGGCAACGCTTGTCTCACCGACGCTCATGCAGTGGGCTTCAGGCAATCCCGTGGTGGCTGAGTTGACAGCCGAGCTTGAGCATGTCAGGTATGCGGCGGAGTGTGACCTTGTGCTCGTGACTCCCGCAACCGCAAACACAATAGCAAAGATGGCTGCAGGGGTTGCCGACAACCCAGTAACCACACTTGCCTTAACAGCGATGGGGTATCGGAAGAAGGTTGTGGTTGTCCCGGCTATGCATGAGCCGATGTGGGCTGCCGAACAAACACAGCGGAACATCGAGACCCTGAAAAAGCTGGGGGTCACGGTTATAGAGCCCGTCATTGGTGAGCAGAAGGCAAAGCTGGCCGACATACCTCACATGTCTGCCGTGATGACTTATCCGCTTGAGCACATAGTTCTGAAACACTAAACTCCATTCCACCTACGCTCTTGACCGACATACCGACACGGCGGGAAACAGGACCATGCTATTAAAAGTTTCCCGAGGTTCTCTCTTAGTATCTTGTCGACAAAGAGTCCATACTTTCAGTCACACTAGCCTTTAAGTTATAATAATTAGCTGTGTAGACAAGCATCCCAGATAAAAAAATTTATCTAAACAATAGTGTTGCAGCTGCATGGTAAAATTCAGTGAGGAGTTTAGAGAGCGTATGAGGAAGAGGCTGGAGTTTTATCGTGTTGCTGAGTTGGAGGGCTTAAGACGTGGGCTGGCTGTTAGCTTGGTTAAACATGATAACCTGCTCTCCGAGGCGTGGGTTGAGGGTGGTGATGTGCATTGGTTCTCTGATGAGCCTAAAGCCCATGGGGGCTCGGGCAGGGGTGTGAGCCCACTAGCCTACTTCCTCTCCAGCCTAGGATTATGCCAGCTAGTACACTACGCCGAACATGCCGCAGCAGAGGACATACCCATCACCTCCCTAAAGATGACTGTAAAAGGCTCATTCTCCCTCACCCGTCCAAGATCATTTGAAGAAATAGACTATGAGGTGAACATCGAAAGTCCGGCCAGCCCTGAGCTGATAGCCCGTCTAGCCAGACAGGCAGCAGAAGACTGCTTCGTCACCAACACATTAAAAAAGGCCTGTAAAGTGAAGGGCTATGTTACGCATAATGGATTCAAACTACTAGAACTATAAACTCAGTCATGAATCCACAGCTAGCTTTGTAGAAGTTGTGTTCAAATCACACCCGTATACGAGTCCGGTAACCTCGCACCTTCATAAGCAAAGAGAAACTTACAACCACTATGAAGAAACAGATACCCCAATCGTCTGACTTCATAGTAGGACATGAGCTTTGTTGTCTATATTTTTCACATATTACATGCTGCAGCCCACACGGCTTAGCCCGTTACGGCGGCCGGTTTGAAGTATAGAGCTGCCGCTCTATAGTGTTGATTAATGTTTCTAGTCCACTTGGGAGGCTGAACACCTTCCCCATGAAGATGGCATAAACCCCCTCCCTTAGCCTATATTTCAAAGAGTATGCGATACCTTTGAGGCTGGTCGCGGACACAACCTCAAACCCTACCGCAGGCTAGAACCTCGACAACCTCCAAATAGCCTCACCTGCCGCAGAGATTTTTGCGTGAACATGCTGAGGATACTCTGCTAGCTGCTGAGCGTATGTCCTAAGCCCCGCGACTCCGGCCGGGTCGCAGACAGCCTTACACCTCGTCATGAAGACCGTGGGAAACAAACCCCATACAACAACCTTCAACACAAAAAAGACAATCCCCTATCTACTTAAGTCTTCCCCTTATTAGCTGGTTTGATGTTGGATCTTTGAAGCCCCTCAAAACTAGCGTCCAAAGCAATGCCTTTGTTAGGCAGCAGCTTAGATGGAACTAATGTAGAGTGTTAGGTTGGACAGTTATTATGAGGAAAACAGAAGCTGCATAAAGACTGGGGACAAGAGTGCCGAGAAACCAACAATCAGCAGCACACCTATCCATAGAAAATCAAAATTAACCCATATCTTACTCAGAACTCCTACGCCTAGCATATAGACAAGCGTTGAAACAAAATAGATTCCTGTGATAACGCCGAAGCCGTGTATTATCAGTATTTCAAACAGCCCGAGCCTCTGGGGGTTGAGGGTTGGGGATAAACATAGTATGGGAATTAGTGATAGGGTGCCGGCATGCTGGAAAGCGAGCAGAAAGCTTATAGCTGACAACCTTTTCAAATCAAACTTTAGCCCCAGGAATGGATGTCTTCTTTTCTTTAAAATTCTATAGCCTGCATAAGCTAGGAGAAAGGCACCTGTTAACCATAATGGAATATTGCTGTTTGTGAAGAGGTAGTATAGTGGTCCTAGCGTCAGCAATATTGAAGAGATATGTCCAGCCGTTACAGCCAGCTGTGCTAGGTATAGGTCTTTAAGGCTTCTATTACGTAGGGCGTAGTAGACTCCAAGAAGCCACCCTATTGAGGGGTTTACACCATGTAATATCCCCATAACTACAATGTAGCCTGATATTAGATCTATCATTGGTGGTCATGGTGGTGGGTAGCAAAAACTATCTGAGCTGGAGTCGCCACCCTCAAGCCTTACCTGATGGGTTTTTGCACCATCGAAGTCAGGGAAGAAATCCTTCTCTATTGACAGGAGACCGTTTTCGGAGTTTAGCTTAACCATCCATCCGTGGAGACCGGCCGGATAGAATACTGGGTCCCAACTACTGTATAGGGAGTTTGTTACATAGACCCGTTTCCCGTCCCTGCTTACCTCAACCATCTGTGGACCGCCTTCAAGTAATCTGCCGTTTGGGTGTTTCGCCCTATGGTATATTCCGCCAAGCTTTACTGTTGATACAAGCTTAGGGTCGAATGGATTGCCGACATCATAACATCTTAACTCACCAGTTCCCCAGCAGGATACATACAGGTATCTATCGTCAAGGGACAGGTTTATGTCTGTGACTAGGGGAGGCACTGCCTTAAAGGGCTTAAGCACTTCTGGCAATTCCGCCTCTTCTAACGGCTTGGCCTCAATCTCTATAACTTTCCGAACCTCCCACCTCCCGTCTTCCCTGTACCATAACCAGATGGCTGACGAGAAATTGTTTGTGTTAACGACTGTGTTTACAAATCCCATCGCTTTAGTTGGGTTGTGGAATGGTCTCAGCTCCAAGACCATACGGTCTTCATTGCTTAGGATAACTTCTTTCACGTGTTTTCTCTTCTTAAGATCCCAGAAGTGCAGCTTGTTACCGTAAAGCCCCTTCTCCAAAGCTTCAAGGCTTGGGCCGTTTTCAAAATATTTTGGAACAGCCCACTCGCTTGTAACCATCACATCCTCACCTAGGTGCCACCAGAAGTCATATGCTAAATATTGAGGACCCCTATGTATCTCAAACCTCCCCAGCGGGTTAAACGAATAATGGTCTAAAATAAGGACGCCTCCAGGCCCTTCGTCGCTCTCGGCGCTTCCGAGACCACTTAAATATACACCGTCGGGGCCGCAGTGCACTGTGTGTAGCCTCGAATAACCTGTGACGGCCCCAACTTTTTCCGCGGGAATTGTCTTGGCAAGCCTAGGATTCTTAGCGTCAGGCTTGGTGTCTATGATGTATATGTTTGAAGACCTAAGCCCAGGAACTACTAGATAACGTCTTTCCATGGTAGGGTTCCCGTAGGGACACAACATGGAGCTGCATGCGTTCCATCCAAAGTGATGTAGCTCATCACCCGGTTTCAGAAGCTCCACACGGGCAATCACTTTGCCGTAACTTGCGGAGGAAGGGTCGACATCAACGACTGCGATAAAGTCTGGTTTATTTACGTCGGTACCTGTGTATAGCGCGGACACATATGCCACTCTTTCAGGTGGGGCCTTCATGGCTTCTGCGGGCGTGGGGTAAAATGTAGGATCGGGCAAAACCCTTTCAACCATACGTGAAATATCTGTTATATAAGTCCAATATTAGATTTTTCAAATTACTCACAAATATCAGTAAAGAACCCACCAAGCAGACATACCGTCTATAACACACCTCTTCACACAGTTTTTAAAACGACTAGCGCCAATGCGTCTATCTTGAAGACAGGTTGCGTACTTTCCACTGTCCAAAACCTCTCTAGACCTCTGTTGTCAACCTCCTAGATCATAGCCGCTTCGCCAACATGTCCAATAGTTTGTTTACTGATTGTAACTTAGTACTCCAATCATATCCATACCTGTCTATGCAGAGTGTTTCTACCCCAAGCTGGCCTGCAGGCTCTAGGTCATAGTGCGGGTATGATGACACGTGCAACACCTTTCTAGGGTCAATTTTCATTATCCTGTATGCATTTACGAAGGCGTTTTTACCTGGTTTGTAATGACCAGTGTCCTCGGCCGTCACAACGAAGTCGAAAAGGTCTTCAACACCGGCGAGCGTTATCTTTACAAGCTCTCTATCCGTATTGGATATAATGCCCGTCCTATACCCGTGCTTTTTTAACAACAGTAGTCCAGCCAATGCGTCAGGGAAGAATGGGGACTTGGCGAAAGACAGAACAATAAGTCTGCCGTATTCCTCCATGAAGTCTAAGCCAAACTCTTTCAGAGTATCTTTCAACACCCCAACCAAGACCTTGGAGTAAGGTATGTACCCCTCCAGGCTTTTTACAGTGCTGTACTCCTTCTCGAAAAACCTGTCAACTAAGCCTTCCTGAATATAGTTAAGCACACTGGCTATGCTTCGCCTCCAGTCAACTAGCGTGCCGTAAAGGTCGAATGTTATAAGCTCGATCAACCTACAAAGACTCTTCAAAGCACCCAGCTTTATGTCTTTGATTCATGGATGCATTAAACACATAATTAGCACTTGTGGACCTATTTTATTGGGGCCCTTTTGGGGGCTTGGCAGCATGTGTTGAGGTGGATAGCGAAAGCTGAGGAGAATCTCAGAGCTGCCGAGGCTATGATCGATAATGGATTATACGCGGCGGCATGTTTTCACGCCCAGCAGGCGGCCGAGATGGCCCTTAAAGGCATACTGATACATCTTGAGGGGGTTCAGCCATTGACACACTCGCTCGCTGAGATGGCTCAGATGCTTAAACGCCATCATTCAATTATGCTTCCGGACGAGCGTGAGCTGAGATGGCTGCAGGAACACTATCTCCAAGCACGGTACCCAAACGCGAGGCTCTCCGAGTACACTGCAGAGGAGGCGGAGAGAGCTGTCCGCATAGCTGCGGAGGTGGTCCAAGCTGTCAAAGCAGAAATGCGTAGATGAAGCGGCCAAACACCTGAGGGAGAAGAAGGTGACGGCCATACTATATGGTTCAATGGTAAGAGGGGAGGCCACAGCCATAAGCGATGTCGACATACTGATCATCGCCGACCACGACACCATAGCAGACCTAGACCTCTACAGACTTCCACCACAGGTCTCACCCTATGTGGTGGAAAAACACAAACTCCGCGAAATGGCTTACACAAACTCTGTAGTTATTGCTGCAATACTTGAGGGTATACTGCTCGTAGACAATCTCAGAATAATGGATGAGCTGGCGGAACTTAAGAAAGAAATAGCAGCCAGCGGAGGCGAGGTCACACATAGGCAGATACGGTATCCTAGGCCAAATAGGAACATCCCTGCCTAGACAATGTCCAATATGCGACGAAGTTAAAAAACAATTAAAAATAGCCCTGTCGTAATTTAATAACTCCAACAAGATACATAAGCTAATAGTTAGATGTCACATCTAGAGAAGTTGTCGATAAACCCTAATGACAGGCCATCCACCCAAGGCTCCATATAATAGATGTCTAAATGTTACAACAGCACGCGGTCGAAAATAACGGCCTAATATAGATTCTAGGTTTAAAGAAACCCTCACGACACTTCTTTCCCGAGAGGGGAGTCAAGCAAGTCTATGGAGCATTCGGTGCTGAGATGGAGGGCCTTTTAGAGGTTTTTGGCGTGAGGCATGAGTGACGGAGTCTTTTAGATTAATCAGCCGAAGCAAAGGCAGTAGCTTCATAGGCTGGCATAATAGCTGCCCTTCGAGGTGTCAGTCGTCTAACACTCCAATCCTATCGAAGAAGAGGTTAAGGAAGCCTGTCCCATCAGCTGTGAAGGCCGGGAGGAGACTGCTGAGCATGGGTGTAAAGTATGTCTTAGTGACTCTTGGGAGAATGGGTGTGGTGGTTGTGTCTGAAGAGGAAACAACCCATTTGAGGGGTGTGAGGGTTAAAACTGTTGATACCACCGGCGCTGGTGACGCATTTTGCGGCACGCTGGCCTACGGACTCGCTAAAGGCATGAGACTACATGACGCAGCTGAGCTGGCCAACAACGCTGCAGCCCTATCCACAACAAGGCTGGGAGCTCAAGAAGCCATGCCAACGCTGGAGGAGTTACACAGGTTTATGACCTCCAGCGGGCGGGTCAAGCGGCTTGGAAAGCCCATCACCCCACCTGGCTAGATTAACTTTTCAACCGTGCAAGCTATAATATCGGCTGTGAGAGTCTAAGGGCTTCACCCAGTGAAAACCATCTCCACATAAATATATGCCTCAAAAACAATAGCCGTGCAACAGGGTCGTGGAGCGTCTCTCCTCAAGCCTAAGCTCGGAACGGCTGAGTGCGCTAGGTAAGTTCCATAGCGCTGAGAAGATACTTACACAAAATATTCATAAGTAATCATTAACGCAAGATAGAAAAGCCTGAAAACCCGTGACCATTGACGCTAAAAACACCTCCAAAAATGCTCGATACAGTGGTGGACCGAATAAGCCGAATGGCCATGTATCTGAGAAGGTCCTCCAAACGGACAGGCATTTGGTAGCCGCTTAGAACATAGCTGAAAAACACCCTGTGTGCCGTCCCCTACTGTTAGCGGCATAAATCATCAATGAAGCATTAAATGTTAATTAATCACAACAGCAATCTCATCGAATCTTTTTAAGCATATAACTTCTACCATAAACGTAGGGGACATTTTAATGAGAGAGGCTGAGAGATGGTTTTCAGAGGCCGGCTACGATCTTGAGACAGCCAAAATACTGCACTCGAGTAGGCGTTTTAACGCAGCCTGCTTTTATGCACACCAAGCAGCCGAAAAAAGCGTCAAAGCCCTCCTCTACAGCGTAAACGAATCCCCCTGGGGCCATAGTGTAAGGGTTCTGATCGAGAGGTATGTTGAGAAGACGGGTGATGAAAAGTTCATGGAGTTCATTAGCCTAGCAAGGACCCTAGACGCACACTACATCCCATCCAGGTATCCAAATGCGCATCCAGCCGGCCCGGCTCATGAAGCATACGATGAGAACATCTCAGCCCAAGCCATCGCTGCTGCCGAGAAGATAGTTAGGGAGGTGGAGGGACGTCTCGGTGGTAAATGAGCCCAAACATATCCTCAGATCTCTTGAGGGGCTGAGTAGGCTTTATAACGTCCACTGGGTTGTCCTTTTCGGTTCCAGGGCACGTGGTGACTACAAGCCTTGGAGCGATTACGATATACTGGTGATAGCGGACTTCAACGAGGACTATTTGGAGAGGATTCGGAAGATCTACGAAATCGTCGACCCACATCTCGAAGTCCATCCATATAGGTTGGATGAGGCCCTTAAGATGCTGGAGAGAGGTGTTCCGTCAATAGTTGACGCCCTAGAAGACGGCGTAGTCATCGTCGAAGACCAGTCAATCACAGCCCTCCGAGAGAAGTACATCGAACTTAAGAGAGCAGGCCTCCTCAAGCGGACCAAAACCTCCATAACAATCGCTTAAACTGAAAAGCACGTCGCTAACTTCGAGAGAACATATGCCCAACAGTGTTATAGTCGAGTCCGTTGTAGGCTAAGTGTTGAGTTACTGCTGTTCACATTAAACTCCCTCCTCTCTCTTCTTTCTCCTAATGATGTCTTCTAATATGCTGATTGCTAACAAGTCTATTTTCCTGAAGATTCCCTTGACTCTCTCACGGCCTGTTTCACCGTCATATCCGCCGAAAGCTTTATCACGAGGTAGGCTTCAGCCTCTTCGCTGTCGTAGTGCCAGTGCCTCTTATCAGATGGGTTGACGCGGGGGTCCAGCTCATCAGCCTTCTCCAATGCCTTGAAATACGCCTTCAGGACATCCCTGTAAAATATTTTCCTCCTCCCTCTTCTGAGGTCGAGATATTTTCTGGGCTTGAACTCGAAGATCGCCACATAAGCACGGTCCGAAGTGTATTCGACCTCCCTATTCAGTAGAGAGTAGGGTATGTTCTCCAACACACCATCTTTTTTCCGGATGCGGGCAGCTACGTTGACAGATATGGCGAGAAGGCCGAGTGCGCCGAGCCTTAGGTTTTCGATGTCCTTCAGCGGGATGTTGAACACCCCTCTGTCAATCGATTCATACACCTTACCGTCGATAGATATTTTGAGGGGGTGATCCTCCTCATCTCTGGCGAGAACGCTGATAGAATATACGTCTATTTCACGCATCCGTAATGATTGTTGCTGGGTGATATTTATCATATTTCATAAACCCATTCCTTGAACATCACAGTTCACGTAACACGCACGCCGAGGTTGTGTTAGTTGATGCAATCTACCTAACATGTCCCGTTAAGTAGAGCTATTGATGTATGTTGACTTAGATATTCTCCATAATGCCCTTGAGGAACATAGTTTCTACTTGTTCACTAATCGATTCTGGTATCTTGATGAACCGTCCAAATACTGGAATGATCAGCCTCGCCAACGGCTCCGTGTCTTCCCAATAAACAAAACTAAAGAAAGACCTAAATAGTTTTCAGATAAGTACGTAGGTTTGTGGAGCGTGGGCTTGTCGATATTGACGTTTACGTCTATTACGGTGCGGGTTAATGGTGTGGTTTTAGGTTGTGTTTTTCCAGAAGACTTCTTTCAAAAGTATGGGAATCGTGACGGACACTATATTACCGGCTTGGTTGCTGAGGCTTATTTTGTCAGGAGGCTATGGAGCCTAGGCTATGAAGTAAGGTTTGCTGTCAGTCATAATATTGAGGTTAGGAGAATTGGGAAGGGTGACTTAGCATATGATTGTGTGGGTGATTATGATGAGGTGTTGGAGAGAATGCCAAGCGAGCTGAAGACGATTGTCGAAGAGTTTTGTAAGGAGGGTGTGGACATATATGTGGAAGATGACGGAAATATCCCGGTATACTTTAAGGATAGGCTACTATTCAGAAAGAACTTTAAGAAGTTACTCTACGATATAGTTTCGAAATACAGTGACAAGTATATAACTAAAGTAATGATCATCTTTGACCGGGAATTCGAACCATTCCAGACAGCTTTGGGAATCGAGCTGATCTACCTGTTAGAATATCTTTTTGAAACACCTCTGCAGAAGCTGCCAACCAGCAGGCTTGAAGGGCTTCTGGAAGAAGTAGAGAAGGTCTTGGAGGAGAAAGGCTTAAGACTTGATGAAGATTTTTGGACAGGTTTGAAGGTCTCTAACGAAGAAGAACTTAAAGAAGAACTGCGTAAGCTCACACCACCCGGGAGGTTTTAGGGCTTCAGTTATTATCTTCAGCCCTTTAAAAGCCAACTCCTTGGTATTACATACCTAGTCGACAAGAAAGCCTAATTAAACTAACAAAGATCCAACGAGGCGTATTTCTTGGCTGACGGGTTCATCAGCAGTTTCTGAATAGTTAACTTTATATAACTTTTCTTAACTTTATTTACATGATGTCTGAAAAGCTGCTGACTCTCCGAGAGGCCTGTAGGAGGTTGGGGGTTCATCCCAATACGCTTAGGAAGTGGGATAGGGAAGGGAAGATAAGTGTTGTCAGAACCGTTGGTGGTAGGAGGAGGATACCTCAGAGCGAGGTTGAGCGTTTAATGGGATTCGTCAAGCCTGATGCCTCAAGGAAAGCGGTAATCTATGTAAGGGTTTCTTCGCATGACCAAAAGCAGAAGGGTGATTTAGAAAGGCAGAAGCAAAGCCTGCTGGATTACGCTAAATCAAGGGGGTATGAAGTTACTGCAGTTTTAGAGGATGTAGCCAGCGGGCTTAACGAGAATAGGAAATCATTAAGTAAGCTCTTTGTTCTTGTCGAGGAGCGAAGGATAGGGGCCGTAGTAGTGGCCTTTAAAGACAGGCTAACTAGGTTTGGTTTTAGTTACTTAGAAAGGTACTTTTCATCCCACGGTGTCAGGATCGAGGTTGTTAACGGGGAGGAGCCTAAGGACGCTTACCAAGAACTAGTAGAGGACTTGATAGCCTTAGTATCGAGCTTTGCTGGGAAGCTCTACGGTCTGAGGAGTCACAAGTACGAGAAGGTGGTGGAAGGTGTCAAACAGCTTATTACTGAATGAAACCTGTAAATTCAAGCTTGATCCTACAGAGGAGCAAAAACAGATACTTGGAGAACTCTTCTCCACCTATAGGTGCATGGTTAAAGAATGTTTGGAGAGTGCAATGAGTATGAAGATAACGTCTAGGAAGAGGCTACATGAATCGGTTTACAGGGAGCTGAGGATGGAATACAAGGATTATCCATCGCATTATATCTATACCGCCATAAC
>Ga0272447_1000995_pt1 | contig 19219 bp, 16 predicted proteins | sample YNPCB0133_FD_194589 | JGI IMG/M metagenome (GOLD analysis project Ga0272447, IMG submission 194589) | Hot spring microbial mat communities from Yellowstone National Park, WY, United States - YNP-CB-013-3 | ecosystem: Environmental > Aquatic > Thermal springs > Hot (42-90C) > Sediment | place... | reverse complement strand
GAGAAGGACCTTGCCAGCGAAGTCCTTAAGGGTCACTGGGTTGAGGTCGGTATCAACGACCCGAAAATCGGGTGCTTTCTCGCCCACTTGCAAATCTGGACCCAGAAGGGTCAACGGGTTGCCGCGAAAGGTCACGACATTCGCTCGCTCCTGAACCATGACTCGTTCCTCCTTTGCGAAGTTTTGAGTTTGAAAAAGCGCCGACACAATTATAGCGATGTCGGCAAGATTAGCGCTCACGAAGGGGGCTTGAGCCACAATGCAAGTCGGGACGACAGGAGAGAAAGGGGCGCAACGCCGTTACTTGATTGGCTTGACAGTTGCTTTTGCCGCTTTCCTTCTTCTGCTTTTGCTGCCTTTCAAACTCCCGCCTTCTCAACATCGTCTCTTGGCAGTTTTGGGCTTCACCTTCACTTGTTGGGTCACGGAAGCGTTGCCTTTACCTGTGACGGCACTTTTTGCGATGCTGTTGTGCGTCGTGTTAGGGATTCTGCCAGCGAAGCAAGCCTTTGCCCCTCTCGGCAACCCCATCATCTTTCTGTTCCTCGGCGCATTTTTGTTGGCTGAATCGGTCCGAACCCACGAGTTGGACCGGCGGATGGTGGAATGGCTTTTGTCAAGGAGTTGGATTGCCCGCACGCCGCTCCGAATTTTGGTTGGGTTCGCTGTCGCTGCTTGGACAATCTCGGGATGGATGAGCAACACCGCCACAACGGCAACACTTTACCCTTTGGCGTGGCAGACATTCCAAGGGATGAGAACCCAGTTGATGCGACCTGAAAATTTTGGGCTGGCTTTGATGCTCATTTGCGCTTACGCATCTTCCATCGGGGGCATCATCACACCCATCGGCACACCACCAAATTTAATCGGGCTGGGCTTCCTCGCAGAGCAAGCGAATGTCCACATTGGGTTTCTGCAATGGATGTTCGCCGCAACTCCCGTTGGCATTTTGATGCTGATTTGCTTGCTAATTGTTGCGTGGCTGAGAGTTCGCAAGGGACTGGAGACCAAAGACTTGGGAGCGGTTCTGGCAACTCAGCGATTGGGAACTCCGCTGACGAAAGGCGAGCGGAACTCACTCATCGCTTTCGGAACAGCCATCAGTTTGTGGCTAATTTCTGGTTTGGCGTCGCTAATCCCAGAGAAACACTTGCACGCCTACACGCCTGCTCTCATCCCCGTTGTCGGTCAAGCGGTGGCGTTCTTCAAAGAACTCCCCGAAGCGGTTCCAGCCTTAGTTGGAGCCGTCATGCTTTTCCTTTTGCCTGCGGAAGAAGGGAAACCGACTTTGAGTTGGAAGGATGCCCAGCGGATTGATTGGGGCACGATTTTGCTTTTCGCTGGCGGGCTGGCTTTAGGCGATGCCATCTTTCAAACGGGGTTGGCGAAGCGCATCAGCGAACTCGTCACCAAACTTCCCTTTACCGATACCCAACTGGGCTTGACAATTTGGGGGACTTCAATCGCTGTCTGGTTCACCGAACTGGTGAGCAACACTGCTGCCGCGAACATTTTAGTGCCCATTGTTCTGGCGACCGCTAAAGAAGCACAAATTTCGCCAACTCTGCCGGTGCTCGGAACCGTTATAGGTTGTTCTTTCGCTTTCATGCTCCCAATTTCGACACCGCCCAACGCCATCGTTTACGCTTCAGGTTTAGTGCCCATCAGGCAAATGATGCTTTGGGGCTTCGTCCTTGACATCTTGAGCCCAATCGTCATCGTCGCAACCTTGTTTTCGCTGGCAGCAATCTTGGGTCTCTAAACTTCGCACTCCTCACCTCGCAACCCGCACAACCTTTCAAGGCTTTCCTCGTAAGGCGGGAAGGCAACACCCTTCTCGGTCACGATCGCAGTCACTAATTCGGCAGGAGTGACATCAAAGGCTGGGTTGAAAGCATGTGCGTTTTCAGGAGCAACGCGAACCCCATGCCAACCCAAGACCTCGTTTTCGTCCCGTTCCTCAATGGGGATTTGGTCACCGATTGTCAACGAAAGGTCAAGGGTTGATGTCGGCGCAGCGACATAGAATGGGATGCCGTGCCGCTTGGCAGCGATGGCGAGCATGTAAGTCCCGATTTTGTTAGCGACATCGCCGTTGCGGGCAATCCTGTCAGCACCCACAATCACAGCGTCCACCAAACCCTTCCGCATTAACCAAGATGCAGCACCGTCAACGACGATTTTGAACGGGATGCCTTCTTTGAGCAACTCCCAAGCGGTCAACCTTGAGCCTTGCAAAAACGGTCTCGTTTCGTCAACCCAGACGAACTGGATTTTGCCTTGCCTGTAAGCGGTTCGGATAACGCCCAAAGCAGTGCCCAAATCAGAAACTGCCAATGCACCCGTGTTGCAGTGAGTTAAGATGCGGCAGTTTTGCGGCAACAGTTCAGCGCCGTATTCGCTGATGCGTCGGTTTGCCTCACAATCTTCGCGATAAATGCTGATGGCTTCTTCTTCAAAGCGAGCGACAAATTCGTCTGGTGGCAAGTGGGAGTTTTTTCGAGCGACTCCCATCATCCTCTTCACAGCCCAACTCAGGTTGACAGCGGTTGGTCTCGCTGAAATCAGAACTTGAGCTGCTCGCTCAAGTTCTGACAGCATTGAGACTCTTTCACCAGCACTCCGAACCTCGCACTCAGCACCCTTTCGTTTCGCTTGTTGGGCTGCGAGCACCATACCGAAGGCTGCAGTGATGCCGATGAGCGGAGCGCCCCTCGTCACCATGTCGCTGATGGCTTTGGCAACTTCTTCCGCCGTCTTGCATGAGACCCAAACTTCTTCGTGTGGCAACTTTCTTTGGTCAAGCAGCATCAAGCAATCGCCCGTCCACTTGAAAGCCAGAGCAGAGACCTCTGCCATCGCCTCACTCACCTCTCTTCGTCATATCAGAAGTTCGCCACCGAATTTCAACTTGCTTGAAGCCGAGAGCGTGAAGGAAAGCGCGCAAGTTTTCTTCAGCTTTTTGGCGGGCGAAAGGCAACAAATCGCTTTTGATGGCTGCCAATTTTGCCTCACTTAATGCTTGCAACCTCGCTTCCCGCTCCAAATCCTTGTCGGGATTGAAGACAAGCCAACCCCTTTCCCGTGCTATGACTTGCGTTTTCGCCTCGTCAATTTTCGCCGAGAAAATTTTCGGCTGGGGCAAGGAAACCACAACCTTATCGCCTTCTACCTCAATGTCCTTCGGCGAAACTTCCTTCATGTCCACGCCTGCGATTACTTCCACTTGCGCGACGAGAACCAACCTTTCGCCGGCAAGGAAGGAAGGCAGCCACTCGGACTCGGCTTTCGCTTCAACGACATGTTGGCTGACAAGTCTTGCCGTTTCAAGCCGGTTCAAAGATTGCAGCCTTTCAACGATCACGGTTGGCGACGGGATTACGGTGATGACACGACTTGCCAGCCGTTCGGTCAATTCTTTGAGCCTGAAATTTGCCAGCCACATTTTCCCGGCGTTCCAAAGCCAAAGGGAAGCGACGAGCAAAAGCACCAACCCAACGAGTTTAAGCACCAACTTTCGGCTTCGTCCCAGCAATTTCGTTCACCCACCAAAAGGCTAACGCTTTTCCCGCCCCGACGACAGTTCACTCACCCTGACAATGATGTGGCATTTTCCCCTGTGGCATCATCCCAACGCTGATGCAAAAATAAGCATCGCCGCAAACTTTAATGCGAGCGATAGGTGACGGGTGATGGCGCTGCGTTATCAGGTTGTCTTTGGTGATGCCCAAAACATGTCAGAACTTCCCGATGAATCAGTGCACTTGGTTGTCACCAGCCCACCTTACTTCAATGCTCCGTTTGACTACCCTGACCTTTTCCCGTCTTATGAGGCTTACTTGCGGATGATGGAGAAGGTGGCGAGGGAACTTTTTCGGGTGCTGGCATCGGGACGGGTTGCTTGCATCGTTTGCGACGATGTGCTCGTAAACGGTGAACGCTATCCCATCGTCGCCGACTTAACGCGCCTTTTTATTGATGCGGGTTTCCGCTACCGTGACCGCCTCGTCTGGCTCAAGCCTGAAGGTTACATCCGCATCAGCCGCCGCAGTGGCATCGTGTTGCAGCATCCTTATCCGCTTTACTTCTATCCCGACAATGTGCAGGAAAGCGTGCTGATTTTCCAGAAGGGACGATTTGACTACGCCAGCGTTCCAAGAGATGTTCGGGAGGCATCCCGCCTTGACATCAACGAGTATCAGGGCAGCAAGTGGTATCTCAATGTCTGGCAAATCACCAATGTGTTGCCGTTACAGGGGCGGTTAGAAGAAGGCATTGCGGCGTTTCCCGAAGAACTTGCCCGTCGGCTCATCCTTCTCTTTTCCCATGTCGGCGAGACCGTTTTAGACCCCTTTCTGGGAAGCGGGACGACGATGAAGGTGGCACGCCAACTGAAACGCTCCTGCGTCGGTTACGAGATTGATTTGGAGTTGCTGCCAGTCATCCGCGAGAAGGTCGGGATGGAGATGGCTTCTCTTCTGGACGATGCTACCTTTGAAGTTATCATCCGTGACGATGCCCGCCACCTTCGCTTCTGGCTTTCCGAACGCATTAAACAAAGGAGGTCGGCGGCGCGAAATGCCGAGAAAGGAGCAAGGTAGCAAAGAGCATCAACGGTGGACAGCCTACAAGAAACTCAGAAGAGTGACAGGTGGTGAGTGAACGGACGGGTCCAGCCTGTGTCATTGTTCTAATTTCCGCGCCAAGATTGCTACAGACTCTGGCTCTCGTTACTGAGTTCCTACTCACGCACGAGAGGCGGTAAGGCGCATATAGGAGGTGAAAAGCATGGGGCGCAGGGAAGATGTCATTGGGAAATGGTCAGAAGAGAAATTGGAATTGCTGGAAAAATATCTCAGAGCCTACGCGCGAATTATGAGCAGCCAAAAGAGAAAGCGAAGATGGCCTGAGGCTTTCCACTACATTGATGCCTTTGCAGGGTCTGGACAGGCAAGGGCAAAAGACGAAGAGCGCTATATTGAGGGTTCTCCCTTGCGGGCGTTACAATGTGACCCTCCCTTTGATTGCTGTTGGTTCATTGAACGGTCGCCACAGCGTGTGGAAAAACTGGAGTCCTTGCGATCTCAATTCCCAAACCGTGAAATTATCATCAGGCAAGGCGATTGCAATCAGATTTTGCGTGAAGAAATCATACCGCAAATCACTCGTCAGCGCCAACACGGTCTTGTCTTTTTAGATCCATATGGGTTACAGGTGGAGTGGGAAACTGTTGTCGCTTTGGCGAAGGCTAAGACTTTTGATGTCTTTGTGAATTTCCCGCTGATGGCAGTCACCCGAATTTTGAAACGAGGACAATCCCCTGAGCCTTGGGCGAAAGACTTACTCAATAAGGTAATGGGAGGCACTGACTGGCTTCAAAAAATTTACCGACCGTCGGAACAATTGCGATTATTTGGCAAACAACCTATCACGAGACCAGCCCTAAAGGCTGAGCAATTAGTGCAAATTTATGCCGACCAAATATTCAGTTTGTTCAGTTTTGTGAGCAACCCTGTTATCATGACTAATTCCAAAAATGCCCCACTTTATGCGCTGTTTCTGGCGAGCCATAACCAAACTGCCGTTAAGATCGTTAATGACATCTTTAGCCGCTACGAGCGCCTGCGTGAGGTGGGGAGATGATGAAGATTTGGGTGAGAGAGCGCAAGTCACCTTTCATACATTTGAATGATAAAGCGAACACCCACAAGGGTATTGTTTGCGAGCCGTTTTATGTCCTCAGTTACTACATCGGTTGTCCCTTCGCCTGCACTTATTGTTACTTGCAGGCAACCTTTCGTGGGCAAGTTGAACCTGTCATTTACCGTAACCGTGAAAAACTTCTTGCTGAACTGGATGAATGGCTGAAGCAGCCGGGGCATCTAAGATTGAATGCTGGGGAACTGGAGGATTCACTGGCGTTGGATGGGAAAATCCCTCTTGTTGATGATTTAGTGCCTCGTTTCATTGCCCAAGACCGTCACACTCTTGTTCTTGTCACCAAGTCCACGAACATCAGAAACTTACTTAAGTATCGCCCTAACGATAAGGTTGTAGTGGCGTTTTCGGTAAATTCAGTGACCGCTTGGCGACTCTTTGAAAAACAGACGCCACATCCCTATCAGCGGCTTGAGACTGCTGCAAGGGTCTGTGAGGCAGGTTACATTACAGTCTTGCGCCTTGACCCAATGCTCCCAACAAAAGGTTGGGAAAAGGAATACGAAGAACTGATAGACAAAGCCTATTCACTTTTCAAACCGCACCAATGGACTTTAGGCTCTCTTCGCTTTTTCCCCGGTCTTCCCATGTGGACAGCGAAAGTTGGGCGAAGCACTAAAGTTTACAACTTCGGAGTTGAAGTTTCCCCTGAAGATAACCGCAGGCGTTTGAAGACTGGTGTTCGTCTGGAAATGTATCGTCACGCCATCCGTTGTATTCGTCGCCACGATTCAATAGTCCACATCCGTTTGTGTAAAGAGACTGAACAAATGCATCATTTGTTGGGGTTGCCATGCTCAGGTTGTTGCTACAACACTAATTTCAGCCGGTAAGGGTGGAGGGAAAAAGTGGGTTGGGTCCGGGATTTCTATGCAGGCAAAACGCTGCTGATTACTGGGGCGACGGGATTTTTGGGAAAGGCGCTGGTTGAGAAGGTGCTTCGGGCACTGCCCGAGGTGAGTCGCATTTATTTGCTCGTTCGCGGCAAGCGGCTGGCTGACGGTTCGTGGTTGAGCGCCCATGAGCGGATGCGGCAAGAGTTTCTTCGTTCCGCCATCTTCACTTCATTGCGCAGCCGCTATCAGGACAGGTTTGAGGATTTCATCGCCCAAAAAGTTGTCGTCCTTGAAGGCGATCTGAGTTTTGAGCGGCTCGGTCTTGACGAAGTGACCTTTGATGCCGTCGCTTTTGAAACCGATGTCATCATCAACAGCGCTGCTGTCGTTTCCTTTGACGAGCGATTGGACAGGGCGCTGAACTTAAACACTTTGGGCGTCCGCAGGGTGTTGGAATTGGCTAAGCGAGGCAAAGAGTTGCGTGAACCGCAAGGCAAACCATTGCCCATTTTCGCCCACATCTCCACTTGCTATGTGTGCGGAATCCGCAACGGAATCATCCCAGAAGAACCGCCAGACCCAACCGGTGTTGACGATGAGATTGCTGAACTTTTGCAACTCTGCCGCGATGTTGAGGAGCAATCGGGTGACGATGATACACCGCCACCCATCCGCGAGCGAACTGTTCGGGAAGCAATGGTGGACGAGGGGATGAGAAAGGCGAAATCGCGAGGTTTCAATGACACCTACACCTACACGAAGTGGCTTGGCGAACGGCTGTTGGTGAAGGAGTACGACGACATACCGACGCTGATTTTGCGACCGGCGATTATTGAAAGCACGCTTAAAGAACCCGAACCCGGCTGGATTGAAAACCAGAGGATGGCTGACCCGCTAATTATCGGGTTCGCTGAGCGAAAGTTGGTTGACTTTCCTGGTGACCCCGATTGCGTCGTTGACCTAATCCCGTGCGATCTCGTCGTTAACGCTGTCATCGCTGCCATAGCGGCAATGGGACGCGGGGCGTGGGGCGCGGGGCGAGAAGCCAAGGCAAAATTTCCCCGTCCCTCGTCTCCCGTCCCCCGTCCCGTTGTCTTACAAATTGCCACCAGCACCAAAAACCTGCTGACTTTGCGCGATGTGGTTAGGTGGTGCGTTGAGTATTTTGAACGCAACCCGCTTTTGGACCGGAACGGGCGACCGTTGAAGGTCAAGCCTTGGACGCTCCCATCCCTTGACAAATATCGCCGCTGGTTGGAATGGCGAAAGCGGTTAGTGGAATTGCAAGAGAGGTTAACTCGTTCGTTTTCCTTCCTGCCTGTCGCCAAACAGTGGCAGCGAAGGTTGGGAGTCATCAAAGCGGCGTTAGAGCGACTTGAATACTTCCTCAGCATCTACGCCCCTTACACTCACTTCAAAGCCCAATTCGCCACCGAAAACTTGGAGCGACTTTGGGAGAGTTTGGACGAAGACGACAAGCGAGATTTCCCCTTTGATGTGACGACCATTGACTGGCGACATTACCTGCAGGAGGTTCACATTCCCGGCTTGAAGCGGCACATCCTGCGGATGGCGGAAGACGACGGCGCTGCCGATAGCATCCAAACGCTCCCGGATTTGCTGGCTCATGCCGCCGCTCGCTTTCCCCAAAAGGTGGCGCTTCAAAGGAAGGGACAGGGGGCAAGGGGCAAGGGACAGGAGTGGGTTCGTTACACCTATGGCGAATTGCATCGGTTAGCCCAAAGTAACGCAAAGCGATTGGCAGCAATGGGAATTGGGCGTGGTGACAGGGTAATTTTGTGCGGCGATAACTGCCCTGAATGGGTCATCGCTTACTTCAGCGCATCTTGTGCAGGTGCGACCGTCGTGCCCCTTGACAGGCAGTGGCGTCCCGAAGACATAGCCCATATCGCTCAGTTCGTGGACGCCAAAGCGGCGTTGGTGGGCGACAACCTTGCCGACGCTCTGCGAGAAGCCTTGAAAGCCATCGGGCTTTCCATCCCCATCTTGACTTTCCACGAGTTAACCTACCCCATTGAACCCATGTCCCTCGCCTCCCGTCCCTCGCTCCCCGTCCCTGACGACATCGCTTCCATCATCTTCGTCACCGGTCCAACCGTTGAGCCGCGTGGGGCGATGCTGACGCACCGAAACTTTTTGAGCAACTTGCGCGCCATCGTGAAAGTGTTGCCGCCGATGCATAGCGACCACTTTTTGAGTTTGCTGCCGTTGCACCACGCCTTTGCCTTCACGGGCGAATTATTGGTGGCGATGTGGGCGGGGGCAACCATCACCTACCCCGAAAACTTGCGCTCCAAAACGGTGTTGGAGACGATGCAACAAGTCGGCGTGACAGCCCTCATCGGCGTTCCCCGAGTGTTTCAGATTTTGCACGAAAGCATTCACGCCGAAGTCCGCAAGCGTGGCAAGTGGGCTTGGCTGCTGTTCCAATTGCTCAAGAAGTTCAGCCTTGCGGTTCTGAAATTGACTGGAAGGAACATCGGGCGCAGCCTTTTTGCTTCCGTCCACCGTCAATTTGGCGGCAAACTTCGGGCGCTCATCAGTGGCGGTGCTGCGTTGCCGCCTCACATCTTTGACGATTTCACGGCAATGGGATTTTTGCTCTGTGAAGGCTATGGTTTGACGGAAGCGTCGCCCGTCGTCACTGTCAATCCCATGCATCGCCCCAAGCGCGGTTCAGTGGGCAAACCACTGCCCGGCGTGGAAGTCGTCATTGCCGATCCCGACGAGCACGGCGTCGGCGAGATTTTGGTGCGAGGTCCGAATGTCTTCGTCGGATACTTCCGAAACCCGGAAGCGACAGAGCGGATGTTGAAAAACGGTTGGCTTCACACAGGCGACTTGGGTAGGTTTGACCGAGATGGCTACCTTTACATCACTGGGCGAGTCAAAGATGTCATCGTCACTGCCGCCGGCAAAAATGTCTACCCTGAAGAATTGGAGCGGAAGTTGGCTGGAATTGCGGGTGTTAAGGAACTTTGCGTCATCGGAGTTTGGGACGAAGAGACGATGGGCGAGCGTCCGCATCTTGTTGTCGTTCCCGAACCGCAGTGGGCAAGTTCGCCTGAACGGTTGAGCGAGTTTGAGCGGCGATTGCGTGAAGAGGTGCAGAAGCGCTCGCAAAACTTGCCATCCTATCAGCGCATCGCCCAAGTTCACATCGTCACCGAGGAGTTACCCAAAACCGTTGCGTTAGCGCCCGACCGAGCCGCCGTGCGGGCGATGGTGATGGGACGCAGGACGAGGGATGCGGGACGGGTTCAAGTCGCTGCCAGTCCCAAACCGTCAATCCCCACTCCCTTGCCTTCCATTGCCGAACCGATTATTGCCGCCATTGCTCACTTGACAAAGCAACCGAAGGAACGCATCAGCGTTTCTTCGCGGCTTGATGAACTTGGCATTGATTCGCTTTTGCGGGTTGAGTTGACGGCGCTGCTTGAATTGCGTTTTCGCACTTCGCTCCCCGAAAGTGCCATCGCTGAGGCTCAAACGGTTGGCGAATTGGTGGAACTGCTTGCAGAAAGGTTGGGCGGGACTGTCCCTGAAACTGTTGCCCCTGAAGATGGGACTGCATTGGTTATCACGAGATTGCTCTCGCCAGAAGCCCGCAAGGAAGCGGAACGATGGATTCGCGAAACCCGATTCCAGCGGTGGGCTCGCCGTTTGACTTGTCAGTTGCTCAGGTGGGCATATCGGCGCTGGTTTGATTTTGAAGCGCATGGGCTTGAGAACTTGCCCGAACAAGGTCCTTTCATCATCGCCGCCAATCACTCATCTCACATGGACACAGGCGCAATCATCGTTGCGTTCGCTGAGCGAGATGAAGCACTCAAGCGCGCAAGGATGAATGCGAAAGAACGCCATCCTACACTCCGCACCCCGCACTCTACTGATACTCGTCCCTCGTCCCTCGCCCCTCGCCCCATCTTCGTTTTGGGCGCTCGTGATTACTTCTTCAACACGCCTTTGCGGGGTTGGTTCTTCCACACCTTTTTGCGCGTCGTGCCTTTTGACCGAACGGCGAACCCGCTGGAAGGCTTGCGGATTGCTGCTGCCATCTTGCAAGCAGGTTATCCGCTGCTCATTTTCCCTGAAGGCACGCGGTCAGTGACAGGCAAACTTCAACCCTTCAAGCCCGGCTTAGGTTTGCTGGCGATTGAGACGGGAGTTCCTGTTGTGCCCGCGCTGATTGAAGGGACATTTGAAGCGTTGCCCAAAGGCAGGTTGTTGCCGAGGCGAAGCAAAATCAAAGTCACCTTTGGCGAACCCCTTCAGACGGAGATGTTCGTCGGTAGCCGAAAGATTTTGGCAGAAATTTCAACATCGGAACGGCGACAACTTTATCAACAACTCTCGCAAGAAGTGCAGCGGCGCATTGAAGAGATGCAAAGTCATAAGGGAAGGGAGCGAGCGATATGAGCGTAAAAACCCTTTGCTGGATGATGTGGCTTATTGGGGTAGGAATGATTTCCCTTGTTGGGGCGACGGGTCTAGAGGATTTTGCCCATACCCGCTTTTTTGAGGCGCATTGTGCGACGAACAACGAAAAGTATCTTTGGGCTTGTTGGCGGTCTTGGCTACAAAACTATCGGGCTGTCTTGAAAAACCCGTCTTTGGATCGCACTTTGGAGCGGCGGAAACCCAAATTCAGGTTGTATTACGATGAAATCCTGCCAATGCTCAATGCCCGTCAGGTGCGAAGGGAACCAACGCATATCTACACCCTGCAAATAGCAGCGTTTGAGCGGACGAAAAATGCAAGGCGATTTCTACGAAAGCATTGGCGAGACTTTGAGAAGCATTGCGTTTACCAGCGCATCCCGAAAGGTTTTGTCTTAGAGTGCCACTGCGCCACAGGATATCTACAACCCGAAGAGCCGATTTATTCGGTCTGGGAATTTAGGGGAGGGCGAAAGTTGTTTTGTCTGAGATATGGTGTCTATGCCACAAGGAGCGATGCCGAAAGAGACAAAAGGGTTCTGGAACGACTTTTGCATCGCCCACTTTTGGTTTTGCGCCGCCACCTTACAGTTACTTTGGTCACTCGGATTTGGTGGGAAGACCCGATAAAGGAATGGATTGAGGCTGATTTCTACCGTTAAGCCATCCAATGACCGACGAAGTGCGACAGCGCATCGTGGCGTTGCAGCGGGGTGAAATAAGCAATGACCGATTGGGCGAAGGTGTGGGATGAAACTTATCAGCAGCAGCCGAACATTTACGGTGAAGCACCGTCCCGCATCGCAACGGAGTTAGCAAACTTGCTGCGACAACGGACGCCACCCGTTCGGGTTTTGGATTTGGGCTGCGGCTATGGGCGGGACAGTCTTTACTTTGCCCAGCAGGGCTTTAAAGTTGTGGCGTTGGATTGCTCGCCCGCTGCTATCGCTATGCTGCAAAATCGCCTTGCAGGTTCGGAATTAGCGGGGCGAATCACGCCCATCGTCGCCGACGCCCTTCAAGGCATCCCTGCGCCCGATGGACACTTTGATGCCGTTTACGCTTACCTGTTTTTCTGCCTTGCCTTCACCGACGCCGATTTGACGCGCCTGTTCGCCGAATGCGCCCGCGTCCTCTGCACTTCGCACTCAGCACTCCTGCACTGATTTAGAGTTCGCCTTCACAACCGCCGAATGAATTCGGCACTCAAAAATTCCGCCATCGACCAAAAATTGAAAAATTGCCCACAAAATCCGTTCTTTTGGTGGGGTTTGGTGGTATTGACGCCAAAAAAAAAAAGTGCGCTAAAAGGAAAGCGCCAAAAACAAACCGCCCTCATCTGAGGGCAAAAAGGAGGGGTCAAAAATGATGCGGCGATGGATGCAGTGTCAGCACGACCGAAGAGAAGGTGGGCGACGGTCAACCATCGTTCGTGGAGTTTCACCTGCGTTGCCTCATCGTGTAGGCTTTACCCTTATTGAATTGCTGGTAGTGATCGCGATAATCGCGATCCTGGCAGCAATTCTGTTCCCCGTGTTCAGCCAAGCCCGCGAGAAGGCGAGGCAAGCGCAATGCCTTTCACACTACCGCCAGTTGGGCACGGGCATCAGCCTGTATGCGCAGGACTATGATGAGCGGATGCCCAAACAACGCTGCTGGGGTTGCGGGGCGGGACCTGGCGCCAACGACCCGACTTTTTCGCCCCACGCCCAGATTGAACCCTACACCCGCAATGTGCAGGTTTACGATTGCCCATCGGCGAATGTCAGCGATGTGATTGATGACCCTGCGAACAATGTCGGGCGTATCCGCGACCCCTTGACGCGGGCATTGGGCGGGTTAGGTCGCCCCGTCCCCCGTTCATGGGTTGGGGCATGGATTGATGGCGGGTTCAATTACGCCATCATCAACTTCTGGGACTTCACAGCGTTGCAGCAAGGGAGGGGAGCAATCCCGTCATCAGGCATCTCCTTAGCGGAAATGCCGACGCCCGCTGAGACGATGATTTACGCCGATGCCGTCATGTTTAACGCCTGCGCCCCACAGGTGATTTTTGCCAACGGTTGCGCCGCTGGGTGCGTGCAAGGGCAACGCATTGAACGCAACACCCGCCACCTTGCTGGGAGTATCTTGGTGTTTTGCGATGGGCACGCCAAATGGTTGCACTATCGGCGCATCGCCCAAGAGTGCGGGAAAATGTGGTTTCCCCGCCGCGATATGGACAACCGCACTTTCCTTTCCGTCTGGGGTGGTCAATTGCCCTGAAGTGACAACAAGGAGGGAACAGAAATGCGGGACATCCCCACTTGGCTCGCTGCCTTGATCATCGGGGTAGCCTTGTTGCTCGCTGTCGGCATTTTCCTCTGGCGGGCGCGCCAACCCGTGACGCCTCAAGTGCCCCCTGAAGTTTTGGAGAAATTCCGTCAAGGTAGTCGCCCCCAAATCCCTGGCATGGGTCCCGCTGCCGTCCCCCGTCCTTCGCCACCGCCAGAAAAGCGTTAGGCTTTCTGCCAGCCAATCCCCTCGCCCCTGCGTCACCTGGCGGGCATGGGTGCTGGCAATCTCCCTCATTCCTGTTTGCTCCTATTGGATGGCACGGCGTTGGACGGATGGCATGATGTCTCTAAGCGTCCCTCCCGTCATCTTCGTCTTCCTTTTGGCGCTCCTTAATGCCTTCTTTGTGCGCTGGCTTCAACGATTCGCTCTCAGCCAGGCTGATTTAGCCGTTCTCTGGGCAATGTTGGCGGTGGCGACAGGCATCGCTTGCGAATGGGGCGAAGCGCCGGGGTTGACAGGTCTGATTGGGCTTTTGGTCGGCTTCGTTTCGCTTTTTGCTTTCGTTTGGTCAATGAGGAGCAACACAGCCTTTCTGCTGCTCTACCTACTCGTCTTCCTCGCCATCAGCACAGCCATTGCTAAAATTCGGGCGCAAATTGGTCCGCCCATTCACGAGTTCGCCTTCATGGGAGCAAACCGCTGGTTTATTGACCTTTTGGGCGCAGAGCGGTTGGGCGACCGAGTTGTCACCATCATGGGTTACCTCTACTTCACCCATCACATCTGGCGTAGCCATCCCATGCCTCAGATGGCAGATGGGTTCAAGGTGGTGCACGAAGCGAAAGCGTTGGACATGAGGTTTGTTGCGGCGATGATTGTAGCCATCGTTTTAGGTGCGATGACGATGTATTGGGCGAGGTTGCAGGCAGCCTACCTTTGGGGAACTGGGGCATCTTATGCGGTGTGGGTTACCGCCCCTTGGGGTTATGCGGGTTGGATTATGGAGTGGCGGGGGATGAAAGAACCCAATTACCCAGCGGCGGCGTTCGGGGTCGGTGGGGCGTTGTTCACCTTGCTGCTCGTCTGGCTGCACAACCGTTTTCCCTTCCTTCCCGTCCATCCCGCCGCTTATGCATTGGCGATGAACTTCGGCATTGACTATTGCTGGTTTCCCATGCTGATGGCGGGTCTCGCAAAGACGGCGATTGTCCGATATGGCGGTCAACGGGCATATCACGCCCTCGTTCCCTTCGCTTTGGGCATCATCGTCGGCGAATATGTGACAGGCAGCGTTTGGAGTTGGATTTGGATTGTCACGGGACGACCCACCTACAGTTTCAACTTCGCCTAATTTCGGAAGGAATGGTGACCCATAGCGGAAGGCGAAGACACGGTAGATGTCCCGTTCCGTCAGCGATGGCGTCCATTGGCGTTTCACAACCTGTCGCATCGTTTGCGCCCCTTCCCTTAGGAAGCCCTTCAAAGTTTTCCCCGCTACTCACAAGGGGGAAGGCAAATTGCCCTGCTTGCTGCCTAAATTGCCCCTTCGTTGCCACTTTAGCCTCATCATATCCCTTTTAAGTCAACTTCCCCTGTCGTCTCTTTCCTTCGTCTTCCCCTCGTTCACAAACTTTTAACACCTTTCATCACCCGACAAAGGAGGCGAAGGATGATGCGGCAGCGACGCTTTCTCAGCGCATTCACCCTTATTGAGTTGCTGGTGGTGATCACGATAATCGCGATCCTGGCAGCAATTCTGTTCCCCGTCTTCAGCCAAGCGCGTGAGAAGGCGAGGCAAGCGCAATGCCTTTCACACTACCGCCAGTTGGGCACAGGCATCAGCCTGTATGCGCAGGACCATGATGACTGGATGCCCAAACAACGCTGCTGGGGTTGCGGGGCGGAACCTGGCGCCAACGACCCGACTTTTTCGCCCCACGCCCAGATTGAACCCTACCAATCGCCGCCTTTGTTGTGCAAAAGCCCAGTTAGCGAATTTGTTGGTTCGGGGCTGACGCCCCTCCTACAAGCGTCATCGTCGTTGTCATCGGTAGGAGCGCCGTCAGGCGCAAAAATTTTGTTGGTGGTGACCCAACGATGCTGACTGCCTTTTGCTTGCTTGGCTTCTTTCACGGTTTCGCCGAACCCTCCCCCGTCCCTCGTCCCGCGCCCCCCGTCCTCATCTACATCGCCCCCATGAGCCACCTTGACATCGGCTTCACTGCACCGCCGTCACAAGTCGCCGAAAGGATGCGCCACACGATTGTTCAAGCCCTCGCTTTCGCCGATGCCGACCCGAATTTCGTCTGGACAGTGGAAACTTTCTGGCAACTGGAACGATGGTTGGAAGCAAACCCACCTGAACCGCAGCGGCAACGGTTGCTGCAATTGCTCCGCACTGGTCGCTTTGAACTGGGCGCTGCTTACGCTAACCCGCACAGCAACGCCATGAGCGCTTTCCTGATGGATTGGCTTTTTCTCTTGCCCTGCCAGTGGGCGGACGAGCATCAAATCCCGATGACGACAGCAATCCTCAACGATGTGCCCGGTCACCCCATTGACTTGCCCCACTTCCTTGCCCGTCACGGCATCCGCTACCTCGTCATCGGGGCGAACTTGCGATTTTCACCGCCCTTGCCCCGTCAAATTGCCAACATGCCCTTTTGGTGGGAAGCACCGACAGGCGAGCGAGTGCTGACTTGGATTTCTGACCGCAGTTACACCGAAGCCTTCCACGAGTTGGGCACTGACCCTGACTCCGCCCGCCTCTTCAACCCGCAAAAGTTTCGCGACCTTGACCCGATGCAAGTGATGGAGCGAGGCATCGCCGAAACCTTGCAGCGCTACCGCGAGCGCCGTTACCCTTACGACGCCATCTTGGCACTCCACGCCTTTGACAACTGGGATGCGACGGCAGCGAGCAAACTTCCTCGTTTTGTGCAAATGTGGAATGAGCGCCACGATGCGCCCCGCCTTGTTTTGGCGACACCCCGCGCTTTCTTTGAGCACATTGAACGCCGCTACGGGCATCAGTTGCCCGTCTATCGTGGCGGTTTTGGTGGGCAATGGGAAAGTTTCGTCCGACCCGCCATCCCGACAGCGATGCGACGAGCCAGATTCGCCGAACAAGTGGTGCAAACTCGCCGACCAATTGACCTTGACCTCATTCGGCGTTTGCTGGTCTTCTACGAGCACAGTTTTGGGATGGGTCCGCCCTGGGCAAATTTGATGAGCCGTGAAGAAGCCATCCGACACAACCGCGAGCAGTGGCAATTGCTTCAAACACTGCCGACGCCCGTTAGCGCCGACGCTTCCGAAAAACTCGGTGCGCCCGAACCGCCACCCAATCTCGCCGACGGTGAATTGCGTTCGGGCGCCCTTTACTGGTTGCCTTACCATCCGATGCTGCTTGCCCCGAAAGAAAACGATTTGCGCCCGTTGCGCCCGCCCGCTTGGGTCGGTTGGCGACGAATAACTTTGCCCGACGGGCGGGAACGCTTTTGCTACTGGATTGACCGAAAGAAGTTACCTGCTGATCCCATTTGCGTCGTTTGGCTTTGGGCGTTGGACGAAAAATCGGCGACGGCAAAAATTCGCAACCGCACGGCGACGGGATGGGAAACGCTTCCTGATGACCGTTTGGCAGGGAACGATTGGGGTGGCTGGTTCAGCCCTTTCGGTTTTCGGTTGGGCAAGAGCGAGTTCATTGGCGACGGCATCTGGGCGTTTCGGCGGGTTCAACTGCAAGGGCGATGGTGGCTGATGGGCGTTTGCCTCACCCAGCAACTTCGCGCCATTTTCAAAGGTGGCGAACAAGGCACCTTGACTTTTGATGACGCCTACCCTGGTGAAGAGGCTGTCGTGGCGTTGTGGATAGACTTGCGGCAGTGATAGCAATCACGACGCCAGTGCTTCTTGGATGCGTTGGGCTGCCTCTTGCAGCGTCGCTTCGGAAGTAGCGAAGGAAAGGCGCAAGTAGCCGGGCGCACCGAACGCTGAACCAGCGACGGTGGCGACATGGGCTTTCTCCAAAAGGAAATCGCACAGTTCATAGTCGTCCTTAAAGCCCTTGCGCTCGATGGCTTCTTGGAAATTGGCGAAGGCGTAAAATGCCCCTTCAGGCATCCGACAACTGACGCCATCAATGTTGTTGAGAGCGGTGACAATCATGTGCCTGCGGAAGTCGTAAAGTTCCAGCATTTTTTGAGGGAAGTCACCAGGTTCCCGCAAGGCTTTGATGGCAGCAACTTGAACGAAAGTGGTCGGATTGGTTGTGCTCTGGCTCTGAATTTTCGCCATCGCGTCAGCAATAGGTTTTGGAGCAGCAGCATAGCCCAACCGCCATCCGGTCATAGCGAAAGTCTTGGACAAGGCGTTGACGACGATCGTCCGCTCCTTAATTCGCTCGTTCAAACTGGCAATACTCACATGCTTACGCCCGTCGTAAACGAGGCATTCGTAAACTTCGTCGGAGATGACGAACAGGTTTTCATGCTTGAGGACGATTTCCGCAATCTCTTCCAGCAATTCCCGCTCCCAAACTGCTCCAGTCGGGTTGCAGGGCGAGTTGATGAGCAAAACTCGCGTTCGGTCGGTAATGGCGTCGGCAATTTGCTTCGGGGTCGGTTTGAACCCTGTTTTCTCGGTCGTCGGGATGATGACAGGTTCGCCATCGCAAACGAGCACCATGTCGGGATAACTGACCCAGTAGGGTGCGGGGATTAAGACTTGCTCGCCAGGGTCAATGAGTGCTTGGAAGGCGTTAAAGAGAGCATGTTTTGCCCCGCAAGACGCCACGATTTGGTCGGGAGTGTAGTGAAGCCCGTTGTCGCGTTCGAGTTTCTCGCAGATTGCTTTTCGGAGCGGTTCCATGCCTCGCGCGTCGGTGTATTTGGTGTAACCTTCCCGAAGCGCTTGCATGGCTGCCTCTTTGATGAAGTCAGGGGTGTCCAAGTCCGGTTCGCCGACAGTCAAATCGCAAATGTCAACACCTTGAGCCTTCAACGCTCGCGCCTTCGCCGCCGCAGCGATGGTCGGCGATGGCTTAATCCGCTGAACTCTTTGCGATAGATGCATTTTTCACTACCCACCTCCTCACGACATATGGCATGAGTTTATGCCAAACTACTGCGGCAAATTTAAGGCACTTGACGGCGAGTATATTTGCGCACTGGGAGTAACCCTTCGGGGTGCAGCAAATAAAGCGTTTCGCAAATTTTCTCGTCAGTAACACTCTTATCTAACTTAAACATCTCTCGCACAGCAGCAATGATTTGCGGCAAATTGTTTTGAAGCGCTTCCTCCGCCGTTTCGCCTTCCACAACATCAACCAGAAAATATGCGGGCATTTCACCCCAGCCATCGTAAAACAGCACTTCAAAAAGCATGGCACTCATTCCCCCTTCCATTGTCTTTGCAATTCACGCAACATCAGGGTTAATTGTATGTCTTTTTGCTTTGCCTCATACAAGGGTAAACGCTTTGCCCTCTCACGAACCTCACTTACTAAAGTGCTCATTTCTTCAAGCATCTCGTCCAGTGTTAACCATTTACTGCCTGTCCATGCTTTTGCTCCCGCTTTTGTGCCATGCTCAATTGTCTTAGCCATCACGATAGTAAACACATCTACAGCACTGACTGACATCCCTGATTGAACCGTTCGTTCCAAACATTCTGCGGCTTCGTTAAGGATATGGTCTCGTAAACTGTTCCAATCGCATTCAGTATTGGGGGATGGTTGCTTGCGACAAATTAGCACTGCATCATAGCGAATATTGCCCTCACTGCTGTGGAACCCGCTTTTCCCTTCAGAGCGAACTATATGGCTCTTTGAGATATAGAAACCCGATTGTCCCAGTGCATCAGCAAGTGCTGCCCATGCCCATGTTTTAGAGTGATGGAAGGTGAACACCATTAAACCTTCT
>Ga0272447_1000993_pt1 | contig 19273 bp, 15 predicted proteins | sample YNPCB0133_FD_194589 | JGI IMG/M metagenome (GOLD analysis project Ga0272447, IMG submission 194589) | Hot spring microbial mat communities from Yellowstone National Park, WY, United States - YNP-CB-013-3 | ecosystem: Environmental > Aquatic > Thermal springs > Hot (42-90C) > Sediment | place... | reverse complement strand
GCTCCCTGGGTCACCCTGGCCCACACCCTGATGATTTTCGATGAATTACCTTGCCAGCCCGAGCGAAAAGTAGACCTGATCGCCACCCCCCATCAGGTCATTGGGATGTGATTTGGGTAGCCTGCGACTCATCAGGCAGGCCCCATATCGCCGCGGGGGCCAGCTCGACCAGGTTGCCGGCAGGGTCGCGCACGTACAGGCTGGGGCCGGCCTTCCACTCGGCCCAGGTGACGGGGTAGCCGTGCGCCTCGAGCCGCCCTGCCCAGGTTTGCAAATCTGCTAAAGGCACCCGGAAACACACGTGCACGCTGCCTTCGGCCCCGTGCGGGGGCAAGATGGTCTCTTGCTGGGTGGCCTGGGGGTTGAACACCAGGAAAACCCCCGGCCCTACCCGAAAAAACAGGTGTCGCCCTGGCTGCTCGGCAAACAGCTCCAGGCCTAAAAGCCCCTGGTAGAAGCTTCTGGCCGCCTCGAGGTCGGTTGCATACACACAGGTTTCGAGTACCCCCGCGATGTTCATCGTTGCCCCTAGGGTATCAAAACCCAGCCGCAAGCTTGTGTGCAAGGGTGCTTGAAGTACCTCAAGTGCGCTGGTTGGCCTCGGCCAGGGCCCGCAGACTTGCCGCTAGACCGGGCTCGAGGTCGCTTTCGGCGTAGCGCCACGACCAGTTGCCCCCCAGCCGCCCCGGGAAGTTCATCCGGGCCTCAGTACCCAACCCCAGCACATCTTGCAAGGGAATTATGGCCAGCCTGGCTGGGCTCTTGAAAGCCAGCTCAATCAGGGCCCCGGCCACTTCGTATTCCGACAAGCAGCGGATCTGGTAGCGGGCCAAGTAATCACGCATGAAAGCCCGCTCGGCCTCTGGAGCGGTGCGGAACCACCCCAGGCTGGTGTCGTTGTCGTGGGTTCCACTGTACACCACCACGTTGCCATCCGGCGGATAGTTGTGCGGTAAAAAGGCGTTTTCCTCACCTGAAAAAGCAAACTGAAGGACCCTCATACCGGGAAAACCGAAGCTGTCGCGCAGGGCCTCCACTTCGGGCGTGATAAACCCCAGGTCTTCGGCGATGATGGGCACATCGCCCAGCGCAGACCGTACCGCGGCGAACAGCTTTTCTCCCGGAGCCTTTACCCAGCGCCCCTTCACTGCGTTGGGCATACCAAATGGAATCTCCCAGTAAGCCTCAAAACCACGGAAGTGATCAACGCGCACCAAGTGGCATTGCTGGAGCAACTGCCGGATGCGTGAAATCCACCAGGCAAAGTTCTCCTCCTCCATGACGTCCCAGCGGTACAGCGGGTTGCCCCAAAGCTGACCGGTCTCGGAGAAATAGTCCGGCGGCACACCTGCCACAACCGTGGGGTTGCCGCCTTCGCCAAGGTAAAAGTACTGGGGATTGGCCCAGACATCCGAGGAGTCGAAGGCCACAAAGATGGGCATGTCACCGATAATCCGTATGCCCCTCGACTCAGCGTAGGCCTTAGTTTTTCCCCACTCGGAGTAAAACAGCCACTGAATCCATTCGTGTAAGGCCACCTCGCAGGCCAGCTCCTTGCGGGCTCTGGCTAGGGCAGCCGGCTTACGATCGCGCAACTCGGGATCCCAATGGTTCCAGGGCTTGCCCCCGAAGTGGGTTTTGAGCGCCATGAAGAGCGCGTAGTCTTCCAGCCAGAAGCGCTCGCTCTCCACAAAAGCCTCCAACAAGGCCTTATCCTGAGCGGTAGCATGGGTCTGAAACCCGGCAAAGGCCCGGCGCAGCAGGGGCCAGCGGGTTTGGTAGAGCCAGCCATAGTCCACGCTTTTAGCTGGATATTCAGGAGGCTCCTCGTTTTTTTCCAGCCAGCCCTTTTCAATCAGTACTTCGGGATCCACCAGGTAGGGGTTACCTGCAAAAGCCGAAAAGCACTGATAGGGCGAGTCGCCGTAGCTGGTAGGACCCAAGGGCAAAACCTGCCACCAGCGGGCCCCGCTCGAGGCCAGCCAGTCCAAGAAGCGCTCAGCATGGCGGCCCAAAGTCCCTATGCCCCAGCGCCCCGGGAGGCTGGTGGGGTGAAGTAAAAGCCCAAAAGCGCGTTCGATCTCCATGGCAAGGGCAGTCTATCCCAGATGGGCACACTATGGAAGTGCTTCCACACCCGGGGCGTCATGCAGGGGTATGCTGTTCCAAACACTGGGCAAAAAACCTCACATAGCAGGCCGCAGCGATCAAAGCGGCATGCGGCCCTTGGAGGCGAGCTCTAATCAGCAGCGGCGCTTGCCACGCTTAGGGCCTGGTCCACCAGGGCCAGGCCTTCTTCAATCACATCCAGACCATATCTTAGCTCTTCACGGTTGATCACCAGCGGCGGGCAGACCCAAAGCATATTGAAGCGGCTGAAAGCGTAGATGTGTTTGGACTTGAGGTAGGTGGCCAGCTTCTGCATCTCAGGGGAGGTGCTGTTGAAAGGGGCCAGGGGTTCTTTACTGGCTTTGTCCTTTACCAGCTCGATCACGCTAAAAAGTCCTATATAGCGAACATCTCCCACACAGGCGTACCTCTTGCGCATGGCCTCGAGGCGTTCGCCTAGGTATTTTCCCTGCTCCTCGGCGTTTTCAAACAGACGTTCCTCCTCGTACACCGCTAGGTTAGCCAAGGCCGCAGCGCAGGAGACCGGGTGGCCGGAATAGGTCAGGCCTCCCCAGAGCATGTGATCCTCGAAATAATCGGCAATCGACTTGGAAACAATCACCGCGCCCAGGGGCATGTAGCCGCTGGTGAGGCCCTTGGCGCAGGTCACGATGTCGGGCTTGATACCGTAGTGCTGGGTGGAAAGCCACTTGCCGGTGCGGCCAAACCCGCTCATGACCTCGTCGGTGATCAGCAGGATGCCGTATTTGTCGCACAAAGCCCGCAACCTGGGATAGTAGTCGTCAGGGGGCACTAGAAGCCCGTTGGAGCCGGTGATGCCTTCAACCATAATGGCCGCGATGGTGTGGGGGCCTTCAAGCTGGATGACCTCCTCAATGTGGCTCACGCACTCCCGCTTGCAGCTATCCGGGCTTTTGCCAAAGGGGCAGCGGTAGCAGTAGGGGTCAAAAACCCGCACAATCCCGGGAACACCCGGCTCCACCGGCCAGCGCCGGGGGTCGCCGGAGGCAGTCATGGCCCCCATGGTGGCCCCGTGGTAGGAGCGGTAGCGGGTGATGATCTTGTCCCGACCTGTGTACAAGCGGGCTATCTTCATGGCGTTTTCGTTGGCCTCGGCCCCGCCCAAGCAGAAAAAGGTCTTGGCCAGTCCGGTTACTTCAGCCAACTTTCTGCCTAGCCGCCCCCTAGGCTCGGTGGCGAAACTAGGACCCGCAAAACACAGTTCGTCTACCTGCTTCTTGATGGCCTCGAGTACCCGGGGGTGCTGGTGGCCCACATTGATGTTGATAAGCTGGCTGCTCAAGTCCAGCCACCTGTTGCCATCCCCATCCCAAAACCACACCCCCTTTGCACGCGTTATGTGGATGGGGTTGGCACTGCTTTGCACCGACCACGAGAACAAGGTGTAGTCGCGGTTTTCCTGGATAACATCTTTGGATGGGCGTTCCATCGGGCCTCCCTTTGACTGTTGTGTTCAATGCTAGAGCCTAGGTTAGCTTGCGCGCAATAGACAAAGTGTAAAGAGTGTAAAGAGAGGGCGTTGGGGACCCGAGATTCGCGCTCTAGGCCTTGCCCCGATAAACTGCCTCTAGCCGCGCCGGGTAGGGTTGGCGGTGAGTTTCAATTCAACCTTGAGGATCTGGTTGCCCCGACGTATGGTTAGGGTTACGTTGTCCCCCACCTCTTTACTGCGGATGTAGCGCTGCAACTGGGTGACGTCGTTGAAGGGGCGTCCGTCGGCCTCGAGGATCACATCGAAATCATAAACCTCCTGACCGTTCTCACGCCGGATTGTAAAACCCCGCAAACCTGCCTGTTCAGCCGCCCCTCCACGCAGCAGACCACGGATCAGCACCCCTTCCCTAGGAATACCCAAGGTGGCTGCCGTTTCGTCATCGATTTGGAAAAGCTGCACCCCTATGTAGGGCACGTCGCGTTTGCGTCCGGCTTGTAGCTGTGCAATCATCTCACCCAGCCCCTGCAGGGGAGAGAGATAGCTTTCAAAAACCCCATTGGGCTGGCCAATGGCCACCACCACCGCAACCACCCGCCCGGCCAGGTTCAGCACCGGGCCACCAGAGTCGCCAGGGGCAAGCGGGATGGTGGTAGAGATGGCGATGGAATTGAAGAAGGGAAAGATGTCGCGTTCAACGGTGTTGACTAGGCCATAACGGGGTGCGATAAACTGACCCCGCGAGTTGCCTATGGCCAGCAGGGCCTCGCCCACGCGAGGACCAAGGGTGGTCTCGAGCGGCAAATACGCTACAGGTCGCCCTACTCTGGCGCGCAGGATAGCGATATCACGAAACTCGTCGTAGCCTACAAGCTCGGCAGGAAACGACTCGTTTCTGGAGTTGATCACCCGGAAGCTGCGGGTGTTTTCGATAACGTGGTAGGCGGTCATGACCAGCCCTTCGGCACTGATAAAAAAACCGGAGCCCGTACCCTCAGGAATGGTCTCAATACGCAGCGCTGCTGGGAGAGCCTGCGCATAAACCCGCTCGAGCGCAGCACGTGTCTCAGCCGGGAGGGTACGGGGCTGTAGCGGCTGGGCATGAATCATCGCAGCCAGCAAGCCAAAGCTGGCTGCTGCCATGGCAAGAAACTGAAAGCGCCGCATCCGAGAATCCTCCTAGCACCAAGCGCTTAGTAAAAGCCTAGCCGACCCAGCCGCGGGTTATGTTATTGGCAGGCACATTCTCAAAAAATAAACCCCCTTCCCGGGAAGGGGGTTTTGAGTTTACTAGGCCTAGCGTCCCGACAAGCCCCGGTTAATCTCAGCTACCATGGCTGCTACAATCTGAGCCACGTTGGTATCGGCTCTTTGCACAGCCTGGGAGAGGGCGTTGCCCCAGGGACCCCATACCTTACCCATCTCAGGGATGTTGGGCATGGGCGAACCCAGGGCGATGGTGGCCGAGAAGCCAGCTACCACTGGGTCGTTACGCAGCTGCTGCACCGCCTGCTTGGATACTGGCAGACGGCCGCCAGCCCTGTTAAAGGCCACCTGGTTTTGAGGACTCACCAGCAGTTTAGCAAAGTTAGCAGCAGCGGTCTTGTTGCGCGAGTAGGCGTTCATGGCTACACCTTGCACGCCCACAAACGGACGCCACTGCCCACCACCCGGCGGGTTGGGCATGGGGGCAATGCCGAAGTCAATGTTGGCCTTCTTATAGTCACCGATGGCCCAGGGACCGTTGAGGATCATAGCCAGCGCGCCTTCTTTAAAGGCACTATCAGCCACCCCGTAGTCAACCCCTTCAGGAATCAGACGGTAACGGTAGCGCAGGTCTTTGATAAAGCTCACCGCGCGAACACCTGCCTCGCCGCCCAGAGGGTCTGGCTGGCATCTACCCCTTGTGCCGTACGACCAAACACACTAGCCCCATAAGCCGTGAACCAGCCGTAGTTGAAGTAGGGGTTGGCCAGGTCGTAGAGGAAGCCATAAGACCTGCCTTTGGTGTTTTCTTGGGCCACTTTGAGAAACTCATCCCAGGTCTTGGGAGCTTCTTTAACCAACCTTCTGTTGTAGATAAGCGCTACCGACTCAGCGAACATGGGCAGCGCGAAAAGCTGGTTACGATAGGTTAGGGCATCAACCGCCACATCCGAGAGGCTTTGGATGTAGCTGCTGGTGGCATACTTGCTCATGGGCTCGAGTACACCCGCAGCTGCCATGGCGCCCACCCAGTCGTGGGGAATACTTACCACCAGGTCGGCGGCCTGGCCCTGGGGGGCACCTAGGATGAACTTGTTCTGAATATCACCAAAGGGCACTTCCACCACTTCCACCTGGGTGCCACTGCTTCGGGCAAAGTTGGCAGCGGTCTGTTTGAGCCAAGCCAGTTCGGGGCCATTGTAGTGTGTCCAAACGGTAATTTTGCCCTGAGCTATGGCAGAGCCCAGCAAGGTCAGGGCCGCCATAACCCCAATCAAAGTGACTCTCTTCATCTCTTCCTCCTTGCGCCAGGCTGTGCTCACAGCCTGGAACACTTTGACGGCAGCTGATGGCAGCGCTTCCACGTTGTCCCCAACGAGTTTCCATGGAAGACTACCTTCTGCGTCTAAGGTATCTTATTACATTCGCAATACAAGTAAAGGGAGTGTCAGGTAAAAACCTGAAGCCCGGCTGTCACATGAACCTCACCCGCGCAATTCACTTTCTGGGTGGCTGGCTGGGGCGCAGGTCGATCTGGCTCGGAATAATCCGGGGGTCGCTTTGTAGAAGGTACATCACTGCCTGAGCGACATCTTGCGGCTGAATCTTCCATGGGGCCCCAGTGCTGTTGCCCGCAAAGGGCGTGTCTACCGAACCGGGCAGGATACTGCTCACCCGGATACCGTGATAGCGCAGGTCAAGCATAGCAGCCTCAGAAAAACCCAACAGACCAAACTTGCTGGCATTGTAAGCAGCACCGTTGGCGAAGGCATTCTTGGCAGCAAGCGAAGCAATGTTGATGATGTAACCTCCACCGCGCTTCTGCATGGCTGGCACAGCTGCTTTGGTGGCGTAAAAGGCGCCGGTCAAGTTGGTTTGCACAACCTGCTGCCACTCTTCCAGGGTCAGCTCATGTACAGGCTTAAAAATACCTATACCCGCGTTGTTGATGAGAATGTCGAGGCCACCAAAATGGGCCTCGAGCCGCTGTACGGCCCGTTGTAAATCCTCAAAGTGGGTCACATCGCCGGGCAGGGCCAAGCTGTTGCCCAGCTCGTTCGCCAATAGGGCCAGCTTAGACTGGCTGCGGGCGAAAAGTCCCACCCCTGCCCCACCGGCAACCAGTTGTCTGGCTACCTCGATACCAATACCAGAAGAAGCACCTGTCACCAGCGCAACTTTTCCACTTAGGCTAGCCATATGCCCATCGTACAAAACAGGAGCGAGGTTCGTCCCTTTTATTATCTGGGTTTGTAGATTTCCAGCCCGCCAACTTTTTCCAGGCTTTGCATAAGGAACTGCGGCGTCACCAGGGGTCTGCTGCTGGCATCACCCGGCAGGGTTCCAGCAAACACCTCGAGCACATCAATAAAGCCGTCGCCGTCAGAGTCCTTCATGGCCTTCAGGGTTTCGTACAAGGCCTCGCCGATGCTGCCCCTGAAGTTGGCACGCACCTCGTTGCCAAAGGCATTCCAGGGCGCGCCGCCATTGGGGCTTGCATGACAGTACTGGCAGGTGATGGTACGCACATCGCCCCTATCGGGGATGAGGTTGAACAGATTGATGAGCTGCAGGCGATAGGAACCTCGAGCCAACACAAAAGACATTAGAACCAGCACGAGCATAACAAAGCCTACTTTTCGCATATGAACCTTCCTTGGGCAGCACAGCTATCGAACGATTCGTTCGCCATATATGGTTCCAACGTGCAACACATTGCCGGTGTTCAACTAAGAAACATCCGTATCCAACCGCGATGTTAGGTAGCACCCCCTCCCTTTGCGGCAAGCTGGGCAATGGGTTTAGGTGTTGAAGTCTCCTGCCCGGGTTCGGCCTGGTTTGTGCGATGTGAGCAGTCGCGGCTGAGTTTACAAAACACCGCCCCCTGGCGGATGGCCGCGTGCGGGCTATCGGTCCCCTCGAGCCGAAGCCCCACTCGGCACTCACAGCCTCGATCACCACACAACTCGAGGAACCAAGCTGACGGAGCAACAACCAGCGGCTAAGCTGCACACTCCCAAAGACCCTGCCCATGCTGTCTACCTCTCGCCAGATGTATACGCAGCTGATATGTGTTTGGATTCAGCAAGGCACCGCGGCTTGTGAGGAACTCATAAACCCCGTCTGAATCGTTCTGTTTGAGGGTAGATCAGCGCAGAATGGCCCTCGATCCCCGCTGTCCTCGCTTCAGGGGGCCCAGGAAGAGAAGAAATCAGGAGGATCTCTTATGACGCAAGCTTTACTCCCTTAGGGGTAGCTCCCTGCGGGGAGGGCCAAACTTGTAGGCCTCGAGCAGCATGCGCAAGGCCTTGCCACGGTGGGAGTAGATGGCTTTCTCCTGCATGGTCATTTCAGCAAAGGTTTTGCCTGCCTCGGGTAGGTAAAACAAGGGGTCGTAGCCAAAGCCCCAATCGCCCCTAGGAGCTTCGAGAATCTCTCCCTCCGTCTCACCCCGGTAGAGCTCCATGTAGCCGTCGGGGTAGGCCATCACCAGTACAGACACAAATTTGGCCTGGCGCTGGCCAGGGGGAACACCTTTGAGGCGCTCAAGCAAATACACGTTGCGTTCTGTATCAGTTTTCTTATCGCCGTAGCGAGCCGAGTAGACCCCCGGCTCACCCCCCAGCGCGGCCACCTCGAGGCCCGAATCGTCAGCCAGGGTGGGCAGGCCACTGTGCTTGGCCGCAAAGGCCGCTTTAAGCACCGCATTGTCCTCAAAGGTAGAGCCCTCCTCGGGAGGCATCTTGAAGGGGTAGTCCAGTAGGGAAAAAAGTGTCCAGCCTAAGGGCGCAAGCCCCTCCTTAATCTCGCGGAACTTTCCTGGGTTGGAGGTGGCAATCAGCAGGCTCATCTAAAACATCATAATGCAAAAAAGCACCCCTAAAGGTAGGCCTTCTATAGTAAATCTTCCTCAACCGAGCCTCAAACACGTTTGCTAAGCTGAGCATGGACTCGCCGTACCATCTCGGGGATGTGAGCCAGACCCATTTCCAGCATAGCCTGGTAGGTGGACCTGGGTACCGGACGGCCCTCTCCTGCCCCATGCAGTTCGATGATATCGCCCGTTTGGGTAGCCACCACGGTCAGGTCGGCCCAAGCGTTCTCGTCTTCCGACTGGGTCAGGTCAAGCAGCAGGCTACCGTCGCTCATCCAGCCCACACTTACCGCAGCAAACTCCGTCAAGGGCCACTCATCCAGTTTGCCCTGGTTTACCAGCCGATCCATAGCCATAAAGAGCGCCGCATACCCACCCAGCAACGAGGCCACCCGGGTTCCGCCATCGGCCTGAATCACATCGGCATCCACCACTACCGTTTTGTTAGGCAGCAGGCTTAGGTCCAGCGCTGCACGGAAGGCCCGCCCCAGAAACCGCTGTATCTCCGCTGTGCGGCCTGAGATCCTGTGGCGCTCGCGTTCTGTGCGTTCTTTAGTGGAACGGGGCAGCAGGTTGTACTCGGCCACAAGCCAGCCTGCACGGCCCGAAATATGTCGAGGCACACCCTCAGCCAGCGACACATTTACCAAAACCCGGGTATTCCCCAGCTCCACCAAGGCCGAACCCTCGGCATATTGTACGTAGCCCATGTTTATCGTGACAGGGCGCAGTTCCTCGGCCCTGCGGCCATCCTTTCGTTTCATCGCCGAGACTTTACCATATGGGCTTTTATCGCTAGAATGACTGCGGTGCGCCGGTGTAGCTCAGCGGTAGAGCACTCGATTCGTAATCGAGCGGTCGTCGGTTCAAATCCGACCACCGGCTCCAGTCCAGACAAAAAACTGTGGTGGTGCAAGTTTTCGGGTTTTGCACCCCGACCCCTTTCAGGATCTAGCCAACTACCTCGAGCAAGCAACTCTAGAACAGCCGCTTTATCCAAGGAGCTAGGTCGGTCAATGAGCGCATAGCTGGAACCAAGTGTGCCAGCGGGCCATAGACCGCAAGAGGCACTGGGTTGAGGGTGTGCTGGGTGTGCCAAGGCTCCTCAGCATTGCCGTGGTCAGCGGTGAGGACGAGTGTGAGCGCAAGGTTGGCGTTCAAGAAGCCCTGAAGAAACCGATCAAGTTCCACTAGGCACTTGTCCAGCATCGTCGACAAGCGGTGGCCCCAGTAATCCAGCGACCAGTTTTCTAGGAATGTAAGGTCGTACTGTTGGGCTATCTGGGCGAAACGCTCACCCGCAGCTTCAGGCTCGGGCCAAAAAGCTGGCAGGACGGCCCGGGGATGACCCACAGGCAAAAGCTTCAGCCCAGCCGCCCGAGCGGCAAAAGCAAAGGCAGAAAGCAGGTTACGGTGGCTGCCCAGCACCTTTTCCAGGTACTCCGGACGATAGCCGTTGGCATGCAGTACCCTTAAACCTCGCTGGACAGCCCAGACCTGCAAGCTTTCCTGCTGTAGCAGGGCCTGAAGCTTGCGCAGGGGATGCGGACCTTGGTGGTGCCCCAGCAGCCGGGGTGCATTTTGCCCGGTTAGCAAGGCGGTCTGGCCGCTAGCCGACTGGGGCAGGCCCTCTACCCCTAGCCGTGTGTCCAAAACCCGGTAGGCCAGGCTGGGCCGGCTCAGGGGCACCTGGCTAAACCCGCCAGTCAAAGCCCCCAGGGTGGGTAGGTGCAGGCGCTTCAGAGGACTGCGTAGGTCGTTGGTGAGCCCCAGACCATCCACAAACAAGAAAACCAACACAACGGCATTGTGCTCCCACCACGGGCAAAGGTCAAACCATCCGGCACCAAGTTGCAACCTGTAACACAGCTGGACTAGAGCTGCATATAGGATGATGGAAACTGAAAGGAGCCGATTATGCCTATACGTTCAGCCAGTGCAGTTTGGAGAGGCACCCTTAAGGAGGGAGAGGGACACCTAAAACTGGAAAGTGGGGTCTATGAAGGACCTTATACCTGGGCCTCGCGCTTTGGCGAGGCCGGCGGCACCAACCCCGAGGAACTGATAGGAGCTGCCCACGCTGGTTGTTTTGCTATGTTTTTATCGGCTCTTCTGACCAACAACAACACCCCGGCCGAAGAGCTGAGGACAACGGCCAAGGTGCACCTGGGCGAAGGTCCTGTTATCAGCAAAATCGAGCTTCACCTCGAGGGTAGAGTGCCCGGCCTTAGCCCGGAAAAGTTTGAGGAGCTGGCCCAAGAGGCCAAGGCCAGGTGCCCTATCTCCAAAGCCCTGGCTGGGGTTCCTGAGGTCACGCTGGAGGCCCGGCTAGTGTAGTGCTAGGGCGAACCCTGACTTCTTTCACAGCAGTTGCTGCCAAGCCATTTTAGGGCCTCGAGCAGCGCAGTGATCATGCGCCCGCGCCAACTTTTGAGTAACGAGGGTCAGACCCGTGGTGAAAGGCGCTCAACGGGGATGGTCTACAGCTCTGCGATGCGGTAAAAAAGCGCTTCCAAGGCGACCTAGAGCGAACGCTCGAGCCTCGAGGGACTTACGGATTGGGACCTTCGAGTATATGCTAGGAGGGCTAAAAAAGGCCCGTTGGTTGATATCATAGCCAACGCCCAAAACGGAGGTCTCTGATGTACCGCTCTCCACCAGGCGCTCGAGGTTTTTTGATTGCTATCGGGTTGTTGGGGGGGGCCCTGATTGCTGCTACGCTCCTTGGGCTCCTCATGTTTTGGGCCTTGCAGGCTGCTTTCCCTAGGCCCATAGACCAGGCTTATCCAGGCTACCTGGTTCTGGTTTTTGCTACGCTACTGCTTATCCCGATTTTAGTAATGCTGGGGAGGCGTGTACCCTATCTAACCGACTGGTACTATCTGCTTCCTGCCATCACCTTCCTATTGGCCTTCACCGTATTTCCCATCATCCTCACTGTGTACTACGCTTTTACCGATTACAGCGGTATTCGAAACGGGAAACCCGACCGCTCCACCGAGACCCAGGTCGTGCGCAGCGAAGGCCGAAACCTCTTTGTAGACGGTGATGCCCACGATCTATTGCGCTGCGACCAGCCCGACTGCGCAGGCCAAGCCTTGGAGATCACTACCCTTACGCAGCGCGCCCGTGTTAGGGTTGAGCAAGCCACAGGAGGCATCCTCACCCTAACCGCACCCCCACCCTTTACACCAGAGCTGATCTACAAAATTAACGAGTTCCGCTTCATCGGCTTCCGCAACTTTATCGAAATCTTCAGCCGGGCCAGCACCATTCTGATCCCAGTTCTTATCTGGAACATCGTTTTTGCGGTGGGGGCAGTTTTAGTGGGGGCCATCCCTGGGCTGATCCTGGGGCTAATCCTCAACAACAAAAACCTAGCTCTAAGAGGCTTTTACCGAACCGCCCTGATCATCTCCTGGGCCATCCCGGTGGTTATTAGCGTGCAGATCTTCACCGCGATGCTCAACGTACAGTTTGGCCCTATCAACCGTTTACTGGGGCTGCTAGGTGCCTACCCCATTCCTTGGCTCACCGACCCCGAGTGGTTCAAGGTCTCGGCCTTGCTGATCAGCCTGTGGCTGGGCTTTCCGTACTGGATGACGGCCACCCTAGGAGCACTCTCCACTATCCCGGATGACGTGTACGAGGCGGCCAAAATTGACGGGGCCAGCGGCTGGCAAACCCTCACCTACATCACCCTGCCCCTATTGCGTCAGCCTTTCATTCCCCTAGTACTGGGGTCTTTTGCCTTCAACTTCAACAACTTCGGCCTGATCTATCTGATGGGCCCTCAGCCAGGGGTTGAAGGCCGACCCTCCACCGCCCAGGCCGCTGATATCCTCATCACCTGGGCCTACAAAACCGCCTTCCAGGCCGACGGAGGACAGGCCTATGGCCTGGGTGGGGCCATCTCCATCCTAATCTTCTTCCTAACTGTGGCCATCAGCCTGATTAACTTCCGCTTCACCGGTGCCCTGAAGGAGGTGCGCTAATGGGTGCTCTAGTTCGCTTTTTTGGCTGGGCTACCCTGGGTTTGATAGCAGCCTGGCTGATTTTCATCTATATCCCCAACCTTTTAGGGCGTATTCAGCCCAATATCCCCCCCGGCTTCGTGCGCGTTGAAAACGGCTGGGTATATGCCCTAGGCGGCCTTCTGGTCACCGTGGGCTTTATTCTGGCCTACGCTTGGCTGGTTACCTCGATCGGCAACAAACGCACAGGCCGCAAGCGCAGTCTCTGGCCCCTTTTTGGCCAGGGACTCACACATTTGTTCTTACTCTTGGTGCTGCTCTTCGCCTATTACCCCGTGCTGCAAATCCTGGCGGCCTCCTTCGACCCCCGAAACACCCTGTACCGCATCCTGCCCCCTGCCAGCGACAACCTGTTGGTGCAAGCCAGGGTGGTACCTGATTTCTCCCAGCTCAGTTGGGAAAACTACCTCCAGCTTTTCGACGGCATCATCATCTACCCCTACCAAACCCTAATGCTACTGCTGGCGGCGGGATGCTTGCTGCTAGCACTGGTGTTGGCTACTTACCGACAGATCATCGGCGACAACAGCAGCAATAGCGGCTGGGGATGGTTGCAGGGACGCAGCCTCGCAGCCTTTGCTATCCTGGGATTTCTGCTGGTAGTTTTCATTTCCCCTAGTCAGTTTACCGGTCAGGGTACCGAGAGCAGGTTTGTACTCTGGGTGCGCAATACCCTATTTGTGTCTGGAATTACAGGTATTCTAGCGGTATTGCTCACAGCTACGGCGGGCTATGCCTTTGCCCGCTTCAACTTTCCCGGGCGGTACCCCATGCTGTTGGTCTTCATCTTCGTCCAGATGTTCCCGGGGTTTTTAGGCCTGATCGCAACCTATGTCCTGATCTCCAACCTGGGCCTGCTGAACACCTTTACCGGCCTGGTGCTGGCCTACTCAGGGGGGATTATCAGCTTTGGCACCTGGGTATACAAGGGTTTTCTGGAAAGCATCTCCAAAAGCCTAGAGGAGGCCGCCCTGATTGACGGGGCCAGCAAGTGGCAGGTCTTTACCAAAATCTTGATGCCGCTTTCAGCCCCGATATTCGTGTTTATCTTTCTTCTGCAGTTCGTGGGCACCTACTCGGAGTTTATTGTGGCCAACCTGTTTCTGACCGGCGTGGATTCCTGGACAGTAGGGATGGGCCTGCGCAACTTTACTACTGGGCAGTTCTCCACCCGCTGGGGGCTGTTTGCCGCGGCCTCGGTGCTGGGCTCGCTGCCGATTCTGCTGATCTTCTACGGCTTCCAGCGCTACTTTGTCTCGGGGTACACTGCTGGCTCGGTGAAGGAATGAGGCATTACCACGACTGGGAACCCTTCTGTGTAGACCCTCTAAAGCCCGAGCTGGGGCAGGAGATCACCCTGCGCTTGCGCACACCGGCTAGGGCCGGCTTCCTGATCCTCGAGCGCTACGGCGAGGTGGAGCGCCGTCCGATGAAAAGGGTAGCGGGGGGGCTGGAAATCCGGCTGCCGCTGTATACCTCGCCCCTGCGCTACTGCTTTTTCCTAAGCGAGGAGAAAGCCTACCTCACGGCAGAGGGGCTGCGCGGGGCCATGCCCCGCTACGACAAGTTTTTTCACCTGCTGGCCCAGCCCACCGCGCCCGACTGGGCAGTGGGGGCAGTCTTCTACCAGATCTTTCCCGACCGTTTTCGCAACGGCAACCCCAGCAACGACCCCCAGACCGGCGAGTGGCTGTACATGGGCCGACCCATCGTGCGCAAAGAATGGGATGAACCCCTGAGCTACGGGCCGGGCGAGGGGCCCATCCAGCACTATGGGGGCGACCTCGAGGGCATCCTGGAGAAGCTCGACTACTTGGAGGAACTGGGCATCGAGGCCCTTTATCTGACCCCCATCTTCCCTGCGGGCTCCAACCACCGCTACGACGCCAGCGACTACCACAACGTGGACCCTCACCTAGGCGGCAATGAGGCCTTCGAACGGCTGCTCGAGGCCCTGCACCAGCGAGGTATGAAACTGGTGCTGGACGGGGTGTTCAACCACATCGGCAACACCCACCCCGACTTCCAAAAAGCCCTGCAAGACCCTACCGCGCCCGAGGCCAAAGAGTTTACCTTCTATGCCGACGGCTCGTATGCCGCCTTCCTTGGGGTCAAGACCCTGCCCAAGCTGGATTATGCCAGCCCCCTGGCCCTCGAGCGCTGGGTGGATGGCCCCCACGCCCCGGTGCGGCACTGGCTGCGTAAGGGGGCTGATGGCTGGCGGCTGGACGTGGCCCACCAGATCGGCGAAGGGGGCACCGACCGCCGCAATGCCGAAATTCTGCGTCTGATCAAACACAACAGCCTAGAGGAAAACCCACAGGCCTTCGTGTTTGGCGAGCTGTTCTTCGATACCCTGCCCACGCTAAGGGCCCACACCCTGGATGGTGCCATGCACTATGCCGGGTTTGCCAACCCCCTCATGGAGTGGCTGTCGGGCAGGAATGTGTATGGCTGGGAAGTGTCGGTCTCGACCCAGGAGCTTTGGGACACCTTGTGGGATCACTACAGCGCCCTGCCGCTCCAGCTGCGCCAGAGCATGTACACCCTGATCAGCAGCCACGATATTCCCCGGGCCCTCTGGCGGCTAAGGGGGGATGTGGCGCGCTTCAAGCTGGCCTTGGGCCTGCTGCTGACCTTTCCTGGAGCACCGGGCCTCTACTACGGCGACGAGATCGGGCTCGACCAGAACAACCCCTACCACGATTGGAACGGCGACCCCATGTGCCGGGGTACCTTTCCCTGGGATGAACAACGGTGGAACCAGGAGGTGCTGGCCTGGTGCAAAACCCTTATCCGCCTGAAAAAAAGCGTCCCCGCCCTGCGCCGCGGGGGCTTACAGCCCTTGCAGGTTTCGGAAAAACTGCTGGCCTTCAAGCGCCTGTACCAGGGGGAAGAGGTCTGGGTCTACGCAGCCCTCGAGCCCACTGAGATTGAGCTACCCCATTCAGAAAACCTGCTTACCGGCGAGACCCTGGAGGGCCCTGTCCGGCTGGAGGGGCTGGGGGTATTCCGCCTGCACCAGAAGTAACCCAGGTCGTATCCCGTCCTGCGCCCTGGGCTATACTGACGCTTTGGGTATGCTCAAGGTTATCAAGTCGCTGGACTTTGACCAGGTTCGCCAGGCCTTGGCCGAGCGGGCCTCCACCTCTATGGGCCAGGAGGCCTTGCAGGCGCTGGGCCAGGAGGCCTTGCAGGCGCTGGCGCCCAAGGCCACCCTCGAGGAGGCCCAGGCCCAGCAGGACGTCGTGGCCGAGGCCCTGGCTTACCCCTACCGGCTAGGGGGCATCTCCGATCTGCGCCCTGCCCTGGCGGCGGCACGAAAAGGGCTCCGGCTGGAAGGGCCCCAGTTGCGGGAGGTGGCGGCCAGCCTCGAGGCCGCCGCAGCCCTGCGGCAAGAGCTACTGGAGGTTGGCAAGCAGCTCAGGGTCCTAGCAAGCCGGATCGGCGAACACAGCACCTTTTTGCAGCGCGTGCGGGAGTGCCTCGACGAGGTGGGCAACGTGCGCGACGAGGCCACCCCAAGGCTCCGGGAAATTCGTCGGCAGGTGAACCCCCTGCGCGAGCGCATCCAAGAGCGGCTATATACCCTCATGGATCGGCATCCGGAAGCCATCCAGGAGCGCTTTGTTACCCTTAGGCGCGACCGTTTCGTGATACCGGTCAAGACCAGCCACCAGCACAAGCTATCGGGCATCGTGCTTGATCAGTCCGATTCGGGGCTCACGCTTTATATCGAGCCTGTCTCGGTGGTACCCCTCAACAACCAACTCGCCAAGCTCAAGCTGGAGGAAGAAGCTGAGGTCAACCGGGTACTCTTCGAGCTGTCGGCCCTCCTGGCCCAAGACCTCGAGCTCGACCAAACCCTGCGCGCCCTTACCGAACTCGATGTGGCCCAGGCTGCAGCCAACCTAGCCCGGGACTGGAAACTGGTGCGGCCCCGGCTAAACCAGGAAGGCCTATACCGGCTGGTAAAAGCCCGCCACCCCCTGATTGCCAATCCTGTAAGCAACGACCTCGAGCTCACCCCCTCGTGCAGAATCCTGCTCATCACCGGCCCCAACATGGGCGGCAAAACCGCGCTCCTGAAGACCTTGGGCTTGGCAGTGCTGATGGCTCAGTGCGGGCTGTTTGTGGCCGCCGAGCAGGCCGAGCTGGCCTTCCCAGATCAGCTTTTTGTGGACATTGGCGATCAACAGTCTATCCAGGAGAACCTCTCGACCTTTTCCGCACACGTCCTCGGGCTCAAAGAGGTGTTGCAGAAGGCCAACCCCAACAGCCTAGTGCTGATTGACGAGCTTGGCAGAGGCACCGATCCCGAGGAGGGGGCGGCCCTGGCCCAGGCTTTTGTGGAGGGGCTTTTGGCCAAAGGGGTGCGTGGCCTGATCACCACCCACCTTTCCCCCCTCAAAGCCTTTGCCCAGGACACCCCAGGGGTGCAGAATGCCTCGATGCGCTTTGACCTGGAGCGCCTGCGCCCCACCTATCAGCTGATGGTAGGAGCGCCGGGGCGCAGCTATGCCCTTTCGATTGCCCGACGGCTGGGCTTTCCGCAAGCACAGCTCGAGCGGGCCCTGACCCTCCTGGGGCCCGAGGGAGGGCGGCTGGAGCGGCTGCTGGCCTCGCTCGAGGCCGAGCGGGAACGTCTGCGAGCCCAGATTCAGGCTGCCCAAGCCCAACAACAGGAAGCTGCCCGTCTGCAGCGAGAGCTGGCCCAGCAACTGGCTGAACTGGCACAGCACAAAGAACGGCTGCTCGAGGAAGCCAGAGCGCAGGCCCAGCAGATAGTGAAAGAGGCCCAAGAGCGTGTCCGCCAAGCTCGAGAGCGCGGCAAAACCCAAGGCCAGGGCCAGGCCCTACAGGAACTCATTCAACTCAGAAACCGCTACCAGCGCCCAGAAAAGGCCCCCCCTCTCACCCCCAAACTACAGGTGGGCGCGGTGGTAGAGGTGCCCGAGTACGGCGAAGCGACTGTGGTGGAACTGCGCGGGCAGGAAGCAGTTTTACAGATGGGCGCAGTACGCCTCAGCATGCCGGTTGCACAGCTAAAGGCCTACCTCCCCTCCAAGAGTCAATCGTCGGGAGGCCGCACGGTGTACAAGGCCAAAATTCCCAGCGAACTGAACCTAAGGGGCCTTACGGTAGAGGAGGCCTTGCTGGCAGTGGACGATTTCCTGACAGAGGCAAAGGCCACCGCCACTACCCCTGTTCGCTTGCTGCACGGCAAAGGCACCGGAGCGCTGCGAAATGCGCTGCGCGAATCCCTCAAACGCGACCGCCGGGTGGAGCACTTCCACGACGCGGTCCCCTACGAGGGCGGGCACGGCGTAACCGTGGTGCACCTACGCCTTTAGTGGCAAGCCCGATACCAGCCCCCTGCGAAAATCTGAAAAGTAGCCCATCAGGCCAGCTGGGGGTGTGGAGCCGGAGCCTTTTTTAGAGAAACACTGAAAACTGAGCCCTTACCCAGTTCGCTTTCTACCCAAACCCTGCCCCCATGCGCCTCCACAATCGAGCGCACAATAGCCAGTCCTAAACCGCTACCACCGCGTTCGCGGTCGCGGGCTTTGTCCACCCGGTAAAAGCGCTCAAATAGATGGGGAAGGTGCTCTTTGCTGATGCCCTCGCCGTTATCCTCCACCCGGATCACCACCCGTTCCGCCAGATCGAGTACGGTTAGCCCGATCCAGGTAGAGTTGGCCTTAATAGCGTTGGAAACCAGGTTAGCAAGCACCTGGTGAAGCCGTTCGGGGTCGCCCAGTACCCAGACGTGGTCGGGGGCCTGCACCTCGATCCGGCCCTCGAAGCTCTTGCCGTACTCCTCTTCGATCTCGTTTAGAACGGTTTTCAGGTGAACTGGGCCTAGCTCGATCCTCCAACTGCCACTTTTGGACAGCTCAAGCAAATCCCCCACCAGCTTCTGCATCCGCTCCGACTCACGCTTGATGATCTCGAGGCTCTCCCGCTGCTGCTCGGTAATCTGCGTCCGCCGCAGCAGGTAGTTGATGTGCCCCAAGATGGCGGTTACTGGGGTTCGCAGCTCGTGGGAAGCATCGGCCAAGAAACGGCCCTGGGTCTCCCAGGATCCCTCCAGGCGCGTGAGCATGCGGTTGAGTGAGTTGACCAGTGAGGTCACCTCATTGTGGCCCTCAAGCTCGGGTAGCTTCTCAGGTTTGTTGCTGACCTGCTCGGCTTTTTTTGCCACCCACTCTAAGGGCTCTAGGGTCTGTCGTACCAGCCGGAAAGCCAACGAGCCACCGAAAATCAGAACCAGCAGGGCAATGGCTGTATAGGTGCGGGCAAAATTGCTCAGGGCGCTCTCGATACCCTCGGTAGACTTGCCCACCATCAGGATGACCAGCTGAGGACCTTGGGGAATTCCAGCGATCTCCGTCTCCAAGCGCTCGGCTCGAAGACGCAGGGGGATCTGCGTGCCGTCCGGGCGGATGAGGTCGGTCTGGGTGTAGGAGCCACCAGCACGCAAAACCTCTTGCAAAACCTTCTCCGAAAGGATCAGGGTGGCCCCACCCATGGCCAGCGATTTTGCGAAGGGGATGGCTGCTCCCTGCAAGATGT
>Ga0272447_1000989_pt1 | contig 19306 bp, 17 predicted proteins | sample YNPCB0133_FD_194589 | JGI IMG/M metagenome (GOLD analysis project Ga0272447, IMG submission 194589) | Hot spring microbial mat communities from Yellowstone National Park, WY, United States - YNP-CB-013-3 | ecosystem: Environmental > Aquatic > Thermal springs > Hot (42-90C) > Sediment | place... | reverse complement strand
GGTCAAGGCGCTCTACTCATGAGACGCCCGAAGCCCGGGGGATCTTACAAGCTACCGGCAGCGCACCCGAAGGGTATGCCGCTCCCCGGGGCGCAGCGTGATGGCATAGGGTCCAGGGGGCAGATCGGCCCCATCCCATTCGGCCGCCGTCAAGCCTTCGATGGGGAGATCGAAGGCCATCCCATAGGCCGCCGCCCGGATCCCATCCTCCCGGCGCTGGAGGGTGAGCGTGGCCGGAGGCAGGCGGATGATCTCCGTCGCGCCCGTTTCGATCCGAACGGGCACCTCCACGTTGGGCAGGATCCGAAGCAGGCGCACGGCGGGCGAGGGGCTCACCAGCGGGGGGCAATTCCGGTTCTCCACACGCACTTCGGCGGATCCGGACCCCGTGATCCGGAGCCCGAGGGCGGCGGCGGCCAGGCCCAGCATCACCACGCCCGTCAGGAGGACGGCCCCCAGGCCCTTGAGCCCGCCGATCCCCGCCGCGCCTGCCGCTCCCACGGCGACCCCTCCCGCTGTCAGGGCCTGCGCCGCCTGGCTCAGGCGCTCCCGGGCCCGCCGGGCGCGCTCCGGGGAAGGGGGAATCATCGCCATCCCGCCCAGCCATTCCGCCGCCGAAAGATACCGCCGGCGCGTCTCCTGGCACGCCGCGCAACCCTCCAGATGCCGTCGGAGAGCCCGGCGCAGGTCCGGGGTGAGGGCCGGGGGCGGCTCTTCCGGCCCTCCTGTGATCGCCGTTAGGGTGGGGCATGCCCGCCGGCCCACGCGAAGGAGGATCCAGGCGGCCATCGCCTCCTCGAGATGATCGCGGGCCCGGCTCAGGCGGGTGTGGATGGTCCCGCTGGAGCGGCCGAAGACCACGGCCAGCTCCGCGGGGGTCAGCCCGTGGCGGAGATGCAGATCCAGGAGCATCGCTTCCTCCTCCGGGAGCGCCTGCAAGGCCTCCCGGAGGAACGCCATCCGCTCCCTCTGGAGGATTTCCCTTTCCGCCCCTTCATCCGGCGCTCGGGGTTCTGCCTCCTCGGCTTCCTCCTGCTCCCCCTCCGCCCATCGAACGTGGCGGCGGGATCTTCGGAGAACGTCGTAAATCTCCCGGCGGGCGATGGCGTAGAGGTAAGCCCGGAAATGGCGGGGAGGCTGGCGAGGACGGCCTTCCAGGAATTTCAGGAACGTCTCCTGGGCCACATCCATTGCCTCATCCGGATCCCCCAGCATGCGGCAGGCCAGATCATAGAGGCGGGGGAAATACTGCTCGTAAAGCCAGGAGAAGGCCTCCGGATCGCCCTGGAGCATCCGGGCCGCGATGGCCTCCTCTGAAGCCTCGAAAGCGGTTGGGGAAGGGCCGGTCGAATTTCCCATCGCGCTCCTTTTTCACGGAATCGATGAGGCCCGAGCTGCCGCTCTGGATCGCTCGCATCCGTCGTCAACGGGCGAATTCCCGGCGGAGCGCTGGGCGCCAGGGGAACCACAGCGCCTCCCTATGGGGAGCGCTTCGGGTTGCCGGCTGCCTCGTGGTTGTCGAGCGCAGCGACCTCCGCCGGGGTGAACACCCGGTTCCGGAGCTCCCATTCATCGCGCGCGGGGATCCCCGGAAAGCGGAGATGCCCATGGGGGGAAAGATCGAGGAAAGCGCCTCAAGCCCTGAGCCCGGCCCCTCCGACCGGCGGGCCATCCGCACCGCAGGCGGGACGGGAACACCGATCCGCCTCAACCGGCGGACCTCTCCCGGATCCTCGCCCTCACGGGATCTCCGGCGATTTCGCCAGATTATACCGTATCCCCGGGAAGGGAAGTTACGGCTCCTCCCGTTCCTCCAGGACCTGCGCGCCGATCTGCCTTAAGGTCTCGCGCACGAGGCCCTCCAGGACGGACGACGGGAGGGGCTGCCCCGCGCGGGCCTCCAGCCGAATCTCCAGGGTCAGCTCCGCCCCCGCCCGCTGAAGCGGCATCAACACGCCGCGCAGGAAATCGGATAGGCGCTCCCACGGCACCTGAGCCCGCAGCGTATACCTCCGGATCCCAGGAGGGGAAGGCGGAGGCGGAGGCGGCGATGGGGGGAGCTTCAGACGATGCAGCGTTCCCCCGACGAGGATCTCCTCCCAGGACGGGGGGAACGGCTCCCCCGCCGGCTTGGGATGGATCTGGAAAAGCCCCCGCTCCCATCCCTCCCGCAGGGCGGCGATGAAGGCCTCCCGGAAGACGGGCTCCGCCGGGAACGCGGATCCCCGCTCGGCCCAGAGCCGCTGGTAGAGCTTCGACACGGGGAGATCCTCCGCCTCCCCCGTGGCCCACAGAAGATCCTCCGGGGAGAGCCGAATCGGCGGCGGAGGGGGCCGGGAAGGCTCCGGCGCCCTCCGCGTCAGCACGGCCTCGTGAGCCAGCGCTTCCGCGGGCACCTCCTCCCGGTAATACACCCGCTCCCCCACCCGCAGGCCGAAGAGACCCTCCCGCACGCCGCGCCGGACGCTCTCCCGGATCACCTCGTCGTCCGGGATCATCGGCAACTCCGGATAGCGCCGGAAGGCCTCCAGGATCTCCGAGAGCGGCTTCTCCCCCTCCTCCGGCCGCATCACCTTCCGCAGGAGCTGATCCGGCGCCAGTTGCCGGACCAGGATCCCCTCCTCCTCCAGATGCTGCCGCACCCGCGCCGTCAGGGAGGCCCGCTCCCCGGCGGTGGGCAGGCCGAGGTTGAGCCATTCGATCCCCTCCTTCCCCGCCCGGGCGACATACCGGTAGGCCTCCTGCAGGATGCGGAGCAGCCCGCCCTCCGCATCCTGGATCCGGCGGTCCACCTCCTTTTGGTTCTCCGATGAGAGCTGCCGCCAGACCGTCTTATCGCTCTTGATGGCCTGCAGGGCCAGCAGTCGCTTGAGCTGCCCCCGCAGGCGCGGTCCTTCCTGGGCGTCGGCCGTTAGGATCAAAAGGGCGTTGCGATACTGACGGAACACAGACCCGCAGCGTTCCAGCAACGCCCGGATGTGCGTCTCCACCGAGGGCGTGGAGCGGAACCGCTCCGGCGGCAAGATCGCCAGCTGCAGCTCCCGCCGGTCCGGGATATCCTCCGGGTTCTGAGGCCAGATGATCACCCGGAGCTCTTTCCCCGCCATGCGTTCCAGCCGGGACCGGAGCTCCCGGTAGATCTCGTCCTCCTGGACCTCCGCCTCGCGTTCGATGAGGATGCGGTTGAGGTTGGCCTGATTGGAGAACCAGTAGCGCCCGCCCTCCACGTGGAGATACCAGAGCTCCTCCTCCAGACGCTTGAGGGCATCCCCGACGATGGCGGGTGGAACGCCTTCCTGCAACACGGCCAGACGCAGCTCCGCGATCCCTACACCGCGGCGCTCCCCTCCGCTGAAGGAGGCGAAGAAGATCGCCGTCGCCAGCCCGGTGGCGATCCTGAAGCGGGCATACTCCGAGCCGAGCTCCCGATCCAGCCGCTGCGCCCTGGCGTTGCCATCGACGATGTCGGAGGCGATGACGCCTTCATACTCGTTGCCGATATGCTTGAGGAGCTCCTGACGGATCTCCGGATGGGCCAGGTTCAGATGGGCCAGCTGGATCAGAGGGGCCGCATGGCCTCGCCGGTAGAGATCGGCGGCGATCAGCCCCAGGAGCCGGAGCACCCCGCGGGTGCGCTGGAATTTGGGGAAGGTGCTCCAGCGCTCCAGGAGGATGTCGATCACCTGCGGATGGAACGGGTAAGCCTTGATCATGCGATCCCGATAGCCCGACTCCCGGGCCGGCGCCGGCACATCCTCCCCCAGCGCCCGGTAGAGGGCCACATAGGCCTCCGCCACCCGACGGGCCGCCTCCGGATCCTCCGGCTCGTCGAACAGCCGACGGCGGATGACGGCGTAGATCTCTTCGCCCTCCACCGGAGCGTAGATCGCCTCCACCCGGCCGAAGATCTGCTGCAGCTGGTGCAGCGCCCGCTCGCCCTCCTCGCCGTAGGGAGCGCTGGAGGGAAGGGTGGCCACCAGGACGCACCGCGGGAGCACCTTGACCGTTTCGGTGAGCTCCTGGAAGAAAGCCAGGACCTGGGTCTGATAGGCCCGCCCGGCCTCCGGGGCGGAGGGGGCCTTCTCGATCTCCGACGGCTGGACGCAGCGGGCGACGTATTCCGCGATCTCGTCCATCAGGATAAGGGTCGGCTCCTCCCCGAGCAGCGAATGCAACAGATCCTTCCCCGGCGCCAGGCGCCGCTCGTCGTGCTCCCGCAACCGCTCATACTGCCCCAGCTGCTCCGCGATCGCCCCCCAGGGGGTTCGCCCCCGCAGGGGATCGGCGGCCGTCCCCACGAACACCGCCACCCGGGCCTCCGGGAGGGCGGAAAGCCCCGCTTCCTGCAGGATCTCCTCCAGGCCCGGCGCCTCCTCAGGGCCCGGCCGGGATCGAAAGAGATGGTAAAGCGCGATCAGGCTGTGGGTTTTGCCGCCCCCGAAGGGGGTTTGGATCTGGATCACCGGATCCCCCGCCCCCCCGCTGAGGCGGGACAGGACGGTGGCCAGCAGGCGCCGCAACCCCCGCGTCAGATACGTCCGGTGGAAGAAGGCCGCCGCGTCCCGATACTCCAGCGGCCCCCGGCCCGACACCACATCGGAGAGATCGGCAGCGAAGACGGACTCGTCCAGCCTTCCCTCCCGGATGTCGCGGCGGGGGCGGATGATCGAAGGCCACGGGGGCGGGGGGCCGGCGGCCGCCGATGGGGGCGCCGTCAGGCCGGCCCGCTCCAGGTAGTAGGTCACCGCACTGAGGAAGGCCTCCGCCTCGGTGCGGGTGATGGGCTCGCCGGAGTGCGTCGCCCGGTTCCGCAGCTCAACCCAGTCCCCCGCCGAGCGCAGGAACGAGAAATCCCGCCCCAGCTTCCGACCGGCCAGATCCAGAAGCTCCGCCTTGCGGAAGAAGCCGACCAGCTGGCCCAGGGTCAGCTCGCCCACCGACTTGCCGAAACCGTCCAGCGCATCCGCGACCTTCCGATGTTCTGAGGGGCTCAGGCAGGGCACCAGCTCCCCGTAAAGCCAGCGGAAAAGATCCTCCAGGATCTGCCCGCCGCTGATCACCGCCTGAGCGGCGAGGTCCTGGTCCAGGAGACGACGCGCCTGATCGAGACGGGACTGCCAGCTCTGGGCCATGGGCGCCTCCTGCGGCGGGTGGTTTCACTTCCCCCACATCGGCAGCTGGGAGGGACCGCGGCGGTGATGGCGGCGGCCGGCGAGCAGGCCCTGGAGGATCTGACGCTCCTTGTCCCCTTCCGGCAACACCTCGCTGACCGCCTGGACCACCTGCCAGAAGACCTCGTTCTCCCCGTAGGTGGCGGAGAGATGCTCCCGGAGCTCCGCGCTGCGGTTCTCCATCCAGAGGGCTGCCGCCCGATGCGTGGCGTCCACCATGGTCGGGAACTCCGTCCGGGCGGCGAAGCGGGGATCCTTGGCCCGCTCCATGGGGGAGCGGACGCGGACGTGTTCGCCGTCTTTGGCCACCAGCCCTCCCGGCCCCCAATGGGCGGTGAGCTCGATGCCGGCCCCGGCGGCGAGCTTGCGGGCCTCATCGAAGGGCACCCGGGCGTGGTTGTAAGTCCATCGCCAGAGGAGATAGAAGCGGGTGAGGGGGTCCACCCCGCTGAGCTCGGCGCCCCGGAGGATGCGCTCCAGGGCGAACTCGGCCACCACTTTGCGCACGTATTCCAGCAGCTCCGCGACGGTGACCGCCTCCCCGGAGAGCTTCTCCACCCGGGCGTAGCGGCCGAAGACCTCCACCGCCGGACCGATGGCGCTCATGAAGAAGTCCGCGCCGCGGATGCCCTCCTCCCAGAACTGGGCCAGCCGCTCCCGCACCCGCGCCTCGATCTCCCGCCGCACCCGGGTGTAGTCGCCGATCTCCTCCGTGGTGCGCTTGCGGCAGACCATGTAGATGGAGGAGGCCAGCGCCGCCGACTCCTGGGCCCGCAGCCGGGCTTGCATCTCCGTGTGGATGGGCCAGGAGGCCGTCATGTAAAGGCCGGCGTCCAGCAAGGCCTGGAGGACCGTCTCCCAGGCGGCGGTGGTCTTGTGGGCGAAGACGATGACGGCGATGCCGTCGGGCTTAAGGACCCGGTGGATCTCGCGGAAGGCCTGGGTGAGCATCTCCTCAAAGCGGCGCCGGGCCTCCTCCATCCCGCCCGCCTTGCTGGCGTCGGCCACCATCTCCTGGGACTTGGGGGCCAGCGGCGTGGCGAAGAGCTCGGGGTGAAGGTCCCCCACCGTCCGCTTGAGCCAGACGAAAAAGAAGTCGGAGAGATCCGCATAGGGCACGTTGTCGTAGTAGGGCGGATCGGTCAGGACGGCATCAAAGAAGTTGTCTGGGTATGGAAGTTCGGTCGCAGACCCTTGCTGAACCCGCGGAACCCTCATGGTCCCTGCAACTCCTCTAAAATTTGCTTCAGCCTGAGTTTCAGCTTGGGCAATTCCACCTGAATCGTTTCCCAGACCAGGTCATACTTGATGCCAAAGTAGAAATGAATGAGCCGATCCCGGAATCCGGCCATGCCTTTCCAGGGAACATCGGGGTATTTTTGCTTGATCGGGTCGGGGATATGCTTCGCCGCCTCTCCAATGATTTCAAACTTCCGTATGACGGCGCTGGATCGCATGTCATCCCGGGAGAAGATCTCAAAGTCTATGCCTTCCGTGAATCGCTCTATGGCCTCTATGGCCTCCAGGATGTCTTTCAAGTAGATGATGGGGTCCCTCATAGGTACACTGCCTCCCGGAGAACCCGGTCGCGAATTTCCTCTCGGAGGGCATCTACCGGGACCACATCCACCCGGATGCCCAACCTTTCCTCCAGGAAGTCGGCCAACCCGACCCAATCCAGGAGGGTGGCTCCTGGGGCGAACCTGACCAGCACGTCCAGGTCGCTGGTCTCGCGTTGCTCTCCACGCACGTAGGAGCCAAAGATGCCCAATATCTCCGCCCGGTAGCGGCGCTGGACGTCCCCAGCGACGGTTTCCAGCAGGCGAATCAGGGTTTTCGCATCCCTACTCATTGTTTCCCTCCACCGGCGGAATGCGGGTGAGGTGGGCGAGGACGCTGACAATCCAGTCTAAGGAGCCTTCAGCCGTGCCGGATGCACCTGTTACTGGATTGCCTTCGACATAGTCCCAAAGCATTGGCAGGGCCTGGCGCGAAAAAGTGTGGCCTACAGTCTCAAGATTATTGCGCCATTGACATAAGGTGCTGCAATAATCGGCTATTTTGTTTACCGTAAATGCCAGATACGTCACCACCGCTTTGGCGAAGTCCGGGTCGGCGCTCTGGGAGCGCATTTGGGCGTGGGCCTGGCGGACTTTGTCGGCGAAGGTGATGAGGGCCAGCTTCTGGCGAGCGTTGAACAGGTCGCCCCAGCGGGTGAGGCCGTATTTGTGGACGCTAAAAGCCCGTTCCGCTCCGGGCCCTCCGCCAATCGGGGTCGGCTCATCCGGCACCGGATCCATGCCCCACTCCTCCCAGAGCTTTCGGCGTTTCTCCTCCAGGGCCTGCTCGGCGGCGCGGTAGGCTTCCAGGTCGCGCGCGGTGGGGAGGCGGTAGCGCTTGCCCGGCCGGTCCGGATGATGCAACACCACGGCCATCATCCGCTGGCCGGCCTTCCCCTCGCGGAAGAGGCGGCGGGTGGCGTCGTCGTCGATGCTCCCCCCGCAGAGGGGGCATCGCACGTGCGCCCGGGTCACCGTGCCTTCCTCCGGGTCAAAGGAGATGGCCCGCCCCTCCACGATCTCCGCGTCCACCCGCCGGGCGGCCCGGCTGGGGACCAGGCGCAGGGCGATCTTCCGGTTGTCCTTCTTCGCCAGCCAGGTCTGGCGCATGAGGGGGATCTCGACGCCGCAGGCCGGGTTCTGGCATGGCAGCGTGCGCGCCCAGATGTAGCCCACGGGGACGCTCCCGTCGGGGTCGGGGGGATAGAAAGGCTGGAGCTCCCGGCGGGCCTCCTCCAGCACCCACGCCCCCCAGGCGCGGACCGCGCGCAGGAGAGGGGATTCGTCCGGCCCTTCTTCCTCAAAGAGGGGGCGCGAGCTCCGTTCGCGGACCGGAAGGGGGAGGGCGGAAACCGAGTCCGGCTTCGCATACCGCTGGGGGTATTCCAGAACGCACTTCAGGATGAGGACGGCCACCGGGTTGTAGTCCAGCGCGTGCACCTCGCAACCCAGGCGGAGGGCCTCCAGGGGGATGGAGCCGCCGCCCGCGAAGGGGTCCAGGACGCGAGGGGGCCGTCCGCCGAAGGCTTCCCGGATGAGGGCGCGGGCCTTCTCCAGCTCCGGGTTCTCCCCCCGAACGGCCTCATAGAGGGCCAGGTCCCGCACCAGGCGGAGGAGGGCCTCCCGACGGTGGGGATCATCCGGGAGGAGGGCGGCCAGGGCGGTGGTGCGGGAGGCGGCCAGGGGCCGTCGGGCCCACCAGATGTGCAGGGTGGAGATGTGCCCGTGGCGGATGTTCTTCTCGCGAACGGACTCCTCCGAGACAGGCCGGATGGGGAAATCGACTTCGATGAGGCGCAGGTCGGGCATCCCCCTCCCTCCTTCTCCGGTCTTCGCTCATAGATTTTCCAGTTGGCGCACCCAACGTTCAAAATGCGGGCACTGTTCCCGGATCGCCGCAAGCCCGATCCGGCCGGCGATCATGGGCCCGTGCAACCGCTTGCGATATTCAGGGATGTGGCGGCGGATCCGCTCCGAGGGATGCGTCTGCGGCCCATCGTTGATCTCCTCGGGCTGAAGCCCTTGCACCTCCTGGGCCAGCTGGGAGGCTCCGTTCAAGTTCACATCGCGGAAAACCTCGATGATCTGCCTCGGATCCGCGAAGAGCAGGGCCTCGAACTCATGCAGGACCAGGAAGGGAAGGAAGCGGGGATGATCAATGTCCCGTCGGAAAGCGTCCTCCAAGAGGGCAACCCGCTGGGCCGGAGTGCCGCCCGACAAGCGGTTCTTGCCGGGGAAATCGTCAGGCAAACCATAGTAATCGATCATCGTGGTGACCTGGATGGCGCTGGAATCCCGCAATAGTCCCATGATGTCCCGTCTCACCGGCGCATAGGAGGTGATCCCGCCCTTGAAAGCAGCCCCGGACAGGGTGCGTTTGGTTTTTGCGAGGACAGGATGGAGGATGAGGCCTCTTGGAGATAGATGAGGGGCCAGGACATCCCGGATGAAGGTTTCTTCGGTCTGTCCTTCCACATATACGAACACCTTCCTCATCGAGCGGGCCGACCTCCGATCAGGTTCTTCTCCCAGAGATCCCCCAGCCCATAGTCTGCCAGCCATTGGCTGGTTTCCTCAGGGGAGAGGCGCCGGATCGATGAGGCTCCCTCCACACGATCGACGATCAGGAGATCTTCAGGAGAGAACTGGTTGACCAGCGTGACCGATTGGGTGGCCATGATGACCTGCGTGTGCTCCGCTGCGGAACGGACCATTTCCGCCAGCAGCACGATGGCGTAAGGGTGCAACCCCAGCTCCGGCTCGTCCAGGACGATGGTGGCGGGCATTTGATCGGGGGGCTGAAGGAAGAGCGTGGCCAGACAGATGAACCGGAGCGTGCCATCGGAGAGGGTGTGGGGTCCGAACACCATGTCAGAGCCCTGCTCTCGCCATTCCAGGCGGATCCTCTCCGGATTAAAGGGGGAAGGGCGCAGGACGAAATCTCCGAAGAAGGGAGCGGCCATGCGAACTGTCTCCACGATGTTGCGATAGGAAGCAGGAGCCGTCTCCCGCAGGCGGTAGAGATAAGCCGACAGGTTGGAGGCATCCGGGCGCAGGAAGAGGTTGTCATGCAGGTCGCCGGTTTGCTTGACCTTGGCCGAATCGCTGGTGTCATGGAAGTGATACAGCTGCCATGATTGCATGGCCTTCAGCACATGGAAGGCCACGGGATCCGAATCCGCCCACTTTGGGAGAAGGGACTCGGGATGGATCCAAGAAGAGACGGAGGCCTGGTAGGGTCGGCCGTAGAGAGCACGGTTGTGGAAATAGCACGCCTCCTCCGCGAAGACGAGGGTGTCCTCGGCCGTGGGGATCAGGGTGGCGACGTATCCGTTGGCCAGCGTTGTGTCCTGACGGAACCAGAGCTCCACACGCATCCGCTCGGTGGTTTTCCGCCCGTAATGCAAGAGCGAATCCGCCCCGCCGGATTGGGCCACATAGATCTGCAGGCCCTGAAGCGTCAACCGGTTCATCATCTGGAACAGCTGGATGAAGTTGGATTTGCCGGAGCCGTTGGGGCCGATGAGCACGTTGATCCGCTCCAGGGACAGGTCCAGCTCCCGGAAGGACTTGTATCCTTGAACCACAACCCGTTCCAGCATCGAGGGGGCCATCGCATCACCTCTTAAAGAAGCACCCTACAAGCCCAAGGCCCAATATAGAGAACTCGTGAAGCCCTTTGTTGTGTCGCATTGAAATCCCTTTGCCCTTCGGGTCAATCCGGGAGGGAGGGATCGATGCCCCAAGCGACGGGGACGGCCGCCTTCTTCCAGTGTTTTACAATGAAGCGAACCGTTTCCACAACGGGCTCGGCCTCCAGTTTCTCCGCGGGGTTCTGGATGATGTGAAGACGGGGTTGACGGGCTGCGTCCTCGACCACATAGAGCCAGTATTCCTCGCCCAGCCGTTTGGCCATCAGCCACTCATTGGGGGTTAACGCGATGGGGCCGGTGGTCGCCCGGGCTTTCACCTCGATGTAGCGGACGCGGCCGTCAGGGGCGTGGGAACGGATGTCATAGCCCAGGTTCCGGATGGAGACGTCCTCCGGCTCCCGTCCGTTCTCCCGCTCGTAGGCCATGGCCACCTGCATGCCGATGGCCTCGATGGCCACATCGGGCCGCATCTCCGGATCCCCTGCCTCCATCGGGAGCACGCGGGCGACGCCGATCACCCGGGGGGAGGCGGGGAGCAGATGGGTCTCCTGTTCGATCTCCTGCTCCAGAGCCCGACGGCGGGCTTCCAGCTCCTCCTTCCGGCGCTCCTCATTGCGGATCTCGGCCTCGGGGATCGGCTCGCCCTTGGCCCGACGGATCTCGTAGTCTATCAGCCTCGCCTGGCATTCCCCGATCATTTGATCCAGGGAGCGGAGGCCATACTTGCGTTTGATCTCGGTCTCCCGCCGGCGCGCCTGCAGGATCTCCTGCCGATATTCCTCCAGGAGGTGCTCGGCCACGCAGGCGATGACTTCCTCCTCGGAGGGCTGGCCCTCGGGGGCTGACCGTCCGGGCGCCGGCTTGAGGTCCCACAGGATGGAGGAAGGGAGCGGGCGGACCGGGCGGCCCTCCCGCGGCTGGAAGACGGCGAACAGGCGCTGGCCGGCGATGCGGTTGGCCCCGTCGCGCAGCTCCGCCTGGAGGAACCAGATCCATCCATCCAGCCGACCGTCGGGGTCCAGGAACACGGCGCCGCGCCGGAGGTCCTCGGCCCGCAGGGCGAGGAGCCGCTCGATGATGGCCTCGAGGAGGGGGTGGCCGGGGGCGACGAAGACCGCCGTGTGGCGGCGGGCCGTGGCCTTGTCGAAGGCGATGCGGTTGTATTCGGAGAAGACCTCGCCGTAGCGGTTGCGGAACTCCTGGGAGACCCGCCGGAGCTCATAGGGGACGTGAGGGACGCGCCACAGCCCGTCGCGGCGTCGCTCGATGGGGATGTTCAGGAAGCGGGCGCTCTCTTCGAAGAAGCGCTCGATGTATTCGGGGACCAGGCGGTTCTCCCGGGCGCGGCGTTCCTCGCCCAGCACGCGCTGGAGGTCGATGTGACGGGTGGCCAGGGCCTCCAGAGCCGCTTCCCGGGCCCGGCGGATGGCCTCCTCATCCGGCACCGCCTCGATCTCCCGGAGGATCTCATCGAGGGAGCGGCGGCGGGCGATGGCGTCCACGATCAGGTCCTTGAGGCTGCGCCCCGGCACCACCTCGCCGATCACGTCGAAGACGCGGTCGCTCCCCAGGGCGGCCTGGATGCGGGCGAGCTTGTCGAAGAGCGCCTTGAGGACCTTCCCCTCGCGGGTGTCCAGGGCGACCAGGTTGTAGATGTGGACCTCCCGTTGCTGGCCGTAACGGTGGATACGGCCCATCCGTTGCTCCAGGCGATTGGGGTTCCAGGGGATATCGTAGTTGACCATCAGGGAGCAGAACTGGAGGTTGATGCCCTCGCCGCCGGCCTCGGTGGAGACCATCACCTGGGTGTGCTCCCGGAACTCGTGCTCGGCGCGGATGCGCTCGTCCAGGCTCATCCCCCCGTGGAGCCGGGTGACGGTGTAGCCCCACGCCGTGAGCTTCTCCGCCAGGTATTCCAGGGTCTCCCGGGATTCGGTGAAGATGAGGATCTTCTCGCCGGTTTGTCGGATGCGCTCATCTTCCATCACCTGGCGCAGCTCATTGAGCTTGGTCTCCACCTCATGGCGTTCCGCCTCGCGGGCCAGGCGGATCAGTTCGGCCAGGGTATGGATCTCCCGTTCCAGCTCCTCTCGGGTTTCGGCGGCCGTGAGGCGTTCTATGAGCTCTTCCTCCTGGCGGAGCCGCTCCACCTCCGGGGCGTCCTCCAGCTCCTCCTCGTCCAAAGCCCCGCCCTCGGAGAGCCACCGTCCGAGTTTCAGCAGCTCTTCGAGGCGGGCCTTGCGGCGCTCCAGGGAGCGACGGACGGCGCGAACGCTGGAGGCCAGGCGACGCTGCAGGATCAGAAGGGCGAAGGCCACATTGCGCTTGTCGGCAGCCAGGGCCCGGTTGTAGGAGCGCTCCACATACTCGGTGACGGCGTTGTACAGGCGCTTCTCGTCGTCGTTCAGACGGAAGGTGCGGGTGAAGACGTGGCGGGGCGGGAAGAGGGGACGCCCCTCAAAGTCCCGGAGGTCCTCCTTCAAACGTCGCAAGAAGAGGGGATTGTCCTCGTTCCGGACGGACTCCAGCAGGAGATCGCTGGTGGAGAACAGGCCAGGGACCAGCAGGTCCAGGAAGAGGCGGAAGTTCTCGGGGTCCCCGCGGTGAGGGGTGGCGGTCAGGAAGAGCAGGAACTGGCTGGTGCGGGAAAGGAGCTCTCCGAGCCGGTAGCGCTCCGTGCGGGCGATCTTCTCTCCGTACTGATAAGCCGCCAGCTTGTGGGCCTCGTCCACGATGGTGAGATCCCAGCGGGCTTCCGCCAAAGCGGCCCTGATGTCCTCCCGCTTGGCAAAATCCATGGAGGTGAGGATCTGGGGGTACTCCTGCCAGACGTTGCGCCCCCAGGTGGCGTTCACGACGCCTCGGTCCACCACGGTGAAGGCCTCATCGAAGCGCTCCTTCAGTTCGCGAAGCCACTGATCCCGGAGGTGACCGGGGGTCACAATGAGGGTGCGCTGGACCAGGCCGCGGGCCTTGAGCTCTTTAAGGAGGAGGCCGGCCATGATCGTTTTGCCGGCGCCCGGATCATCGGCCAGCAGGAAACGGATGCGGGTGCTGCAAAGGATATAGTGATAGACGGCCTCGATTTGATGAGGGAGGGGGTCGATTTGAGAGACGTGGACCGCCAGGAGGGGATCGAACTGGTGGGCGAAGCGGATGCGATGGGCCTCGATGGCCAGAAAGAAGGCCTTCGGGTCGCCGGTGAAATCCCGCCGGTCCGCCTGGATGGGGCGCACCTGGCTCAGGTCCTCGGGGCTCAGCACGCTGGAGTAGAAAAGCTGGGTGCGGACGCCGACGGCCTCGAGGCGGAGACGCGTGCCCAAGGGTTGCACCGAGAGCACCCGCACCGGCTCGCTCCAGAAAGGCGACTCCAGGATCTGACCCGGGAGGATCTCCGTAGTCCTATCCCGCTCCATTCCCATTCCGTCCTCTCTCATGCTCGCGTCGTCGCAGGCGGGCTCTGAGCGCTCTCCTCCCATATTGCGCTGCAAGCGATCTGGCTAGGGTAGGACCCTGGGGCGGCTTAAGCAAAGGACATCATAACACAATTGGGCTGCCGCATAAAAGAACCACAGAGCCACCGGCTCCCTCCCATCGCTCGCACCCGAACCCCTCCTGATCCCCATAGCGGTGGTCCACCGGGAGTTGCGATAAGGGATGTCCCCTCGGGCTCGCTGCACGGGGCGGCCGGGCGGGACGCAGTCCGCCCCCGGCAGGGCTGCGGAATCCGCAGCGGACGCTGGCATCGGCGTGGGGACCGGCGAAGGCGTTTGCGTAGGGCAAGGCGTGTCCGTCGGGAACGGCGCGGGAGAAGTGAGCGGTGTCGGCGTGGGCGCCGGGACCGGGCTTAGAAGGGCCGCCGAGACGCCGCACAGCGGGCAGAGCCCGAACCGCACCGCTCCGGCCAAGGAGAGCCTAACTCGTCTGCCCCTGCCGCCTGCGGATCCGGCGGCCTGAGCGCTTTCTCATCGGTCTCACCGGACGGAAAAGACCGGCCATCTTCAGAAGACCGGCCCGAAGCGGGACACGCCGACCTCGCCATTGCGCGATCCATCGCACCCCGCGATTCCGGCCGAAGGGAAGCCGACCCACGAACACTTCCCCCAAATCAGGAGCCGCTCCCCCGGTCAACGGTCCGGCATCTTGCACAAGCTTCAGGCGCAACCGAGCCACGTCCCGATCAAAGAAGGATCCGGATTCTTTCCCCCCGCAGGAGCTCCTTCCACCGCTTCGGACGCGAGGTGTGCACCGGGAGCAGATGGCGGGGCCGGAGACAGCGGACCAGCTCCACCAGCTCCTCCTCCGGAGCATGGCCGGAAGTGTGATAGGGATTGTCCACCCCCATGGGATCCTTCGGAAGGCCCCGGAGGCTCTCCGGAAGAAGGCGGAAGTTCAGCTCGGAAAGCCACCGGTTCAGGACCCGGAGGTCCAGGATCTGCTCCTGATCCGCCCAGTAGCTGTTGCTGAAGATGTAGAGGCCCTTCGGCTCCGGGCCGATGTGTAGCCTCAGGTCCAGGAGACGGTTGATCTCGTAAAAGCCAAGGGCCAGAAGGAAGCTCCCGGGCGCCTTCGCCACCTCCTCGATGGTCACGCGCCGCAGGCCAGGCGCTTTCTTGAGCCGCTTCTCCCAACCAGGCGTCTGCGCCTTGGCCTCCTGAAGGACCCGAACCCCTCCCAGCACATCCTTGTAACGGGGATCCACCTCGGACAGCCCCCACAGCAGATACGCGTCCTTCGGCGTCACCACCAGCTCCCGGCCCAGGTCCCGGGCCACCTCCAGACAGGACTCCAGGCGCTCCACGTTGCGGGGGGCGAAGTCCACCGCCACCGGAGCCCCCGGATGTTTCTGGATCTCCTCGTGCAGCGCCGCCTTCACCGCCCCCTCCGTGCGGGATCCCCCAGGCAGCCCCAGGCGGGTCCCCTCCACGATCAGGAGGGAAACTTTCTGCCCCTCCAGCGCTCGGAGGAAGGCCTCCGCGCGCGAACCCTCGCGGCCGTGGAACCGCAGATCGCCGGTGTAGACCACCAGGCCCTCTGCCGTTTCTACTGCGAAGGCCACCGCCCCCGGCACGGAGTGATCCACCGGGAAAGCCCGGACCCGAAAGCCCCCCACCTGGAAAGGGAGATCCACCGCCTCCCAGGGATGACCCTCTATGCCCTTCCTTTTGGCCGGGGAAAGCTCATGGAACCCTTGCGGCAGTCCCCCCAGGCAGCGATACGGCCGTCGGAGGTAGGAGGCCCAACGGTCCGCTGTCAGCACACTCTTTTCTTGCTCTTCCCCTTCTTCTTCTTTCTCCTCCTCCTCCTCTTCTTTCACTTTTTCCACCCGCCGCAGTCTTATGTAGACCCCTTCTCCATCCAGCTCTGCCTGCCCAGTGTCCTGCATCGCCTTCAAGATAACAGCGGTCTCCGGCGTGGTGTAGATGGGAAGGTCGGCCCGCAGGTAAGCGATGGCCCCCGAGTGATCCAGATGGGCGTGGGAGAGCAGAAGCCCTTGGACATGCCCGGCGTCCGGCGCGCCGTCCAGCAGCTGCCGCTCCAGGGCCGTGGGGAAAAGGGTGTCGTCCGGGCCATCCCGATAAAGCCCTCTCAGGCGGGGAAGGAGCCCCAGGGCCAGCAGGTCCCGCAGGCCGAGGGCGCTCCGGGGAGCGAGGAACTCAGTGAAGTATTCCTTCCAGCGGCCGAAGGGACGCCCGAAATCCAGGAGGATGGCCTCGCCGCCGGCCTCCAGGAGCAGCTGGTTGCCGCCGATCTCCCCCCAGCCGCCGAAGACATGGACACGGAGAGCTCCCACTGCAAAGCATCTCATCAGACGCCTCCTTGGGTTCAGTCCTCCCCTTCAGCACAGCTGCTCTGCGGGTCGGGAGGTTCATCTAGCTCCTTCCTGTCCTCCTTCTCCTCCTTCGTCATCCCCTCCTTCTTCACCCAAAACATCGGAGGGGCCGCTGTCTAATCCGAATATGGAGCCCAGCACGCTTTCCACGCCCCGCAGTTTGTCCAGAGCAGTTTTCCGCTGATTATCCAATGCTGTGATCTCTTTGTGCATGTTCTCCAGACTTTTGACAGCCTCATTCAGATCTTTGGAGGCAAATCCGATGCGCTTCTGGGTGTCGGTCAAACGGACTGAAATCTCCAAGAACTGAGCGATCCAACGCAGGCTGCAGACGAAGGGAACCAGCTGACTGTAAGGCACTGCAGCGATCTGATGTTCGATGGTCAACTTCCTAAGCTGAGATTTGAATACGGCATAGGCGGAGTCTGGAACAACCATAATCCCAAAACCGAGGGTTCTCTGATCTCTAAGATATTTGGTGATTTCTTTTGCTTGCTTTTTTATCATATCTTCTAAATCTTCTGATTTACTCTTCTTTGAGTCCGCTTTCTGGTCCTGCTCGGCCAGAATGTTGGCACCGATGAACTTGCTGTCCAGGGGCACGAGATAGTTGCCCGGCAACACCACGGCGAATTCGACCTTCCCATCCCCTAGATGGACGTCCTGCTTTATCCATCCCGGCGGGAACACGCTGAGGAGCTCAGCCACCACATGCTCTGCCGCAGCGCCTGCTCGAGTTCCCCCCAGCAGGACGTTCCTGATCTGATCGACCCTCTCTTGGATACGAGGAATCTGATTTTCTATGGCTTGCCGTAGCCTCTCGTCCAGACGGGTGAGGTTGTGGGAGGTTTCCTGAATCTGGTGGGTGACCTGCGGATGCACCGTGCTCGACAAGAAGCTGTGCACGCTCTTTAAATTCTCGCTTAGCCGCGTAAGGTCCTCCCTTAGGTACTTCTGGGCTTCGTCCAGCTGAAGGAGCAGCTCGGGGTTTAGGCTTTTAGTCTTCTGGTGGACCTCATCCAAGGGCTGTTTCAAGCCTTGGAGCTCGCGGAGCAGATTGTGGTTGGAGCGCGCCACCGTCACAGCCACGCCCACACATCCGATAAGCGCCAGAACCACGGCGAGAATCAGGGCAATCAGCAGCTCGGTCGGCACGTTCATGGGGACCTCCCGAACGGGCAGGCTGAAACACGTTTAGGCCACAAGAAGCGGGCGACGGGACTTGAACCCGCGACCTCCTCCATGGCAGGGAGGCGCTCTACCGTCTGAGCTACGCCCGCGACGGCGGAGGGGGTGGGATTCGAACCCACGGTAAGCCTTCTAAGGCCCACAGGTGATTTGCCGTCAGGGCCCTTTTGTTCGCGGCCGCCCTAATCCTGAAGCAGGCCCCGCTTTCGGAGAATCCTTCGAATGCTCCGGCCCTTGAACCCGCCCTCTTGGCCCTTAACCTCATGATAGATCTCGGCCAGCCGCCTCACATCGTCCGCGCGGATCCGGTATTCCTTCCCCTCGCGTCCGACGAGGTGGATGAGTCCCCACTTCACCCAGCGGCTTAAGAGGGGGTGCGGCACTCCATATCGCCGCGAGGCCTCGCTGATCGAGATCAACTCGTTCGTCTCTGCCTCGGACATGGTCCGTCCGTTCGCGTCCTGGGCTGCGTCCCGAATCTCCACCAGGATCATCTTCTCGAACCGGAAGAGTTTTGTCTTGGAACTCATCTCAAAACCCGGCGTCCGGTTGTAGTATACTCGGTCTCTGGACAACCTGCCTGGGAGGGGAAGACCGATGGGGTTTCAGGAGTTGACGGATGAGCAGTGGGCTTTCATTGCGCCCTTGCTGCCGCCCAAGGCCAAAACCGGGAGACCTCGGGTGGATGACCGCAAGGTCCTCAACGGGATCCTGTATGTGCGGGTTACAGGTTGCCGGTGGTGCGATATGCCCCGCCCATATGGCGCCGATCCGACGGCCTGGCGGCGGTTTCGGGAACTTCAGGAAAAGGGGGTCTGGCGCCAGATCCTGCAAGCCCTTCTGGACTGGGGGGATACGCTAGGGAAGGGGAAGGTGGAGGCGGTGGCCGTCGATTCCACGCGGGTGGAGGCGAAAAAAGGGGGGAAGGGGTAGGAATCGATGGGCATAAGAAGCGAAAAGGGACGAAAGCGCACGTTTTGGTGAATGAAGATGGGCTTCCCTTGAGTGTGGTGGTGGGGCCTGGGAATGAGCACGATTGTCGTCGGTTTGAGGAGGCGCTGGGGGGCTTGCGGGTGAAGAAGAGCGGGAGGGGGCGGGCACGGACGCGGCCGAAGGTCGTGTATGCGGATGCGGCGTATGATGCGAAGGCGATTCGGGAGGGGTTGCGGCGGCGGGGGATTCGGGCCGGCATTCCGAAGAATCCGCGGCGGGGGAAGGGAACCCGAGGGGGAAAGCGGGCGTTCCGGCGTCGGAAGGCCGATCGGAAGGCTCGAAGCCGCGTGGAACGGTTCTTCGGGTGGCTGAAAGGGGGTTCCGAAGGCTGACGGTTCGGCACGAAAGGCGGCTGTCCACGTTCCTGGCCTTCGTCCTCCTCGCCTGCTTCCTCATCGCCTGGAGAATTTTGAGATGAGTTCTTGATTTTACCCGAACGGACGTAGCGGATCAACGTCCGGGGCCGGATCCCCAGGCGCTGCGCCGCCTCCTCCAGGGTGATGAGCCGGGCGATCTCCATCGCGCGCTTCTCTCCCCAGGGCTTTCCAGTTTTTTGAGAGTTGGGTATTATTGGGCTGAAGCTAACGAGGTAGGTAGAGCGATGGAGCGTAGGGACACCGGGGTGGGCGTGGGAGACGGGGTGGGAGCTAACGAGGAGGTAGAGCGATGGAGCGCTCTGCCGGGGCGCTGCTCTTCCCGAAGAGGGCGTGAAGCGGACGAGATGAGAGAAGTCGAGCCATGGAGCCGCTTGGGATGACCGCGGCCGGGCCGCTTCCCGGTGCAGCGAAGGAGGAGGTGGGGCGATGGAACCGGTTCCTTCCGGGCAAAGTCTGCTTGAGATGTTAGCCCAGATGCCTGATCCCAGGAGCAAATATGGCCGCCGATACCCTCTTACCAGCCTCATTACGG
>Ga0272447_1000988_pt1 | contig 19369 bp, 14 predicted proteins | sample YNPCB0133_FD_194589 | JGI IMG/M metagenome (GOLD analysis project Ga0272447, IMG submission 194589) | Hot spring microbial mat communities from Yellowstone National Park, WY, United States - YNP-CB-013-3 | ecosystem: Environmental > Aquatic > Thermal springs > Hot (42-90C) > Sediment | place... | reverse complement strand
GGGAGGGCTGAGCTGCTTTCTCATAGTTGGCTTGAGCCGCAATGATCCGTTGCGCGGCCTCCGGATCGTCCCGCAAACGTGCAGCCGTTGCCTGGGCTGCCTGAAATGCCCGTTGGGTACTCAAGGACGCCGCGGAACTGGCGGACCCGCTCAGATAACCACTGGGCGTCGCTACGCCTAGGGACCGCCAGGGGTAAGGCTGTGGTTGACCCATATTCGGCGAGAATAGTTGGGGTGCGCGTGTGTAGGGTACCGTGACACCGATGAAAGCCCGCCCATAGACCGTGGGCACCGAGGTTCCCAAGTAAAACTGATATCGATAAGCAGGGTGCTGATAGAGCGGATTGGGAGGAATGAGTGCGGGTGTTGGGTACTGAGCCTGAGCCGACCAGCTCAGCAGCCCCGAAAGGAGCGGAACGACTAGAAAAATGCGGGTGGACATCGGAAGTCTCCGCTGGGCATGTTGAGAGAGAGATAGGCCAGATCCTATTTATTCTATCCGTCTTTGAGCGGGGACGGAAGGGCTGAGGGAGGCAGCAGCTGCTTCCATTGTTCCCTGGTCCGTTGGGCGTCCTCGCGGGTACCATCCGGCTTATACGGGAAACGGCGAGCCTCAGGAAGCAGACGCAGCAGATGCCAGGCGGCCAGATTGCGCAGCGTGGCCCTCTCATGCGTGAGGTAGTCGAGCAGGACCTGGTACGTTTCCGCCTGATTGAGGTCTTCCTCTGAGAAACCTAGGAGCAGTTGCAGGAAGATCCGTCCTTCGGCGGCGGTGTACTGCTTTTGGGTCATGAGGAAGTCGTAGAGAAGTTGATCGTGATCTGGCTGTCGGGCTATCCAGTGGCGTAGAAGAGTCACGCACAGGTCCCATTCTTCTTGTGTCGATGGTGCGGTGAGGGTCCGTTCGAGATGTTCCCGATCGTCGAGAGCTTGAGCCACCTGCAGGGCGATGAGACGCAGAAGCAGCTCTTTAGCCTGAGCGAACTGCAGCAGGGCTTGCTCCGGCTCTCGGGCGAAGAGCTGACGGAAGTGGTCCCAGCCCTCGGCCCGAGCACGAGCTTGAGGAGTCCGCGGACGGGACAGATCGGCCCAGGCGGGGAGACTCTCGAGCTTGCGGGGTACCCGGGGGGGTGCGTGCAGGCTGCTCCACCGCAGCTCGGCGGGCCCCGGAGGAGCGGACATGGCCAGAGCGACACCGCCAACATCCACCGTGGCTTGTCCTTTGAGCAGCAGCAACTGAGCCGAAGCGATCGGGGCGGTCGCACGTGGCGTTCCGGCTTTGCGGGGTTGGAAGCGTGTCCCGGCAGGCCAGCGGCTGCTCAAATCGATCAGAACTTGCGTTTCGGGGTTTTCCAGAGCAATCGTCCAGGTCTGGTTCCAGAACTGCAGGCGGCAGGTGGCGGATCCTTCCGGGGCCGTGTTTTCGAGAAGCAATCGGCCACATTGCAGATTTACGTCCAGGTCCACTGCCTCCGCCGGGTGCAGGATGATGGCTGTATCGTAAATCGGCGTGGGGGCATTCCCTTCCAGGTCCCCCGGAAAGGAAAGCGTAAGTCGCCCATTTTTGCTCCGCAGACTGGCGTTGGGGAAGGCCACAATCCGATCCGAAGAGAAGATGTCGGCTCCCGCTGGGAGCGGTTGATACCGCGTGCCTTGAGCCAGCCGCGCCACCAGGCTTCCCGCCGCGGAGGTGACGCGGGCCACCGCCAACCGAGGAGATGGAGGGGAGGGAGGATCGGCAGAAGGTGATTGCCACCCCGCACATACGCCCCAGCTCATCATCATCAGGGTGCTTACCCATGGGACCATTCGTAACATGGCCACCTCCGAAGCGGAAAAGTCCACCGTTGGTAAATCGTCATGGATAGCGTCACGTTTTTGGTTGCCTGCGGCATCGGTGTCTGGAGCGTTGTGGTGGTTTGCGTCACGTTTTTGGTTGCCTGCGGCATCGGTGTCTGGAGCGATCGGGAATCCGTCAATCTATGGTGATGACGATTTTGCCGGTCAAGGTCCCCCTTTTGCCCAGGGTGTTTTCCTCTTGCAAGCGGTGAGCCGCTGCCGTCTCCTGGAGTGGAAAGCGGCGCCCGATGATGGCTCGGAGCCGACCGCTAGCCAACCACTGGTTCATGTCTTCGGCGCAGACCCGCTGTTCGTCTGCTGTCATGTTGAACATGGCAAAACCAAACAGAGACAAGTTTTTCAAGTAAAACGGACCATTGGGAAAGACAGGTCGAGCCTGGCGACCGGCCATAACGATGATGCGTCCGCGGGGGGCGGTCAGCTCGACCGTCCGATCCAAGTCAGTTGGTGGTTGGGTTTCGTACCAGACGTGTACTCCCAAGCCGCCCGTCGCGTTGCGGATGACACTGGCGATATCGTCTTGGTTGTAGAGAGCCACCACGTCGGCACCCAGCTCTCGGGCCAGGGCGGCCTTCTCCGCATTCCCCACCGTGGTAATCACCCGTGCTCCGACGGCTTTGGCCATCTGCACGACCATCGAACCAACACCACCAGTGCCGCCGTTGACGAAAACCCATTCGCCGGCCTGGAGACGGGCCCGGTGAAATAGCCCCAGATGGGCCGTGATCCCCACCAAAGCGGCAGCGGCGGCCTGCTCCTCGCTGACATTCTCCGGCAGAGGATAGGCCCAATCCTGATCTACGCAGACATACTCGGCACATGTGCCCTGCCGACCGAGCAGGCCCTGGTTGGATCCCCAAACCCGATCTCCGACCCGGAAGCGGGACACCTCCGGTCCCACCGCCTCCACGACTCCGGCAAAGTCGGTGCCGGTAATCGCCACCGGCTGGGGTAACGGCATCGGAGCGGTGCCCCGGCGGATATACGTGTCGATCGGATTGATCGCTGCCGCACGCACCCGTACCAGAATCTCTCGACCCTGGGGTCGAGGGGTAGGAACTTCTCCCACTTCGATCACTTCCGGTTCACCGGTCTGACGGAAATACGCTGCTCGCATCGGAAGCCTCCTGATGACTCCAGGCTGCCACTGAGGGATTGAATCGTCGCCAGGGTCGCCGATCCCTCGGGTTGTCAGGTTGGTGCGTCGCTCATTGCCAGCCTGTGCTGGTTCCCATGGGCTGGTTCCCAATGGTCGGGCTGGTGCTGATCTCTGCTTGCCACCTTGGTCCTGGACCTGTTCTGCAAGTGGATCAGGCAGAGCACTGTGGAAGTTATGATAGGTCCCGGACCCGGCCCCTGCGATATCACCTGGGATCGGGAGAGGGGCCATTCTGCTGAAGTGGACTGGTGAAGTGAACTCGATCTGTCGACGCAAACAAGGCCAGAGAAGTGGCAATCGAGGAACAGAAGCAGGAAGGAAGACGGTTGGGGGATTGTTACAAACAGGTACAACATGGGAAGCAAAATCGGATAAAATAGTATGAGATACCTCATCTCTTTTTCGGAGGTCCTCTCCATGCAAGCGGGCGGTATGCTCATTGAATACGGTCAACCGATCGATCCCGAGGTGATGGTCAAGCCGCCGGACCAGGCAGAGTTCGCCTTGGATCCCGGTCATCCGGGGGAGAACGACCAAGCATATGTCGAACGTCGGCGGGAGCTGTTCCACTTGTGTCGTAAGCACCGGTTGGAGAATCTGGGTCCCCCGTGGATCGAATACACCGAGGAAGAAACCCGCATCTGGCGTGAAGTGGCTCCCAGGCTGGATGAGTTGCACCGTAAATACGCCTGCTCCATTTACCTGAAGGCAAAAGATGCCTTGAAGATTACCCAGGATCAGATTCCCCAATTGCGACCGATCAGTGAGCAGCTCCAGCAGCAGACCCAGATGCATTTGGTGCCGGCAGAAGGAGCGTTGCCGTACCGCACCTTTTACGAATACATCGCCCGTCGGGGTTTTCCGGTAACACAATTCATCCGCCATGGTTCGCATCCGGAATTCACTCCGGAACCGGATATGATCCACGATTGCCTCGGCCACGTCCCGCCCCTGATGAACAGGGATTATGCGGAACTGTTGGTGCTCATCGGTCGAGCAGCGGCCACCGCGGAGAAAGGAGAACACGTCCTGGCCTTGAAGCGTTTCAGTTGGTTCAGCATCGAGTTCGGTCTGATCGAGGAGTGTGGGGAGGTCAAAATCTTCGGTGCCGGCATTTTGTCCAGCTTCGGGGAAATCCCCCATGCTCTGTTTTCCCCTCACGTGAGTCGCCGACCGTTTGTCACGGATGTAGTCATCGAGACGGACTACGATCCGACGCAGATGCAAAAAGATTTCTTCATCGCTCCCTCGTTTGCCTTCCTGCGGGAAGAACTCACGCAGTTGATCCGTCGATTGGACATTCCCGTGCTTCCTGCGTTCTGACCTGCGTGTGGGCTGCTGGGAATCTGGGGATGGCCAATTGGTATTTCCGCGCTTCGAGCGGAGCAACCCCAACTAATTGAGGGACACAATCAAGCTGGGTAGGCAGTGGGGGAGGATAACAGATAACGATCTGGTGGCAACAGAGAGTAAGCAGATGCGGGACGCCTGAGAACAGTCCGTGAGCAGGCGTAGCGCCGGCAAGTACCCCAAGCAGGAGGAAACAGCATGGGCGAGATTGTATTACGCAAGATCGATCATGTGCGTTTTTTCGTGGGCAACGCCCGGCAATCGGCTTTTTTCTATCGCAATGCCTTTGGGTTTGATGTGATTGCGTATGCGGGTCTGGAGACGCGGGTCCGTCATGAAGCCGGCTATGTGCTCAAGCAAGGGGACATCACCTTTGTCCTTACGTCTCCGCTGTCGGCGCAGCATCCCGAAAGCTACCGCCTGGTGCAGCATGGGGATGGGGTGATGGACATCGCCTTGGAAGTGCCCGATGTCCGGGAGGCATTCCACGAAGCGGTGCGTCGGGGAGCCAGGCCGATCCAAGAACCACAGGCCCTGGAAGATGAATTCGGTGTGTACGAGGTGGCCACCATTGCCACTTATGGCGATACCTGGCACAGTTTTGTCAACCGCGACCGCTACCGTGGCGTGTTCGCCCCCGGTTTCCGCCCGATCGATCCCGAACGCTACCAACCCTCTACTCGACGACCCGTGGGTCTGGTCGCCATCGACCATATCGTCGGCAATGTCGAAGAAGGCAAAATGAATGAATGGGTTGCCTGGTACCGTGACGTTCTGGGGTTCACCCAGTTGATTTCCTTCGATGACAAGGATATTTCCACCGAGTATTCCGCTTTAATGTCCAAGGTGATGCAGAATGGCAGCGGACGGATCAAGTTTCCCATCAACGAGCCGGCCCCAGGCAAACGGCGGAGCCAGATTGAGGAGTATTTGCAATTCTACGGTGGTCCTGGAGTCCAGCATATTGCTCTGCTTACGGGAGATATTGTTCAGACCGTGCGGGCGATGCGGGCTAATGATGTCTCCTTCCTGCGGGTCCCCAAGACGTACTATGACGCACTGCCGCAGCGGGTGGGTACGATTCAAGAGGATATCGCCGACCTGGCCGAACTGGGGATCCTGGTGGACCGGGACGACGAAGGGTACATGTTGCAGATTTTCACTAAGCCGGTCTGCGATCGTCCCACGCTCTTTTTCGAGGTGATCCAGCGACGGGGTGCCCGGAGCTTCGGCAAGGGAAATTTCAAGGCCCTCTTCGAGGCCATCGAGCGGGAACAAGCCCTGCGGGGCACCCTCTGATGCTCACGGGAGGCCTCCAGCGCCGTCCAACAGATGAGGACCGCCTATGCCCGCTCCCTTCGCGGTGACTTCGATCCGGGATTTTTATGCCTTCGAGCAACATGTGCGGACCTGCCGTGCCCATCGCGGTCTGGACATGGTCCCGCAATGGTACCAGGTGCCCGTGTTTTACTTCTCCAACCCCGCGGCTGTCATCGGAGATGGAGACCCCGTGTGGGCACCGCAGGGGAGCCAGGAACTGGATTACGAACTGGAACTGGCCGCGGTGGTCGCTCGGCCTGCTCGGGATTTGCCGCCCGATGATTCCGCCCTGGAATGCCTGGCCGGCTTCACCATCATGAACGACTGGAGTGCCCGCGACCTGCAACGGGTGGAAATGGCTGTGGGACTGGGACCCAGCAAGAGCAAAGATTTCGCCACGAGCCTGGGGCCACGCCTGGTACCCCTCGAAGAGTTGCGGGATCGTTACCGGGATGGCCGGCTCCATCTGGAAATGACGGCGACGGTCAACGGCCGACGCTACTCACAGGGAAATGCCGGAAGCATGTATTGGACCTGGCCGCAATTGCTCGCTCATGCCAGTCGGGACGCGGAGTTGCGGCCCGGTGATGTCATCGGTTCCGGCACAGTCGGAACCGGCTGCATTCTGGAGTTGACCCCCCAGGCTGTCGGCGGCTGGCTCAAACCCGGCGATGTGGTCGAACTGTGCATCGAACGTCTCGGATGCTTACGCAACGTGGTCGTAGCCCATCCCGGACCGACGCGGCACAGACCGACGTGAATCAATAATCTAGCGATAGACGTGAATAATCGGGGGACCAGTTGTGAGTAACCTGGCGAGCAGACACGAACAATCTGGCGACCAGTTGTGAATAATCGGGCGACTGACCAGAAAATATCCGGGTTCCTGGGTGGAACAGGCAGTCGGAAGCGAACCTTGCGGCAGACATGCCGAATCAAGCGAATATCCTGGCGGAAAAGGCCGACGCGCAGGGCGTCCTCCCCGATCTTTTCCTGGTCCCTGAGGAAAGCAACGATGCCTTACTATCGTAGGCTGGGAAATATCCCGAAGAAGCGGCACATTGCCCATCGCACGCAAGCCGGCTTCCGCAACGAGGGGATTTTTTACGAAGAAGTCCTGACGCGGGCCGGTTTCAGCCGAGCCTATACGATCCTCTATCATCGGCGTCCCCCAACGCGGGTACGAAAGGTGGAGCCTGCCGGACGTTGTCCGGTGGAACGTGTAGCCGAGGCCGTCCTGCGGCATCATCATCTGCGGACCGGCCAGTTGCCACGCCAGGGAGACCCGATCTCCGGGCGGGTGCCGCTGTTGACCAATGACGAGGTCACGTTATGGCGGTGCCGGCCGGCTCTGCACCAGTCCGAATGGTTCCGCAATGCCGCGGCGGATGAGATCCTCTTTGTACATCGAGGTCGAGGTGTGTTGCACTCTCCCCTGGGTCCGTTGCCTTTCCGCGACTGGGACTATATCGTCATTCCTCGCGGTATTCTCTGGCGTCTGGAAGTCCCAGATCCGGCAGCTCTGGACTTGCTGGTGATCGAGTCGAAAGGTCTGGTCGGTTTTCCCGAACGCTATCGCAATACGGATGGCCAGTTCAAGCTGGGAGCCCCCTTCTGTGAACGGGACCTGCACGCTCCGGAAACATTACTCGATCACGGCGAGGAAGGGGCCGAGCAGCCGACCATAGTCCTGATCAAGGACGGGGAACGGCTCACACGCTACACCTTGGCGGATGACCCCTGCGATGTCGTCGGCTGGGATGGCTACGTTTATCCTTTCACTTTCAACGCCGGGGATTTCGAGCCGATCACCGGTACGGTGCATCAACCTCCGCCGATCCATCAGACGTTTGAGGGGGAAGGTTTCGTGGTCTGTACCTTTGCTCCGCGTCTGCTGGATACGCATCCGGAGGCGATCAAGGTGCCCTATGCCCACAGCAATGTGGAAAGCGATGAGGTGCTCTATTACGTGCAGGGCCGCTTCAGCAGTCGCCGCGGAATCGAGGAAGGGTCCATCACGTTGCACCCCCACGGCATTCCGCATGGACCGCACCCCGGCACCATCGCGGCGAGCCGGGACCTGCACCGTACCGAGGAACTGGCGGTGATGGTCGATACCTTCCGCCCGCTCTTCCTCACGCCTCAGGCGTTGCAGTACGACGACCCCCAGTATCCCTATTCGTGGTTGGACTAGGGCGGGTTCATTCGGGGTTCGACAGGTCTGCCTGAATTCTGAATTGCTGGATGGAGGGCGCAGTGAGGATTCAGGTCCTGCCTGGGGCACGCCGGTTGATCCGGGGCGAGGAGTAGGAGTCACGCGGGCCGGTCGGGGGTGGAGGAGTTGTTCCTGGGCACCGTTGCGGATGCGTCGAGCCGTGGTGGAGGAAGCGTGGCCCAGGTTGTCGGCGGGCTGCTGGCACTACCTGTTTCGGAAGCGGGAGGAGGCGGACCGACTTCGACCCCAGAAGAGTGGGGTTCGACCGTCGTAGAGTGGGTTTCGACCGTCGTAGAAGGAGAACATTTCCTGGCAGCAGATTCCGATTCGGATCGATGGGACGAATCGGACGGTTGGATCACAAAGGCGTGGAAAAACAGCAGAGAGGCTCCGCACACCAGGCAGCAGTCTGCCACGTTGAACACCGGCCAGTTGATCTTATAAAAGTAGAGGAAATCCCGCACTCCTCCGAAGACGAGCCGATCGTAGAAGTTGCCCAGCGTGCCGGCCAGAATCAGACCCAATGCTGCGGACAGCCAGCAGTCGGAAGCGACCGAGCGGTGCCAGCCCCAAACGATGATGACCAGGGCTGCCAGGCCGCTAATCAGAGAAAAGATCATGTTCGCTCGTTCCCGATGGGACTGCCCCATACCGAACAAGGCCCCGTGGTTGACCCGCGGCATCACCGCGGCGTTGAACCGCTGAAGGGGTTCGCGCCAATCGGTGGCGAACGGTTCAGTCGGATCGTATTGGGCGATCAACTGGAACCAGCCGGGAACGATATCGTAGCTGTTCCCATGTCCATCCATCCAGACACCGTCCCGATAAAGCCAGCGGAAGACGGCATATTTACTCGCCTGATCTGCCGCCAGTCCCACACACACTAATGTCAGGAACAACCATCGGTAGGTGGGGGAAGCCATAGGGAGGCTCTCTCCGCCGTCAGAGGAATGGACCGGTTCCTTCGGATTCGTTCTCTCTGCCCACGCCGTAGAGGTACGAGGGGAGAACCACCTATCACGTTAGATACCTTCGTTGTTCCGGTCAAGCAAGATCGAGACGCAGACGATCACTTCAGTCCAAGCGAATCTTTGAAAAAAGCCGGGATGTTGCAGGGTGGGATCTGGACGGGGCAAGACGACTTTTTCCGGTTCGAGGTCAAGTTGCGATGGGTAAGTAGAAGTGATGGAGTTGCGTTGGTTAGGGAGAACCGGTGAGTTTGGGAGCGGGAAGTGGGGGCGAGGAATTGCAGGGGGGAGTGGGAAGACAAGAGTTTGGAACGGGGAAGTGAAAGCGATGAACGACTGCGGAACAGTGGAACGACGCAGATCCGACTGTTCCGGAGGGCAGGCGGCGGATCGCGGTGACGGTGGGTTCTATGAGGAAATCCGGGAATGCCGAACAGAGAAAGTTTGCGGTTGCAGGCGGAATCTGGCCGATGAGGAAAAAAGGAAAAGCTATTGTCCGGGGGAAAGTTCAGAAGACCGGATGCAGCTCATCGGAGCGGGCTATGGCGCGAAGTCGGGAACGGGGACGTTGCCACAAAAGCTGGGTCATCGGCTGTGCAGTCTGGGGTCTGGCGACGATCGTGGCAACAGGTCGCGGAGCGGAGGAGACCCCCTGGCGACCCGCAACACGAAAAATCGAAGACCGGGCGGTGTCCACCCTACCGTTGGTCACCCCCGGGCCTGCGGAGCCCAGTACGTCTCCGATACCACCGTCAGCCGTCCTGCCTCCTCCTCCAGGGGGGGAACCCAAGGCAGGGTCGCAACCTGCACCCGGGTTGCCTCTGGAAGCCGGTTCGTTGCCACCCTTCGATTCTGCCAGTTCTACAGGAGTGCCATTATCATCCGGTTCTGCCAGTCCCGGAGCGGCACCACCGGTGTCTTCCTCGGACGATGAACCGCTGTGGCGGCCGGCTACGCCCTGTCAGCTACCTCTGCCCGGGACCAGGGACAAACACCCTACTCCAACCACCCTCCCGGACCGGCCTGCTCCTGCGGGACCCGGAGAAGGGCTGCCGGTAAGGAGCGTACCTTCCGAACCCAAGCCGCCGGCTGCTGGCTCCCCTTCCGGTGTAGAAGGTGTGCAAGGAGCCCCGTTGGCAGGTCCTTCTTCTGGTCCCTCACGGTCGTCCCCAGGCGTACCGCCCATTCCCCCGCGCATTCCTCCAGCAGATAGTCCGCCGGAAGGGGGTAAGGGGGATAATGTCCCGTCTCATGTTTTGCCTGTGCCCCGTCTTTACCCGTCCGTCTCTCCCGTGACGGCGGAATGGCCCGTGGCACCGCCGGAGTTGCTCATTCCGGAACATCAACCTGATGCGACACGGACATTCGGTTCTCCTTCCCTGCGGCTTTCCCGGGATTACCCTTCCCTGGCGGAATTGTGTGACGGTTGGCTGGCTCCACCATTCGGCCCAGGGTGGAGGCACGGTCGCAGCGACGGGATTGACTGGCCGCTGGCATACGTTCAAACCGAGTATCTCCTCTGGTGGATGTCTCCTTTGAATATTCCGATCCTGGCCACGACCAACCCCGACCCGAACCGCTTCGGTTATCTCAACGAGCCGGGGACTGTGCCAATCGTGGGGCCGGGCCGGTTGATCGATCCGTTCCGCAATGGTTTGCGGGTTCGTGCCGGCCTATGGGATGCTGCGCGTCGTTGTGCTCTGGACGGCAGTTTCTTCTTTCTCAGTCGTGAAACGGCCTCCATCGTGGTCGATTCCCACCAATTCCCGATCATTACTCGTCCTGTGTTCAGTCCCAATCCGCGTCCCGGGAGTGGGGGGATCATCGGAGAAACAGGGGAGGCGGTGGCGGTGCCGAACATCCTGCGGGGTCAGTTTCGGGTGGATGCTTCGAGCCTGCTCTGGGGAATGGATGCCAACCTGCGCTGTTGCCTGCGGACGACAGAGGTGGGCCAACTCACCGGCCTGATCGGATACCGTTATTTGAACCTGTCGGAAGCGTTGGAAATGAAGGAAAATATCGTGGTGATCGGTCCCGGAAATGGCCGCTTGAATGTTCCGGACCCGCCGGGGACGGTGGTCTTTGTGCGGGATCGTTTCGCCACGGAAAATCGCTTCCACGGAGGACAGGTGGGGTTTACCTGGGAGCGACGCTGGGGGGCTTGGACCTTCTGGGGGCGTGCCACTATCGCCTTCGGCATTACGGAGCAGGAGTTGGAGATTTACGGCATTCAAACCCGCATCCGCCCGAACCAGCCGCCCGTCTTTTTTCCCGGAGGATTGCTCGCGGCGGCTTCCAATCTCGGGACCTTCCAACTGGACCGCTTCAGCGTGGTGCCTGAAGTGACAGTGCAAGTGGGATATCGTCTCAGCCCCGCCTGGCAACTCTACCTTGGTTACAATTTCCTCTACTGGACTAATGTTCTAAGACCGGGGGAGCAGATCGACCGCGTCGTGGACTTGACCCAGGTACCGAATGCTCCCTCCGTCCCCTTTTCCGGCCAATTCCGCCCGCGACCTTTGTTCCGGCAAAGCGATCTGCTGGTGACCGGGTTGCAATTCGGCCTGGAATGGCGCTGGTAGTCCGCCGGCGGTATAGGCTCCAGCATGCTAGACCCCATCAGGACCGGGTTCCTTCGCTATCCTGCGTCACCACCGGCCAGGCGTTTGGTTGTCCCAAGCAATCTGGGTTATGACCGGTCTGGCTTTTGCCGGGTATCAATATCTCTAGGGTGACCACCGCCCGGGTGTTACAAAGGAGCGCACGGCGCAAGGGAAGCGGTGGGAGGCGTTACTTTTTTACAAGCTTCCGAGTCAATCCCCTATTGAGGAATCGGTCATGTCTGTTCTTCTCCCGCGGTGGTTGGCCTGGGTTGGTTTGAGTGTGACGTTGGTCTGGTTGGCCGTAAAACCGGAGCAAGTCTGGTCGTCGGCTGCGTGGGCGGGGGGCGTTCAGGAGCCGCCCGTGGAGGATTTGCCCGAGGGGTTGGAAGTCCGCGCGAAGGGACCGGTGCATGAAGCCTACGCGACACCAGCCCAAGATAGCCGGCCAACACCGATTGTGCCACAACAGCCCCCGGAACCGATCGAGGAGCTGCCACCGGATCAGAAACCGGATGGGGAGAATGTCGTCTGGATTCCCGGGTATTGGCATTGGGATGAGGACGAAGAGCAATTTCTCTGGGTCAGCGGGTTCTGGCGGGTGGTACCCCCGGGACGCGTATGGGTTCCCGGTTGGTGGCGGTCGGTGGAGGGAGGCTGGCAATGGGTGCCCGGCTTCTGGCAAACGACGGTGAGCGAGGAAAGGCCAGGAGGAACGGTAACCTCTGCCGCGGAAGTGGAATATCTTCCCGAGCCGCCGGCCAGCCTCGAGGTGGGACCGAGTATCCCTGCACCGACCGCGACGAGCTTTTATGTTCCCGGTCACTGGGTCTGGCGGGGACGCTATATCTGGCGGCCCGGTTTCTGGTGGGAGTACCGCCCCGGTTGGGTCTGGGTGCCGGCCCACTACCGTTGGACGCCCCTCGGCTGGGTCTTTGTGCCGGGGTACTGGGATTATCCTTTGGCGGCGCGTGGCGTGTTGTTTGCCCCCGTACTGATCCGACCCATCCTTTGGCGTCGCCCGGCCTTTGTGTACACACCGGTCTATGTCATCAGTGAACCGGCGCTGTTCGGCTGTTTATTTGTCCGCCGGGGGTGGGGTTGCTACTTCTTCGGAGATTACTTCGGTCCACGCTACATCGAGGCCGGCTTCTCCGCCTGGTGCGGGCGCTTCGGACCGCGGGGCGGCTTCGCCATCGGTTTTGGAGTGGGACGCAGTTGGGGTTACGATCCCCTCTGGAGTTACTACTCCTTGGCCTATCAAGATCAGCCCGCTTGGATCAACGGTTTGAACACCCTCTATCTGGGACGTTGGCGGGGTGATATTCCGCGACCGCCGGTCAATCTGGTCCAGCAAAACACCATCATCAACAACATCAGCCAGACGAACATCCGCAATGTCACCAACAACATCACGGTGGTCAATCGCTCGCTGGTGGTGAACAAGACCGATGTGACATCCGTGGCGATGGTGGCACCGCTGAAAGCCGCCGCCCAGTTGCAACCGGAGGTGGGGCTTCGGCCCTTATCGGCGGAGGCCCGCAAACGCGAGGCGCAGCAAGTCCGGCAGTTTCGGGAACTGGCTTCCCAACGGGCCAAGTGGGAAGCCGCCAAACAACCGTCCCCTGGTAAGGCCACTCAGCCCATTCCCCCGGCGGCTCGCAGTGTCAAATTGGAACTGCCTGCGGACATCGCCCGACCAGCTCTTCGACAGCCCGTCCAGAAACAACCACCTCCACCCCCCGGTGCCGCACGCCCGAACCCTTCTAGCGACTCCAAAGGCGAACCCAAAGGGAAAGGTAAGATCGACCCCAAGGTTGATCCTAAGGGGAAGATCGATCCGAAGGTGGATCCCAAGGGGAAAGTGATCCCACCACTGGAGCCGAAGGGGAAGGGGGACCCGAAGACTGATCCGATGGACACGGTTTTCCCCAAGGGGAAGGTCGAGCCTAAGGGGAAGATCGATGCGAAAGGGAAGGTGGTCCTGCCGGAAGAGCCGAAGTTGGACCCGAAGGACAAGGTCTTCCCGAAGATTGATCCGAAGGGGAAGGTGGAGCCGAAGGACACAGTTTTCCCCAAGGGGAAGATCGATCCGAAGGGGAAGGTGGATCCGAAGGGAGTGCCCTTGCTACCGGTGAATCCGAAGGTTGATCCGAAAGGCATTCCACCACCACCGATCGATCCGAAGGACAAGGTTTTTCCAAAGGGAAAGGTTGATCCGAAAGGCATTCCACCACCACCGATCGATCCGAAGGTGGATCCGAAGAGTAATCGATTACCGCCGGTCGATCCGAAGGGGAAGGTGGATCCGAAGGGAGTGCCCTTGCTACCGGTAAATCCGAAGGTTGATCCGAAAGGCATTCCACCACCACCGATTGATCCGAAGGTAGATCCGAAGAGTAATCGATTACCGCCGGTGGATCCGAAGGGTGTGTCATTGCCGCCGGTGGGAGGGTCGCCTCCGCCGTTTTCGAGGCGTCCTACTCCTGGCAGCGGGGATATGGGGCGAAGATCAGCTCCGAACCCAGACTCGCCGATCAGTCGAGGGTCAGCTCATCCGGTCGGACCCCAAAAAGGGCCTCTGATTGCGGGCACTTCATCAACGGGTTTGCCGCCTCGGAGCCAGCCGCAAACATCGAATGTCTCTGGTAACTCGGCATTGTCACGGCTGGTGAACGGTACTCCCCTGCCAATGGGGAAGAGTTCCGGCGGCTCCGTGCAGCCTACACCGATGAGGCCAGGTCCGATGGCGCGAACTCCTGCTCCACCGGTCTCCCCTCCTGCCCGACCTGATGAGAGCACATCCCCGGGGACACGTCGTTCTCCCCGCCACCGATAAGAGCCGACGAACGCGGGTCCGTCATTCCCTGGTTGACGGGGCAGGATTGCTGGCTGGAGCAGGTTTTGGGATGTGGACGGCACGGTGCCATTCGTTTCCCGCACGGATGCCTCGGGTCGCGTGGGGCACTTCCCCGTTAGGATTCCTCCCTGCTGAAGGTGTCACTTCCCGCCGCAAAAATTCGCCTGCTAAGGATGTCGTTTTCCGTCCCAGAAATTTGCCTGTCAGGGACGTCGGCTTTGCACCGTAGGATTCCCCTTGCCAGGGATGTCGTTTTCCGCAGACAATAGCACACTTGCTATGAGTATGAGTAGAAGAGGAGGAAGTGTGGTTCTCAAGGGCCGGCGGATTCCAGGGGGCGTGCGACCATGATTGTCGGGGTGCCGAAGGAAATCAAGGCGGATGAGTATCGTGTGGCGATCGTGCCGGCAGGTGTCGAGGAGCTGACACGCTGCGGCCACCAGGTGTTGATTCAAAGTGGAGCAGGCCTGGGCAGCGGTATCACCGATGAGCATTACGCCCAGCATGGGGCGGAGATTGTGGAGAGTGCGGCGGAGGTATGGCGTCGCTCGGAGTTGATCGTCAAAGTCAAGGAACCCCTGCCGCAGGAGTGGCCGTGGCTGCAGGCGGGCCAGACGGTGTTCACGTTTTTCCACTTCGCCGCGGATGCCCAACTGACGCAAGCGGTACTCCGCTCTGGGATCACCGCGATCGCCTATGAGACGATTCAGGACGAGCGGGGTCGATTGCCCCTGTTGACGCCTATGAGCGAGGTGGCCGGCCGGATGAGCATCCAGGAGGGGGCGAAATATCTGGAACGCCCTTACGAGGGCCGGGGTATTCTGCTGGCCGGGGTACCGGGTGTTCCCCCCGCGACCGTGACCATTTTGGGCGCAGGTGTGGTGGGTTCCAACGCGGCCCGGGTGGCGGCGGGATTGGGGGCCAATGTCTTCATCCTGGATGTCAATCTGGATCGCCTGCGTTACATCGACGAGACCATGCCGAACAACGTCACGACGGTCTTCAGCAATCGGCACAACATTTTAGAATGTTTGCGGTTATCGGATTTGGTCATCGGGGCCGTCCTGATCCCGGGTGCGAAGGCTCCGCATCTGATCCGGCGTGAGGACTTACGCCTCATGCCGCCGCGGGCAGTCGTGGTCGATGTGGCGATCGATCAAGGGGGCTGCTTCGAGACGAGCCGACCCACTACCCACGCCCAGCCCACTTACATCGTGGATGACATCGTCCATTACTGCGTGACGAACATGCCCGGGGCGGTTGGCCGGACCAGCACCTACGCTCTGACCAACGTGACGCTGCCGTATGTTCTGCTCCTGGCCAACCGGGGTGTGAAGCAGGCGATCCAGGAACATCCCGGCTTACGGGCAGGCGTCAATATCCACGCGGGCCAGATTACCAACGCCGCGGTGGCCCGCAGCTTCGGCCTGGATTACGTGCCCCTGGCCTGAGTAAGGCACCATCAGGCCCATGCGTGATCGGCTCAGAGAACGCCAGCACGGATAACAGGGTAACAGCAGGGAGGTACGGGGAGCAGCACGGATGCACGCGATCGTTCATTCCGCGAGCAGAGCGTTGATCACCCCGGACCTGGCTCGCCTGCTCCGGTGGAACAAGGGAGCAGTGGTCCTGGGTGCAATAGCCTGGTTCAGTTTCTTCTGTCTCTACGGTATCGATGCGGCACCGCTCTATCGGACCGAAGCGCTCCGCGCGGTGGTGGCCCGCTGCTGCTGGCACGATGGCTGCTGGCTCTATCCCGTCCTCTACGGTGAACCCTTTCTGACCAAACCTCCCGGGCATTATCTGGCCATCATACTCTGCTCGCTGCCCTGGGGGGATGTCACCACGGTGTCTGCTCGATTGCCGTCGGTCTTCGCCGCCGGAGCGGTCTGTCTGACCTGTTTTGTGCTGTTGTACCGGGAGGGATTCTTCGCCTGGGGTGTGGGAGTGATGCTCAGCCTGCCCCTGTCCCTGCTTTGGATGGACAAAGTGCCGAGTGCAGAGATCGACATGACCCTCACCGGCTGGCTGACCCTGGCTCTGGTAACCTGGTATCGCGCACAAGCGGCGTCGTTGAAATCTCGGACGGACGGCGAGGAAAGCCCGCAGACCCAGCGTCGCGTCTCGTGGCGTTGGGGGTATCTGCTGGCTTGCGCTTGGAGTCTGGCGGCTGCAACGCTGACGAAATGGCCGGCTCCCGCCTTCTTTCTGCTTACGGTTGCCAGTTATACCGTGCTGAGCCGGCAGGCTCGATTCTGGCACTCGGGACGGCCTTGGCTGGCCCTGGTGCTGGCCGCTGGGTTATGCCTGCTCTGGATGGGGGGAGTGATCCGTGCGGTGGGTCCGGAATTGCTCCTGCAAACGCTCGGGCAGGAGGCAGCTTACCGGTTGCGGAGCGGGGAAACGCCCCCTTGGGTGCCTTCGCCCCGGTGGGTGACTTTCCCTCTGGTAGTGGGAGCTGCGCTGCTGCCCTGGTCTATTCCGGCCATGCTCATGGTGTTCCCCCGTTATCATCGCCGACTGCCTGGGTCGGCTCGACGCCTGGCCTTGTTCCTGCATTGCTGGAGCTGGCCCAATTTGCTCCTGTGGACTTTGGTGCCCAATCACAACGTTCGCTACGTTCTCCCTATCGCTCCTGCCGTGGTGGCATTGGGGGTCCTAGGTGCTCACTTACTCCTGAGGGACCTCCGTTCGCGCTGGAGCGCATTCCGTTACCCGCTGCGGTGGTGGGCAGGGCTGCTCCTTTGTGGCCTGCTCGCCAAGGTGGTCTTTGTGGAGATCGTCCTGCCACTGCGTACCGCCCGACGCAACCCCCTTCCGATCGCCGCCACGTTGCAAGCGATGGTCCCCAAAGATGAAACTTTGTATATTGATAAACTGAAAGACGACGGGGTGCTCTTTTACTACGCGCGGGCGGTGCAACGCTGGCGCGGTGCGTACCCCTTGCCGGAGGGTGCCTATCTGGCTCTGATCGCCTCGGAATGGGAACAATGGCAGCAACGGGGCTCGGTCCGCTTGATAGCCCGACTGCACGATCAGCAAGGCGATCCGTTGCTGCTGGTGCAGTATCAACCCCGTTGACCCTCAATCCTCGGTCGATCATCAATACCCTGGCAGCGGGGTTTATGCCGGAGTTACCGTGGCAGCAGGGGGGCAAAGCCGGACCGTGTCGGAAGAGACCAGCAGCGGGAATATCTCGATGTCCACCGAACTCTTTTCACCGGAGTCGTTGCCGGAGTTGCTCTCGGTATCCGAGTTGGTGACCGAGCTGTGCGACGTGCTGGAGGGGAACTATCCGATTGTGGGGGTCTATGGCGAGGTCAGCAATTTCACGGCACACAAAGCTAGTGGGCACTGGTATTTCACTCTCAAGGATGAGCAGTCCCAGATCCGGGCGGTGATGTTTCGTGGGAGCAACCTCCGCTGCCGCTTTACGCCCCGTGATGGGATGGCGGTGCTGGCGTGGGCTCGGGTGAGTGTGTACATCCCGCGTGGTGAGATGCAGTTGCAAGTGCTGCGTCTGGAGCAGGCCGGTGTTGGGAGCCAGGAGCAGCGACGCCGGGAATTGGTCGAGCAGTTGCGGAGCCGGGGATATTTCGAGGCTAGCCGCAAACGACCACTTCCCGCTTATCCACGGCGGGTGGGGCTGGTGACCAGTGCGTTTGGGGCGGCGGTTCGCGACATGCTGGAGCTATTCGCTCAGCGTTGGCCCATCACGGAACTGGTCCTGCGCCACAGTGCCGTGCAAGGAAAGGGAGCGGAGGCGGAACTGGCACAGGCTCTGAACGAGTTGAATCAGTTGCACTCATCAGGCCACTTGCCTTTGGATGTGATCATCCTGGCCCGAGGGGGTGGCAGCAGCGAAGACCTGTCCGCCTTCGACAGTCGGGAGGTAGCCGAAGCCATTTATCATTCTCAAGTGCCCGTGGTTTCTGCCGTGGGACATGAAATCGATCTGACCATTGCGGATCTGGTCGCGGACCAACGGGCCGAGACCCCCAGCGCAGCAGTTATGCTCGTGGTGCCCCACCGCGCCGAGAAGTTGCAAGAACTCCACAGGCTCGGTGACCGGTTGCATCAGGCCGTCATGCAGTCCCTGCACTCCTGCCAGCAGAAGCTGGAGCAGGTGCACCAACACCCCGCCTGGCGGCAACCCCAACGCCGTGTGCATACCTGGCAACAACGGATCGACGAATGGGCCGACCGACTCCCCACTGCCATGACCCGCTACTTGCAACTAGCTCAGCGAGCCTGCGCCAGCCAGGCCTCCCGCCTGCAGGCGCTCTCCCCCTACCAGGTCCTCCAACGCGGCTACAGCCTGACCGTTTCCGCTGAAGGCGAGATCATTCGCCAGGCCCGACAGGTCCAAGCCGGAGATGTGGTGCGGACCTATCTGGCCGAAGGAAGCTTTACTAGTGCCGCCCTGGACGTCCAATCCGACCCGGCGAAGCTTCCCTTTCCGGGAAAGTCGGTCTCTCTTTTTCCAGGGGAACCATCGGTCTTCCACCGAGACACCTTCGAAGCACCGTCTTCCATCCCCCCTGCGTCCACCCCTACGTCCCCTCAGGAGGATCTATGACCACTCCCTCTTCCGAAGCCGGTCGTGCACTTGATCCATCCCTGCCTTTTGAGGAAGCCTTGCAAGAACTGGAAACCGTCCTCCGACGTCTGGAAGAAGGCCAGGATCGATTGGAGGAAACTCTGCGTCTTTACGAACGGGGTGTTGTTCTCCTGCAACACTGTCGGGAGTTGCTCCAGCAGGCGGAAGCCAAAGTCCAGCAGTTGACCGGCATCGACGAGCAGGGCAGGCCCCGTTTGGAGCCTTTTGCTCACACATCCCGACTGGCTCAGGCTCGTCAGGAATGGGACGCCGACACCCCCGAGCAGGATCGACCGCTTCTAGCCAAAAGGAATAACCACTCCCAGGGTGAACCCGAAGATAGGAGTTAGCCACGGATTTACATTGCACCCTTGGCAAAGACAGGGTGGAAGGTGATGTGGGGGGATTCATCGGTAAGGATAGGGGGGGAGGAGTTC
>Ga0272447_1000987_pt1 | contig 19404 bp, 21 predicted proteins | sample YNPCB0133_FD_194589 | JGI IMG/M metagenome (GOLD analysis project Ga0272447, IMG submission 194589) | Hot spring microbial mat communities from Yellowstone National Park, WY, United States - YNP-CB-013-3 | ecosystem: Environmental > Aquatic > Thermal springs > Hot (42-90C) > Sediment | place... | reverse complement strand
GTTTGGGTATATCTCCGCCAAGGCTTTTTCTGGAGTTTTGAACTGCTTTGCTTGTGTAAAAAGGGGGAGGAGGAGAAGCATGAGGAAGAGCCTGCCCAAGTAGTTTTTAGCCATTTTCTCCATCCTCATAAAATTTAAAACATAAAGCCAAGGGTTAGCCTGTATTCGTTTTCATCCTGCCTATTTGGGCTGTAGTTTAACCTTGCGTAATCGGTTTTTATAGCCACCAAGGGGTGAGGCTTGTAGGATAGACCTACATTATACACCTTTAGCTTATGTCCATCTGGCTTATTGGAACCTTGGGGAACCTTTGCGTGGGCGTCAAAGTCCTCATAAATGCCAAAAACATAAAGCTCTTGCTTGTCTATTTTGAATAGCCTGAATATATCGTATGCCACCTGCACATAATAGCCCCTTTGCTCGGAAGGGATGGGTTTATTGGTTCTATCAGCGACAGAAGAGAAAAGGTCATCGGTTATTCTCTTTGCGTTATTTACATCCACAAAGGCACCCACAAACCTAACATCCCAACCCCCATACTGCCACCAAAGGTGAGGAGAGACCATGGTCAGGCTTCCAAGCTTTGTGCCCCTTCTCAGTCCAAGCTGACTATCTGAACCACCCTTAGACATCACATCCCCCGCCCAGAAAGAAAAGCCAACCTTTAGATTGTAGGGAAGTGTGTAGTCAACCCTTCCAGTAAAGCCTATCCTGTCCGCCACAGCCCTGGCACCCCTCTGTCTGACTGTTTTTAGTGGCTCCAATACATTGTAATCACCACCACCCTTTAACATCAAACCGTTGGTAATGTAAAACCTGTAGTCAAGGTTTTTGATGGTGCCATAAACACCAAGTCCCATCTCTTCCCAAGTGGAGAGCAGTATGCGACGCTCAAAAAAGGGTCTTTCTGCACTTGGGAAGGTGGGTGGCTCATGCACCTCGTTTACGATGCCCACGGGCATGAGCAAAAGACCACCTCTCACCCCAAACTCTGGTCTGAAGTTGTAGTCCAAAAAGGCAAGCTCTGCCTTAAAGTAGCCCCCACCAGTGCCATGACCACCAGAGGTGGAAGCATGCTCAAGCTCAAGTTCCGAGTTGAACTTTAACTTCTCATCAAAGGCATAGCCAAGGTAGAGAATGATCCTTTGGACGTTTGCTATGCTCTTTGCACCCCCTCTTGCATCTACGCTGTTATTCCTAAAAGTTAGCTCTCCGTATCCACCTATGGAAACACCCCGAGGATTAAACATAGCCTTTGAGGCGGCAGGTCCCAAGCCAGAGTAGGTCTTTAGCTCAAGCTGTGGGATAGCAATCTCAAGCCTGAGCTTTCTTAGCTCCTCCTTCAGCACCTCCGTTTCCTGCCTTGTTTCCTCCACTTTCTTTTGCTCCTCCTTTAGTCTCTGAATTTCCTGCTGGAGCGTTCTTATCTGCTCCTCCATCTGTCTGACGCGCTCCTCGGTGCTCTGGGCAAAGGCTAAGGAGGAAAACACTGCGGAGAGAAGCAAAACCTTTCTCATTCTACACCTCCTACTGAGATTTAGTTTCATTATCTATTTTAGCAAAACTGAAACGCAGTGTCAATATGATTCATATCATTAGATTAGACTGCAGCTTTTCAGTCCTTAGCTTACTCCCAAGCTAAAAATTTAGAGGGATCTATGGGTTTGTTGTCTCTTATCACCTCATAGTGGAGGTGTGGTCCTGTGCTTCTTCCAGTGGAACCCACCCTTCCCACCACATCGCCAGCCTTTACCTTTTGTCCTTCCTTTACATCAACCTGGGAAAGGTGCCCATAAAGCGTAAGGTATCCAGAGGGATGGCTTATGATCACCGTCTTTCCGTAGTCTCCGTACCAACCAGCAAGTTCTACCACTCCATCTGCGGTGGCAAGAACCCTACTGCCTTGTGGTGCGGTTATATCTATGCCCGAGTGAAATTCATAACCCCTTCCAAAGGGATTTTTCCGCCAGCCAATATGAGAAGTGATCTTGCCATATACCGGATAGCCTAAGGGTATGTCTTTGATGGAAGTGTGGAGGTAGTCTGCCCTCTCTTCCAAAAACTGAAGGTAAGAAAGGTCGTAGGACGCCTTATTGGCGCTTGCACCACCCACCGGCAAAGAGCCCTTTATAATACCCCTCTTTGAAAGATAATCCTCCACCAAAAGAAGCTTACCCTCCAAACTTTTCAGCCTTGAGTTAAGCAACTCCCTTTCTTTCTCAATCTCTTGTTTTTTTGAAGCCACGGTTTCTATTTCTTGGGCAAGTTTGTGCTTTTCTGCTTTGATTTCTTGCTTTTCAAAGAGGAATTTAAAGCTTGTAAGATAGGAAAATATAGAAAACACTACAAAAGCTAAAGCAAAAATACCAAAAGCCTTTAGGTAGCTCTTGCGAATTCTTATAGTTTTTGGTGGTTTTCCCTCATGATGGGCTATTATGATGGTTATATACTCCCTCATTCGGGGTATAATTATAGCATGCTTGGGAGGAAAAAAGAAACGGAGTTAAGTTCTCAGGAAGTGCGCACTATTTTGGGTCCCGGTTGCCTTTTTGAGGGAAACTTAACCATACCTGAGGGGCTTACCAGAATAGACGGGGAAGTTATTGGGAACATTAAAGGTAATGGTGGTTTAATAATTGGAGAGAGGGGGTCTGTAAAGGGGGACCTGAGCGTTGAGAATGTGGTGGTTTATGGAAAGGTTAATGGGAACATAAGGGCAAGGAGCCTTGAGATCAGGGCTTCTGGCAGGGTGGATGGAGACGTTCAGGTGCAAGAGCTTGTGGTAGAAAAGGGCGCCATGTATAACGGAAAGTGTAGCATGGGGATGGAAGGGTCCGAAGTGGGTTGAAATTTTAGGATGTTTATATTAGAATATTCTTATGTTTCAGGTGCCAGAATTAACACCGGAAGAGGCAAAGAAGCTTTTGGAAGAAGAAAAGGACAACGTGCTTTTACTTGATGTTAGAACTCCGCCCGAGCATGTGCAGGTGAGGATACCCAACTCTTTGCTCATACCCCTTGATGAGCTCAGATTTGCTTACGCCAATCTACCAAAGGATAAAAAGATCATAGTCTATTGTAGAAGTGGAGAGAGAAGCGCCTTTGCCACATACCTGCTTAGGCGCTTTGGCTACGAAGCTTACAATCTGGCGGGTGGCATTCTAACTTGGTCTTACGAAAGGGAATCGGGTATGCCCGGATAGACCTTGCATGCGGTTCCTTCGCAGACAACCACTTCGTCTACATCCCTGCGGAGGACAAACTTAAAGGGTCTGAAGGCTTTTAACAGAGGTTCAAAGAAGTCTCTGGTCTCCACCTTGTATATGCCCTTAAGATAGGCGTAAAGGCTTATCAGGTAAGAGGCGGAGGCTGTGGGCACTTCTTGAACAAAGCGGGCAAAGGCTTGTAGGTTCTTTTCCGCGTAGTCAATTAGCTCCGTCTCTGGGGTTATACTTCCAAGCAGTAGCAAAAGATAGGGTGCGGAGCCGTTGACAGATTGGGTGGGCGTGTCCGCTATGTTTTTTAGTCTTACTTTTAAAAAGCCCTCTCCTTGTCCTTCTGTGTCAAAAAAGCCCCAGTTCTGCGGGTCCCAAAACTTTTCTATTGCCTGCTTGGTGAGTTTTAGGGCAACGTCCGACCATTCTTTCTCCTGTGTGATCTCATAGAGTGCCAAGAGCCCCCTTGCCAAGAATATGTAGTCCTCAGAAAAGCCCTTCACACCGTGGGTGTGTTCCAAGCCCTCTTCGTTGTATAGCTCCTCAAGGAGCCTCTTTGCGGTAAGCTCGGAAAAGTCCTTTGCCCATGGGTCCCCAAAGGTTTTGTAATACTGAGCCATAGCCTCTAACATAAGCCCATTCCATCCACTGTATATGGTTTTATCCACAAAAGGCTTTTCTCTTGTTTCTTCTCTGTATTTGAGCATCTTTCTTTTGGCACTCTCAAGAAGCGATTGGACCTCTTCCTTGGGCATGTCCAAAATTTTTGATATTTCATCCTCTTCCTTGTCTATAAAGAGCACATTCTTGGTGGGGTCGTGGTGCATCTCTCCCTTTGGTCCTATGCGAAAGTGCAAGCTTGCCACCTTTAACTCTTCGGGGGTTAGCAAATCCTTTAGCTCTTCCAAAGAAAAGGTGTAGTATCCGCCCTCGTCCAAAAGCCCAATGTCTGCATCCTGGGATGCATAAAAGCCTCCCTTTGGGTCTGTGCCCTCCCTTTTGTAATACTCTACTATGCCCTTAGCAACATACCTGTAAAGGGACTTGGGAATAACTTGATAAGCCAAAGAGTAAAGCTGTAAAAGTTCTGCGTTATCATACAGCATCTTTTCAAAGTGGGGGACGATCCAGTTTTGGTCTGTGGAGTATCTGAAAAAACCACCCAACAGGTGATCGTAGATGCCCCCCTTTGCCATGGCATCCAAAGAGAGCTCCACCACCTTTAAAAGCTGTTTGTTTTGGGTAAAAAAGTATCTGTAAAGTAAAAGATCCCAAGCTTTGGCGTGGTGGAACTTGGGTGCATCCCCCAATCCTCCGTGCTGGTAATCTACACTCAAAAGAATATGATTGACGCCTCTGTCAAGGAGACTCTCTCCTACATGATCTTTGTAGGACTGCACGCCGAGAAGTTCCAAGGCTTGGGATATTTGCTCGGCAGATTTTAAAACCCTTTCTCTGTCCTCCTTCCAAAGTTGGGCAATCCGCAGAAGAAGGCTTTTAAAGCCAGGTCTTCCCCACCGGTCCTCTGGAGGAAAGTAGGTGCCACCAAAGAAGGCTTCCCCTTCGGGGGTGAGGAATACTGTGAGAGGCCAACCACCAGAGCCCGTGAGGGCTAAGACCACCTCCTGATAACGCCGGTCAATATCCGGTCTTTCGTCCCGGTCCACCTTTATGGCAGCAAAGTTTTCGTTTATGATCTTTGCGATCTCTTCGTTTTCAAAGCTCTCGTGTGCCATCACATGACACCAATGGCACCACACACCCCCAATAGAAAGAAGGATGGGTTTATCTTCCTCTTTGGCTCTTTTGAAGGCGTCTTCCGACCACTCGTACCAATCTACCGGCTGATGGGCGGATTTTCTAAGATAGGGACTTCTTGCGTTCTCTAACCTATTTTTTTTCATACCCTTAATATAGTCCTTCCTTTAGCAAACTTCTATGAGGGAACTCAGTTTGAACCCAAAACTCTTGAATAGATGACATCTATGTTTTTCAAAAAGTTCTTTGGTTCTATGAGCTGTCTTATTTCCTCCACCGACAAAAATTCTCTTATGGCTTGGTCCTCTGCCAGAACATCCGCAAAAGCCCTCTTTTGGCTCCAGCTTTTCATAGCACAAGCCTGAACCATCTCATAAGCCCTGTCCCTTGGCACTCCCTTTTCCATAAGGCGCACCAAAACTTTTGAGGACGCGTAGAGCCCAAAGGAAAGTTCCATGTTCTTTATCATCCTCTCCCGGTCTATCACCAGCCCGTCCAAAATTTGGATGAAAAGGTTCAGGATGTAATCCAAGGCGGTGGTGGCGTCTGGTAAGATCACCCTCTCCGCGGAGGAGTGGGATATGTCCCTTTCGTGCCATAGTGGCACATTCTCCAAAGCGGTGGTAAGGTAGCTCCTTATGAGCCTTGCCAACCCACACACCCGCTCCGCATGGATAGGGTTTTTCTTGTGTGGCATGGCAGAAGAGCCCCTTTGTCCTTCTGTGAAGGGTTCCTGAAGCTCGCCCACCTCGGTGCGTTGAAGATGTCTGACCTCTGTGGCAAACCTCTCCAAGGATGTGGCAGTTATACCAATAGCCCACAGAACCTCCGCATGCCTGTCCCTTGGCACGATCTGGGTGGATACGGGCTCCACCTTTAGCCCGAGCTCCTCCAAGGCGAGCCTTTCTATCTCCGGGTCCAAATTAGAGTATGTTCCCACCGCACCGGAGAGCTTGCCGTAGGATATGTTTTCCAAAGCCCTCGCAAGCCTATCCCTGTTTCTTTTCATCTCCTGATACCAACTTAAAAACTTCAGCCCCAAGGTCATGGGTTCCGCATGCACCCCATGAGTCCTGCCCATCATAAGGGTGTCCTTTTCCCTCAGGGCAAGTTCTTTTAACCTTTCCAACAGCCGATCCACATCTTCAATGATCAGGCCGAGGGCTTGTTGTAGCTGTAAAGCTAAGGCGGTATCTACCACATCGGAGGAGGTTAGCCCCATATGAAAGTAGTGGGAGTATTCGGGTATTTGTTCCCCAATGGCGGACACAAAGGCAAGCACATCGTGCTTGTAGACCTTTTCGTAATGTTCTATCCTCTCAAGGGTTATTTCATCTACCTTGACCCTCCTTTCTATCTCCTGCAAGGCTTGGGTGGGAACTTTCCCTTTCTTGTGCCATGCCCTGCAAACCGCAAGCTCTACCTTTAGCCAAAGTTCAAACTTTCTCTTTTCCGACCAAAGCTCTTTGAAGGGTTCTCTTGTATATCTTGCGATCATGGTGCTTATATTTTATAGAACCTTTATACCTGCAACATCTTTTTGAGGGTTAGCCTATTGATACCGAGCGTCTTTGCTGTCTTTGAGTAGTTTCCCTTTAAAAGAGAAAGGGCTTCCCGCACAATGGCTTTGGAAAGCTTATCCATAAGAGTGTAATATATGTTTATTTCTCCGCCTTCTATTAACCTTCTAACTTCTCTTCTTAGCGCATCCTCAAGGCTTTCAAAACTGTAATCTTCGTAATCTTGGGTTGTAATATCAAGGTCTTCTTCTTGGAGGACAGTTCCAGAGCAAGAGCTTACAGCCCTTGTAAGCGCGCTCTCGAGCTCTCTCACATTGCCCGGCCAGTTGTAAAACAAAGCCTTCTTTAAAAATCCCTCCGTATAGCCTACTATTCTTTTACCTGTCTCCCGCGAGATATTCTGTAATATACAATCAACCAGCAAGGGTATATCATCCTTTCTCTCTCTAAGTGGTGGTATATGGATCTCTACTGTGCTTATCCTATAGTAAAGGTCTTCTCTGAATTTACCATCTTTTACAAGCCTTTTTAGGTCCCTATTGGTGGCACTTATCAATCTAAAATCGCAGTGTATTTCTTTAGTGCTCCCAAGCCTCCTTACTTTTTTTTCTTGCAACACCCTTAAAAGTTTAGGCTGTAAGTGTAAAGGTAAGTCTCCTATCTCGTCTAAAAAGAGAACACCCCCCTTGGCAGACTCTATAAGCCCTTCCTTGCTTGATATTGCCCCCGTAAAGGCACCCTTTTCGTATCCAAAAAGTTCCGCCTCAAGCAGTTCCGAGGGCACTGCAGAACAGTTTATCGCAACAAAAGGTCCGTTCCATCTTCTGGATGTCTTCCATAACGCCTTCGCAAAAACCTCCTTCCCAACGCCTGTTTCTCCGACAAAAAGAACGGGAACGTCAAGGGAAGCGGCTTTACCTACCCTTAAAAGCACTTCCCTCATTTTACCTTCAGGATTCCCCACTATGGAACAGAGTTCTTTGCACAGCTCCCCAGAGATCTCTTCCTCTTGTCTATGGATGTATACGATCCTTTGGACTTTCTGGGAACCGTCCAACCTTTGAAGTATCCTCCTTAACCTTTCCTCATCTATGGGTTTTCGCAGAACATCATAAAACCCGAGGCTTGCAAGCTTTATTGTGTAGCCCGGGATACTTTTAGAGGTAATCGCCACCGGTATGTTTCCCCCCTCCTTCAGGTCTGGGAGACTTGAAACGCCCACCGTGTCTATATCCACAAGCACAACAGCCTTTTCCAATTCCTCTGGAAGTTCTTCAACCTTCTGAAAACCCTCAACTCTCAAGCTTGGGTCCTTAGTGTAGAGGAGTTTTTCCATGTTTATAAAATATACAACCTGCTTATATAATATACATGATATTACTCATATGTTATACACCACCTCTTACGCATTCTGTAGTCTTCCCAACTTCAGCTTTTTGGCACGAAATTTGCAACACATTCACTCAAGGAGGTTGAAGCATGGAGAGAGAAGTTTTGGAGATAAACCCAAGAGAGAGGCTAAAGGCGGAAAAACATCCTTTGGACATTCTCTCTGAACTTTCTGAGATCATAGAGAAGGGATACGAAGAGACGCCAGAGGAGGACCTTGTAAGGCTACAGTGGTATGGACTTTACCACGACAAGCCAAGAGTAGGATACTTTCTACTTAGGGTTAAGGTGCCGGGCGGTATTCTATCCGCAAGGCAGGTAGAGGTCCTCGGGGATTTAGCCCATAGGTTCAACAACTATGCAGAGCTAACCTTAAGGCAAGATATACAGCTTCACTACGTAAGGTTAGAAGACCTTCCGGAGGTTTTTGATAGACTGAAAAGTGTGGAACTCTTTCCAGTAGGGGCTTGCGGTGATACCGTCAGGAATATTACCACATGCCCGCTCTGTGGTGTGGAAAAGTATGAACTTTTTGATATGGTGGATAACATCCGCGAGCTTGAAGGATTTTTCCATAACCCAGAAAATAGAGAGTATTTCAACTTACCGAGAAAGTTTAAAATCACGATCTCCGCATGTCCTTACCATTGCAACATGCCAGAAATGCACGACCTTGCCTTTGTGGGAACAACTTTGGAGGGCACCGAAGGCTTTGCGGTATGGGTAGGAGGTGGTTTATCCTCTACACCAAGAATAGCGCGAAAGCTTGGCATCTTTGTGGAAAGGGATAAAGTGCTTGAAGTAGCTAAGGCAATAGTAGATATATGGAAGGATGACCCAGAAAACAGAAAATCCTTTGTAAAGGCAAGGTTCAAATACATGGTGGATAGGTTGGGCGTTGAAAGGATAAAGGAGATGCTTTTAGAGAGGCTCAGCTTTGTGCCAGCAGTCCTTGAACAAGAGCCAATACCTATAAAAAGATACTTCCACACGGGTTTAGGAGAACAAAAACAGAAAGGTTTTTATTACTTGGGAATACCTGTCCCGGCAGGAAGGATAAAGGGAAGCCAGCTTTTAAAGATCTCTGAGCTAATGGAAAAGTTTAACCTTTCCCTCAGGATCACCCAAAGACAGAACTTGGTGCTAACAGACATTCCAGAGGATAAGATTGAGGCAGTAAAGGAGGAAATAAAAGAGCTTGGCTTTTATCTTGATGTGAGCGAAGCTAAAGCCATATCGGTTGCTTGCACCAGTGATCCTTTCTGCAACTACTCGGTAGGTCCTTCTAAGGAGACACTTTTAGAACTTCTTGAATATCTTGAGAAGGAGCTGGGAAAGATAGAAGACATAACCATAGGCGTTGATGGGTGTCCCCATGCTTGTGCCCACCATTGGCTAAACGATATAGGTTTGCAAGCAACACACCTTAGACACCCAGACGGTTCTATAGAGACCACTTACAACCTAGTTCTTAGAGGAGGATATGGAAAGCACGCAAGGGTGGGAAAAATCATTGTCAAAAAAGTCCCCCTTGAAAAGTTAAAAGGCTACTTGAAAAACCTTATCCTTGCCTTTAGAAACTCGGAATTTGAAGATTTTCACTCTTTCGTAAACTCCAAAAGTGATGAAGAACTCATCAGTATAATGTCTGCCAAAGCTGTAGAGGACAGGAAGCTTGTTAAGATAACCATATTTGGTCCGCTAACCCGTTTCTCTGGAGGGCTTGCTGAAATTGAAGTGAGCGCTCAAACTGTCCGTTCAGCCCTTGAATTTCTTGAGAAGGAGTTTGAAGGTTTTAGAGGGAGGCTCTTTGATGATCAAGGACATCTAAAACCCTTTGTGAAGGTCTTCCTTAACGAGGAAGATATCTCTTATCTGAAGGGACTTGATACAGAGCTAAAGGAGGGTGATCATATCATGCTATATCCCGCACTCGCTGGAGGCTCACCCACTTTTGATGAACTTGAACTGCACGAGCTTGCTATAGAGTTTGAGGATAAACCTCCACAGGAACTGATCTCATGGGCTATAGAAAACTTCCATCCCAAGCTTTATGTAGCCTTCAGCGGTCAGGCGGAGGACATGGTGCTTTTGGACATGGCTTGGAGGATAAACCCAGAGGTTAGGGTTTTTACGGTGGATACAGGAAGATTACACGAAGAGACATACAGACTTATTCAGGAGATAGAAGAGAGGTATAACACAAAAGTGGAAATTTACTTTCCTTCAGCACAAGAAGTAGAAGAGCTGGTCAAAAGGCACGGGATCAACTGCTTTTACAAATCCGTTGAACTTAGACACTTGTGCTGTCATATAAGAAAGGTAAGACCCTTAGTGAGGGCTCTTTCTCAGGTAGACGCTTGGTTCACAGGGCTTAGGAGGGAGCAATGGGCTAGCAGGCAGAACATTATGAAAATAGAGGTAGACCATGACCACGGACAGATAGTAAAGATTAATCCCATTGCGGACTGGAGCGAAAGGCAGGTATGGGAGTATATAAAGAAAAACAACCTACCTTATAACAAGCTTTACGAAATGGGATACAGAAGCATAGGGTGCGAACCTTGCACAAAGCCAGTGGCACCTTATGAGGACCCAAGGGCTGGTAGGTGGTGGTGGGAAAAGGACGCTCCAAAAGAATGCGGTATGCACTGCAGTATAGAGACGGGTGGCTTTGAAAAGATAGCTGACAAACTGATAAAGGAGGACAAGGATGACCATAAGAGTCTTTGAAAGAGTGGATGAAAAAAGCTTAATAAAAGAATTGACATTAAGGGGTTGGAAAGAGGGAAAATTCAATGGAAGGCCAGCTATGTTTAAGGAATTTGAAGCATACCTTTGGGTCGCGGTAATGGAGGAGTGTCCATACTTTCTGTCTCTTCCAAAGGAGGAAAATTCCAAAGTGCATTCGGAGGGTATGAAAGAACTGATGAAAGAGGTAAAAGAGCTTTCCCACAGGCTGGGCTTTTCGTTGCCTGTGAAGCCGGGAGGAGGGTATCATGTTTGAATATGTCGCGTTTGGCTTTTTCATAGCCTTTGCCATAGGATTAACTGGTGTCGGTGCCGGAACGCTTACTGCACCTCTTCTTATATTGCTTGGCTTAGACCCTGCAAAGGCTGTTGGTTCTGCCCTTGCCTTTTCTACGGTGGTGAAGCTTCCCGCAATGCTTACCCATGCACTTTATAAAAATTTGGACTATAAAACCCTTCTTCTCATGCTTTTGGGAGGAGTTCCCGGCACACTCTTGGGTTCTCTTCTTCTTACACTGTTCCACACCCTCTTAGAATTAAAAAGGTTCCTCCTCTTGCTTATAGGGATCACCATAGTATTCTCTGTTCTTTTAAACCTCCTTATGGTTTGGAAAGGCAGGAGGTTTGACTTAACCAAGTATAAGTATCTTTTACCCGTTGCTTGTTTCTTGATAGGCATTGAAGTGGGTCTTACCTCCGCCGGTGCTGGAGCTTTGGGTATGGTATTGCTCTTATACTTTACAAAACTGAGCCCCGCAAGGGCGGTTGGTGTGGATATAGCATTTGGCTTAGCCTGTTCCTTTGTAGGTGGCGTTTCACACTTTCTACAAAGTCATACGGAAACAGGGATCTTTGTTCCTATGTCCTTTGGCGGTCTTGTTGGGGTATTTCTTGGAACCCATTTAGCAAGGACATTAAATCCCAAACCCCTAAAGGTAGCTATATCAATATTGCTTGTTGTAATTGCCATAAACCTTATACAGAAGGGGTTGAGCTGATGGGTAAAGTGTATATAGTGGGTGCAGGACCTGGAGATGTGGAACTTTTAACCCTAAAGGCTTACAAACTCATAAAATCTGCGGATGTTATCCTTTATGACAGGCTCATAAACCAAGAGATATTGTCCCTTGCAAAGCCTGATTGTGAGTTCGTGTATGTGGGCAAAGAGGATGGAAAGCATACCGCAGAGCAGGAAAAGATAAACGAGCTCTTGCTCAGGTATGCCTACACTAAGGATATAGTGGTAAGGTTAAAGGGAGGAGACCCCTTTGTTTTTGGCAGAGGTGGAGAGGAAGCCCTCTTTTTGGCACAGCATTCTGTAGAGTTTGAAGTAGTGCCCGGCGTTAGCTCTGCCATAGCGGTGCCAGCCTGTGCAGGCATACCGTTGACCTTCAGAGGGCTCTCCTCCTCCTTCGCAGTCATTACAGGGCATGAGGACCCAAGAAAAGAACGCTCGGACATAGATTGGGAAAGTCTGAAAGGTATAAACACCCTTGTCTTTCTGATGGCAGTAAAAAACAGGCGGGAGATAGCCAAAAAGCTCATAGAGGTAGGAAGGAACCCAAAAGAGCCTGTAGCCTTTATAGAGAAGGGAACTACCCATGAAGAAAGGACTGTAATAAGCAGTCTTTTGGAAGTTTCCCAGAGTGAGTTAGAAGTTAATCCACCCGCGGTTATGGTGGTGGGTAAGGTGGTAAAGCTTAGGGAGATGCTTAAAAAAACTATTGAGGAGGTTTTGGTATGATACTACCACACGGCGGAGAGCTAATTAACAGAGTAGTTCCCGAAAGGGAAAAGCTAAAGATCGTTGAAGATGTAAAAAAGCTTCCGAGCCTTCAGGTGGATACAGACAGTCTTCTTGACATTGAGAACATAGCGGTGGGGACTTTTTCGCCTTTAAAGGGTTTTATGACTAAGGAAGAGCTCCTTAGCGTAGCACACAACATGACTCTACCAAACGGAATTGTATGGACTATCCCTATACTCCTTCAGCTTAGAGAGGAGCCAAAGATAGGTGGAAGGATAGCTATAAAGGATGGTAAGGGTCAGGTTAAAGCGGTGCTGGATGTAAAAGAGGTGTATAAAATAGACCAGAAAAAAATAGCCAGGTTAGTTTGGGGGACAGAGAGCGATGACCATCCGGGAGTAAGACTTTTTTACTCCAAGGGTGAGTGGGCTGTAGGCGGTGAAGTGTGGCTTTTAGAAAAAACTAATTTTCCTTTTAGAGAATGGCTTTTGGAACCGGAGGAGACAAGAAAGGTTTTTGAATACAGAGGATGGAAGAGCGTGGTTGGTTTTCAGACAAGAAACGCACCGCACAGGGCACATGAGTATTTACAAAGGATAGGTCTTGAAGTTGCGGACGGGCTATTTATAAATCCAGTATTAGGATGGAGGAAGTCTGATGATTTTGACCCACAAACTGTCCTTGTAGCTTACGAACATCTTATAAACAACTACTATCCCAGACACAGGGTATTGCTTTCAGGACTTGCCACAGCAATGAGATACGCCGGACCCAGAGAAGCGGTATTTCACGCCATAATAAGAAAGAACTTTGGTTGCACACACTTTGTAGTGGGAAGGGATCACGCGGGTGTAGGAGACTTTTACGACCCTTATGATGCACATAGGATATTTGATAGATTGCCCTCATCCATAGATATAGAGATAATAAAAGTCTCTGCTGTTTTTTATTGCAAGGAGTGTGGATGCATGGCCTCTGAGAAAAGCTGTGGGCACGATGAAGGCAAAAGGGTGTATGTTAGCATGACCAAGATAAGAAGCATGCTTAGAGAAGGTAAAACTCCACCCGAGGAGATGATAAGGAAAGATGTAGCGGAGCTTCTTATGGAAAGGATAATTTCCCCACACAGGGCACGTGTTGAAGGGGTTTTATAAAAACGGTTCGCCTCTTCAGGGTGGTGGGCTATTAAAAAAATGTGGGATATAATCGTAGGCTATGAAAATACCAAGGGCTTTAACCATAGCGGGTTCGGACAGTGGTGGCGGTGCTGGACTTCAGGCGGACCTAAAGACCTTTACCGCCCTTGGCGTTTATGGAATGACTGCGGTAACCTCCATCACAGTTCAAAACACGGTGGGAGTTTTTGGAGTGGTGGATGTGCCCCTGGAGGTGGTCTATAACCAAATAAAGGTGGTGGTTGAGGACATAGGAGTGGATGCGGTAAAAACGGGCATGCTCTCCCATGCGGGCATCATAGAGGCGGTAGCAAGGGCGGTGAAAGATTTTAAACTTGAAAATTTGGTTGTGGACCCGGTAATGCGAGCCAAGTCCGGAGACCCACTTTTAAAGAGCTCCGGCGAGGTTGCCCTAAAAGGGCTCCTTATCCCTCTGGCAACTGTAATCACTCCCAACATTCCCGAAGCGTGCGCCCTTGTGGGAAAGGACATAAAAACTTTGGAGGATATGGAAAGGGCTTGCAAAGAGATTTACTCTATGGGACCATCTGCGGTTTTGCTAAAGGGTGGGCATATGGAAGGAGACATTCTGGTGGATGTTTTTCATGATGGGACAAGCTTTGAGTATCTGAGCTACAAAAGGGTGCCCACTAAAAACACCCACGGGACAGGATGCACCTTGGCGTCTGCCATAGCGGGCTACTTGGCAAAGGGTTTTGATTTAAAAGAAGCGGTCAGAAAGGCAAGGGAGTATGTGCAGGGTGCCATAGAACACTCTTTGAGCCTTGGCAAAGGGCATGGACCTTTGAACCATATGTGGCAGTTTTATCCCTCTTTGTAGGCGGTTGCTTCTATCTCCACCAGGGCGTTCAGTGGCAGAGAACTAACCTCTACCGTGCTCCTCACCGGCGGGACGCTAACATCTCTTAAAAGCTCTTGATACAATCTGTTAAAGTCCGAAAACTTAGAAAGGTCCTTCAGATACACCACCACTCTGACCACATCCTCCCACGAGTAGCCACAGGCGGAGAGTATGGCAGAGATGTTTTCAAAGGTCTGCTTAACCTGTTCTTCAAAGCCTTCCTTTAGCTTTCCCGTTTTTGGGTCTATACCTATCTGCCCGGATACGAACAGAAAGTTTCCCACCTTTACCGCCTGAGAGTAGGGACCCACCGGCTTTGGCGCTTGGTCTGTGAAAACTCTCTGCTTCATTGCCACCTTTCCATGTATAGCTTGGCAACCTCTTTGGCTAAGTTGTTCATCCGGCGTATATACCTTGCCCTCTCTTGGACCGAGATCACGCCCTTTGCGTCCAACAGGTTAAAGGTATGGGAGCATTTCAGCAGATGGTCATAAGCGGGCAGGACCAATCCCTCCTGCAGTAGCCTTTTGGTTTCCTCCTCGTAGATTTCGTAGAGCTTAAAGAGCACCTCCGGGTTTGACTTTTCAAAGTTATAAACGCTCCACTCATACTCTGCCCTTTTGAAGACCTCTCCGTAGGTTAGCCACTCGTTCCATTTTATGTCAAAGATGTTATCCACCCCTTGCAAATACATGGCTATGCGTTCCAAGCCGTATGTAATCTCTACGGAGATCTCTTCTAGGTCAAGCCCTCCCGCCTGTTGGAAGTAGGTAAATTGGGTTATCTCCATGCCATCCAACCATACCTCCCAACCAAGCCCCCAGGCACCAAGGGTAGGCGACTCCCAATCGTCCTCCACAAACCTTATGTCATGCTCCTTTGGGTCTATACCGAGGGATTTTAAGCTCTCCAAATATAGCCCCTGAGGGTTATCCGGTGCGGGCTTTAGGATCACCTGAAGCTGAAAGTAGTGTTGAAGCCTGTTGGGATTTTCTCCGTATCTTCCATCCTTTGGTCTTCTGGAGGGCTCCACATAGGCGGTGTTCCAAGGCTTTGGTCCCAAAACCTTAAGAAAGGTGGCAGGGTTCATAGTCCCCGCACCCGTCTCTATGTCGTAGGGTTGCCAGATGGCACAGCCCTTTTCCGCCCAAAACCTCTGAAGGTTCATTATTATGTCCTGAAAGAACATGTTAAAACTTGAACTCTTCCTTTAAAAGTTTTTGATAAAAGCCCATAGGCAAAAAGGCATGCCTATGCATCTCGTCGCTGTAAAGCTTTGTCTGGACCTTTACCTCCCTCTTAGGCTCTCTTACATCATACTTTTTACTGCCCACCGAGATGGTCCACCAGTAGCCCGCATAACCCGGGATCACCGCAGTGTATAGATCCACCACAGGAAAGACCTTTCTCAAAGCCTTTTGGATACGCCTCACCATCTCTATGTGATAGTATATGGACTCTGTTTGCCCCACATATATGCCATCCTCCTTCAGAGCCCTATACACATACCTGAAGAACTCCTCTGTGGTTAGCACATGGGCAAATCCCACCGGGTCTGTGGAATCTACGATTATCACATCAAACTCGTTTTCGTAATCCTGAATGTATTTGTAGCCATCCTCGTTTAGCACAATAGCCCTTGGGTCCTCAAAGGCACACGCCATGGTGGGCAAAAATCTTTTGGAAACTTCTATAACCTCTCTGTCTATATCCACGAGGACCGCCCTTTTTACTTCCGGATGCTTTAGCACTTCTCTTAGCACTCCTCCGTCCCCTCCGCCCACGATCAGAACGGTTTCAGGGTTTGGATGGGCATACAATGGCACATGTGCCATAAACTCATGGTATATGAACTCATACTTTTCATCACACTGGGCAACACCGTCCAGCACCAAAACCTTTCCAAAATAGGGAGATTCTACAACCATAATTTCCTGGTAAGGACTTTTGCCCTTGTAGAGCACCTTATCCACCGGATAGCAATGTCTGATGGGTGCGTAAGGGTCCCTCTCCATAAAAAACACATCCATCATCTCTACTCACCTCTTTTTAAAGAGTATTATTATCATAACCAAGGTTAAAAGCAAGCTGATCCCGTTCAAAAGCATGGATATGCCATGCCATTTCATGAAGGCGGAATAATCCACAGCTTTCAGGGCGTCTGCGGTAGGAAGGACATAAAACCTATGAACCAAATGGATCAGCAGGTTTATAAGGGCTAAAAGGAAAAAGGTTTTGCTAAGCCTCCAACCCAAAAGGGTGGAGATAAGCATAACCACCATACCTAAAGAGAAATAAACAGGGAACACTCTTTCTACCACCTTTCCCGCTTCCGTCTTCTCTAAGACTTTAAAGAGGGTGGGTGCCACATAAAAGCTAAAAAAGGCTCCAAGCCCAAGGTATGCACTGTTTAGAAATAGAAGTAGCCTATCCATCCCCACGCACCACCGGGAGATTGTAAGCTTTCAGCACGCTTATTAGCTTTCTTTCGTTCTCTGGCTTCATCTCACACATGGGCAACCTGAACTCCTTTTCACACATACCCAAAGCCCAGCAGGCAGTCTTTACAGGAATAGGATTGGTCTCTATGAAAAGCGCCTTGAAAAGCTCATAAAGGTAATAGTGCATCTCCCTCGCTTTCTTAAAGTCCCCCTTCAGGGCATAATCTACCATCTGCTTTACTTCCCTTGGCATTATGTTGTTTGCCACCGAGATCACTCCCTTTGCCCCCAAAGCCATCATAGGAAGGGTCAAGGAGTCATCTCCCGAGAGTATGGTAAAGTGGTCCCCCAGCAGTCTCTTTAGTTCGGATATTCTGTCCATGTTGGGAGTGGATTCCTTTGAACCTATTATATTTTCGTGCTCCTTTGCCAGCCGGTATATGGTTTCCGGTGCAATCTCAACCCCAGTCCTTGAGGGTATGTTGTAAAGAATTATTGGGATGCTCACCTCTTCCGCAATAGCCTTGAAGTGTCTGTATAGCCCCTCTTGAGTGGGCTTGTTGTAGTAGGGGACCACCAGCAAACACGCGTCCGCTCCCACCCTCTGGGCATGGGTAGAGAGCTCTATTGCCTCGTGGGTGGCGTTTGCCCCCGTGCCTGCTATGATCTTTATCCTTCCCCTTGCTATTCTGACCGCTTCCTCTATGACCTTTTCATGTTCTTCAAAGGTAAGGGTAGGAGATTCTCCGGTGGTTCCGCAAACCAAAATGGCGTCCGTGTGATTGTTGATGTGAAACTCTATCAAATTTTCCAGGGCTTGATAATCTACCTCTCCCCCTTTGAAAGGCGTTATTAGGGCAACGATGGAACCTTCAAACATGGAGTATGATTATAAAATAAAACTCTACACATCGGGCGAGAAATTACCCCCATATTTGAGACTTTCTGAAAAAGCTATAACAAGCCCCCTTATTGCCAAAACTTTTTTCTTAAGAGATTTCCAACCCTTCTGAATTTCTCACCTGAGGTATTAAAATTGGTTTATAATTTCCCCAAGGAGGTTGTTATGAAAAAGCTTATTCTTCTGTCTGCACTCCTAAGCACCCTATCCTTTGCCCAGCAGAAGTTTGCTTGCGTAGACGCAAACCGGATACTTCAGGAATCGGAGACTGCCAAAAAGGCTCAGAGCGAGCTAAGGGAAAAAATCCAATCCTACCAAAGGAGCCTTGATGAAAAGGCAAAGAAGCTTGAAGAGTTGAAAAAGCAAATAGAAAGTAAGTCTATAAGCCAAAAGACAAGGGAAGAGAAAATAAAGGAGTATCAAAAAACAGAGTCGGAAGCCTTTGAGCTTCAGCAAAGGGCACAGAGGGAGTTAGTGGAGATGAAGGCAAAGCTTGAAGAGGACCTCACAAAGAAAGTAAAGGACATAGCACAAGACCTGTCAAAGAAAAACGGTTTTACCGGTGTTCTGGACTGTTCGGTTTTTGTATATAATGCCCCGGAGATAGATATAACCACAGAAGTTATAAAAAGGCTTGATGGAAAATGAGTATTAACAAAGAACTTTTGGAACTTTTGGCTTGTCCTTTGTGTAAGAGTGATTTAAAGTGGGAGGAGGGTCTCTTCGTCTTAATCTGTGAAAAGTGTGGAGTATTCTACCAAGTGGTGGATGATATTCCTATACTACTTCCCGATTCTGCAAAGCCTCTTTCAGAGCTTGGAAGAGTTCCCCCTCCGAGCGAACAACCTTAGCGGAGGGTGGAAGAATACGATCACCAAAGTGTATGTAATCCACCTTTTTTGTGTATTGCCTTTTAAAACCCTCCACCATCTGATAATCCGCCAAGCTATCTCCCACATAAACCGCAAAGTCCAGGTTCATTCTTTCCATGCAAAAGTGCAAAGCGTAAGGATTGGGCTTTCTGAGGCTTGGCTGTTCTATGGCGTCATCATCCACCACCACATCAAAAAACTCCCAAAGCTCAAACCTATCAAAGGCATCCTTTAGGTCCTGTCTTGGTCTTCCCGTTAAAATCCCAAGTGGAACCTTTAAATCCCTCAAACTTTTGAAAAAATCCCTGCTGAGAATGAGCCCTTCCATTTCTTTTAGTTTTTCATACTCTTGGTTGAAGGCTTCAATAACCTCTTCCAAGCTTGCCGACCCACCGAAGGTCTTTATGACTTCCAAAGTAGCCAAATAGTCGTTGTTTATGCCCTTTTTGAACTTTATTCCTCTGACTAATTCTATGTCCAGATCCCTCCCTAAAAACCTTTCCGCAGTATTTTTTATAGCATAATGGTAAGAATGGCTAACATCTATTATCACGCCATCCACATCAAAGATTAACCCTTTCTTCATCCTTTATTAGGTTCTCCTCTGTTTTGGAAAGCAAGAACTTGGCAAAGCTGTTTGCTAAGAGGGTCATCTTGCTGTCATCTGGGAATACTATGTAATACCACCTTCTTGCATTAAAACCTCTTATTTTTACTTCTACTATGTTACCCTCCTGCAGGTCCTTCTCCAAAAGACCTTTTGACAGGAAACT
>Ga0272447_1000986_pt1 | contig 19417 bp, 17 predicted proteins | sample YNPCB0133_FD_194589 | JGI IMG/M metagenome (GOLD analysis project Ga0272447, IMG submission 194589) | Hot spring microbial mat communities from Yellowstone National Park, WY, United States - YNP-CB-013-3 | ecosystem: Environmental > Aquatic > Thermal springs > Hot (42-90C) > Sediment | place... | reverse complement strand
ATCCACCGCAGCGGCGGCAACGCCGCCGCCTGCCACGCCCAGATGTACGTCATGGGGGCCATCCTCCGCCACGGCACGCCAGAGCAAAAGCAGCGCTACCTCCCGCCCATCGCGCGCGGTGAGCTACGGCTGCAGGCCTTTGCGGTCACCGAGCCGGAGGCGGGCTCTGACACCCCCAGCATCCGCACGACCGCGGTCCGCCGGGGAGACCGGTACGTGATCTCCGGCCAGAAGGTGTGGACCAGCCGCGTGGAGCACTCCGACCTGATGCTTCTGCTGGCCCGCACCACGCCCCTGGACCAGGTGCAGCGCCGGGGCGAGGGGCTTTCCCTCTTCCTCGTGGACCTCCGCCCTCACCTGGGCAAGACCATCCACGTGCGGCCCATCCGGACCATGATCAACCACCACACCGCGGAGGTGTTCCTGGAGGAGCTGGAGGTCCCCGTGGAGGACCGCATCGGCGAGGAGGGCCAGGGGTTCCGGTGCATCCTAGACGGGATGAACGTGGAGCGCATCCTCATCGCCGCGGAGTGCGTGGGAGACGGGGACTACTTCCTCGACCGGGCCGTGGCGTACGCCAAGGAGCGGCGGGTGTTCGGCCGGCCCATCGGGCAGAACCAAGGGATCCAGTTCCCCCTGGCCCAGGCGTACGCTCGGGTGCGGGCCGCGGACCTCATGCGGTTCCGGGCCGCGGAGCTGTACGACGCGGGCCTCCCCTGCGGGCCGGAGGCCAACATGGCCAAGCTCCTGGCCGCGGAGGCCTCCTGGGAGGCGGCGAACGCGGCCCTGCAGACCTTCGGGGGATACGGCTTCGCCCGGGAATACCCCATCGAGCGCAAGTTCCGGGAGACCCGCCTGTACCAGATCGCCCCCGTGTCTACCAACCTGGTCCTCGCGTACCTGGCCCACAACGTCCTGGGCCTGCCGCGGTCGTACTGATGCGGGCCCTCGCAGGCATCACCGTGGTGAGCGTGGAGCAGGCGGTGGCCGCACCCTTCGCCACCCGCCAGCTGGCGGACCTGGGCGCCCGGGTCATCAAGGTGGAGCGACCCGAGGGGGACTTCGCCCGCGCATACGACCGCTCGGTGCGCGGGTGGTCCAGCCACTTCGTGTGGCTCAACCGCTCCAAGGAGTCCGTGGTGCTGGACCTCAAGACCTCCCGGGGCCGCGAAGCCCTCTCCCGCCTGCTGCAGCGGGCGGACGTCTTCGTGCAGAACCTCAGCCCCGGCGCCCTGGACCGGCTGGGTTTCGCGCCTGAGGAGGTGAGCCGGCGGTACCCTCAGCTGGTGGTGTGCAGCATCTCCGGCTACGGGAGCACGGGCCCGTACCGAGACCGGAAGGCCTACGACCTCCTCATCCAGGCGGAGTCGGGTTTGCTGTCCATCACGGGCACCCCCGAGGAACCCGTGAAGGTGGGGATCTCCGTGGCGGACATCGCGGCGGGGATGTACGCCCTGAGCGGGATCCTGGCCGCCCTCTACCGGCGGGAGCGCACCGGGCGCGGCGCCCTCCTGGAGGTGTCCCTCCTGGAATCCCTGGCGGAGTGGATGGGCTACCCCCTGTATTACACCGCGTACGGGGGACACCCCCCGGCCCGCACGGGTGCCCACCACGCCACCATCGCGCCCTACGGGCCCTTCCCCACCGCAGACGGGGTGGTGTTCCTCGCCATCCAGAATGACCGGGAGTGGGAGCGGTTTTGCCGGGAGGTATTACAACAACCGGAGCTGGCCCAGGACCCGCGGTTCGCCACCAACCCCGACCGGGTCCGACACCGCCCCGCCTTGGAGGCCTTGATCCGCGAGACCTTCGGAGGGCTTTCCACAGCCGAGCTGACGCAGCGGCTGGAGGCCGCGGACGTGGCCTACGGGGAGCTTCGGACGGTGCAGGGCCTGCTGGAGCACCCGCAGCTGGCTGCCCGGGACCGCTGGCGCCGCGTGGACTCCCCCGTGGGACCTTTGCTGGCCCTCCTGCCGCCCTTCAGCGTGCCCGCGGAGGAGTCCTTGCTGGGTCCAGTGCCCCGCCTGGGGGAACACACGGAGTCGGTGCTCCGGGAGATCGGGATGGAGCCCGAGGAGGTGAGACCGTGAGCGCGGGAGGGGGACGCTTCTACGAGGACTTCGAGGCGGGGCAGGTGATCCAACATCCCTGGGGACGCACGGTGACCCAGGCGGACAACGTGTGGTTCAGCCTCCTCACCCTGGCCACCAACCCCATCCACTTCGACGCGGGCTACGCGGCCCGTACGGAGTTCAAACGGCCCCTGGTGAACTCGTGTTTTACCCTGGCCCTGGTCACCGGCCTGTCCGTGGTGGACCTGTCCCAGAACGCGGTGAACCTGGGGTGGGACCAGGTGCGCCTGCCCCACCCGGTGTTCGAAGGCGACACCCTGTACGCTCGCAGCGAGGTAGTGGAGAAGCGGGAGTCCCGGTCCCGCCCCGGGATGGGCATCGTGCGGGTGAAGACCACGGGCTACAACCAGGACGGGGTGGTGGTCATCGAGTTCTTCCGGACCATCCTGGTGTACAAACGGGAGGCCTCCCCCCGGGCGGCTCAACCGCTTCCCAAGGCCTGAAGCTCCTCCGCCAGGGCCCGCGCCAGGGGGGCGACCACGTCCTCCCCGAGGCCGAAGCGCAACCCGGCAGCTTCAAAGAGCTCCCGCAGGGGCCGCGACCCACCCAGGCGCAGGGCGGCCCGGTAGCGAGCCACGGCCTCCTCGTAGTCCTCCCGGGAGCGCAGCCACAGCTGCAAAGCGCCCAGCTGCGCCACCCCGTACTCGATGTAGTAGAAGGGGTGGAGGAACAGGTGCAGCTGGCGGTGCCACAGATACGCCTCCGCCTCCTCGTACCCAGACCAGTCCACCTTCCCCCGGAAGCGCCGGAAGACGCCTCGCCACCACTGTACCCGCTCCTGTCGGGTGTGCCCGGGCTGCGCGTAGAGCTGGTGTTGAAAGGCGTCCACGGTGGCCACCCACGGGAGCAGCCGGACCACCCCTTCGAAGAACTCCCGCCGCGCCCGGCGTCGGTCCGGTTCCTCCGGGTAGAACACGTCCAGGTGCGGCAGGCTCAGGACCTCCATGCCCATGGAAGCCACCTCGGAGAACTCCGTGGGCGCGTGCCGGTAGCTCAGCAGGGGCTCGTCGCGCACCGCCAGGGTGTGGAAGGCGTGCCCGCTCTCGTGCACCAAGGTCCGCACGTCGGAAGCAACTCCCGCGGCGTTCATGAACAGAAAGGGCCAGCGACGCTCGTCGAAGGTGGCCTGGTAACCCCCGGGGGCCTTCCCCTTCCGGCTTTCCAAGTCCAGCAGCCCCTCGTCCCACAGGAAGCGGAACTGTTCCCCGAGCTCCGGGTGGACCCCGCGGAACACCTCCAGGGCCTTGCGGGCCAGCTCCTGACCGTCCCGGAAGGGCCGCAGGGGAGGCTGGCCCAGGGGGTCCACCTCCAGGTCCCACGGCCGCAGCCGGTCCACGCCCAGCTGCACCCGTCGGCGTTCCTGCAGGGCCTCCAGCAGCGGCACCACGTGCCGCTCCACCGCCGCGTGGAAGGCCAGGCAGTCCTCCGGGGTGTAGTCCCACCGGCCCAGGGCCCGGAAGGCGTAGTCCCGGTAGTCGGGAAAGCCCGCGTTCTGTGCCATCCGGTGGCGCAGGGCGACCAGGCGGTCGAACAAATCCTCCAGGACCTCCTTGTCCTCAAGCCGACGCCGGACCACCGCCTCCCACGCCTCCTGGCGGGTGGCGCGGTCGGGTTCCTCCAGGAAGCGGGCCATCTGCTGCACGGTGTACTCCCGCCCCCGGAACCACACGCTCCAGCCGCCCGCCACCTTCTGGTAGCGCTGTTCCAGCTCCGTCTCCTGGACGCGGAGGGGCACGTTTTCCTCGCGGAACAGCTCCACCGCGTTGTGCGTGTCCCGGTCGAGTACGAAGTAGCGGTCCTGCGGAAGGGGGAAGCGGCGCCGGAGGTTCAGATAGCGCCTGCGCACGGAGAACCACAGGGGTTCGGTCCTGGGTTGCACGTCCCGGACGAACTGCAAATACGCGGCCTCCCGGTCCGGGTCGTCCGTCTGCTGGGTCATGGCCACGTAGCGCCGGCTGCGCTCCTCCGAAAGGGCTGCGGCCAGCTCGCTGGCGTCCACCAACCAGGCTTCCAAGGCCTCCGCGGACCTCACGGGCCGTTCCAGGAGATCCCGGAACAGGGGCTCCACGTGGGCCCAACGGCCCAGGTCCGCCTCAGAGGGCACGAACCGTCGGGCAGGCGTGCGCCGCAAGTACTGGGTCCCCCCGCTTTGCTCTCCCACGGGGTTTCGGGGACAGGCTTCTCTCGCGGGCCAGGACACAGGAGGGCCGCGGGGAGGTCAGGACGCCTCCACCCGGTTGCCGCCCGCGCGCTTCGCGCGGTACATGGCCTCGTCCGCGGCCCGCACCAGGGCGTCGGGAGTGTTGCCGTCGTCCGGAAACACCGCCACCCCGAAGCTGGCGCTCAGGCGCAGCCCTTCCTCCAAGGAGATCTCCTCGATGCGACGCCGCAGGCGCTCGGCCACCTGCAAGGCTGCCAGTTTGGGCGCGTGGGGCAGCACCAGGACGAACTCCTCCCCGCCCAAGCGGGCCGGCAGGTCCATGCCCCGGCATGCCTCCGTGGCCATCCGGGCCACCTGCCGCAGGACCTCGTCCCCGTACGGGTGCCCGAACAGATCGTTCACCTGCTTGAAGCCGTCCAGGTCCAGGAGCACCACGGAAAGCGGGAAGGAGTACCGGGAAGCCTGCGCCAGCTCCCTGCGCAGGGTCTGGTACAGCGCCCGGTGGTTGGCCAACCCCGTCAGAGGGTCCAGGAGGGCCAAGCGGCTCAGCTCCGCGTCCCGTTCCGCCCGGTGCACCGCCGCCGCCATCAGCAGACTGTACGCTTCCAAGAGCCCCCGGGAGTCTTCGGAGAAACCCTCCGGCTCGGTGCTGGCCACGCTGAGGACCCCCACGGTCTCGCTCACCTCCGGCCGCAAGGGCAAGGCCAGCTCCGACCGGACTCCAGGGGCCACCTCCACGTACCGGGGATCCCGTTGCACGTCAGGGGCGTAGTACGGCCAGCCTGTGTACGCCACCCAGGCCGCCACTCCCTCCCGGCCCACCCGGTACCGGCGCCGTGCCGCCTCCGGGATCCAGCCCCGATGGGCCGCGCACCACAGCTCCCGGGCCTCCCGGTCCAGCAGGAGCACCGCGCAGATCCGGTACCCGAACACCGTGTGCACTGCGGTCAGGGCTTCCTCCAGGACCCCCTGCAGGTCCAGGGGCCGGAGCATGCGCCGCGCCGCCTCCAGGAGGGCCTGCTGGGACAGGCGAGAGCCCCGCCAGCTGGCCTCGTGGCGGACACTCCAGCCGGTCCAGGGCTCCCGCTGGAGCTGCCACGCCGCTGGCTCCTGCGCCAGGGAAACTCCTTGCATCCAGGACACCTCGGCACCTTCCTTCCGGCTAGGATTCGCACCCCGCGGCGGAACTCCTGCCGGCCGGTAGGGTGTTTTCGGCCATGCGGCGAATAGCAGAAGTCTACGCGGAGGACAGGAGGGAGAGGACGTGGCGACCCGGTGGTTCGGCGCCCCCGTCAAACGCAACGAGGACCCTAGGCTCCTCACAGGCCAGGGGCTGTTCGTGGACGACGTCCAGCTGCCCGGGATGCTCCACGCCGCGGTGCTCCGCAGCCCCCACGCCCACGCCCGCGTCCTGCGCGTGGACGTGCGGCGGGCCGCCGAACACCCGGACGTGGTCCTGGTCCTCACCCACAGGGACCTCCCCCCTGGCCTGCGGGAACCGCTCCCCAAGCTCATCCCCCACCCCGACCTCAAGCACCACAAAACGCAGTACGCCCTAGCCTCCGACAAGGTACGTCACGTGGGGGAGCCGGTGGCCTTCGTGGTGGCCACCAGCCGGTACGCGGCGGAGGACGCCCTCGACCTCATCGAGGTGGACTACGAACCCCTGCCCGCGGTGGTGGACCTGGAGGAGGCCGCGGCGGGCCGCCCGGCCCTGGTGCACGAGGACATCGGGACCAACGTGGCCGCCCACTCCGTCCAGCGGGTGGGCGACTACGAGGCCGCCCGGGCCCGGGCGGACCTCGTCCTGGCGCGCCGCTTCGTGGTGGACCGGGGCTGCGCTTCTCCCATAGAAACCCGAGGGGTCGTGGCCTCCTGGGACGCCCGGACGCGCCAGCTCACGGTCTGGGACAGCACCCAGGCCCCCATCCCCATCCGCAACGGGCTGGCTTCCTTGTTCGGGCTGGCCCAGAAGGACGTGCGGGTGATCGCGCCGGACGTGGGCGGGGGCTTCGGGCCGAAGATCATGATGTTCTACCCGGAGGAGGTCCTGGTCCCCCTGGCCGCCATCCGCCTCGGCCGTCCCGTGAAATGGATCGAAGACCGCCGGGAGCACTTCCTGGCCACCAACCACGAGCGGACCCAGATTCACGACGCGGAGCTCGCCCTGGACCGGGAAGGCCACATCCTCGGGGTGCGGACGGTGTTCCTGCACGACGCGGGCGCCTACATCCCCTACGGCCTCATCGTCCCCATCGTGGCGGAGTGCACGCTTCCAGGGCCCTACCGGATCCCCAACTACCACGCGGAGTTTCGGGCGGTGTTCACCAACAAGACCATCGTGAGTCCGTACCGGGGCGCGGGCCGGCCCCACGGAGTGTTCGTCATGGAGCGGCTCCTGGACCTCGCGGCTCGGGAGCTGAGCCTGGACCGGGCGGAGATCCGCCGCCGCAACTTCATCCAACCAGACGAGTTTCCCTACCACGTGGGGCTCCTCTACCAGGACAACGCGCCCCTGGTGTACGACAGCGGCAACTACCCGGCGGCCCTGGAGCGGGCGCTGGAGGCGGTGGGCTACGACCGCTGGCCTGAGGAGAAGGCCCGCTACCGGTCCGAGGGACGCCGGGTGGGCTTGGGTTTTGCGTGTTACGTGGAGGGTTCCGGCATCGGGCCGTACGAGGGGTGTCGGGTCACGGTGGAACCCTCCGGCAAGGTTTACGTAGCCACGGGGGTAGGGACCCAGGGTCAAGGGCACTACACCTCCCTGGCGCAAGTGGTGGCGGACGCCCTCGGGGTAGACGTGCGGAACGTGCACGTGGTCACCGGCGACACCGAGGCCTTCGGGTGGGGTACGGGCACCTTCGCCAGCCGAGCCGCGGTGGTGGCAGGCAGCGCGGCGCACCTGGCGGCCCAGGCGGTGCGACAGAAGGCCCTGCAGGTGGCGGCCAGCCTCCTGGAGGCCAGCCCCGAGGACCTAGAGCTGTCCGAGGACCAAGTGCGGGTCCGCGGTGCTCCCGCCCGCGCCGTGAGCCTGGCCGAGGTGGCCCGGGCCGCCAACCCCCTGCGGGGGGTGATCCCCGCGGAGTGGGAGGGCCCCGGGCTGGAGGCCACCCGCTACTTCGCCCCACCCCGGGGGACCTTCTCCCACGGGGTCCACGCGGCGCTGGTGGAGGTGGACCCGGAGACCGCCACCATCCGGTTCCTCAAGTACGTGGTGGTGCACGACTGCGGCGTGGTCCTGAATCCCCTGATCCTAGACGGACAGATTCACGGCGGGGTGGCCCAGGGCATCGGAGGCTCCTTCTTCGAGCGCCTGGTCTACGACCCCCAGGGGCAGCTCCTCTCCGGCTCCTTCCTGGACTTCCAGATCCCCACCGCCATGGAAATCCCGGAGATCGAGGTCCACCACCAGGAGACACCCTCTCCCTTGAACCCCCTGGGAGCCAAGGGTGCGGGAGAAGGGGGCGTCATTCCGGTCCCCGCGGTCCTGGCCCAGGCCTTGGAAGACGCCTTGGACGACCTGGACCTGGAGATCACCCAGATGCCCTTGCACCCAGACGCCCTGTTCGGACTGATCCAGAACGCGCCACGGAGGCGGTCATGAGGATCGAAGGCAACGAGACCTTGCACGCGCCCCGGGAACGAGTGTGGGCCCTCCTGGAGGATCCACAGGCCCTGGCCAGCTGTACGCCCGGCATGCAGGAGCTCAAACCCGTGGGGCCGGACGAGTTCGAAGCGGTGCTGTCCCTTGGGATCGCCGCGGTGCGGGGCACGTACAAGGGCAAACTCCGGATCACGGAGCGCACCCCACCCGAGCGGTACGCGGTACAGGTGGAGGGGTCCAGCGCCGTGGGGTTCGTGAGGGCCACGGGCCTGCTGGAACTGGAGGATCGGGGCCCGGAGACAGGCGTCCGGTGGTCGGGGGACGTACAGGTGGGAGGCGCCCTGACCATTGGAAGTCGCATGATCCCCGGCATCGCCCGCATGCTGGCAGGGCAGTTCTTCCAGTGCCTGGACCGGAAGCTGCAGGAGGGTTCCGCGTGAAGCCCCCGGTGTTCGCGTACTACGACCCCACCTCCGTGGAGGAGGCGGTGGACCTGTTGGCCCGCTACGGGCCGGGCGCCAAGGTCCTGGCGGGCGGCCAGAGTCTCGTGCCCTTGCTGAACTTGCGGCTGGCCCGGCCGGAGTGCCTGGTGGACATCAACCGCGTCCAGGCCCTGGACTACCTCACGGAGGAGGGGAGCTGGCTGCGGGTGGGCGCCCAGGTACGGCAGCGGGCGGTGGAGCGCGCCCCGGAGGTCCGCCGGGCGGTGCCGCTGCTGGCGGAGGCGGTGCGGTTCGTGGGACACCCCCAGATCCGCAGCCGCGGCACCGTGTGCGGGAGCCTGGCTCACGCGGACCCTGCCGCGGAACTGCCCGCGGTGGCGGTGGCCCTGGGCGCGCAACTCGTGGCCCGAAGCAGCGCGGGCCTCCGGGAGCTCGCCGCGGAGGAGTTCTTCGTGGACCCCCTCACCACCGCCCTGCGGCCCGACGAGCTGCTGGTGGAGGCACGCTTCCCGTGCACCGCCCCGGGATGGGGCTGGGCTTTCTTGGAGGTGTCCAACCGGCACGGGGACTACGCCCTGTGCGCGGTGGCGGCAGGAGTCTTGGTGGAGGGCGACCGCGTGGTGGACGCCCGGCTGGCGTACGCGGGCGCGGGCCCGGTGCCCGTGAGGCTGCGGGAAGCCGAACGCGCCGCGGTGGAGGGGGGGCTGTGGGAAGAAGCGGTGCGAGCTGCGGCCGAGGAGGCACGCCGAAGGCTCCGCCCGGACGGAGACATTCACGCCAGCGCGGAGTTCCGCCGCCACCTGGCCGCGGTCCTGACCACACGGGCCCTAAAAGCCGCCTACCAGCGCGCCCGCTCCGGTTCCGGAGGCACCCATGCGTGAACCCAGCCGCACCATCCAGCTCTACGTGAACGGCACTGCCCACACCGTGACCGTGCCCGTGCGCAAGACCCTGGCGGACGTCCTCCGGGAAGACCTGCACCTTACGGGCACCCACGTGGGCTGCGAACAAGGCGTCTGCGGGGCGTGCACGGTGTGGCTGGACGGGGAACCCGTCCGGTCCTGTCTGATGCTGGCGGTGCAGGCCGCGGGCCACTCGGTGACCACCGTGGAGGCCCTGGGCACCCCGGAAGGTCTCCACCCGGTCCAGCAGGCTTTCTGGGAGCACCACGGGTTGCAGTGCGGGTTCTGCACCCCCGGGATTCTCATGACCGTGGTGGCTTTCCTCCGCGAAAACCCGTCTCCCTCTCGAGACCAGATCCGGGAGGTGCTGGCCGGGAACCTGTGCCGGTGCACCGGGTACCAGAACATCGTGCGGGCGGTGGAGGACGCCGCGACCCGGATGCGGGCAGGGTGACGATCGCCGCCGTGCGGGTGGTGGCGTACCCGATCTGGCTGCGAGCGGTGTCTCCGAGGGGGATCTCCGGCCGCGTCCTGGCAACTTTCCGCCGCAGCGCCTACCTCCAGTTCGGCTCCCGGGGCCCGGTGCTGGCCCTGGTGCGCCCGGAGCTGGGACGCGGGCCGCTGAACGTACTGGTAGACGGCCTCCCGTGGGAGCGCCTCCAGACGGGAGATCCCGCGTACCTCACCCCTACCCACCTGCGGGTGGCCGACTGGGAGGGGGAACTCCAGCCAGCCTCCGCGTGGGACCCTGCTCTGCCCCGGCTGGTCCCCGAAGCAACGGTGGTACGGCGGTGCCTGAACTGGCTGGCGGAGCGCGCACCGCCTGACAGCCTGGCGGCGGTGGTCCCCCACTTGCTGGGCGGCTTTGGCCCGCCCCTCGTGGACTGGCAACGGAAGGCGCAAGAAGGCTTGGCCGCCCTCCTCGCGGGCAGGACCGCCGTGGGGTGCCGGGTGCTGTGTGGCTTGGGCCCGGGCCTCACCCCGAGCGGGGACGATGGTCTGTGCGGGTGGATGCTCGCCCTCTACGTGAGGGGCCGCCCTCGTGCGGACCTGCTGCGGGCCGCTACCGCCACCCACCGCATCTCCCGCGCCTTCCTGAGCGCCAGCGCCCGCGGGCATGCTTCCGAATCCTGGCACCGCTTCCTGGCGTCCCTGCGGGCACCCTCCTGGGAGGCGGCGGTCCTCGCGGTGCTGACCACGGGCGGGACCTCCGGCGCGGACACCCTCACCGGTTTCCTCCTGGGGCTTTCGCACCTCCGGGGCTGAACCGCCAAGCCGCCCCGGTACCGTAGAATGGGCTTGGGATGCAGCCGTTGCTGGTGGTAGCCAACCCGTACGCGGGAGGCGGGCGCATCGCGGAAGTCCTGCCCGTGGTGGAACGGGTGCTGCGCGGGCGCGGGGTGTCCTTCGTGGCCCGGGAGGCGAGAGGCTACGAGGCCTTGGCGGAAGCCGCGGAGGAAGCCAGCCGCGCGGGCTTCCCCGCGGTGGTGGCGGTGGGCGGAGACGGCACCGTGAACGCGGTGGTCAACGGCGTGCTGAGGGCCGGCGGCCGCAGCGCGGTGGGCATCATTCCCGCGGGAACCGCCAACGAGTTCGTGCGGGGGCTGCCCATCCCCCGGAGCGTGCACCGGGCCACCCAGGCCCTCGTGCACGCGCAGCCTGCAGCCTTCGACGTGGCGGAAGCCAACGGCCGGTACTTCGCCAACGTCTTCGGGATCGGGTTCGACGCCCGCGTGGCGGTGGGCGCCAACCGCCTGCGGGACCGGCGCATTTTGCGGGGACGCGCGGTGTACTTCTTGGCCAGCTTGCTGGAGCTGGTGAGCGGCCGCGAACCCCTGGAGGTGGAAGTGACCACGGAGTCGGAACGGTTCTGCGGGCGCGTGCTCCTGGTGGCCGTGGTGAACGGCCGCATGTACGGCGAGCGGGTTCCTTCCCTCCCTACCCCGAGCCTGCGGGACGGCCTTTTGGACCTGTACATCATCCAGGAGATGCGGCGCATGCGGTCCCTGAACGCGGCCCTGAAGATGATCCGGCGGTCCCCCATCCCGGAGATCGTGATCCAGCGCTGCCGTCAGGTCACGGTGGAAGCGGACCGGGCGGTGGAGATCCACGTGGACGGTAACCCCATGGAGGCCACCCGCCGGATCCACGCCCGGGTGCTGCCCCGGGCCCTGCACATCCTGCTCCCCCCCGAGGCCCTGCCCTGGAAGCCTGCGGAGCGCGCGGTGCAGGCTCTGCAGGGATAAGCCATGGACCGCGGCCTCCGCCCACGGGCGCCCTCGGTGCTGGTGCTGTCCGCCTCGTACGGCGGAGGCCACCAGAGGGTGGCGGAGGTCCTGGAGGCCACCTGGCGCAGGATCCTGCCCGAGGTCCAGGTGGAGGTGGTGGACTTCTTCGAGCGGTTCGTGAACCCCGCGGTGAACCGCCTCACCCGCACCCTGTACGTCCGCAGCGTCCGACACGCGCCCCGCCTGTGGGGCGCTTTCTACTACGCCACGGGCAACATCCCGCCCGACTCCGCCACCCAGCGGCTCATCAACCGGCTGGGGAAGGCTCGCCTGCTGGCCCACCTGCGGGAGCACGGCCCCCACCTCGTGGTCTCTGTCCACCCCACCCCTGCGGGTTCCCTCTCGGAACTCAGGGGCGAGGGGAAAGTCTCACAGCCCTCCGCGGTGGTCCTCACCGACTACGCGGTACACACCCAGTGGATCCACCCGCACGTGGACCTGTACTGCGTGGCATCGGAGGAGGTCCGCGCGGGACTGGTGGACCGCGGCGTACCCGCGCAGCGCATCCGGGTCACGGGGATTCCCGTGGATCGCGCCTTCGCGGAACCCGCAGACCGCGGGGAGGTAGCGCGGCGGCTGGGGCTGGACCCTTCCCGGACCACGGTGCTGGTCATGGCCGGGGCGTACGCCATGCTGGGCGGGATCCTGGAGGTGCACCGGGTTCTCCTGACCCTGCCGCACCGGGTGCAGGCGGTCTTCGTGTGCGGGCGGGACGAGGCCTTGGTGGAGCGCCTCCGTCAGCGCAGCCGCCGCAGACCGGACTTCCACGTCCACGGCTTCGTCTCCAACGTCCACGAGTGGATGGCGGCCGCGGACCTCCTGGTGACCAAGGCGGGAGGGATCACGGTTTCCGAAGCCCTGGTACGGGAGTTGCCCATGGTCATCTACCGTCCCATCCCCGGTCAGGAGGAGTGGAACACCCGCATGCTGGTGACCGCAGGGGCCGCCCAGGTGGCCCGGGGGCCCGAGGACGTGGCGCGGGTCCTGGAAAGGCTTTTGGCGGACCCCGCGGCGTTGGAGTCCATGCGGGCTGCCGCGCGGCGCGTCCGCAGGCCGCACGCGGCGCAGGAGGCCGCGGAAGCCATCCTCCAGCTCCTCCCCACGGGGCCGGGCGATGAACCGTAGGACAGGACCCGGGGAAGGGTTCGTGGGCCGGGGGGACACGGGGGCTCCTTTCCCAGGGCCGGCCCCGGAGGGAAGACCGGGCTCCTCAGAAATCGCGCGATTTCTGGGGTGGTCTAGCCGCGCGGCGTTCCACGCGGCCCTGGTCGGGCTCGTGGAGTGCAGCCGCGGGGCGTTGTTGTTCACCCTCCTGCCCAACCACCTCCGTTTCGGCGTGGGGCACGGCATGTCCGTGGTCGGACTCACCCTGTCCGCGTACTACCTGTCTGAGCTGGCCCTGAAGGTGCCCTCGGGGTGGCTGGTGGACCACTGGGGGCGGAGGCTCCCGGTGGTGGCGGGGCTCGGCCTGAGCCTGCTGGCCACGGTGCTCTTCGCACGCGTGGAGTCGGTGTGGGCGCTCTTGCTGGCCGCGGTCCTGGGAGGAGCAGGAGCCGCCCCCGTCTGGCCCGCGGTGGTGAGCGGGGTGGCGGAGGCCACCGAGGACGGTGGCCGCGGGAGCGCCATGGGTGCGGTGTTCACCAGCTGGCTGGTGGGCACCGGCCTCGGCTTCGTCCTGGCCAACTTCCTCCTGGAGGCCCACACCCTCGCGGCCTTCGCCCTGGTGGCCGCGTGCCAGGTGGCTGCCCTGACCCTGGCCGCGCAGCTGGAGGTTTCGTCTCGCGGTCACGTGCAGCAGGTCCTGAGGGAGTCGGTGCACGAAGTGGAGCTCACCGCGGGCCGGCTGTGGCCCCTCGTGGCGGGGATGGCGGTGCAGACCATGGCCACCGGCATGCTCCTCCCCACCCTGTCCCCCTACGCACGGGAGGTCCTTCACCTGAGCCCCCTGTGGATCGGCGTGCTCCTCCTGGCGGGCCCCGGGCTCACGGTGCTCCTGCTGGTGCCTATAGGGCACCTCATCGATCGGCTCGACCGCATGGAAGTCCTCCCTGCCTGCATCGGGGTGGGAGCGGTGGTGCTATTCGTACTGCCCTTCTTCCGATCCCTGTGGATCCTGATCCCCCTGGTGGCCATCCTGGGGCTCGGGTACGCCACGGTGCTGCCCGCGTGGAACGCCCTGCTCATGGACCTCTTGCCCCCTTCCCGCCGGGCCACCCTGCTGGGTCTGGCCATGTCCATCGAGGGAGTAGGGGTGGCCCTGGGGACCACCCTGGGTGGGCTCTTGTGGGACTCCCTGGGGCCCGCCGTGCCCTTCCACGCCGCGGGCCTGTTCCTGCTCCTGGTGGCGGTAAACTACCTCATGCTCCTTCCTCGGTCCCTGGAACCGGTGCTGCAGCGCAAGAACCGGCGCGCGAACTGGGAGGGGGAAGGCGGGTGAGTCCCTGGCCCTGGCTCTCCCTGACCTGCGCGGCAGGACTCACCTACACCGCGGGCGCGCAGCTCCTTGCCCGGGCCGGCCTCGCGGTCCGCAGAGGTCCCCCGCGTCCCCAGGTGGCCCTCACCTTCGACGACGGCCCGCACCCCGAGTACACGGTGCGGGTGGTGGAACTCCTGGCGCACTACGGGGTCCGGGCCACCTTCTTCTTCGTGGGGCGACACGCCCTCCAGCTCCCTCACGTGGCGCGGGTGGTGGTCTCCGCGGCTCACAGCGTGGGAAGCCACACCTACAGCCACCCGCACCTGTGGACCCGCGGCCCCCGGGCCACGTGGCAGGAGGTGCGGGAGGGGGTGCGGGCGGTGGAGGACGCCACGGGGGTCCGGGCCCCCTACTTCCGGCCTCCCTGGGGCGCCTTTAACCTGGCCAGCTTGTGGGCCGCGCGGCGCCTGGGGCTTGTGCCGGTCCTGTGGACCGTCCGCGGGGAAGGCTACCGCTGGAGGCCCACGGCGGCCCAGATGGTGAGGGAGGTGGTGGAGCGGGCCTGCCCCGGCGCGGTGGTCAACCTGCACGACCGGGGAGGCTTCCCCGACACACCCGTCCGGGTCCTGGCCGCCCTTCCCGGCATTGTCCAGGGGCTGCGGTCACGGGGTCTGGAGCCGGTCTCCCTGGATGAGCTGCTCTGGCCGGGCCACGGAGCCCCCCCGGCGGGGAGTACCGTACAGCTCCAGTAGCCGCCGCCGGGACATCCAGATCTGGCGGGCACGGCTGAGCCGTGTGCGGCCCTCGGTCCGGCGGGTACCTTGGGGGTGGTAGTACCAGACGAGAAAGCGCAACCACAGGTTGAGGAACCACCGGTGCAGCCCAGGCGGCAAGTCCCGTACCTCCCAGCCCAGCCGTTCCGCACCCTGCCAGTACAGGGTGTTCCCGAACACCGCCACGGCGTGGACCTCTGGGTGCTCCCGGAGGTAGGCGGCCAGGGCCGTGAAAGCGTCCGTCAGCAGCCGAGCGAACTGCAGCCCCACCCGGCGCGGGTCCTGCAACTCCCCGTGGAGGCGCTCCACCCGCTCGCTGTCCACGTGCACCTCTGCCACGGGGTCTCCCGGCCGGACCACGGTCCCGTCGGAGAGCCGTACCGGGGGGCCCTGATGACGGTGCAGTTGCAGCCGCAACACGCACCCCGGTGCGTAGTCGAACACCCCGTACCGCCGAGCCCACCACCCTTCGAACCGGCTGAACCAGGCACGAGGGATCACGCGCTGCAGCATCGCCGCCAGTGTACACCACGAGGTCGGCCTTGGACGCCAGGGCTCCGAGCCACGTAGCGGGGACCTCCGCGGTGTTGGCCGCGGCCAGCCTGTGGGGGATTTCCGGGGTGGTGGCGAAGTCCCTGTTCGCGGAGTCGGTCTCCCCGGAGGTCCTGGTGGCGGTGCGCCTGGGCGGTGCCGCGGCGGCGGCGGTGGCGTACACCGCCCTCTTCCGTCCCCCCGCTCTCCGCGCGGCGTGGAGGCGCAGGCGGCAGGTGGCTCTCCTGGGCATGTGCTTGGCGTCCACGCAGTTCGCGTACTACGCCGCCATCGCCTCCGCCAGCGTGGCCACCGCCATCTTCCTCCAGTACCTGGCTCCGGCCCTCCTGGTGCTGTGGGCCCGGGTGGCGGAGGGGGAGCCCCTCACTTCGGGGCGGATTGCAGCCGTGGGGCTGGCCTGGGGTGGGGCGTTCCTCCTGGTGGTAGGTCCCCGGGGTCTGGTGGTCACGCCGCACGGTCTGGGGTGGGGCCTTGCCTCCGCGGTGCTCTTCGCCGCCTACACGGTCCTGGCCCGGGAGGAAGTGGCCCGTTCCGACTCCTGGGGGGTTCTGGCCCTGGCTCTGACCGTGGGGGCGGTGAGCTGGTCTGCCCTGGTGCCGCCCTGGGACGCGTGGCTGCGGCCGTACACGGGAACTCAGTGGCTGAGGTTCGCGCATTTGAGCCTGCTCGCCACCGTGCTGCCCTTCGGCCTGTTCCTGTACGGTCTGCGGGTGATTCCCCCGGCCCGTGCGGGCCTGTTGGCCACGGTGGAACCGGTGGTGGCGGCCGCTGCCGCCTACCTTGTCCTGGGCGAGCACCTCACCACGGTCCAGGCCTTGGGCGGAATCTTCATCCTGGCCGCGGTGGCGTGGGCCCACCGGGAGGGGCTGCGGAAGCTCCGGGGAACCGGCGCAGACACGCGGTCCGTCCGCCGCGCAGCCGGCGGATTCCCACCTCCAAGGCCGATGTGACCACCTCCTGCCCTCCCTCGATCCTCGCCGGCCATCTTGGCGACCAGCCACGGGCCTGGCAGCCTCCGATCCCCGACTCGGATTGAGAGGGGGAAACGCGGTGGGGGTTCCCGGTGGCCTGTGTGAGCCTCCTCAGGGCAAAGCCCCGGGGCGTGCGGCGGCATGGGATTCCTTCACCCGCCCAGCGCCACCACCCCGTCTTCGCGAAGCTGCCGGATCTCCTCCTCCGTGTACCCCAGCTCCCGCAGCACCGACTGGGTATGCTGCCCCAGCACCGGCGGGGGTGTGCGCAACGACCCCGGGGTGTCGGAGAACTTCACGGGGACGCCCGTCACGGTGATCCGCCCGGCCTTGGGGTGCTCCAGCTCCACCCGCATCTGCCGGTGGCGCGTCTGGGGGTCCTCGAAAACCTCCGAGACGGTGTAGATGGGCCCGTTGGGCACCCCCGCCTCGTCCAGGACCTGGATCCACTCCCGCGTCGGACGCTCCCGAAAACGGGCCTGCAACAGGGGGATGAGCTCGGCCCTGTGCCGCACCCGGTCCGCATTGGTGCGGAACCTCGGGTCCTCCAGGAGGCCAGGATCCACCACCTCGCAGAACCGCCGCCAGATGGCTTCGCTGCCCACCGCCACGTTGAGGTAGCCGTCCTGGGTCTGGAAGGCCTGGTACGGACACAGGTTCGGGTGGGCGGATCCCATGCGGGAAGGGTTCCGGCCCGTGGCGAAGTAGTTGGCGGCGGCGTACGTGAGCCAAGCCACCTGCCCGTCCAACAGGGCCGCGTCCACCCACTGCCCGAGGCCCGTCCCGTCCCGCACCCGGAGGGCCGCCAGAATGGCGAAGGCCGCGAACATCCCCGCACAGATGTCCGCCACCGCCACCCCCACCTTCACCGGCGGGCCCTCCTCCTCCCCCGTGATGCCCATGATGCCCCCCATCCCCTGCAAGATGAGGTCGTAGGCGGGCTTCTCCCGGTACGGCCCGGTCTGCCCGAATCCCGAGATGGAGCAGTACACCAACCGCGGGTACCGCGGGCGCAGCCGCGGGTAGTCCAGCCCCAGCCGCTCCATCACCCCCGGCCGGAAGTTCTCCACCAGGACGTCCGCCCGCTCCAGCATGCGGTGCAGGACCTCCACCCCTCTCGGGTCCTTGAGGTTCAATGCCACGGACTCCTTGTTCCGGTTCACGCTCATGAAGTAGGCGCTCTCCCCCTCCACGAAGGGCGGGCCCCACCCGCGGGTGTCGTCCCCTCCCTCCGGGCTCTCCACCTTGATCACCCGGGCCCCCAGGTCCGCTAGCATCATGGTGCAGTACGGGCCCGCCAGGGCCCGGGTGAGGTCCACCACCAGGAGGTCTCCCAGGGGCTGCAAGGTCACTCCCGCACAAAGGCCACGAACCGGCAGAAGGCCGCCTCCCCTCCCTTGAACCGGAACGGGAAGGCTCCCACCCACACCCGGCGGTTCAAGACCAGGTCGATGTCCCCCCCCACGTTCTCCACGTGGAACACCCCGCGGGGAAACAGCTTGGTGTGGGTGGCCTGGTAGTCCCGAGGCCAGGGGAAAGCCTCGTCCAGGCTCATGCCGATCCTCCGCTCCACCTCCGGGATCAGGTCCCGGCGCGCCTCCCGCACCTTGGTGTTGAACGGATGGTCCGTGGAAATGGCGTCCACCGCCAGCCACCGGATCTTCCGGTCCAGCACCCACTCACAGAACTCCGCCCGGGGCCCCGGGTGACGCAGGAAGGACCGGGGGAGATCCGGGGCAGCATCCGGGTGCTGCTCCCGCGTGTGCGAGGACCAGTCCTCGTTGTAGTACGCGTGGTAGCCCGTGTGGATGACCAGGATGTCGTCCGCCTCGATGCGGATCCCCGTCCGCCGCTCCCACTCCTCGAAGTGCTGAGGGCCGTAGACGTCGTAGTCCCCGATGCCGAACTGCTGCAGGTCCACGATGCACGCGGGCCCCACCAGCCGCTCCAAGGGGATGCCCGAGATGTCCGGCCCCGGGTCGTAGAAGTGGAGGGGCGAGTCCAGGTGGGTGGCGATGTGGTTGGTGGTGGAGATGTGCTGGGCGTTGACCCCCTCGAAGGCGATCTTCTTCACCCACTTGATGGTGGGTCCGTCGTAGTAGGCGAAGGGAGGGGAGTCCACGCTGAAGTTCTGGGAAAGGTCCAACACCCGGCAGCCCCGCAGGTCAAACAGATCGAAGGCCATGCGTCTCACCTCCGGTGTGGAGTTGGGTTTGGTGCGTCACCCAGAACACACCCTCCGCTGTCAGGAGGTCTCGGGGACCTTGGGGACGGTGGGGCGCCGCAGGCGCCGCGCCACGCCTTCCCGAAGCTCCTCCCACTCCTCCTGCAGCACCACCTTCCAGTACGCACCCACCTGCCCGATGTGGCGGTAGCGCCGGTAGCGTTCCCGCAGCAGCCGTCGGACTGGCTGACCCCGCACCTCCCGCAGGGCGTCCACCAAGTGGTCCCGCAACAGCTCCGCCGCCCGCTGCGGGTCGGTGTGAGCACCGCCGGGGGGCTCCGGCACCACCCGGTCCACCAATCCCAGGCGCTTCAAGTCCGCGGAAGTCAGGCGCAGGGCTTCCGCCACCTCCGGTGCCTTGCCCGCGTTCCGGTACAGGATGGCGGCAGCCCCCTCCGGCGAGATCACCGAGTAGATGGCGTGCTCCAGCATGAGCACCCGATCCGCGGTGGCCAGGGCCAAGGCCCCCCCACTTCCCCCCTCTCCGATCACCACCGCCACCGTGGGCACGGGCAGCGCCACCATGGTGGCGAGGCACTCCGCGATGGCGGCCGCAATCCCCCGACGCTCCGACTCCGGCCCCGGGTACGCCCCCGGTGTGTCCACCAGGGTCACCAGGGGAAGCTGGAACTTGCTGGCCAAGCGCATCACCCGGCACGCCTTCCGGAACCCCTCCGGCAGCGCCATCCCTCGCCGCCGCAGCCCCTGTTCCTCCACCGTCCTCCCCCGTTCCTGCGCCACCACCAGCACCGTCTCCCCGGCCAGCTCCGCCAGCCCCGCCACCACCGCGGGGTCGTCCCCCGAGGCCCGGTCTCCGTGCAGCTCCACGAACCCGTCGAACACCCGGGGCAGGTAGTCCACGGAGGAGGGGCGGCCCACCCGGCGGGCGAGCTGCACCGTCTCCCACGCGGACAGGTGCGCGGGCTGGGCCAGGGGCGGCAGCTGCGGCCG
>Ga0272447_1000984_pt1 | contig 19493 bp, 18 predicted proteins | sample YNPCB0133_FD_194589 | JGI IMG/M metagenome (GOLD analysis project Ga0272447, IMG submission 194589) | Hot spring microbial mat communities from Yellowstone National Park, WY, United States - YNP-CB-013-3 | ecosystem: Environmental > Aquatic > Thermal springs > Hot (42-90C) > Sediment | place... | reverse complement strand
AAATAGGCAGGCACTGTACCTTTATGGAACTTGTGGGTGTAGAGCCCCTGGTAGGGTAACCCTGACCCCTTATGTTAAGTTTTATTGCGGATATTCAACACTACTGCCCTATCAAGAATCACCATCCGGTTTATCCCACGGGTAGGGTTTGGTTTTGGTAGTTACGTACCAGAGCGTAAAACTCTTCTCCCTCGATGGTCTCCTGTTCCAATAGGCGATCCACCAACTGATCCATCAAGGGGCGATGGGCACGCAGCAAGGAGCGGGCTTCTTGATAGGCTTTTTGGATCATGGCACGCACCAACTCATCCACCTTCTGCGCCAATTCATCAGAGTAGTTAGGGCGTTGCCACCACTCCGTCGCTTCTTCCAAACTCACCAACCCTAATTCCGACATCCCATAGCGGGTGACCATCTCCCGGGCCAACTCCGTCACCACCTGCAAATCATTGCTCGCCCCCACCGTGACCTCACTCTCGCCAAATACCTCTGCCTCTGCCGCCCGTCCCCCCAAGGTGGCAATCATCTGATTCATCAGCCATGCCCGGGTGTACAGCCCACTATCAACCCGTTCTTCATTAAATATCTGCTGACTAAAACCGCCTACTCCTCCGGATCGAGGAATAATTGTCACCTTGTTCAAGGGGTCCGTGTGGGGTAACAGGGCAATCAACAAAGCATGACCAATTTCGTGGTAAGCAATCAAACGCTTTTTCTTACTATCCAGCAAAGGATTCAGGGTCAGGCCAATCGTCACCCGGTCAATGGCATCTTCGATTTCCGCTGGTGTCATGGCTTCCTTGCGGCGACGGGCTGTGAGAATGGCCGCTTCATTCAGTAAATTGGCTAAGGCCGCCCCCGAAAACCCCGGTGTGCGACGAGCTACCGCTTCCAGCGAAACCTCTGGCGCCAGTTTCTTATCCCGCGCGTGTACCCGCAAAATTCCCAGCCGTCCCTGAAACGTGGGCAAATCCACCATCACCTGCCGGTCAAATCTCCCTGGCCGCAACAGTGCCCCATCCAGCACATCCGGGCGGTTGGTAGCCGCAATCACGATGACCCCCGTATTGCCCTCAAACCCGTCCATCTCCGTCAACAGTTGGTTCAGGGTTTGCTCCCGTTCATCATTGCCGCCACCAATGCCCACCCCCCGCTGACGACCTACCGCGTCAATTTCATCAATAAACACAATGCAGGGTGCTTGTTCCTTGGCCTTGCGGAATAAATCCCGTACCCGGGACGCCCCGACCCCCACAAACAACTCCACGAACTCCGAACCAGAAATACTTAAAAATGGCACTCCCGCCTCACCCGCAATCGCTTTTGCCAGCAAGGTTTTCCCTGTTCCCGGCGGCCCTACAAGCAGCACCCCTCGAGGAATCCGCGCGCCAATTGCTGTAAACCGATCTGGGTATTTGAGAAACGTCACCACCTCCTGCAACTCTTCCTTGGCTTCCTCAATCCCCGCCACATCGTCAAACTTCACCCCGGTTTTGGCTGCCATCTGGAACCGCGCCCGCGACTGACCGAAACTCAGCGCCTGTCCTGGCCCGCCCGGGGCATTGCTCAACCGCCGCAGCAGGGCAATCAACAGCAACAACAACAGCAACCCCAACAGGACATTGACCAGTAGTCCCATCATCGCCCGGTTGCTCGGCTGATCCACCACCGTTAATTTGACCTTGGCCTGACGAATTTGGCGCAGGAGTTCCGGGTTGTGATCAAACAACTGCACTTCCAAGGGTGGCTCATGCGAGGGACGATCCTTCAAACGCACCCGTGCTACCTGGCTTTGCCGGTTGAGGGTCATTTCCGCCACCTGATTCTGCTGGATTTTTCGCAGCAACTCCGTATAACTCAAGCGCCAATCTGCTGGTCGCTGCGACTGTGCTAGCCCCGGTGTTGCCGTTGCCAGGGCCAGACCCAGCACCGCCGCCGAAAACCACCGCTGGGGTCGGATGCTGTCTTTTGCCCTCATACCGCCTCAAATGCCAGACCTTATATCCTATCCTAGCTTGGTAGTCCCACATCACAAGCTCTGGGCATGGCATGGGTGACCAACAAATGCCGATCCGCACCCCAATCCACCCAGCCCCAAGCATGAAACCGTCCCAACAACCGGGTACAGGTCACCCGACTGGTGCCGATGGCATTGGCCAAACTCTGGTGGGTTAATCGCACGCTCAAGCGTACCCCCTGCGGCACCGGTTCTCCCACCTCCTGCGCCAGCAATAACAACAAATGCCGCAACCGGTCCTCCACCCGCCGCTGTCCCGCCGCAATGGTCAGCAACGCTTCCGTCTGACGCAACCGCCGCACCAAGGGCAAAAACAACGCCTGCGCTAGCACCCCCGACCGCTCCAGCTCCCCCAAACTCACCCAGACACAAGACACATCCGTCAACGCCCGCGCCTGGTACGCCACCAACCCCGTCAAGGGCATTCCCAGGGGCATCCCCGGCCCTGCCAACCCCACCAACACCTCTTCGCCATTGCTCTGGGCCGTGCTCAACTGCACTACCCCCTCCATCACCTGCCAAACGCCCCCCGGCTCCAAAGGCAGCAATTCATAGCGCGAAAAAAACCGTTCAGGCCGACCCTTCCTGAGAACTTCCCAGGGAGAACCGACCGATTTGCGCCAACTCATTTCCAGGGCAAAAACGCCGGACGTTTCCCGCATGGTCACAGTCATGGCGTACCCCCTATTGCCATTTGCTACTGCTAAACTTATCGCTCTAAGATCAAGACAACGTAATCAAGAGATTAGGGTGAGGTTAAAAAATATTTAAGATTCGGTGAAGAAAAGTGCTCGTGAGGTTCAAGGGGAAACCACTCCACTTTCTCAGTGAACCCAACTAGGCAGGCAGATGTCTGTGCACAGGATCGAGGAAAAAAGCATACCACGGATGAGGGGCAATATCGTAACAGGTATTGCAAAATCCTGGTTGTATAGACACGTATTCTGGACTGCGTAAGAATCTCCTGACTTCAGTCTGCGGGAGTGTCAAAAGGAAGCATTACTTGGATAGCACTACCTAAAACCTTAGATAGTTATGTGTTGTCCGAGTTATTCCCAATGCTGACATTCCAGTGAAAACCACAATCCTTGTCATCGCTAAACCCATTTTTCGGGGCTTTTGAAAAAAACAGGGATAGGTTACGCCCCTGTAACTGCCACTCCCTAGCCGAGATAAATTGATTTCTGTCTCTCTCCTACAATGGCTGTAGATCAATTTCTCATATCTTTTTCATGCACATTGGCATTGTGGGTTTAGGGTTAATTGGGGGTTCTTTGGCGTTGGATTGGCGGCAAGCAGGATATACCGTTACCGGGGTCAGTCGCAGCAGCCAAACGATTGCCATCGCTCAAGAACGGGGCGTCATTGACCAGGGGGGGACGGATTTATCTCTTTTGCATACCTGCGATGTTGTGGTGCTGTGTGTGCCCTTGGATCGCCTGGTGATGATGGCGGCAGCCGTGTGTCCCCATCTCCAACCCGATGCCATTCTCACTGATGTAGGTTCGGTGAAAGCGCCTGTGGTGCAGGGGATTACCCCTCTGTGGCCAAAGTTTATCGGTGGGCATCCCATGGCAGGTACGGCAGATCAGGGCATTCAGGCCGCCCAATCCCACCTCTTTCGTCAGCGTCCCTACGTGTTGACCCCCACCGCCCAAACCAACCCCCAGCAGTTGGCGCAATTGCAGACCTTGATAGAGCAATTGGGTGCGCGCTGGCTGCTGTGTGACCCGGAAACCCACGACCGTGCCGTAGCCTGGATTTCCCACCTACCCATTTGGGTCAGTGCGGCCTTGCTGGGAGCTGTTGCCCAAGAATCCGACCCCCAGATTGCTCGGTTGGCTCAACAACTGGCCAGTTCGGGATGGCAAGACACCACCCGTGTTGGGGGCGGTAATCCAGAACTGGGCGTGTGTTTAGCGCATTACAATCGGGAGCCACTGTTGCAAAGGTTGTACTGCTATCGGCAGGAATTGGACCGCATCATCGCCCTGATTGAAGAGCAAGACCTGGCCGCCCTTACTGCCTATCTCCAGCACACCCACGCCTTGCGCCACACCCTACCCTAAAAGTTCCAGGCTACCCCAACGGAACCCTTGGATCATCGTGCCTGGATGTAGCAACATCTATAGCAATCCTAAATGATTACGCAACAGGCACTTACAAAAACTAGCTTCCAGTGCGCCTCCCATGCGATTACTGTTCTCATCTGTAATAGGATTGCTATATTTAGCTATCCCGCCGGGAAGCCCCGTCCTCTACCTGCCATGGTGGTCGCGGTAGCGGCGCGGAGCGCTTGGGTCGGGATGAAAGGCGGTTTTTGTGCTATAGCTAAGCATACAAAGGTTGACATGATATGGGTCGCTGGGCATAGCCCCACATTGGTTTCCCAGAATCTTAAGGCGACAACCTTAACCTACCTAGCTATATAAAAAAATAAAGAAATGAAAGAGCGGTGGGGCATCCCGTTCTCAAAGCTCAGGAAATGTCCTTCACAGGAGTCACTGTTAGCGAAGCGTGGCGTAAGCCATGAAGCCCGCACTCTATGCGTCAGCATGAGTGGCCGGGAGTATGTCACCATGAATGATGAACGAATATGATTCTTCCCAATGCCCAACCCCCAGGGCTACTCTGGGAACTTGAAGCCAATGTTACCGGTCTAGTAGAGTAGTCAACTTCTACCCAGTTACCTCACATGGTACGACCTGCGCCATCTCTTTGGTTTTGGTGCCTGCTGTCCCTGTTGGTCTGGTCATGGCCTGCCCAAGCGCAAGAACTGTTTGGGGCAATTGCCCTCGGTAGAAAAAGCGACCGTTTCGGCTACAGCTACGACTGGCACAATCCCACCCAGGCCCATCAAAGGGCGCTCCGGGAATGTGGTAGTCCTGATTGTCAGGTGGTGCTGACCTTTAATGGTGGTTGTGGAGCAGTGGCGGAAGGCCCGAGTCGCACGGGTTTGGGTACCGGTAAAACCCGCAGTCTTGCTGAACAAGCTGCCTTGCAGGCGTGCAATGAACCTGGGTGTCGGGTCACCGTCTGGGCCTGCAATTCCCGATGAGTGGGACGCATCCGGCCGACCGGATTATCGTCGCTTTGGATGTACCGGATGAAACGACGGCATTGCAATGGGTTGAACGTCTGCCAGAGGTGCGTTGGTGGAAAGTGGGGCTGGAATTATTTACTGCCGCTGGGCCTAGGATTCTCACCCAACTCAAACAGCGGCACAAATCCATTTTTTTGGACCTGAAATACCACGACATCCCCCAAACGGTGGCCCGTGCGTGCCAAGTGGTGGCTGGTTATGGGGTTGATTTTTTGAGTATTCATGCTACTGCCGGTTCTACAGCATTGGCGCAAGCGCAGGCGGCCATTGCCCCCAGTTCCCTGAAATTGTTGGCCGTCACTGTTTTGACCAGCACTAGTGCCCAGCAATTTGCCCAGGAATTTGCCAGTTGTTTGGGCATGGCAGAGTACGTCCAGCACTGGGCGCAGGTGGCTTATCGCGCAGGGGTAGCAGGGGTCGTCTGTGCGCCACAGGAAGTTCCCTTGATTAAGCAGACGCTGGGCAGACATTTTTTGTGTGTTTGTCCGGGCATTCGTTGGTACCGCACTGGCGATGACCAGCAACGCACTTGCACGCCCCAAGCGGCTTTGGCTGCTGGAGCCGATTATTTGGTCATTGGCCGTCCGATTCTGCAGGCTCGCAATCCAGAACAGGTCTGGCACGAACTGATGCACCTACGCCTATGAACGCTGCAGAGGTGATTCACCGCCGGGGCTTGCCACTGCACCCGGAAGGCAGTTACTACCGGGAACTATACCGTCCTGGTGACCTTGCAGGATGGCGTGGCATCGGGTGCGGCAGGGGGATGCCCTGGAATTGCCTACCCTTGGTCCGGAATACGCTTGCCACATTTTGAGCGTAACCCGGCCCTGTGCCGTTGTGCCAGCAGGGGTTTGGCAGGCAGCCCGCTTGGTGCCAGGGGGACAGTGGGTCTGTTGACACTCCCACCACCTAAAGGTGGGGGATTCTTATGCAGTCCATAAACGGACTCGTAAAGGCGTTGTCAAGACGCCGCTACACAGTTCCTCAAGGCATTGCCCTAAGGTTCTGCTTACTTGTAACAACTGTCGCCGATTGGGTTTTTCACCAAGGATGGCGACCAAGTATAGTCTAGCACAGAGCGACTAAAGTCGCTTGTGGGCTTTTCCACCCCGTACTAAAGTACGGGGCTACCAAGCTATCCTTCTGTGTGGATGCACGGTGAGGTCCGGGGTTTACGTTTGCCCGCTTCGACCTGGGCGACCGGCAAGAACGAACCCAAGCCTTCCCCAACCACCGGGAATTGATTGCCCAACGGACCCATGCCTAGAACCTTGGAGAAGGAGTTGGCACAACCGCCTAGTCGTCTAGGGTGAGAACCAATTTGCCGCCATAGCCCCCCTGTTCCAACTGGCGATGGGCTTGGGCCACTTCCGCTAGGGGATAGGTTCGGGCAACGGTCACGGTCAAACGTCCCGCATCTACCCAGGCCGCCAGTTCCCGCAAAATGTGGGTCTGTCGCACCTGATGCACGGGTAAGTTGGCCGTTTGCGGCGTGAGCATGAGGGTATAGCCGATGGTCAGGTTGCGTTGGCGGGCCACTTCCCAGCCCTGTCCCGTCGGTGGGGGTTGCAGCAAGGTCACCAAGCGACCGTAGTAACGCACGGCTGCCGGGGTTTGGTGGAAGGTCTCTCCCCCTACCGTATCCAAAGCGTAGTCCACCCCTTGCCCTTGGGTTTCGTACAGCACGGCCTGGACAAAAGGGGTTTCCCGGTAGTACAAGAGGCTGTCGGCCCCCAACGCCTGCGCCATCTTGCCTTTTTCGAGGGAGCTGACCGTGGTCAAAACCCGGGCGCCCCGCTGCTTGGCCAGTTGCACAGCGATATGCCCGACGCCCCCAGCGCCAGCATGAATCAAAACCGTTTCCCTACCCTGCACCTGCCCCCGGTCAAACAGGGCTTCCCAGGCAGTAATGCCCACCAAAGGTAAGGCCGCTGCTTCCACGAAACTCAACCGTTGGGGTTTGGGCGCCAGCGCTGTTTCCGGCAGAACAATGTATTCGGCATAACTGCCGGTCATGCCGCCCAATCCCCCATAACAGTAGTACACCGCTTGCCCGGGTTGAAATTGGGTCACCTGATCGCCGCAGGCTACCACCACACCACTCCCATCGCAGCCCAGGATGGCCGGTTGCCCCGGTTGGAGCAGCATCCCCCGTCGCCGCAGTTTGGTGTCAATGGGATTAATGCTGGCTGCTTTGATGCGCACCAAAACCTGGTGGGGAAACTGGATTTCCGGCCGGGGAACCCTCTCAAGGCGCAACACGTCAGCCTCGCCCGGGGCGGTCATGACAACAGCGGACATGGACATGGCAACCATTGCCCTAAACAGCGAGTCTCAAAAATCGGCGCTTATTTCATCATGCCCTGAGACGACGCCTTGTGCCTGATGTCCCCGCTGGTTCTCTTAAACTGGTACATTGGTGCGTGAACATACTCCCGACTCCGACTGCTGACAGTACGAAGCGGGCTTCTCGCTTCATCGGGGAGCTTTCGCAAGAACCCTCCACGAGCAGACACGGAATGACCTACCGCGTAGTTGCACCAGATTCCGGCAAAAACCGTTTTTGTGCAACTGCTATTATTATACACCATGTGGGGGTATCTGTGTGGAGGTATCTGTATCCCGGCACTGATCCTGCGGGTACGGTGCGGGGCTTACAGTCTTTTCAGAGATTTTGGGGTATGGGAGAGTTGTCCATACACCGATGGAAGGGATTCGAGTTGTACCCTGTAATCAACAAAAAGACTGTAGCTACCCCCACACCCCGATAAGCTAAAGTGACCTGCCCATGATGACCCAATCGCCAACAACGGACCAGGCAACTGAGGGAGCCTTGGCGCTGCAACTCCTGCCCGACCCGGAACCCCCTTTGGCGCAGGGACTCTGTCCCCCAACGGTGGCCGGTAAATTGGATGTGTTGCTGTTGGCAATTGAGGCTTTGGATTTTACCGGGGCGGAGTTGATGCTGCTGGTGGTGAAGGAGTTGGCGTTGCTGGGGGTAATTCCCAATCGGGTTACGCTTTGGCAGTTGCGGGCGGCTAATCCCTGGCGCCGTGCCTACAATCGCCGGTTGTTGACCCTGAATCAGGCCCGTGCTCTGGTGCTGGTGCTGGTGTATCTGGCCAAACGGCTGACGATTTTAATCCGGCAACTCCTTCTGGCAGCAGAACAACTGCAACAGCACGGGGTTGACCTGAGCCACCACCCCCGCTTGGATGATTATTGCCAACGGTTTCGTACCCATTTCCGCAAACGGATGAACCTGCGCCGGGAACGGTTGCAAATCTATCGGGATGACGACCGGCTGAATTTGCTGGCGATGGATTTGTTGCACCAACTGCTGTTTTGCACCGGTACCTGTGGGGCGCAACGGCTGTGGGCCAGTTTGTTTTGTGGAGATGTGCTGTGACTCTGGTGCGGGAATACCGGTTGCCCCATTGCACCCTGATTTTGGAAGGGTTTGCAACCCAGGCGGGCGGGGCTTTGGCGGTGTTGATCCAGGTGGAATGCTATTTGCCGGGGCTGGAACAACCCATGCGGGGGGGCAGTGCGTTGCTCGAAGGTTTATCCAGTACGGTGAGCGAGTACGTACAGACATTCCTGAGCTATCGGGAACCCAGGCCAGTGCATCCGGCGGGGCCAGTGGCCCTAGAACCTGTTGCCCCCCACCACCACCGCCTGCGGGTACACCCGGAACTGTTGCAGGATGGCCGCGAACCGGTGCAGTTGGATTTGACCACCATTCAACTTTTTGACCTGCTGGAAGCCTGCGACCAGGGGATGAGTGACCCCCAAACCCTGCCCAATTGGCAATTGCACCTGGTACCCCACATCCCCCGCACGGTGAAACTGTCGCAACAGGCATTGCCCGCCGGTGTGGGTTTGGCGACATTGTCGGCTGCTGCGGTTGCCCTGGCGCTCATCCCTGCACCCAAGATCGAACCCCCCCGGGAACTGCGGGAAACCCGAACTACGCCCAGCGCTACGGCGTCACCCACGGCCACACCAACACCCAGCCCCACCCCTGCTGCCAGTCCCCTGAGCACCACCGACATCAATCGCCTGCTGATCCGGTTGCACGAAGCCATTGACACCGCCTGGAAAGAACCCATTAGCCAGGACATGAGCTTTCGGGTGCAAGTCAACGCCCAGGGACAGGTAGTCAACTTTATCCCTTTGCACTCGCCAACGGGCGAAGAACAACGGTTACCCCTGGAACAGCTGCGCCAACCCGGGCAGCCCGTCGCTGATTTTCTCGTTGTGTTTCGCCGGTCGGGTGCTTTAGAAGTCGGCCCCTACTGACCCTGCCGTTGCCACTGCTCGTAGCGCTCGTAGGCACTGACAATTCGCTGCACCAGGGGATGACGCACCACATCCGCCGTCGTGAGTTGGCAAAAACCAATCCCCGGCACCCCCCGCAGCACCTGCACCGCCACCGCTAAACCCGAAACCTGCCGCTCGTCCAAATCCACCTGGGTCATGTCCCCCGTAATCACCATGCGCGAGCCAAACCCCAGGCGCGTCAACAGCATTTTCATCTGCCCCGGCGTGGTGTTTTGCGCCTCATCCAAAATAACAAACGCCCGGTTCAGCGTGCGCCCCCGCATATAAGCCAAAGGAGCCACCTCGATCACCCCCCGCTCCACCAACTGGGGAATCCGTCCCGGGTCAATCAGGTCGTACAACGCATCGTACAAAGGCCGCAGATAGGGGCTAATTTTTTGCTGCATGTCCCCTGGCAAAAACCCCAACTTTTCCCCCGCCTCCACCGCTGGCCGCGTCAGGATCAACCGCTCACATTCCTGGTTCTGCAACGCTTGCACCGCCAAAACCACTGCCAAATAGGTTTTCCCTGTGCCCGCTGGCCCAATCCCAAACGTGATCTCGTGGGTGCGAATCGCTTGAATGTACTGCCATTGACCTAACGTGCGCGCACAGATGACCTCACCCCGGCGGTTATGGGCCAAAACGTCCCGGTGCATTTGGGCCACGACTTCCGGGTTCGGGGCAGCCAGCACCGTATCAATATCCGCCACCGTTACCGGTTGCCCCCGTTGCCAGAGCGGTGCCAATGCCGTGACCACCTGGAGACAGCGGTTGACGGCCGGTTCACCACCTGCCAGGTGCAACTCCTGTCCCCGCAAGACCGCCTGCACCCCCAGCACTTGGTGCAAATAGCGCAAATTGGCTTCGCCCGCCCCCCCCAGTGCTACCGCACTGCCCCGATCTGGCAGGGACACGACTCGCTGGGTTTCCGGTGCCTTCAGCGTCCACCTCCTCGCCGGGATCGCGCTGGGGTTCGTTCGGTTCGTTCAACAGTGGCATTCAGGCCGTAAATATCCAAATGGCAATTTTGCCCTGCTGCCTGCGCCGCCGCCTGGATCACCGTGCGAATTGCCTGCAACGTGCGTCCACCTCGTCCGAGTACCCGGCCCCGATCCGCTTCCGCCAAGGCCATCCGTACCCACACGCCGCCTGCCAACACCTCCTGATGCGTGCGCAGCTGATCCGGTTGACTCAGCATGGGGGAAAGCAAATAGCGAATCAATCCCTCGTAATCAGGCATGGAGCTGGTCAAAAATCTGCGCCTTTTCCAAGATACTGCGTACGGTTGGGGTCGGCTGCGCCCCTTGCTTCAACCACTTGATAATCGCCGGGACATTCAAACGGGTGCGTTGCGTTGGGTCACTCAAGCGGGGGTTGTAAAAACCCAACTCCTCCAAAGCCCGTCCTTCCCGCCGGGACAAAGCCGGAGCCGCCACAATCCGATAAGACACTTGGCCCTTGCGCCCATAGCGCTTCAACCGTAATTTCACCATGAATGTGTCTCTACCCCTAAAATTTCTCCTAGAACCTCCGCTAGAAACTAAATATTATCACAAACCGATGCAGTTTATTGACCAAGCGGAAATCACCGTCCAGGGGGGCAAAGGGGGGGATGGCATCGTCGCCTTTCGCCGGGAGAAATACGTCCCTGCCGGGGGGCCTGCCGGGGGTAATGGGGGCAAGGGGGGCGATGTCCTGGTGCAGGCGCAAACCGGGCGCAACACCCTGCTGGATTTTCGCTACCAACGGCATTTTGCGGCAGAAGATGGGCAGCGGGGCGGGCCGAACAACTGTACCGGTGCCAGCGGTAAAGACTGCGTGATTCCTGTTCCCTGCGGCACCTTGATTACCGATGCAGATACGGGCGCTGTGATTGCCGATTTGGTCACTCCTGGGCAAACGGTGGTCGTCGCCCGCGGGGGCAAGGGGGGCTTGGGCAACCGCCATTTTTTGAGCAACCACAACCGGGCACCTGCCTATGCCCTACCAGGGCTACCAGGGGAGTTTCGCCGCCTGCGTTTGGAACTGAAACTCTTGGCCGAAGTGGGCATCATTGGCTTACCCAATGCGGGCAAATCCACCCTCATCAGCCGCATTTCCGCCGCCAAACCCAAAATCGCCGACTACCCCTTTACGACCCTGGTGCCCAATTTAGGCGTCGTGGCCAATCCCCAGGGAGACGGCACGGTGTTTGCTGACATTCCGGGTCTGATTGCCGGTGCCCATGCCGGGGTTGGTCTGGGGTTTGACTTTTTGCGCCACATTGAACGCACCCGCCTTCTCCTTCACCTGATTGACAGCACCGCACCCGATCCTGTAAGCGATTACCACACCATCCGCCACGAATTGGCGCAGTACACCCCCCAACTGGGGCAACCCTTGACGCAGCGCCCGGAATTGATCGTGTTGAATAAAATTGACAGTCTGCCCGACCCCGACAGCCTTCAGGACGTGGTGCAGCGTTTGTCGAGCTACAATCCCGTGTGTCTGATTTCTGCCGTCACGGGAACCGGGATCGACACCATGCTCCAGCGGGTGTGGCAACAGTTGGACCTCATCCCCCATGCCGTAGAGACGGCAGTTCACCCGGGGTGACATACTCCCGGCCACTCATGCTGACGCATAGAGTGCGGGCTTCATGGCTTACGCCACGCTTCGCTAACAGTGACTCCTGTGAAGGACATTTCCTGAGCTTTGAGAACGGGATGCCCCACCGCTCTTTCATTTCTTTATTTTTTTATAGCACAAAAACCGCCTTTCATCCCGACCCTCACCATGGCAGGTAGAGGACGGGGCTTCCCGGCGGGATAGCTAACGTTTCCGGTTCAAACCTCTGTTTGGGCTATGAATTGATCCAACCGTTGGCGGTATGCCATTGCCCAACGATTCACCCATTCCCGTTCCAAGCCGTTGACCACCAAATGGAGAAGGGGTTCGGTGGCATCCGGCAGAAATAACACCCAATGATCCGGGTCGTAGCCCTCAGGAAACAGGCGCACCCCATCGGTCAAATCCAGCGTTTGGGGGGGATGGGTTTCGACCAAATGCCGCATCCAGGCCCCCTTGAGCCGCCACGGACAATGGATGGCTTGATTTTTCCAGATCACGCGAGGTAAATGGGTGCGAATTTGGGCCAGGGAACGTTCCTGTATGGTCAAGAGTTCGAGGATTTTGGCAATGGTAAACATGGCGTCAAAACCAGGGTGCAATTGGGGAAAAATAAAGCCCAATTCCCCGCTCCCAGCGCACAAAATCTGGGGTTGATCCTGGCCCATGCGCATCAGGGCTGTGGCATTGGCTTTGGTGCGTATGACCCGTCCTTCGTGATAGCGAGCGACCTGTTCTACCAAGCTACTGGTCGTCACCGGTACGGCCACGGTCCCCCGGGGTTGCCCTGCCAAAATCAACTCCATCACCACTGCCGTCAGTAGGGAACCTTGGATCGCCGTTCCCGTTTCGTCCACCAGTACCAACCGTTCCCCATTGGCATCCACCTGTACCCCCAACCGAGCCTGCACTGCCTCCACCACCCGCCCCAACTGTTGCAATAAATTTTCTTTTTCCTCCGGGCTAAGGGGTGTCTGCCGCAAACTGGCATTCAATACCAGCGGTTCACAGCCGTAATCCGCCAACAATTCCGGCAACACTGCCCCGGAAACCCCGTAGGCGTAGTCCACCACCACCTTGGCGCGGGATTGGCGAATCGCTGCGACCTGCAACTGTTGCTGAAATGCCCCCCGGTAAATCTCCGTCACCCGCCCCGGCATGGTCATATCGCCGATATCCACCGGAGCTGCCCGGCGAAATTCCTCCCGCACCAGCGTCGCCTCAATTTTTTGCTCCAAAGTCGGCGGAATATTAATCCCCTGCTGGTCTAAAAACTCAATCAGCACATGACCTGCCCGATCCGGGTCCAGCCGCACATGCACCCCGCCATCTACGCCCAACACCCGGGCCACCAGGCGACTGATGGGAATGGCATTGGCCTCCAAATTTTGCACCTGCACCCCCACCGACATCAACCCGGCGATGATCGAACGGGAAATCATGTGTGAGACTTTGCGTTGATCCCGAGACACCTGCACCTGCGCCCCCAGCGGTAAACAGGACCCAAAGGCCGCCCCCAGCCGCATGGCCAACTCCGGCGTAATATCCACATTCGCCAACCCCGACACCCCCCGCGCCCCGAACAAATGCCGCCGCGCCCCCGTCCCCCACACCAAATTCGTCGTCACCGTCGCCCCCGGTTCGATATACTTCCCCGGCCAAATGCGACAGCCCCCCTGCACCTGTGCTTCCTCCTCCACCGTGCACAGATGCCCCAGCACCGCCCCCTCCAAAATCTGCACCCGGCGACCAATGCGACTCCCCCGCCCCACCACACACCCCCGCAGGTGGCTGTCTTCCCCCACCATCACCCCATGGAACAACACCGGACGCTTCAAATCCGCCTGCGCCCCCACCGTCACGTAATCGCCAATGACCGTTCCCGCCCCCAAGCGCACCCCTGCCCCGATCCGGCAGTGATGCCCGATCAACACCGGCGGTTCCCACACCACCGAAGGGTCCAGCCGCACCTGATCCCCCAGCCACACCCCCGTTTGCACCTGCCGATAGGGACACGCTAACCGCACCCGCCCCGTCAACGCATCCCACTGCACCTGGCGATACCGCTCCAAATTCCCCACATCACACCAGTAACCCCCCGCCACAAACCCGTACACCGGCTCCCCCGCCGCCAACAACTGGGGCAACAAATCCCGGGCAAAATCCGCCGGTTCTTCTGCCGGTAGATACATCAACACCTCCGGCTCGACCACATAAGCCCCTATACTTACCCGATCCGAAAACACCTCCCCCGGTGTCGGCTTTTCCAACAGACGCAGAATCCGCCCCGTCTCATCCGTAATCACCACCCCAAATTCCGCCGGGTCAGGCACTTGGGTCAACATCACCGTCACTTTCGCCCCCCGTTCCCGGTGAAACCGCACCGCCGCCTGCAAATTCACATCCGTAATCACATCCCCACTGACCACCACAAACGTCTCTGGCAACAAAGCCGCCACCCGCCGCACACAGCCTGCTGTTCCCAAAGGCCGCAATTCCTCCACCGCATAGGACACCTGCACCCCAAACTCCCGCCCATCTTGGAAATGGGACTGCACCAAATCGGGCAAATAGTGCAACGTCATGATCACTTCCGTCACCCCATGCCCCCGCAACCACGCCAGGGTATGCTCCGCAATCGGACGATTCAACACCGGCAGCAACGGCTTGGGCACATCACACGTCAAAGGCCGCAAGCGCGTCCCTGCACCCCCTGCCATCATCACTGCCCGCATCGTTGCTCCAAACCCATTGCAGGACTGATTTCATTATCACCGCCCCACTCTCCGCACATGCGTTACACTGAGAAATGTGAAGTTATCTAACAAAACAGTTTATGTCTGCGCCCGTCCTGGCCCCCCATCAACGGCAAAAACTGGACCCCAGCGACGACCGCATTTTCTACCGCTTTCCCCGCTTTGTGACCCATGTGGACGACGGTTTTATCCAAAAACTCACCCAACTCTATCGGGAGCGTTTGCCAGCGGGGGGAACTATTCTCGATTTAATGAGCAGTTGGGTTTCCCATTTGCCCCCGGAAATGTCTTTTGCTGAAGTGGTTGGGCATGGCCTCAATGAAGAAGAACTGGCTCATAATCCCCAACTCACCCGCTATTTCACCCAGGACCTGAACCAAGAGCAAAAACTCCCCTTGGTAGATAACGCGTTTGATGCCGTATTAAACACGGTCTCCGTGCAATATCTCCAGTATCCCGAAGCAGTTTTCCAAGAAATCCATCGCATTCTCAAACCCGGCGGCATACTCATTGTCAGTTTCTCCAACCGGATGTTTTACCAAAAAGCCATTCAAGCCTGGCGAGACAACACCGAAGCCGGTCGCGTTGAATTGGTCAAACGCTACGTACAGTCAGTTCCCGGATTCAGCACCCCAGAAACCATTGCCCAGAACAACCGTCCTGCCCATCCCCTGTTGGCCTTAGCAGGATTGGGTACGGGCGACCCCTTCTATGCCGTCATCACCTACAAAAGGTAGTTCAGCAGCAGATAATTCAATTGATGATCACCCGACAGGATGACACGCCATAGGATGAATGTCTGTCAAGTTTTGTAAGGGAATACACCACAAAAAGTTAAGCATTTACCCTCAGTTCATGACAAATTATTGCCACTGGTAAGGAAAGGGGGACAAGCAGGGCGTGGCTTTGTTAGGTTGAAATCGCCAAGTGATGATTTGGGGTCAGCGGTGAAGCGATTGGCGGACGCATGGATTGACCGGTGGTGTCGAGAACAGGGTTGGACGGAGTGGGTGGTGGCTGGAGACACCTACTGGGCGTTTCCCCCGCAAGCGGTTATGCCGGTGCCGATTCCAGCCGAAGTGTTGCGAGAACTCAAGGCCACCTATGGACCATCGCCCCAGGAGCGTTGGGGCATTGCAGTGATGGTGGTAACTGCGGTCGTGGCGTTGATTGGCAGTTGGTACAGCCATTGTCCTTTACCTTTGGTGGGGGCCTTTAGTCTGGGTGCCCTGCTCACAGCAGCTATGGATAGCGAATGAGCTTGTAATAGTTTTGTAATGTTATTTCATTGAATTGTCATAATTTTTCTAATAGCTTGCGTGCTGTAGTTGGGGTGATGGTTCAGCCCAGCACTAGCCAGAGTTTTGCATTCTATCATGTACTCATGAAATTATAGAAATTTTAGTATGGCCGTTCTCCCCGACTAAAGCAGCGGTAGTACAGGGAAACCGCCAATTCTTTGAGCGGGAACAAGATATAGGTTAGGGGATTAACGGTGATGATAATGTTGCGGAAATCTCGCTTTGCCAGGGCAACAATTCCTTTAGCTACCCATTGGGGCGACATCACGCCGTAGGGATTGAGTTTGCTCTTAAAAGGCCCCAAAATAAGCTTGCGCATCACACAAACATTATCCAGGCGTTTGAGGGTAACCAGATGCCCGATGAGCCGTTTACTCAGTTCATAAAGGGGACTGAAAGCCGGGGAAACTTCCGCTTCCGACGTATTGATCCACAATTCTTTTGTGGCTTTAGCCTCTGGCCCCGTGACCGTATGCATAAATAATTCCATCAGTTTCAGCACTGACAAGGTATTGACCAATAGTGCCGTATCTATAGCTGCAAAATCCCGCCGACCATACACATTCACCCCGTGATTAATCACCAAAATATCGAGGGTTGCCAACAGGGGCAGTAATTCTGCTTCCTGCCCGATGTGCCAACTCACCACCCGCATTTGCGACGGTGCCGTAAAGTGTTCTGGATGCGTCGTCAGAGCCGTCACCTGTGCCCCCGCCCGCTGCAATTCTGCACACAGAGCCTGTCCCAGCGCCCCACCTGCCCCCGTAACCCCCACTTTTTTCCCTCGCAACGACAACCCCGTGCCCAACACCTTGTCCACCAGGGGAAACACACCGCTGTAATAAGCATGCACATTGTCAAAATGATGCCGCCAATGATACGTGCGATTCACCCACCAAGCCGCCGGTGGTTCCTGCAACGGCCCCGGTTGATGGTTGTAATCCGTATCGGTCACTGCCCATACATACCGACGGGTCGCTCCGGCCACAAACAACCCCGCATAAACCACCCCTACCCAAACTCCCAATGCCCCGGTGAGTAATGCAATGCTTAGTAAAGCAACCAGCAAAATGATGGACTCTGTCATGTCATGGTACAGTTGAGACCGGCGAAAAGCCGCCAGAGACACCATAGACAAATCTCGACGGTAGGCAGCGTGGTGATAATTGTGCCAGCGTTCCAGGGCAGGAATGTGGTGACACAGGGCATGGTAGCTATCCCGCAGGATTTCTGTTAGTACAACCGAACCACAGGCAGTTGCCCCAAAAGCCAGCCAATTCACACCGACACCTCAGCACATCGGTACTACTCTAGGCAATTTTGCCCAGTCCATGCAAGCGCACCTGGCAGCGCAGGCAGTCAGTCGGTACAATCAAAAAGGATTTGCGAGCTATGGTCATGCGTTGCCTTATTACCCGGCGAGCGGAGTTTTCGGCCAGCCATCGTTATTACGTTCCCCAGTGGTCGGCAGAAGAGAATTTCCGGCGCTTTGGCAAGGGAAGTGTGTTTCCCGGTCACGGCCACAATTACGTTTTATATGTGGCAATGGTGGGGGAAATAGATGACTGCGGTATGGTTTTGAATCTTTCGGAAGTCAAACAGATTATCCGCCGGGAAGTGATTGACCATCTCGATAATAGTTTTTTGAATTGGGTCTGGCCGGAATTTACCCAGACATTGCCCACGACCGAATTTATTGCTTACGCCATTTGGCACCGCTTAAGTCCCCATCTGCCCCTGGCACGCATTCAATTGTACGAACACCCGCAACTTTGGGCTGAATACCAAGGAGATGCTATGAACGCCTACTTAACGGTTGGAACCCATTTCAGTGCTGCCCACCGGCTGGCTCGGGCGGATTTTTCCGAAACGGAAAACTACAGCACCTATGGCAAATGCGCTCGTCCCCACGGCCACGGCCACAACTACCATCTGGAGGTGACGGTGCGGGGGGAAATGGACCCGGTAACGGGCATGGTAGTCGATTTGGTTGCCCTACAGGGGGTAGTGGAACGGGAGGTCGTTGCGCCTTTGGATCATACCTTTTTGAATCAAGACATTCCTTACTTTTTTGAGGTAGTGCCGACCGCAGAGCACATTGCGCTGTACATTATGCAGGTGTTGCAAGAACCCATACGTCGGTTGGGCGCCGAACTATATAAGGTAAAATTGGTAGAAAGCCCTAACAATTCCTGCGAAATCTACGCAGACGACGTACTGACAAATACTTCGGTGACTCCTCTAGCGGTGGCGACCAGCCGATGAACACTGTGGCTGATTTCTCTGTCCTTGAGTCCCTAGCGCCTAAGCAACAGTGGCTCTGGCTGACAGAATGGCTCCAGGGGGGGGTGCAGGCGGGGTACGAATTGCTCGATTATTTGCAAAAACGGGCCCGCTCCCCGCAGTTTCCCCAGGTGTTGGATGGGCGCATTTACGAATTGCTTTGGCGATCGGAGGTGCCGGAGTTGGCAGCGGCGGCTAGGGAGGCATTTCCCCAGGGTGTTGTACCGCTTTTGTCAGAACAATCTCAGGACTATACGCCTTTACTGACCTACGTATTGTCAGAACAGTGGCAGGCGGCGGATCAATGGACCCGTCAGCAGTTGTGCCGGTTGGCGGGGGCAGAGAGCCGGGGTTGGCTGTACTTTAGCGAGGTGCGAAGAATTCCTGTCCTGGATTTGCAAACGATGGATCATCTGTGGCGGGTGCATTCCCTGGGGCAGTTTGGGTTTCGGGTGCAGCGGCGTATTTGGCTAGGGTGCGGACGGAACTGGGATAAATTTTGGCGGGCGATTGGCTGGTATGTGAATGGCACCTGGCCTCGCTATCCCCAGGGCTTTATCTGGAATGTGAGTGCCCCAGCGGGTCATTTGCCTTTGTCGGATCAAAAGCGGGGAGTGCGGGTGCTAGAAGCGTTGCTATTACATCCGGCGTGGGAAAAAGGGGGTTAGCTGGGTCATCTTTTGGGCGCTATTGCTCGGTGTGCTATGGCAATCCGGTCTGAATTGTAAACAGAAATCTTGTACTTTACAGACAAGAATTGCAGTTTGCTTTTTTGGTTGTGAGTGGCCTTATTCTCTGAGTTCAAGCAATCAACTCACCAACGGAAACGCTAAATCCGGGTAAGGCCTTAATGGTTGTGGCGCTTTGGGTTTCTGGGATTAACTTTTGAACCTCTGAGGTAACAATCATCAACCAGCGACTTTCAGGAAAAATCAGCCAAATTTCTTGGGCATGGGATTCTAAGTATTCTTTAACTTTGCTGAGCATACAGTCTTTTCCTTTATTATGGGGTACAGTAGCAACATTTGGCAAACCAATTTGCAAAAGAAGAAGGATTAATCAATAACAAAGATGCTTGGATAATTGACTGTATATTT
>Ga0272447_1000982_pt1 | contig 19498 bp, 26 predicted proteins | sample YNPCB0133_FD_194589 | JGI IMG/M metagenome (GOLD analysis project Ga0272447, IMG submission 194589) | Hot spring microbial mat communities from Yellowstone National Park, WY, United States - YNP-CB-013-3 | ecosystem: Environmental > Aquatic > Thermal springs > Hot (42-90C) > Sediment | place... | reverse complement strand
AGTGTAAAAAGTAGTGTAAACATTGTGTAAACGTTGTTAATATTTAACGTTTTACGTTACACGTTTCACGTTACACGTTACACTTTGTTAAAGTGTTATATGTTATATATTTGGTGTTAGATGTTAGGTGTTAGGTGTTAGAAGTTAGATGTTAGATGTTTGGTGTTAGAAGTTAGGTGTTTGGGGTTCCGTGTTTGGTGATTTTATGAGCTATATTTGTAGTCAATGCGGTTATGGTTCGGTCTCTTGGATGGGCAAATGTCCTTCTTGTGGCGCATGGCAAAGTTTTTTTGAAAAAAAAGAGGAGGAAGAGAAAAAAATAACCATCAAAGAATTAAAAATCATTTCTTTGGATAAAATTCCAAAAATCGAAAAAAATCGAAAAAAAACTGGTATTTTTGAGATCGATCGCGTTTTAGGCGGGGGTATTGTTGAGGGGGAAACCATTCTTTTAACTGGCGAGCCTGGGGTTGGCAAATCTACCCTTCTTCTTCAGGGACTTAATCAATTTCGCTGTCTTTATATCTCTGGTGAAGAATCGGCTTCACAAGTTGCCAGTCGTGCCAAAAGATTAAACATTAATCTTAAAAACTTTCTTTTTTCAGAAACAACGCAAATTGAAGGAATAATTGATGGATTAAAAGAACTTAAAGATAAAATAGATATCTTAGTAATTGACTCAATCCAAACTATTTATTCAGAAAAAATTGAGGCGCCAATTGGTAATATTTCTCAGATAAAAGAAGTTGCTTCGCAACTGACTAACTTTGCTAAAAAAAATAACCTCCCTGTGATTATCGTGGGTCATATCACCAAAGAAGGAGAAATCGCTGGGCCAAAAACATTGGAACACTTAGTCGATTGCGTTTTGACCTTTGAGGGGGAAAAAGAGTCTAATTTTCGCTTTCTTCGTGCTTCAAAAAACCGCTTTGGCCCAACTGATGAGATAGGCATTTTTGAGATGAAAGAAGAGGGTCTTATCCCCGTTGATAACCCATTAGTTTTTCTTGATGAAAAAAAAGAAGAGGTGGGGAAAGCAATCGTTGGTGTTGGTGAAGGAAAACGGGTGCTTTTTTTTGAAATTCAAATCTTAACCGTACCAACAATTTTAGCCATTCCGCGACGAATTGTTAAAGGTTTAGATTACAATAAAGTGCTTCTTCTTTTAGCGGTTGCCCAAAAACACCTTTTTCTTTCTCTTTCTCAATTTGATATTTATATCAATGTCGTTGGTGGGGTAAACATCAAATCAACCGCCTCTGATTTGGGATTTGTGGCCTCTTTGCTTTCTTCAATTAAAAATCGACCCCTTCCAAAAACCGCCCTTTTTTGCGCAGAAGTTGGTCTTTTGGGTGAGGTAAGAAAAACTTATTTTGAAGAAAAAGTTATCAATGAAGGAAAAAGATTGGGATTTAGCCCTATTTACTCATCTAAAAATTTAAAAAATATTCGCCAATTAAAAGAGATTTTTAATTTTTAAGAAGAAGAGTTTTTGTAAAAAATTTTTTTAAAAATTGTCTTTCTTCCGTTGGCTCCCTCCAGTTCAATTACCAACTCATTTTTGCCTTTTTTTAAGGGAAAAGTATACTCAAAAATTCCCTCTTCGTTGGGATAGATTTTTTCACCAAAAATGGTGATAGTTGTTTCTTTTTCTGTTTTTCCGATAATTTTTATCAGATTTTCATTGTAAAAGACATCGGTTTTGGGAGAAAGAATAACTACCTTTGGTGGGGTCAAAAAAATCTTTAGCTGATATCCAAAATAAATAAAAAAAACAAAAAAAATAAAAAAGCTTAACATGGTAAAAAAATTTTTTATGGTAGGAGTAAAATATTTTTCTGAAACCCGCCGCCGAAAAGTAATTTTTTCCTCCCCTTCATAGTCGCGATAAAAAAACGGTAATACTTTTTTATAGTTTAATCCCAAAAACCGAGCATAGGTTTTTATCAATCCTTCAATATAAACTGGTGATTCAAAAAGATTCCAATTATTATCTTCCAAAGCCAAAAGATACTTTTCTTTAATCTTTGTTTGCTTTGAAATTTCGGTTAAAGAAAGATTTTTTTTTACTCGCTCTCTATTTAAAATCTCACCCGCAGTAAGCATAAATAATAAACTCTAAATTTTCTCATTTTAACGAAATTTATTAATCTCTCATCTCAACTTATTTCTATTATTTAATACTTTACTTATCTCTACTTATCTCTATAAATCTCTTAATCTCTATTTTTAAATTCTTCTGAATTTTTCTGATTTATCCGATGTAAGCTGGTTTATCCGATTTTATTTCCGTTACTTTCCCTCTCTTCCTGTATACTCTCCAGTTTCTGGATTAACAATCACAATATCACCCTCTTTTATAAAAAGAGGCGCCATAATTACCGCCCCTGTCTCTAAAGTGACTGGTTTTTTGGCTGAAGAAACAGTATCTCCTTTAACTGCCTCTTCGGCTTTAACCACTTTTAAACGGACAGATAAAGGAGGTCTAACCGACAAAGGCACGTCATTAAAAATGTAAACATAAAGTTTTTCTCCCTCTTTTAAATATTTCTCTAAACCAGAAACTGCAGTTAATGGCACGCTATATTGGTTAAATGTTTTTTCATCCATAAAGTAAAGATTTTCATTATCTTTATATAAAAAAACCATTAACCTGCTTTCAACCTCAACGATCTCAACTTCCTCTCCTGATTTAAAAGTAATATCAATATTCTTACTCGTTTTGACATTCCAAATCTTTGTTTTCATCAAAGCCGCTCCTTTTCCTGGAGCATAAAACTCTGCCTTTTGAACCTGCCAAATCTCATTTTGATAAAGAATAAAATCACCTTTTTTTAAATTACCAGCATTTATCTTCATAAAATAATATCGATCACTTTTAATTTATCAATTGAGTCAAAACCCAAAAAAACCATCGCCAGTCTTTCCACCCCAATGGCAATTCCGGCACAATCGGGTAAGCCATATTTTAAAGCTTGAATAAACCCTTTGTCAATTGGATGATTGATTTTTCCTAACTTTTTTCTTTGCTTATCTTCTTTTAAAAATCTCTCCTCTTGTTCTTTCCAATCGGCCAACTCCGTATAACAGTCGCCTAACTCAATACCATTGATATAAAACTCAAACCGTTGAGCAGTTTTACCATCGGGATTTAATTTAGCCAAAGCGGCAAATTCTTTGGGATAATCATAAATTAAAGTCGGATAACCATTTTTACCCAAATGCGGTTCAATCTCTGAAACGTAAATCTGCGACCAAACATCTTCATAAGAAAAATTCTCAACTTGATAGCCTTTTTTTCTTGCTTTTTGTAAAAATAATTGATGATCAAATAACTCTTTTTCAAAAATATCAGCATACTTTTCAAAAGCCTCAACCACTGAGATTTTCTCCCATTTATCAAAACTAAGTTTTAAGTTTTGATTTTTAAGTTTTTGGTTTTTAGTTTTAGTTTTGAGTTTTGAGTTTTGAGTTTTGAGTTTTTTATTAATGTATCTTAACATTTCTAGCACTTCATCAGCTATATTCATATAGTCAGCATTTACCTTATAAAATTCAAGCATTGTAAATTCGAAAGAATGAAGAGAAGATGGTAAATCACTATTTCTAAAAGATTTACCCAAATAATAACAATTACCAATTTTATAAGCTAAAAGCCTTTTTAAAAACAGTTCCGGCGATGGAGTAAGATAAAGTTTTTCCTTCTTATCAAGAAACTTAAACTCTGTCTCAAAAACTTCAAGATATGACTCAGGTATTAAAGCTGGTGATAAAACCGGTAAATCAATTTTTTGATAATCTTTCTTTTGAAGAAAGTCATCAATCAACTTTAAAATAAAAATATACTTTTTATGATTGTCTAAATTTTCAGCCTTAGTAACAATTTTCATTGGAAAAAAGTCAATTTAAGTTAACTCCTTTTCTAATTCTTGTAAGAGTTTTTTTGCTTTTGAAGAAACCCTCTCAGGAATTTTAATCCTAAATACTACATATTGATCTCCTTTTCTTGAAGAATTAGGATAAACTATCCCCTTCCCTTTAAGTCTGACCATCATTCCTTCTTTGGTCCCCGGTCTGACTTTTAATTTAATCTCCCCTTCAATCGTTGGTACTGAAACAATCCCTCCCAATACTGCCAGAGGATACGAAATTTCTTTTTCAAAATAAATATCCTGACCTTCTCTTTTAAAATAAGGATGGGGCTTAATATGAATAATTAAATCAAAATCAGAAAAACGAATTCGTGTCCCCTCATCCACTCCGACTGGAATTTTAATTGTTTTATTTTCTCCTCTAATAATGACATTTTTTGTCGTTCCTTTTACTGCCTCATCAAAAGTCAATGTTGTTTCAAAAACCTCTCGTCTCTGCCGACGAGCTTTACTAAATGGCGATTGAAAACCAAAAAACTGTTCAAAGATTTCAAATGGATCAGAAAAACCCTCAAAATCAAAACCAAAATCAGAAAAATCACCGCCAAAATTGGTATAAACGCGAAACGGTCCTTGTTGATAAAAACCACCTTCAAAACCAGAGGAATTAGCCGAACCTCCCCTTTCAAACGCAGCTTCGCCATACTGATCGTAAATAGCTCTTTTTTTGGGATCAGAAAGAACTTCAAACGCTTTATTGATTTCTTTAAATCTTTCGGTTGCCTCAGGTGATTTATTGCGATCCGGATGCCATTTTAAAGCCTGCTTTCTGTAAGCGGCTTTAATTTCTTCTAAAGTGGCATTTCTTGGAACGCCCAAAATTTCATAATAGTCCATTTTAAATTCTTAATTTTTAATTAACAACTTCTCCCTCTTCTGCTTCTTTTTTATCATCTTTTTTATCCTCCTCTACTTTGCTACTTCTTCCATACATTGCCTGACCAATTTTTGTCAGCTCATCCGATAAAGCCTTTGTTTTCTCTTCTAACTCTTCCTTACTTCCCTTATCTAAGATCTCTTTTAGTTCTTTGATCTTTCTTTCAATTGATTCTTTGAGACTTTTTTCTATTTTATCACCTTCTTCTTTCAACGATTTTTCAGCCACATAAATCATATTATCAGCCTTGTTTCTTGCTTCAATTCTCTCTTTTTCTTTTCTATCCTCATTGGCATGTTTTTCTGCCTCTTCTTTCATTCTTTCAATTTCTTCTTTTGTTAAACCGGTTGATCCGGTAATTTTTATCGCCTGAGACTTACCCGTGGCTTTATCTTTTGCTGTCACCGTCAAAATCCCATTAGCATCAATATCAAACGTTACCTCAATCTGTGGTACTCCCCTCGGCGCTGGTGGAATACCATCTAAAATAAATCGTCCCAAAGACTTATTGTCTTTGGCCAAAGGCCGCTCTCCTTGCAAAATATGAATCTCAACCTGAGTTTGATTATCAGCGGCAGTTGAGAAAATTTCGGTTTTTGAAGTTGGGATGGTGGTGTTTCTTGGAATCAAAGGCGTCATCACCCCACCTAAAGTCTCAACTCCCAAAGTCAAAGGAGTAACATCAAGTAAAACCACATCTTTTGCTTCACCAGTTAATATTCCAGCTTGAATTGCCGCTCCAACTGCCACTACTTCATCAGGATTAACCGAACGATTAGGTTCCTTGCCAAAAAACTTCTTTACCTCTTCAATTATTTTTGGCATCCGAGTCATCCCACCAACTAAAATTACTTCATCAATCTCTGAAGCGCTTAGTTTTGCATCTTTCAAACAGGCCTTTACGGGCTCAAACGTTTTTTTAATCAAATGATCAACCAAAAACTCCAATTTTGCTCGCGTTAACTTCATTACCAAATGTAAGGGTTGATTATCTTTTACGGTAATAAACGGTAAGTTAATCTCCGCCTCAAGCGATGAGGAAAGTTCAATTTTAGCTTTTTCAGCGGCATCTTTTAATCTCTGAAGCGCTTGAGTATCTTTTCGAAGATCAACTCCATTTTCTTTCATAAATTCCTCGGCCAAATAATCAATAATCACCTTATCAAAGTCATCACCTCCTAAATGAGTATCGCCATTGGTTGCTTTTACCTGAAAAACACCTTCCCCAAGCTCCAAAATTGTAATGTCAAAGGTTCCACCCCCCAAATCATAAACGGCAATGGTGTGAACGTGTTTTTTATCAAGACCATAAGCCAAAGCGGCCGCGGTTGGTTCATTTAAAATTCGCTCCACCTTTAATCCGGCAATTTCTCCGGCTTGTTTGGTCGCTTGTCTTTGGGAGTCATCAAAATAAGCAGGGACAGTAATCACCGCTTTTTCCACTTTTTCTCCCAAATACGCCTCGGCATCGGCTTTGATTTTTTGAAGGATCATCGCCGAAATCTCTTGGGGAGTAAAAGTTTTTCCTTCAACCTCAACCACCGCCATCCCATTTTGCCCTTCTTTAATCTTATAAGGCAACCACTTTTTATCATATTGGACTGAAGGATCAGAAAAACGTCGTCCCATCAGTCTTTTTATCGAAAAAATAATTCTTGAAGGATGAATTACCATCTGTCTTTTGGCTACATCGCCAACGATTCTTTTTATTGGGTCAACTACTGAAGGAATAACATTTCTTCCTTCGGCCGAATGAATCACTTTTGGTTGACCTCCTTCCATAACCGCCACACAAGAGTTGGTGGTCCCCAAATCAATCCCAATGATTTTGCTCATAGGTCAATAAAGAAAAAACTAATAATTTACATATAATCACCTTTTTTTAACTATTCTTTAGCTTTTTCAACTGCTTCTTCTTCCCTTTTCCTTACCGAAACTTTAACCTGGGCAATCCTTAAAACCTCTTCTCCCATCTTATAACCTTTTCTCAAAACCTCAACGACAAGATTTTCTTTTTCTCCCTCAATCACATCCACTGCCTCCGCCAAATTGGGGTCAAACTCTTTTCCCAAAAGATCAATCTCCTCAACTCCTTCGTTTTTTAGGAATTGAAGAAACTGATCTTTTATCAGTTTCAACCCAGTGTCTTTAATAAAAATTTCTGCTTTTTCTAGATTGTCCAAAAAAGGCAAAATCTTTAAAAAAAACTCTTTTTTTATTCTCTTTTCCCATTCTTTTTTTTCCTCCAACATTCTTTTTTGCAAATTTTGATAATCAGCCAAAGCCCGTAAATACTTATTTTTAAATTCTTCCACCTCTTTTTTTAATTTTTCATTTTCTTCTTTGATTTTCAAAAGTTCTTCCTTTTTGTCTTTTTTTTGAGTGTCTTTCATCATTTTTAATCTTATCAAACTTTTTTCGGATTTAAAAGTTCCTCAATCAAATTAGAAAAATATCTAATTTGAGGAATAAGCGCTCCATAAGGCATCCTTTTTGGCCCAATTAAACCAATGATACCTTTTAAACTTTCTGTTTCAAACTGACCAAAAACACTGGCGCAATTTTCAAACAAAGGATCATAAAAATCCTCTTCTCCCAAAAAATAAATAATCTCTTCGTGAGTTCTTATAAAAGCCTCAATTACTCTTTCCCAAAAACTTATCTCCTCAAGTTTTAAAAATAAATGACGCGTCAGTTCTAAATCAAAAAATTCCGGTCGCTCCAATAAGTAACCCATCCCGGCATAATAAACATCTCCTTTATCAGTGGCCGCCAACGATAAAAAGCCACTTTTTTTTGCCAAAACTTTAGCCGCTTGTGATAATAACCGATTGAGATTGTCTTTTTCGTCCCAAATGCTGTTTTTATAAGCCACTTCCTCAGCCGTTGCTAACTCTTTTTCTTTCATTAAATTTTTAATATAAAAACGAAAAGCTTTGGCTGATGGAATTCTTCCTGAAGAAAAGTATTCTTTTTTCAAATAACCTTTCTTGGCAAGCTCAACCATCTCATTTCTTATCGTTGCTGGCGAAACACCCAGTTTATATTTTTTTTCAAGGACTTCCGATCCTACCGGCAACCCGGTTTCGGTATACTCTTGGATAATTGCTTTTAATATCTCAATTTGCCGTTGAGTTAATTCTTCCATAGCTTTTTATTATATTAGCAATCATATATAATATCTGCTAATTTGTCAAGAGGAATTTTTGTTATAATTTTTGTATGCTTGAAAAATTTTATATTGTTTTGGCGGTTGGGGCTTTTATTTTAAAAGATAAAAAACTTCTTATTGTCAAAAAATCTCCTTATGAAAATATTGATGCTGGTCTATGGACTATCCCCGGTGGTAAAATTGAAAAGGACGAACCAATTATCGATGGTTTAAAAAGAGAGGTAAAAGAAGAGGTCAATCTTGAAATTTCTGAATATCAATGGCTTGGCGAGGATGTTTTTGAAAGTAATGGCTTTTGGTTTCATGCCCAACATTTTTTATGCCATCCCAAAAACGGTGATGTTAAGCTAGAAAAAAAATTAACCGCCTTTCACTGGCTTTCAAAAGACGAAATAGAAAACTTCACTTTTCCCAAAAATATTAAAAAAAGAATCAAAGAAATTTTTGAAAAATATGCTTAAACTTGGTGCCCATCAATCGATAGCTGGTGGACTTGATAAAGCAATTGAGCGGGTGGTAAAAATTGGCGGCAACTGTCTTCAGATTTTTTCCTCCTCTCCTCGTGGTTGGAGTTTTACCAAATTAAATGATCACCAAATTAATCAATTTATTAAAACTGCCGAAAAACTTTCTATCTTTCCCATTTATTTTCACGCCTCTTATCTTATCAATTTAGCCGATGATGGCAAAATTGGTCAACTTTCAAAACAATCACTTATCAACGAGCTTAATCTAGCACAAAAACTAAAAATCAAAGGCTCAATTGTTCATTTAGGTTCATATAAGAATAAAGTAGAAAGTATTAAGTATCAAGTATTAATTAACAATATTAAAGAAGTTTTGGAAAAAACTCCCAAAGAAACATTTTTTATCATTGAAAATGCGGGTAATCGAAAAATCGGCCAAAGCTTAGAAGAAATAAGTCTTATTTTCAAAGATGTTAAAAACCATCGCCTTAGACTTTGTCTTGATACCTGTCATCTTTTTTCCAATGGCTACAAATTTGAGACAGAAAAAGAACTTGATCAATTTCTTGAAAAATTAGAAAAACTAAATCTTTTAGATAAACTGGAAGTTTGGCATCTTAATGATAGCCGTGATCCTTTTAACTCTGGAAAAGATAGACATGAAAACATCGGCCAAGGAACAATTGGCTTAAATGAATTCAAAACCCTTTTAAATCATCAAAAGACAAAAAAATATCCTTTTATCATCGAAACCCCAGGCTTTGGTAAAGAAGGACCTGACAAAAAAAATTTAGATATTTTAAAATCTTTGGTTGAATAAGATATAATTTACTCATGTTTCCCTTACCACAATCAATAAAAAATATTTTTTATATCTTTAAAAAAAATGGCTTTGAGATCTATCTTGTTGGTGGCGCCGTTCGCGACTTTCTTCTTGGAAAAAACCCAAAAAACTTTGACTTTACCACCAACGCTACCCCTAAACAAATACAATCGCTTTTTCCAAATTCTTTTTATAACAATGCTTATGGCACAGTATCGATTCCGCTAGAAATAGATAATCTTTCTTCTTTACAAAAAACCATCGTTGAGATCACCCCTTTTCGCAAAGAGGAAGACTACACTGACTTTCGTCATCCAGAAAAAATTGAGTGGGCAAAAACATTAGAAGAAGATTTGACCCGTCGTGATTTTACTATCAATGCCATCGCTTACGATGGTAAAAAAATTATCGATCCCTACCATGGGCAAAAAGATTTAAAAGAAAAAATTATTAGCTGTGTTGGTGATCCCGATAAAAGATTTACTGAAGATGCTTTAAGACTTTTAAGAGCGATTCGTTTTGCTTCACAACTTGGATTTCTAATTGAAGAAAAAACCAGAAAAGCAATTGAAAAAAATAGTCAACTAATCACAAAAATTTCTTGGGAAAGAATAAGAGATGAGTTTTTAAAAATTTTAAAAAGCGATCATCCAGCCGATGGTATTTTATTCCTAAGAAATACCGGTCTTTTAAAATATATCTTACCTGAACTTGACGTTTGTTTTTCTATCCCTCAAAAAAGCCCAAAAAGACACCATATCTACGATGTTGGCACTCATTTGGTTATGTCTTTAAAACACTGTCCCTCAAAAGATGAAATCACCCGCTTTGCCACGCTTATTCATGATATTGGCAAAGCCAAAACTTTTAAAAAAGATGAAAAAACAGGATTAATTACTTTTTACAATCATGAAGTGGTTGGGAAAAAATTGGCAGAAAAAATCGCCGAAAGATTTAAGCTTTCAAGCAAACAAAAAGAAAAACTTGTTCGTCTGGTTGCCTATCATCAATTTACTGTCTCAGAACTGCAAACCGACAAAGCCATAAGACGGTTTATAAGAAACGTTGGCAAAGAATATCTTTTGGATATGCTTGATCTTAGGGTGGCCGATCGCTTGGGTTCTGGGGCAAAAGCCACCTCTTGGCGGCTTGAGCTTTTTAAAAAAAGACTGATTGAAGTTCAAAAAGAACCTTTTAAAATTACTGATTTAAAAGTAAACGGATACGATGTAATGAGGATTTTAGAGATAAAACCTGGACGAAAAGTAGGAGAAGTTTTAAAATATCTTTTTGAAAAGGTAGTTGAGAAAAAATTAAAAAATGAAAGAGAGGTGTTACTTAAAGAAATTGAAAAATTTAAGGTCGCGGTGCCGGAATCTCATCAATACTAAACTGTAATAGTTTACACTTTCCCGATTGATCGTATAAATTGAAAACAAAACAAATGATATTAAGAATTAAATACGATCCTAAAAAAAGAATCAACCCAATAAAAGCAAACTTAAGCGTTCCTTGGGCTTTTTTGACTTTTTCCGGATTACCAAAAGAAGTCAAATAGTTAAAAGCACCAACAACAAGCATGATAAAAAGGGCTAAGAGAAAAATCCCGGTGGCTAAATTTAAAAGATTGCCAAAAATATTTTCTAAGCATTTCAAAGTAGGAACACCATCAACACAACAGCTATTACCACTGGTATCTGGTGAACAAATATCCTGAGCGTAGACTAAAAATGAAAAAAAAGAAAGCATTGAAAAAGACTAAATTATTATTGCCCGCTTACTCCAGTAATTACTAAAGTAGGAACGCGTATCTCTTTAGAAACTCCCAAGCCAACGTTAAAAATATTTTCAACTAATACTACCAGTGATAAAACAACAAATATGATAATTAAACCTAAAACTGCCGCTTGAATTTTGTTTCTTGCTTTTTCTACATTTTCTTTACTTCCTCCCGAGGTAATCCACTCAAAAGCCCCAAGCAGAAGATATAAAATTGCCGCCAACCCCGCTAAAATAAAAAAACCTTTAATAACAAATCCCAAAACATCACTTAAACTTGGCGGTGTTATCCCTGGTTTAATAGTAACCTGTGCATAAACTTTAGGAATAAAATTAATCATAAAAAATTTTAAAAAATTTTAAAATTTATAAACTACCTTAATTATTAAAAAAAAATCTTATTTTGTCAAGTGGTATTTGCTGCGGGGCTTGGATTCGAACCAAGATAAGAAGCTCCAAAGGCTTCTGTCCTACCGTTAGACGACCCCGCAAAATTTTAAAGATAATATATATTTTACAAAATTTTAAAAAAATGGCGACCGCTTTTTTGGTCGCCTTTTAGAAAATCTTTTAAAACATTCTTCTTTTTACTCTGTCTTTGCTGGTGTTGGTGGTAAAGAAAAATCTTTTATCTCATTTGTCTCTCTTATTTCACTCAACGTTCTATCCCAAACTCCTTTTACTCTTACTCGATGACCAACTTCGATATTATTTAAACTAACAGATTCTTCGCGCCTGTTAATTATTTTGGTGCTGTCTCCCACATAAACTTTTATTTCACCGCGATTAAGAGTTTTTATCATCAAAACATTTCCCTCTTTTGATAAAACCTCACCAAAAAATACACCCCATCGTTTTTGAATTGATTTGTTGCGGATTAAAACTGCTTCAATGATTGACTTTGTTTCATCGGTATATCGACCAATCACATTCACCTCATCACCTACTGAAAACTCACTCAAAGACGATTTCCCCCCAAATGACGACGAAGTTGGGTTTTTTCACTGATGTTAACTTGATAAGTTTTCCCATCTTCATTATCAGAGACTCTTATATAATTTTCACCAATCTCAGTAATTTTTCCAGTTAGTTGAGCATCAAATCTTAAAGGTTTTACTTTTTCTTTTATCTGATTTCTTATCTCCTTAATCAAATCTTTTTTTTCTTCTTTCATTTCTTTTCTTATCTGCCAAGGTTTAATTGAGGGATTGGCCGTGATAGTTAATTTTATTGATTCTTTTGTCTCTTCTCTAATTTCAAAAATAGTTGGTTTAATTTCTTCTCTTATCACTTCAATTTTTGGCCTAACTTCTTTTTCAAAAATTTTTTCTGGCCTTTCCGCCAAAACATTTTGAGATGGAACTAATAAAAGATTAAAAAAAAGAATCCCCAAGATTTTTTTCATAAGAAAATCAAAAAAAACTTTTAGTAAACTTCTATTAATTAGTATGCAAAAACCTAAAAAAAAGTTGCATTATTCTTGGGTTTGAAGAATAACAGTGATTTCTTTTTCTGCATAATTACCATCTTGATCGTTTGCAGTAATTATTAATAAATTTTCCCCTTCATCTAAATTATAATTCAAAGAAAAATAGCCTTTCTCATCGGCCTTTGTTTTGATATCATTGACATAAACCTCAGCATAAGCTGAAGTTTTTCCAGAGACTTTTATTGAAGGATTGTTGTAAGTAACATTCTCTTTTGGTTCAATAATTTCTAAAATCAATCCTTTTGCAACCGGCTCTGCTGTAGGAATTTCTTCCTGATTGAAACTGGTTTGATTAGTTATTTGGTTATTTTGAAAAATATTTCTTAATTTGGGATTATTTATTCTTTTTTGTTTTATTAAAAAAATTAAAAGCCCAAAAAATAAGAGGAAAAAAATGATTAATATGATGTTTCCTTTTCTCATATTTAGCATTTAAATTTTTTTTAATTGATATTTTTACGATGATGATTATTATAGTAAGCTTCGTAAACACCAACAATCACAAAAATTATTAAAAGAAATAAAAAAATTAAAGGAAAAGGAAGTGGCTCAATTGGTAAACGCACTCTTACGGGTAAAAAATAAGGAAAACTAAATATTAAATAATCCAAAAAAAGAGGCAAAGTGCCAGCATGAAAACTAATTTGAAACACTTTTTTAAAATGATATTTTTTTTCGGGTTTTAATTTTAACAAAACAAAAACCAATAAGCTGGCTATAAAAAGATAAAAAAGATTAATCAAAAAAGAAAACAAAAACGTAAAAACAAAAATAAAAAGGAAAATAAAAAAGTAAAAAATGTAAAAAAACTTTTCAATAAAAAAAAGACGCTGACGAATAATTTTTAATGTTTCTTTATTAAAAATAATTTGATTAAAAGAACTCAAAGGAATTTTTTTTACTTTCCCTGCCTCTTTAATAAAAAGATCAGTTTTTGTTAAAAGGGCTTTTGTTGGGTATTGATTAATTTTTTCTTCCGAAGCACTTTCATCAATCACAAAAACAAGTTTTAATCGCTCTTTCTCATCTCTCAACCAAAAAAAATAAGGCCGATTATAAGAAGAAATTAAATAACCTTTATCAATAAAAATGTTTAAATCAGAAGGAAAATTGACCAACGCCGAGTCAACCGATTTTAACCAAAAGTTAATTTTTTGCGGCGAATATCGATATAAAAGACTAACTCCCAACAGAAAATTTAAAAAAACAATTAACGAAACAAAATATTTAAATGAAAAAAGAAAACGAATTTTTAAAATTTTGGTATAATAGGAATAATTAGGAATAAGGCTTTTTAAAAAAATATAAAAAAAGGCCTTGACTTTTTTCATTTTAAGATTTATCATAAATAAATATAAAATGAAAGTCAAGTATTTTTTTTGACTTTCTTTATAATTTTATTAGTTTTTTAAAAATAAAAAATATGGCACAAGGAGTTTTTTCTCGAACTAAACCCCATTTAAACATTGGTACCATTGGTCATGTTGATCACGGTAAAACTACCTTAACTTCAGCTATTCATTATGTTTTGTCAAAAAAAGGTTTGGCTAAATTTTTAAAATACGAAGAAATAGATAAAGCCCCAGAAGAAAGATCAAGAGGAGTAACCATTAACCTTCATCACTCCGAATACGAAACCGAAAAACGTCATTATGCCCATATCGATGCTCCAGGACATGCTGATTATATTAAAAACATGATTACCGGTGCCGCTCAAATGGATGGGGCGATTCTTGTCGTTTCTGCTCCCGATGGCCCAATGCCTCAAACACGTGAACATATTCTTTTAGCCCGTCAAGTGAATGTGCCTGCCATTGTTGTCTTTTTAAATAAAGTCGATATGGTTTCCGATAAAGAACTTATAGATTTGGTTGAAATTGAAGTCCGTGATCTTCTTACCAAATATGGTTATCCGGGAGATAAAGTACCAGTAATTCGTGGTTCAGCGCTTAAAGCTTTATCCGATGATGAAGAAGCAATAAAATCAATTGAAGAATTACTCAAAGCTGTTGATGAATATATTCCAGAACCAGTCAGAGAAATTGATAAACCATTCCTTATGCCAGTGGAAGATGTTTTTACGATTTCTGGTCGAGGAACCGTGGTTACTGGAAGAGTAGAAAGAGGGGTTTTAAAACTTAACGAAGAGGTTGAAATTGTTGGTCTAAAACCAACTAAATCAACCGTTGTCACAGGAATTGAGATGTTTAGAAAAACTTTGGACGAAGCAAGAGCCGGCGACAATGTTGGTCTTCTTTTGCGAGGTGTTGAAAAAAATGAAGTGATGCGAGGACAAGTGCTGGCTAAACCAGGGAAAATTACTCCTCATACTGAGTTTGAAGCAGAAATTTATGTCTTAACTAAGGAAGAAGGAGGCCGTCATACTCCTTTCTTCAATGGTTATCGTCCCCAGTTTTACATAAGAACCACCGATGTTACTGGAGAAATTACTCTTCCCTCGGGGGTGGAAATGGTTATGCCAGGAGACAACTTAAAAATTACCGCCAAACTTATTTATCCAGTGGCTTTGGAACAGGGATTAAAATTTGCCATCCGCGAAGGTGGTCATACGGTTGGTGCTGGGGTAATTACTAAAATTATCAAATAAATTGATTTTCAAAGTTAATTTTTAAATATTTTTGCACTTTTACTTTTTTTATGCCCAAAGGAAGAATTAGAATCCGACTCAAGGCTTACGATCATCGCCTAATTGATGCCACCTGCCAAAAAATAGTTGATACGGCGATAAAAACAGGGGCCGCTTTTGTTGGTCCTATTCCTTTACCCACAAAAAAAGAAGTTTATGTGGTTAACAAATCTCCTTTTATCGACAAAGATGCCCGTGAACATTTTGGGTTAATTATCCATAAAAGATTAATCGATATCGTAAATCCCACCAACCAAACAATCGACTCTCTTATCCATTTGGAACTGCCAGCGGGAGTAGAAGTTGAGGTTAAAATGTAATAACTATTTTTGCTTCAAAAACTACTGATAAATATTTTTAATTTTATTTTTGTAAATTTTAAAATTTTTGATAAATACTAAAATTACCGCCGAAGAAATTCCTAAACTTAAATAAAGGGAAAGTAACAAAAATTTTGATACCTCCAACCAAAGAATAAAAACATTGTCAAAAAAATATTTCTTTACCACCTCAAAATCTTCCTGAAAAAGGTTTAAAAGCTCAAAACTTCTTTGTTCTTTTAATACTTCAAATAAAATCTCTCCTAAAATCAAAAAAAACAAGAAACTACTTAAATTTTTTGGCAATTTTTTTTATCTTATAACCATTTTTTAATTTTTAAAAGCTGAAAAACTTTTTGCTCTTTTTTGTTTAATTTCTCAAAAATTTTTTCTTCTTCCTCAAAAAGATTAAAAATAGCAAAATCGCCTCCTTCATCAGCAATGTCTTTATTTAAAGGAAGAAACTTTTTTTCTTTTGCGATAAAACATCTTAAGTTGATTGATAGCGATTTTAAAAAGATAGGGTTTAACTGGTTGAATTTCATCAAAATGATTTAAATTTTTATAAAAGCTAAAAAAAATCTCCTGAAGAAGATCACCACAATCATCTTTGTTTTTTATTTTTAAAAAAAGATATTGATAAAGAAGATGTGAGTACTTTTTTATTAAAATTTATTAAAAACTCAAAATAGTTGATTTCATCACTTTTTATCTTTAAAATTACCTCTTTATCGGTCATAAAAAGGTGCGTCCGCTTGGATTCGAACCAAGGACTCCCACTTTATAAGAGTGGTGCTCTACCGCTGAGCTACGGACGCTTTAAATATGAATATTATACTACACTCTATTTTTGCTATATTTTTTATTCGCCAATTATTTTTATCAACACTCTTTTTTTTCTTTGACCATCAAACTCGCCATAAAAAATTTCTTCCCAAGGACCCAAATCTAAATAACAATTAGTAATCGCAATCACTACTTCTCTTCCCATAATTGTTCTTTTTAAATGAGCATGAGCATTATCTTCACCAGTCTGATTGTGAAACCAACGGTGATAATCATAAGGGGCTAATTCCTCCAACCAATTAATAAAATCTTTTTTTAATCCCTCCTCCTCATCGTTGATAAAAACAGAAGCAGTAATATGCATGGAATTAACCAAACAAAACCCCTCTTTTACCCCGCTTTCCTCGACTGCTTTTTTCACTTCTTGGGTAATATTAACAATTTCAATTTTTTTCTTTGTTTTTATTTTCAAATATTTGGTGTATGCTTTCATAAAAGTATGATTTAAAAACTTTTAAATAAAAGGCACTCGAAAAATTTTCAAATAATAAAGTAAAACCGAATAAGGAGTATACCATACAAAAAAAAGAAAAATTAAATAAACGATTTTAAAAAAACTAAGACCGGTTGAAAAACGAATCGCTAAATAAAAAAGAATCAGTTTCCAAAAAAAGACAGTTAAGGAAAAAGTGATAAAAAAAATACTAAATATCTTCCCGGCCAAAGAAAAAGTTCTAGGTGGTGGAAGAATAAAATAAAAAAATAATGTTGTAAAAAACCAAATTAAAGTTGGTAAAAGAGAATAAGAAAAAGTAAAAAATAAAACCCTTTTTTTTATTTTTCGATTAAAAACTTTTCCCAAAATATAAAAAAAACCAATCATTAAAAAAAAATTAACCAAAAAAATTAAAAAAGTGAAAGTCGCCGGATAAACATTCTCTCTTAAAAAATAAGCCAACTTAAAATAAATAAAAACTAGCAAAAAAATAAAAACAATCTGCCAATAATCTTTTTCCAATGAAATTTTTCGCATTCCTTTATAGGGAAAAAAAATTAAAAAAAAGAAATTTCTTATAACAAAAATAAAGGAAACGGTAATATTGGTCAGTTTTTTTTTATCAAAAACCATATTGAAGAAGACTAGTAATAGTAACTATTCCTTTCCCCAAAATTAAATAGATAAAAAAAACAATAATAACCGTTGCCGGCAAAATATATAAAAAAGGAAATCGTTTTAAATAAGCGGTTGATTTTTTAAACAAAAAATTTAAAAAACTATTGCCTAAATCATTTGGTTGAATAACAAAAACTTCACCAATTTGTTTTCTAAATCTTAACGAATAACTTTTCATATTTTTAACTTATTTTTAACTTATTGTGTTAAAAATTTTAATAAACGCCTTTCTTGCCCGAAATAATAAACTTTCTGCTGCTTTAAATTTCATTTTAAATTTTTTGGCAATAAATGAAACTTTTTTATTTTCAATATATTTGAGTCGAAGAACTAATTGATACTCCTTTGGTAGTTTTTCAAAAACTTTCTCAATCTTTTTTCTTAGTTCTTTTTTTGTCAATTCCTCATCAATAAAAACCACTTTTAAACTTTCAACGATAAAATCGGGTAAATGAGAAAAAAGAACGGTTTTAATCCTTTTTTTTCTTATCTCATCAATTACCTTATTTTTTGCAATCGTTAGAATAAACGTTTTTAATGAACATTGAAAGTGAAAATCCCGAAGGGCTTCAATAAAATCAAAAAAAACATCTTGAGTCAATTCTTCAGCCCGACCTTTTTCTTTTATTTTTGATTTAATAAAATTAAAAACTAAAGAGTAATTTTTTTTATAAAATTGAAAAAAAGCGGTTTCATCTTTATTAATAATTTTTCTTACAATCTCTTTTTCTTCTTGACTTATCGCCATATTTTTTTATTATATTATAAATTTATGAGAAAAAAAAATTTTAACCGCCTTTTTACTTTGGGAGGAATTTTATTTTTGCTTCTTTTATTTCTCTTTTCTTACGAAAAAATTAGCAAACTAATTGAGGAAAGAAAAAACATTTCTCCATTTAAAACATTAAAACAGCAAGATATAAAAAAAATTATCTTTGAAAAAGAAAATAAAAAATATGAAATTTATAAAAAAAATAATTTATGGTACTTAAAAGAAAAAAATATAGAATTTAAGGCCGATAAAGAAAAGATAGAAAAAATTATTGAAGCCATTATTGAAATTAAAAAAGAAGAAATAATCTCAAAAAATAAAAGTAAACATCAAGAGTTTGGTATTGGAAAAAATAAAATCAAAATTTTTACTCAAAATAAACAAATTACTCTTTATGTGGGTAATAATGCTAGTTTCAACACCAATTATCTTCGAATTAACGAAGAGAACGAAGTTTTTTTAGGAAAAAATTTTGACGAATTTTTAACTACTACTGACTGGCGAGATTTAAAAATTAATTTCATTGAAAAGGAAGAGAATATTGAAGAATTAACTTTAAATTATGAAGGTAAAACTTTATTCTTTAAAAAAGAAAAAAACCAGTGGACAATTAATCAAAAAAAAGCAAAAAAAGATCGAGTTGACTTTTTTATCAATGAAATTGCCACCCTTAAAGCCAACGATGTTTTGTTTTATGAAAATATTTCTGATATTAACCCATCAATTACTCTTCAAATAAAAGAAAAAAACCAGATCAAAAAAGCTTATTTTTTTAAAAAAGATAAAGATAACTATTGGTTAACCACTTCTTATAATCATTTTGTTTATCAATTAAGTAGTGTTTATGTCTCATCATTAAAGAAAAATGAAGAGGATTTTATTCAATAGCGTAGATTTTGTTTTTTAAAAGTAAAAAAATTTTATCCTTATAAACAACAAAATCAGAGGCTTTTTTAATCACTTCAGAAGATATCTGTTCTTGATAATCGCCATTTTTGGTCAAAACATAAATCAAACCATTTTCTTTATCAAAAACATAAACTTTATTTAATTCTTTATCAGTGTAAATTTTTTTGATAGTTAAATTTTTATTGGGAAAGTTATTTTTAAAATCTTCTTTTGCCCCGCTTATAAATTTTAAAATCGATTGAGAAAATCCAATATATATCGCACTATCAATTGCTAATGAATTAGCATCTTCTAAATCAACCGCTTCCCCAATCTTAAAATATGAAGTTTTGGAAGAAAAACCATTACCTG
>Ga0272447_1000980_pt1 | contig 19514 bp, 15 predicted proteins | sample YNPCB0133_FD_194589 | JGI IMG/M metagenome (GOLD analysis project Ga0272447, IMG submission 194589) | Hot spring microbial mat communities from Yellowstone National Park, WY, United States - YNP-CB-013-3 | ecosystem: Environmental > Aquatic > Thermal springs > Hot (42-90C) > Sediment | place... | reverse complement strand
AGGCACCCCTAGAGGGTATTTAAAGCCTTATTTGGACACTATCTACCGATCGCTGGTTATGCTGATAAATAGCCTCGCCAACCCACTCTTTTGCGATTTAAAGCTTATAAACGGGAAGAGCTCAAATAAAGGCAAAACAAAAACCCACCAATAAACAATGGATTAAGAGCGTCGTATCTTTAGCTCATTAACTATGCGTTTAGGGCATTATAAGACATATAGAAACCTTACTCGACTACACAGACACAGCGCAGCTCGTCTACCATATTGAGATGTCTGGAGAGTATTCCGGCGACGTGCTAAACCCCCATATCCCGGTAGGGTCGCGGTCCTCGTGTTCGAGCCAAGGGAGCTGGACCAAACAACCCGCTACATGCTCTGGTTTCTCAGGCAGAAGGGCAGCAAAGTCAGAAACGCGTTAAGAAACCTGCTGTGGAGGCATCTTACAAAACGTCAGGCAACAAAGCTCGTTGAGCTATCGGCGATACCCGAGCACACACTCAACAAACGTGTCTCAAGAATAACGCTGCAGGAGGCGCAGACAATACACGGCTTTATCCGTGAAACAACAAGAAAGCTCGCTGAAGGGTTTATGTTTAAAAACAGCTATGCGAAGAAAACATTTGAAAGGGTTTAGATGGCCGAGGTAGGGTAGCCTGGTTACCTAGCCGGAGAGCCCTCGGGGCTGTGGACCCCGCAGCGCGAGTTCGAATCTCGCCCTCGGCCGAAATCTTTACATAATTTCCCTCTGTATTCCTAACAGGAAAAATGGCAAATGGGTCGATGAGGGAGACGTTGATGGAGCTGGTCTTCCTTAGGACTTTGGTCAGGTGTAATGTAGGCACTAGGACCTCCCTCCATGAGCTACTTAAGGTCGGGAAAGGGGAAATATCCAAACACCTCGGAAAAGCCGTTACAGAGAACTCCGAGCTTGAATCGGTGTTATTTAGGGCCTCGGAGAAGGTTAGGTCAGAAAGGACAAGGACTTTACTCAGGGGTCTCAGCTTAGTTGTTAAAGGCCTTGACCCCATAAGGTCGATTGACCTACTCTATGAAGAGGTGAGAAACGACTTCAGTATTCGGGCCGAGAGGTTCGTTAAATCCCTGCCAGGCATAGCGGAGCTCTTCTACACATTGGTCCTCCTCCTGCCTCTCATGTTAGTGACGGCGTGGTTACTTCTAATGGCTTTTAGGTCGGCTGCACAATACCTTCCAATCCCATCAATAGATCCCCAACTCCCTCTAATTGTGGGGAATGTGTTCTTAGCGCTCTCCTCTGCGGTGTTTCTAGTAATAGTACTGAGAAGACGAAAACTGTGAAGACATAGGATAACCGTATGTGTTCTACCAACCTTACCACCATTTAAAAGACTTAGATCACGGTCGTATCCCTCAAGTCAAGGCTTAGGGGGAGTTCACCACGCCTAATAAGCCTCCCATCAACACCCCTCTAATCCATAAAAAGAGGATAAACACCTACAGGATTTAACATTAAGCCATAAAGAAATAATGCATACAATAGTCCTGTAAATATAGAAACGGTTTAATAACGATGCGTGGGATATTTCACACGTAGTATATGAGATGTGTGAGGGGTGAAACTTTTCAAAGCCGGTGTTTTACACAAGAGAGTCACCGCAAAGATGCCTTTAAGGATCTATCCCCCCACCATGCCATATGCCCACCTTCTCTCCACCACACATTAATTGGCATATTCTATGGTTTTGCTGCTTTTCCTCCTGATTTCATTAGACCATCTATATGGACGTATGCGTCATTTTTCCTGGCTCTGCTAACTCTACCGATCTTCGTAGTATTAACGACTAGATCTAGACGTTCGTCATCGGAGGATAGGATGGCTGAGGAGTTACTTGAGAGGATAGCATCTGCTATGAAGGAGGGTAGTGGGTTTGAGGAATCTACATTTACGGCTCTGAAGTTGCTGGGAATGTTACGGAATGAGCGCACAGAACACATGGTGCTGGAGGACATCCTCGCAGAGGTTGAGGCAAGGAGCAAAGGTAGGATGCTTAGGTTTGTCCTTTCTACAATGAGAACCATCCGGAGGGTGAGCACCCTATCCCCAGATGTTCTAGACGACCTACTGGAGGATGTGAGGGCATTTAGAAGGGTAGAGAAGCAATTGAGGGAGGGGGGAAAAGGTATTGTCTTACTCTCCCTTGCCATGGCTTCTGTGGTAATGCCCGCTGTGATGGGCTTGATAGTGAACTACGTAGGAACTTTTACACAACAGGCCACCGTTGCGGCAGCAACACCATACATTTGGTTAATGGTCGCAATAACATCTGTCGCGCTAACGCTATTTGGTGGCGTGGTAGCGGGGGATATAGCTAGATTCGCGTCAGCCGCCCCATCCCTGTTAACAATCACGAGCATTGTATTTGATGCCGTCTCGAGAATCAGACTCATCTAAGGTCTTCTGTCTTCGCTCTCTCACACAAACAAGTGACTGATAATATCGGGGCGGCATACCGACGATGCGGGCTGCGGGCGATGACCAAGGTCTGCTTTCCGTGTGTCTTGGGTTCCGAGTCCGCCGACAATGCCCAGCCAAACCCTCTCTTCCCTTTTTTTCGTTCCTTTTCATGCTTACTGTTTTGCTTTTCTAATCAGGTTTGTTCTCTTCCCTGTGATGAGGGGGTTTTTGCTTGTTTTGTTATTGCGGCCGTGGGTGGTGTTGCCGCTGGCTTTCTGGCCATGCTATTCGCTGGTCAGTTTATAGGCTACAGGCCGGTCATTGAGATTCCTGGTGAGCGGAGTTGGCGGACTTCACGTTAACAGAGCAATTTAGTAGGCCGTTCACGCTCTCCTCTGTTAAAGGTAAGGCCGTCTTGATCTACTTTGGGTTCATCAGCAGTTTCTGAATAGTTAATCTTATATAACTCTTCTTAACAACTCTTTACATGATTTCTGAGAAGCTGTTAACCCTCCGAGAGGCCTGTCGAAGGTTGGGTGTTCATCCTAATACGCTTAGGAAGTGGGATAGGGAGGGGAGGATAAGGGTTGTCAGAACAGTTGGCGGTAGGAGGAGGATACCTGAGAGCGAGGTTGAGCGTTTAATGGGATTCGTCAAGCCTGATGTCTCAAGGAAAGCTGTGATTTATGTAAGGGTCTCTTCGCATGATCAAAAGCAGGGAGGTGATTTAGAAAGGCAGAAGCAAAGCGTTCTGGATTATGCTAAATCAAGGGGGTATGAAGTTACTGCAGTTTTAGAGGATGTAGCCAGCGGACTTAACGAGGAGAGGGAATCGTTGAGCAAGCTCTTTGGTCTTGTCGAGGAGCGAAGGATAGGGGTCGTGGTGGTGGCTTTTAAAGACAGGTTAACTAGGTTTGGTTTTAGATATTTGGAAAGGTATTTTTCATCTCATGGTGTCAGGGTTGAAGTTGTTTACGGTGAGGAGCCTAAAGACGCTTACCAAGAACTTAATAGCTTTAGTATCTAGCTTTGCTGGGAAGCTCTACGGCCTGAGAAGCCATAAGTATGAAAGGGTGGTGGAGGGTGTCAAGCAGCTTATTGCTGAATGAAACCTGTAGATTCAAGCTTGAGCCTACAGAGGAGCAGAAGAAGATACTTGGAGAACTTTTCTCCACATATAGGAGTATGGTTAAGGAATGCTTGGAGAGTGCGATGGGTATGAAGATAACATCTAGGAGGAGGTTACATGAATCGGTTTACAGGGAGCTGAGGATGAGATACATTGATTATCCATCGCATTATATCTATACCGCCATAACTACGGCTTTGGGGATATACAAATCATATAGAAGGCTTTCAAGGAAGAGAAACCATGTCAAGCCTCCATCAATAGAAGAGCTGAGAACCATTCTGCTTGACGATACACATCTCTTCTGGCTCGGCTGGGGAAGCTTTAGAATTGCTACACATAAGGGACACCTCACAATACCCTTCAGGCTCCATAGACATTCTGAGAAATTCAAAGGCTGGCAGGTTAAGGGTTCAAGAATCATAGCGCTCGGTGACGAATACTACCTTCATGTAACGTTCAAGAAGGCTGTTGAGGAGAAAGAATACGAGGGGATATTAGGGATAGATGTTAATGAGAAGAGTATAGATTTAGCGGTAATTAAGCCTGATAAGATTAAATTTGTAAAGATAGACATAGGCGAGGCAAAATACATAAGGGACAGATACTTCAGGAAGAGGAGGAGTATTCAAAGCAAGGTATGTGGAAAGGCTAGGGCTAAGCTGTTAGCCAAATATTCTGGGAGGGAGAAGAGACGTATAAACAACATACTCCACAAGGTATCTAAAACGATAGCTGAGATAGCTGCTGAAGAGAATGTTAAGCCCGTAATGGAGGAGTTGAAGGACATTAGGAATAGGATAAGATACGGTAGAAGGATGAATAGGAGGATTCACAGCATACCCTTCAGGAAGATCCAGTCCACCACATCCTACAAATCAATTGAGAGAGGCTACAAACCCGAGACCGTTGAAGCTAAAAACACCTCCAAAACATGCCCGATATGTGGCGAACTTAATAAGCCGAATGGGCATGTGTTTAAGTGTAGGAGATGCGGCCTCCAAGCGGACAGACACCTGGTAGCCGCTTGGAACATAGCCGCAAAACACCCCATGTGCCGTCCACCACCGTTGGCGGCGAAAGCCATCGATGAAGCCCTAAAGGCCGAGATGGAACGGATAGTAACAAAATGTTAACTATCCGACAACGGTACATGTGCTGCCCGACATATGCCCGCTGGTTCTGTCTGAGTTTAAACAGGTAATAGAGAGGTTGGAGTCGGATGCCGGTGGGTGTGTTTTCAGAGTTATGAAAAATACGTTGGCTATTATTCGGATAGGATAGTCGGGCTTTTAGGTCACTTGCTTCAAGTAGAGTTTGCTTGTGAAAAATAATTTTACGCTGCTCTACCTATGTGTTAATAACACACCTGCACAACACAACTTAGGTATGATGGTTTTTTCGTAAATGTCGCAAGCTGATAGACAAATTGAATCGCGCCCAAAATATGTTATGTCCTGGGAACGAAGAGCGTCATAATTATAGGCGAGGCTACAAACGTTATGACCACTATCAGCAAGATTAAGACAACATGCTTGAATCCTGCTGCTACTGATTCTTCGCTAAGCTTTCCCGCCACGAGACCCATCATGACCGAGTTAAGGACTATAGGCGTTAGGAAGACTCTGAGGAACTGGTCGAAGGCCAGAGGCCTCCCAGCCTGGAGAAGTATCTCCCTCATGAAGCCTAGGAGGGATATGGATGTGAAGACAAGTATGCTCATCCCTATATAGGGAATGAGCAGCAGGGGCCTCAGGCTGCTCCTCTTCGTCGCCTCTATTGTCTCTATCTCCTCACTGAACCTAGCCAGAGTTTCGAGGGTATCGGGGGTTCCTCCTCCGACTTCTATCGCGTCGAAGAAGATGAATAGGTTCAGCTTGGTTAGCCAGTTACGGACCCTCTGTTTGATGAATTCGTATATCGACTGGTAGGTTGCTCCCCATGCTAGCTTGTTGGCCATTGCCCTGAGGATGGGGGTGAATTGCCTAAAATCCATCTCAGCCAGCCTCTCTATCGCCCTCTCGGGACTGATACCTGTCTTCCTTACCTCAACAACCTCCCTCAGGAAAGAGGTGACCCCTGAAAATATCCCCCTCTCCCTCATACTGTTCAAGACCTCGTAGACGGCGGCTGGGGTGAAGAGAATTAGGGACGATATTATTAGGCCGAAGGCTGCGTCGAACCCGGGGCTGAGGCCTAGTGCCCTGATCAGGAAAGACCTCAGCTGGAGGAAGGGCGAGAATACGGTTGCAAGAGGTGGGAAGAGATCGGCTAGGAAGAAGGATAGGAGTGAGATGGCGAAGGCAGGCGTTGAGAGGAGAAGAACGTAGTAGGGTCTTACATCGTAACTCGGGTACTTTATCTGCATCGTGTCGGCTATGTAGAGGAAGAGAGCGTTGATGAACGGCAAAACTAGGTAGCTGAAGGTAAAGAAGGTTTCTACCCCCATCAGGCCACCGCCCATTGGAATGGCCCTAGAAACGATGAACATCATGTAGAGCCCAAGGGCTAACAGTATCGAGGACGCTAGATACGCCTCCATAAGGATCGAAAACCTATCGACTAGGGCTCTAACCCTTTCAGCACGTCTCTTGAAGACCAGCTCCGTCCTCCTGAGTAGATAGTGTACCACATCCCCGCCTAGTCTCACGGTCGAGGTGTACCCCCTCAGAAGATCCCCTATCTCCTTCTCTGGGACGATCTTAGCGATGGTTTCTAGAGCGGTTAGCTGGTCCACCCCCCTAGCCCTCATGTAAAGCTCTGTCATTCTCCCTATCTCGGAGCTTCTGGGCATCAGGCCGCTAATAGCCACCCGCTGTAAAGCCGTGTATGGGGGTATACCCCCAGTAGACATGACGCTGAGGTATGAGGCGAGGTATGGGGTCTCAGCCTCAATCCCGGCCTTAACGTTTGTAGCCATGATGCTTGGATAGTAGAGTAGGATCAGGAAGATGATAGAGGGGGTTATGAGCAGCGCTGTGGAGATCAGCAGACCCACACCTGTGAGGAATATGGCGATCGAGATGATTAGCGTAGTGGCGGTAGTTACTAACAGCCAGAAGCCAACCATGCCCGCGTAGGCTTTTGGATACACCCTTATCCCCACCGCCCTCAACCTATCAGCTAAACCGGGATACAGCCGGGTTACTATCGGGACCATCCACTCGAATGCTTCATACAAACTCGCCGCCAACCCCAAAATCCGCGACATACCCATTAACATTAAGTCCTAACCCACCTCATATTCTTTGCTTAATTGCCCCATCGTAATAACATCTAAGTTATACCTCAGGGCCTGTGCTACGTCCATCGAATGTGTGGGTTGCTTATATTGAGTAGTAGTACATAAATCGGCATCACATGTCTTTCAAACGGATAACCTTATATAACCTACTTCGCAATGATTGTTGGCGGAAAAGCTGAGCATGAAGGGGGGCGAAGCCGCTACACTTGCAACTGCAACCGCGGTTTGGACAGTTTACTCGATACTTATTTCCATGAGACCGTGGGGCCAGTTTCTGCTTCCAGGACCTTTCACGCTCTACTTTATAGCATTTGTAGCCGCATCTGTAGGGCTGTTGTCGGCTTTTTTAGGCGTTAGAGGTTACAGGGTCTTGTTGTATTCGTTGGCTGGCTGGGCAATAGCCACCTTTGTATCAGCCCTACTATCCGGCGTCCCCCCATCCCTAGACTTAATCCAAACATACCTCAACATCCTGATTAGAGACCTCTTAACAATTGTTCTCCCTTCGTCGGTGGCCTTAGCAGCAGCCTTAAACATACTCGTCCTCAAGACTGTAAAACGGTCGAGAGGAAAAACCCCGGAAAAGTCGAGCAACACACCTGAAATCCCGGAGATTACGGGGACCGTTGTTCCACATCCCGCTCAACTCAGCATGGCGGAGAAAACACTAAGCCCGCCAGAGTCTTTCAAGGAGCTGCAGGAACTTAGGGACGACACCGTCGACAAGCTCTTAAACTATTTGAGCGAGCGAGGCGGCACTATAACCCCTAAGCGGAATTATCATGCCTTTAGCGGCGTCGGCTACGATGTTGCGGAAGAGTTTATGTTGGATAATGGAAAGGTCGAAGACGCGGTTAAGAGACTTGAGAGGGCCGGGGTAATAGAGGCCGAGAAGATAGTTTTCAAGGCTTTCATATGTCCTGACTGCGGCTCGGCTAGGCTGTTCTTCGACATCATCTGCCCCACATGCAGCTCAGTAGATATTGAAAGATACGAGTCGATAGGATGTCCAAGCTGTAGCGTATACATGCCGGAAAGCTACTACGGTAAGGAGGAGAAGGAGGGGGTGCTCCACTTGAGGTGTCCCACATGCAGCTACATATTCCCCCAAAAGTCAGGGAAGGGCTCCATCGTCTTCTACAAATGCAATGGATGCGGTACACTCACCAAAAACCCCACCCTTACGGCGTCCTGCAGAGACTGCGGGAAGACATATCAAGCCGAGAGACTTAGCATCAGGAAACACTATACATACAGGTTGAGGAAGGGGGTCGAGCTGGGGATGAAGGATGTTATCTTCAGGGAGCTTGAAAACGTGTTGAGGGGTGAGGAAGGTCTCACACTGAAAAGGGATTCCACAATTAACGGAAAGGCTGGACCCCATGTGGTCGATATCGCTGTCTCGAGAGAAGACAGGCTGCTGGCATCAATCTTCCTCGGAGGAGGTGTTGAAAGAACCCTAAACGAAGCGATAATGGGCGCCGTCATAGCCAGCATGGACGGGCTGGAGCTTGGAAGCATTTTCGTAATAACGGCGGAGCCCCCCGAACCCTACCTGATGAGAATCGCAGAGATGTTCAAAATCAAGGTTCTCCAGGCCTCCTCAAAGGATGCAAAGTCGTTGGAGGAAGTTGTTTCACACATAGTCCGGACAGTCAAGGCCGCGGCCTCATCATAAGGGCATACTATAACATGTGTTGAGCCCGTTTTCAGATAGCTGGTACACATCCCGCTATTATATCTCTTCACGCCGAGTCCTCCTCTCTCTTACAGCGTAGATTACCATTGTCAGGAGGAAGAGCGAGCTCATCAAGGCTGCCGCCACAAAGCCTGCGTATGCCCAAGGCGGGGCTATCTCTACAGGTTTCTCAACGACGAGCGTGGTAGTTGATAATCGTGTCACCGTCTGGTAGGTCATGACCAGAGAAGTGACCGTTACGCGCTCTAGTAAGACCCTGACACCGCCTACTACATCGAGCTTGATCAGCGACTGGAGTGATGATGGGCCCCAGGGGAGGACCCCTGAGATCCTATCTCCCCTGTAGGCCGTAAGCTTGACGGGGGCCGTAAGGGGTATGAGGGGCAGGTCTCTCCTAACCGCTTCACCTATTGAAGCTATCAGCCTCAGCCGCTCGTTGGGCTCCACGGTTGCGGCGAGCTTCGATACAAGATTCTCAACAGTTTTGTCCTGATACCTTGACCAGTTACTCTGTCCGTAGTAGATGAGCATGGAGCGGTAAACATCCTCTATGAGGTCGTGGTATGGGACCTTCATGACCGCCAGCTCATACTCCCCCGTCGTGTAAAGCGAGCCTATGGTCGAGGGGTCTCCCTCTATCCTCTTGACGCCTATGCCGACTCTCTTAAGGGTGTCCTCCAGATGGTCCGCCACAACCCTCGCCTGTCTGTCGGCGTCCACGAGAATTCTAAGCGTTAGGGGGGAGCCGAGAGGTGTGGTGACTGCCCTGCCCTCTCCGAAAGAGTATCCCGCTGAGGACAGGATTGAGAGGGCCTCTGTGAGGTTTCCGACCTTCTCCACGGTTCCCCCCACCCAGTCCCAGATATGCTTCCTCGACACCATCTCGAATCCCAGGGTCTCTCCACCTTCGGCAACCTTCTGGGCCAGCTCCTTTAGGTCGAGGGCGGCATATATCGCTCTTCTGAGGGCCGGGTCAGCTGTCGGACCCATCTTGACGTTGAAGAATATCGCTAAGAGCGCCTCCCCACCCACGGAGACGGCAGTCACATCCCCCCTCGTCAGTAGTGCCATGTCCTGCGGCCCGAAGGGTAGGCCCTCAACCATCTCCACCTCGCCCCTGTTCAGCGCAGAGGCCAGCTCCCTGGCTGAGGGATACGGTTTGATGAGCAGCGAGATGTTGGTCTTCGGTTTCGTCCTGTAGCCTGTGAAGGGGGCCAGCTCCACCACAGCCCCCTCCAGTAATCCTTTGAAGAGGTATGGGCCCGAGCCTATGGGGCTTGGGTTCTTGAAGTCTGCGGGGTCTGTGTTGGCAAAGTACTGTTTAGGTGTTATCGGCACCTGTGTTAGGAGGTATAGGAGCTTGTACGGCTCACCCCTGTGCGATATATCCACAGTCCTCGTGTCACGTACCGATACCGAGCTGATCAGGTCGCCGAGGCCAAACCTGTCAAGCCTCGCCCTGTACTGGGGTGATATGATGGTGGAGATCGTGAAGGCCACGTCCTCCGCGGCGACGGCCTTGCCGTCATGCCATACAGCGCCCTCGACGACCCTGAACCTTACCGTGCCTGCATCCGGTGCCTCGAAGCTCGCCAGCCAAGGAAGGATCTCGCCACCACTCCCCCTCACCACCAGAGGCTCATACACCTTGCTGACCACCGCCAGCGAGAGCGCATCCCTTGCTGTGAATGGGTTTAGGGTGTCCATGCCGCCCACCACACCTATCCTGAGCACGGGCGTCGCCTCCTCAGCCCCCACCGCGGCTATGCAGGCTGTGGCGTAAACGGCTATTGTCGTGCCAACAGTCATAATGAAAACTATCAAAGCTGAGACCGATACGGTGCCGTTGACTTGTTTCCACAAGGTCTGTCATTTTAAGTGGCCTCAAGCGTATAAAAGGATTGTCCTATTCTCGCAAAAACTAAAGCAACAACATTTTTGCAGGTGTGCATCGGCCATGCGTTTCGCTGCTGGCAGGTGTTATCGAGTGGGCAGAGGCTCCGTCTCGAAACAGCTTAAGGCCAAAGTCAAGGCCAAACCAATGCAAAGGCCAAAGTGGGGCTGGAAGGCGGTTTTGGAGCAGTATTTCGGCTAAAAAACGGGCGGTATGGCGGCTTTCTTCGGAGATACCGGCGTTTCCGCTGGAGAATGTCTTAAAACACTTATATGCTATAGGAATAGCGAAATACCATGCGAAAAAGGGTGTTGGGTCGGGTTGATAGCAAGGCTATAAGCCCTGTGATAGCTACTGTGATACTGGTGGCTATAACGATCGTCGTGGCGCTGGCGTTCGCGTTCTGGGCAAGCGGTCTTGTTGCCAGCTTCCAAGCAACAGAGCGGCTGGAGGTGAGAGTATTACATGTGGGCCCAACTGCTGTAACAATTCAAATACGCAACGTAGGCTCCAACGATGTTGTGATTACAGATGTTATTACGTTGCAACAGGGAACATCGATAGGAACTATACCTGGTGCGGTTGCTACTCTGTCTCCAGGTCAGAGTGTGAGGACTAGCGGTTCTCACGGTGCAGCTAGAGGGACAACCTTTCAGGTCGCCGTAATAACATCTAGCGGGAACGCTTACTACGCCACCGGAACCGTACCCTAAAATTGCGGCAACAACCAAACCGGGAACTCTCATTTTTTTAAAATTTCTCCAGAGGTATGGGGTTAAATTCCTTAATTCTAAAAAGGTCAAGTCTTACTATATTTATGAAGAACGTTACGATTGGTTGAGAGATCCTAAAAGATTTGAGAGGATATATCATACTTTTAGAGCAAGAGTCTTCTTAAAGAAGTTATTGAAGATAACGGGAAATCCAAGTTCAGGAAAGGTACTTGATGCAGGATGCGGTACCGGCCTAATTACAATACACCTACCCCAGCCCATTGTCTGCGTAGATATCAATCCATGGAATCTCAGAAAACTTCAGGAAAGATTAAAAGATAAAGAATTGGTTCAAGCAGATCTCGAAAATATTCCATTTAGGGATAACTGCTTCGACCTTATTATCTGCACAGAAGTCCTAGAACATCTGCCCTCGCCAAGAAAAACTATTAAAGAATTTTATAGAACTTTGAAAATGCATGGAAAATTGATTGGAACAGTTCCAAGCATACATCCTATTTGGCGCTTTAGGAAATGGCTTCTCACAACTTGTCCAGTAACTGAACCTTTTCACAACAACTATAGGAGAGGTGAATTGGATAAAATGCTAGGAATCTTTAAATGTAGAACTGTGAATTTTTTGCTAGGTCTTAACATATTGTTTTATTGTGAAAAATCGTAAAATTTGAAATAGTGTATTCTGACAGCTTATTATAGAGACATGGTAAAGAGGCCGCATTCTTATAGCTGGTAATACGCTTAGGAGACCTCATTGCTTAAAAATGAAAACAGATAAACGTAGCGGAAGCAAAACGGTATATTGATATGAGGCTCATAGCGGAAAACAGAACATTGAGGTCTTTCACGACATCTGTAATACTGTTCCTCATACCTCTAGCCGTAAGGTCCCTAGTATGGATATCTGACATGCAGCTGTCGAAGAACCTATCTGTATGGGACATACATGTATACAAGGGCCTCACCAGCGAGCTGCTCGGCCACCTCTTCTCAGGGAATTTGGTAGCCGCATCCACTTTAATCCCTCAAACTCCACCTCTGGGCCTGCTAATTATCGGCTCTCTGACTAAGCTCAACAGCTTTTTCCTGCCAGAACCTAAGGACATACTTTTCTCCGCCATAATTCTCTCATCACTGACATGCCTTGTAGTCTATCAGATAGGTAGCGTTATTTCCAGAGAGGTGGGGCTGTTTGCGTGGGCGTTAGTAACCCTAGACCCCTACTCAGTCCAGTTTTCAGTCGCTTTCCTAGACTCCGCGATGCTCCTCTTCATCTCGCTTGCTGTGTTTTTGATGGTTAAGGATGGTTTACGGAGCTTTAGACGTTTGTTTATAGCTGCCCTACTCCTGTGTTTTGCGGTCCTCTCCAAGTTCACAGCTGGTGTGTTCGTTGCCGTCCTCACAGCATTAATCGCAATTACTCAGAGGTCAGTTAAAAAGCCCTTGACTTTATTCATCCTAGTGGCAATGCTCTCAGTGGCATTAAACATTCAATTCTGGACCCAAGAGGGTATACAGTCGCAGCTTACCCTCTTGAGCAGGAAAGCCCAGCCCGGCACTCCTACATTTAACACATTAAGATTGCCTGTGTTCTTTGGACCACTTGACATCGGAATACCGCTTTCCTACCCATGGTACATACTGACCTACATCGGCATGGGCTACATACATTGGAAAACTCTTCCATACATAACCCATCTACTGCTTTTTGCAGCTATAATATATTCGCTATTAAGAAAAAGATGGGGTGCTGACACACACATTGCCTTATGGGCTGCAACATCCATACTAACCATCTTCTTCCTGCCAAGGAACTACTGGACAGCTTCATGGTCTGAAGGCTTTATACAGGGAGCGCTCACGAAACAATTCTATCCATACTACTTCACCATAACCATACCACCTTCAGCCCTCCTGACCTCCATGCTGTTGCTCAGCAACCCCCATAATACTCCACTCATCGAAGGAAAACCCGCAAGGCTCATAGCCATCCCAATACTGGCCTTCTCCTCGGTGGCGCCGCTAACATTCATCATGTTGCTCGGATTTCCATACTGGGACTTCATATTCACGCTGATAGCCAACTACTCAAAAAACCCAACATTCGTCGATGGTTTAGTTGCATGGGTGCTTACATTGCTGGTCTTGACATACACGGCAGCGTGGACAGCTATAGCCAGCAGAAAAATCAGGTGAAAAACATCTTAATGCAATCCTTTCTCCACTGTCCGACAAAGCCTCATGGGGCCAGCAATAGTTTACTACCTTTTTAGTATAAGCTTGCCCTATATATCGACGTATATAGCTGGTGTGGCTGTTAGATTATGATGTCAAAAAAGTTATATGTTTGTCCCCGTTGATGAAGCACGATGCTCCTTGAAGACTTGTGGGCCTCAATGCGTTCTTCTGGTTAGATTGAATTCTTCGATGGATGCATTAGTTTTTAAAAGTGAAACTTTGAGAGGAGAGGATGAGCAACCATTATTGTACAGAAATGTTTTTGAGGGTGGTGGATCATGTGGAAAGGCTCTAAATGCATTGTAACCGGTGGTGCAAGTTTTATTGGAAGTCATTTAGTAGACAGATTGGTTGAACTAGGAGCAGAAGTAACAGTCATTGACAACTTTAGTAGCGGCAAAATCGAAAACCTTCAACAAAGTCTTAACAGAATCCATGTAACCAATTTAGACCTTGAATGGGCTAGCCTTAATGAACTAGTAAAGTTATTTAAGGGCCATGAGGTGGTGTTCCATCTTGCTGCCACGCATGGAGGCAGGGGGTACATTCACACTCATCCAGCGGATGTCTGCTCGAACTTTGCTATAGATCACCACGTGTTCGAGGCTAGCCTAAAAGCTGGCGTTGAGAGGGTGATTTATGCTAGTAGCGCATGTGTCTATCCTCCGAAACTCCAAGCTGAAGTGAGTTCGGGTTATCTTTTACGTGAGGATGACACTAATCCGTTCGGGTTAGATGAGCCTTTAAGTGCTGACATAGAGTATGGTTGGGCTAAGCTAATGGGCGAAGTGCAGTTAATAGCTTTCATTAAACAGTATGGGATTAAGGGCTGTAGTCTGAGGTTCGTAACCGCTTATGGGCCCAGAGAAAATGAAACGCATGCTATTATTGCCTTGATTTATAAAGCATTTGAAAAGATGGACCCCTACATAATATGGGGGTCTGGAGAGCAGGAGAGAGACTTTACATATGTTTCTGACATTGTGGATGGCACCATATTAGCTGCAGAAAAGATAACTGATGGAACTCCAATAAACTTAGGCACAGGTAAAAGATATAAGATCAAGGATGTAGCTGAGAGAATCTTCCAGCTAATGGGCTGGAGGCCCAGAAAAATAATCTATGATACTTCAAAGCCTGTAGGTGTTGTAAGCAGGGCGTTAGACATCAGCAGAGCTAAGAAGTTGCTGGGCTGGGAGCCCAAGGTAAGTCTAGAGGAGGGCTTAAGAAGAACAATTAAATGGTATGTTAATACGCATAAACCGAAAGGGTATGTTGATGAGAATCTTTTAATGGAGAGGACCTAACATGGAAGAAGAGTTTATCGACACGTTCACATCTAAAATTGGAAATGCAGGGGTTGCTGTCCTCCTACCAGTTCATAATGAGGTTCATGCGATAGAAAGGGTTGTTCTTGAGTTCTATAATACTATAGGTTCAAAGATGCCATTAGAGATAGTCTTAAGCGAGGATGGAAGTACTGACAGAACCAAGGAAGCAATTAAAAGGATTAGCAAGACGCTGCCTCTAAAGACTCTATTATCTCCAATGCGTAAAGGTTATGCTCGAGGCATTATAGATGGCCTAAAATATGTGAGGTCAAATTACGTCCTAATAACCGATTCAGATGGTCAGCATGATCCCCAGGACTTTTGGAAACTTTGGGAGTTAAGGAAAGAGTACGATATAGTCAGCGGCTGGAGGGTTAAGAGGGCTGACTCCTTACAGAGAAGGGTAATGTCAAAAACATTCCAGTTCATGGCCAAAAAGCTCTTTGGTTTACCGAATTTCAATGACATAACAGCACCCTTCAAGCTCATGAAGGCAGAAGTAGCCAAGGAGGTGGCAAGCCAGTGTAGATATATGAAGGAGAGTTTCTGGACAGAGTTCACGATTAGAGCCTACAAGAAGGGCTTCAAAATAGGTGAGGTTCCAGTTGCCCATAGACATAGGTTAGATGGATCGACAAGAGTTTATAAGCCTTGGAAAATACCTGAGATAGTCATTTCACAGGTCTATGCCTTATTAAAGCTATACAATGAGCTGAGGTAATGGTAGTATATGCATCCATTTATAATTAGTATATTCATCTTCGTAATTGCTCTCCCATGTGCTACTTTTATTCTTTTTAGAATTTTAGGAAGAATTGCTTTTCAGGACTTGATATTGCTATCATCAACGATAGGTCCATTATTCGTAACATATTCTGTTTTCGTACTTGGATATACTGGCTTGCTCTCCCGTCATAATCTGTTACTTATTTCAGTAGTTATATTTGTAATCCCTTTACTAACACGAGATGTTAGATCAATCATATTGTCAACATTTAGAGTGAGGGTAAGAGTATTTCATAAAAACATTAAGAATCTCATTAATAACCTCTCTACTTTGGATGCTTTCATGTTTTCATTAGTAATTTCATTAATCATATTAACAATACCATCAGCGTTCACATTACCACCAGTACTTAGAGACCCTTATGCTGTATGGCTATTCTATGGAAAGAAAATAGCTGAAACTTCAATTATTCCGCTTTTTTATGGAAATGCTCCCGATATTTCCTGGAGCGGGAATTATCCACCGATGATATCATTTATGGCAGCGTATTACTTCATATTGCTTAACAGAGTAGATCCTACTTTTAATCATATATCATGGTTTTATAGTGTACTCTTGTTGCTATCTACATATTATTTAGCAAAGGAGATAGGAATTGGCAGATCTCCAATTATTGCAGTGTTCATGCTGACAACCTCAAGCCTTTTTACACTAAGCTTAGTTAACTACGGTTATACAACGGTGGTGTGGTCATTTTACATAACAGTAAGCATATATTACATTGTTAGGTTTATGAACACAAAGAATCCTCTCTTAGCTTTATTACTCGGAATAGGATTAGGAGCAGGTTTACTTACAACCTATCTTTCGCTATTCTTCGTTACATCCATCTTATTTACTTCTGTATTGATTAAAATCTTCAGAAGTAATGGTATTCTAAATTTAAAACATCTCTTTTTTGGTTTGAACATTGGAATACTTATATTAGTACCGTGGCTGGTCAGAAATGTTGCACTGCTTGGCAATCCAATTTATCCTTGGTTCTACAATATCTTTAGCAGTAGTAAAGGTATAGATCCTGAAGTTATGAAGCTAATCCCTCAACCTAAGTATGATGTAAGGTCGTTGCTAATCGACAATACGTTTCATGGTTTGGCTAACGAAGATATAGGATATGCGATCTTAATGTATGGTCTTGCAGCCTCCATATACTATTCCTTCCGAAACAAACATAGCACAGTAACCTACGTAAGTGTTTTGACATTGACTTTCTTCGTAACATTACTTTTGAGCATGGTTATACATTATGGTTATGAAAGATACCTTCTTATGGTTGCACCCCTATTTTCAACTTTGGCAGGAAAGCTCGTCTCAACTATTTTCTCAACAGGTAGAGTGAATTTTAAAATACTTACTGTATATTCTCTCATCGTTTTTTCTTTACCGAGTTATGGTTATACCATATCCTTGATTGATGGGGTAAGTCCCGGTGATATACAGGCTTTATCAATCATACAAAGATACTTGGATGCATACGCCTCCTCCAACTCCACCATATTAACAAACGAAATTGCTCCTTTTTTCATTGATCAAAAGGTTATTAATATGTACAACCTGCCTGAGTTATTTCGTTACAAGACTTTAAATATTTTGTTCGAGATTCTTAAAAATCATAATATAGACTACGTTTTAATCAACATCACAATAGACAGCAATACCTTTGAAAGAATTTTCAACGATTTGACCATATTAGCTAATAAGGGAGTAATGCGTAAACTTATAGAACTTTACCCTTACACACTATATGAGGTGCAAAATAATGAATAACAATAAGAAGATTTCGATACTTATAATTGTCCTTCCTTTAATACTTTTTTCATTCTTAAACTATAATACATTGCTTCATATTAGCTTACTCTTTCTAAGTAGAGCTGGGTTGTTCTTTATTTTCAACATTGTAAATGTGTTGGTAAGTTTATTACTTTTTAACCAAAGAAAGTCCATATTAATGTTATTAATGATGATAAGCATAATGGTTACCTACTTGAACTTTAGTTTAGGGTTAGTGATCCCAAGAATGGAGTTAGTGATTCCAAGTATTCTAACGTCTCAGCTAACCGTCTCATTATTAGGAATTATTGTTATGTTAGGAATAGGTTATACCTCCTTGTGTATTCTTTTACGTACATCTGACTTAAGTGCGTCTGAAAAATTCTTGGCTGTAATAGGATTAGGATTTGGTGTAAATATGTTACTTCTAATTCTCCTTGCAATATTTGCGAAACTCACGATAGCTAATGTCATGGTTGCTCAATTTGCAATCCTTTCCATCACCGTATTAATTATCTTAAAGAGGAAGAACAAGGAATTATACTTTAACATTAAGACATTTGTAAGAATCTTTATGAAGGTATCAAAACTTAACACTGGCAATGTAGTGCTATTTGCAGCAACCGTCGGATACATCTGCTTTACACTTTATCCTATGATGGTAACACCGATTACTAATTGGGATAGCCTTGCCTACGGAATAAACTATGCGAAAGCAATCTTTGACAATAATGCAATTCCCTTAGTTGCTGGTCCATCAATAGGAAAAGAGTTAGGTTTTAATACTCCTCCAGGACATCAAATACTTGCGGCTTGGTTATTTATACTAGCTAATGAACCAGATGATTTTTATTATAAATTCCTCACCTCGGTAGTAATAGTAGGAATAGTGCTGGCTGTTTATGAATTATCAATTACACTAAATGGATCTCGCTATCAGACATTTTTAGCCACAACGATAACTCTCACTTTGCTTAATTTGTTCCAAGGAGAGAAAGAACATTACATTGTCTATCTTGTGTTATTTTCAACTCTTTCAATGATTTATTTTTTGAAGGCATTACATCTAAAACTAACCGACAGAAAAGTGAATCAGTTTGAGAATACTGCTGCATTATTTTGTGGCTTTTCTGGGCTTATCAATTACTACGGTATGCTAATGCTAATTATGGTCATAGCATACTCAATAGTCAGGAGATTATCAATCCAGCGCATTACATTCCTTATATTTATTTCTTTACTGATCCCGTTGCCATGGTATTTGCGAAATTTGTTCCTACTTAATAATCCAGTTTATCCTATGTTAGGCTTTGGTAATTTTCTTGATAGCACCTTGTATGCTTCAACTTTACAACATTTCAGGAGTTATTGGCTCAACATTATTGGTTTTCTGTTAGAGATTATTACTAAAGGCCTTTTCTGGATTATTGGATTTTCTATAGTACTTCTCAAAATTATCAATTCGATTAGTCTCAATGTGAATAAAAAGCAACTACTGTTTCTATCTTTATGTCTTTCTTCTATACCTTTAATTCCTTTCTTACTTCATGCACCTTTTCCACGATATTTTTTAGTAGGGATTCCATTTTTCTCAGCAATAATGGCTAAGATGATTGTATCATTGATTACTAGCCGCGATTGGATAGAGAATGTAGCCTCAATAATGATATTGTTAGCCTTAATGAGTCTGTTCATACCCTTAATAGCTTTCTACAAGCCAGTCGTCAAATTTGAAGATAAAATGGATTATGTTAGAATGTACTATGAGGATGGTGAGGCATGGAAATGGATTAATGACAATACAAGGAAGAATGATACCATAGCTACATTTGACATTAGAGAATATTATATTAACAGAAAAGTTATGTTACTTGATGGGTATAATGCCTCACCGCTCTACAAAATTAAAAATATTAGTGAAGCTATTGAATATCTCCGTCAACTTGGTATGGGATATATCCTAAGCGTCCCGTGGGCTTGCCCCCAATCGTATATAATGCCTCCAGCTTATGAATGGCTTATTATTACCAAATACCTTGGAAGTTCACTACTACCGCCAGTCTACGTCTCCCCCAGCGGGGCTGCAGTATATAGTGTTAAACCTATTAAAGATGAAAAAGTATATGATTTTTTTAAGAAAGAGAATTTAGTTCCCCCCTTAAAGGAGCTTAAACTCAATATAACAATTTCTAACGTAACCCAGCCTCCAACTGGCGGGATTTACATTGCTATACCATGTGATTATGTTGGGGGG
>Ga0272447_1000977_pt1 | contig 19555 bp, 19 predicted proteins | sample YNPCB0133_FD_194589 | JGI IMG/M metagenome (GOLD analysis project Ga0272447, IMG submission 194589) | Hot spring microbial mat communities from Yellowstone National Park, WY, United States - YNP-CB-013-3 | ecosystem: Environmental > Aquatic > Thermal springs > Hot (42-90C) > Sediment | place... | reverse complement strand
TAATGCGGTCTACACGGCTTAGAGTAACTCATCGCAACTTGTCTAGTTCTTTGCAAAATTTTAACCTATGCTTTTCACAGAATTTTTAACCAAACAATAACCTGTTGATTTCTATGCGTGATTTCCGTGACCTGACAAAAATCAAGACCCTTGGCGAACTGAAGCGCTCAGGCTATCGCACGCGCTCGGTCAAGGACGAAATGCGTGAAAATCTGATTGCCAAAACGAAAGCCGGTGAAAATCCTTTTCCCGGTATCATTGGCTATGAACGCACCGTATTGCCCCAACTTCAAAATGCTATTCTCTCCAAGCACGATATTATTCTTTTGGGACTGCGCGGACAAGCCAAAACCAAGATGATTCGCCTAATGGTGAATCTCTTAGACGAGTATATTCCCATTGTGAAAGGTTCAGAAATCAATGATGACCCCTTCAAGCCACTTTCCAAGTATGCACGAGAGCGCATTTTGCACGAAGGGGACGACACTGAAATCGCTTGGATACATCGCTCAGAACGCTATGCTGAAAAATTAGCTACGCCTGATGTGACCATCGCTGACCTTATTGGGGATATTGACCCAATTAAAGCCGCCTCGCAAAAACTGACATACGCCGACGAGAATGTTATCCATTTCGGACTCATTCCACGCAGCAATCGCGGCATCTTCGCCATCAACGAATTGCCAGACTTGCAACCGCGCATCCAAGTCGGCTTGCTTAACATCATGCAAGAAAAGGATATTCAAATCCGCGGTTTCCAAGTGCGCATTCCACTCGACATTTTCATCATCTACTCTGCCAACCCTGAAGACTACACCAATCGCGGCAACATCATTACCCCACTCAAAGACCGAATTGATTCACAAATCATCACGCACTATCCAAAGACAATCGAAATCGGCATCAAAATCACTGAGCAAGAGGCTTGGATAAACCGCAATTCTGAAGTCAAAGTGACTGTGCCGTATTACTTCAAAGAGATTATTGAGCATATTGCATTTGAGGCGCGGCGCAGTGAATATGTCGACCAAAAGTCTGGTGTATCAGCACGCCTGACAATCAGTGCCATGGAAAACTTAGTCAGCAGCGCAGAACGACGTGCTATCATCAATGACGAATCGGATGTATTGGTGCGTATCTCTGACCTCTTTATGGTGGTGCCGGCTATCACAGGCAAAATTGAACTGGTTTATGAAGGAGAGCAAGAAGGCGTTATCAATGTCGCAAAACTGCTCATTGGTAAAGCCATCAATCAAGTCTTCAAAAAGTATTGTCCTGACCCCAACAAGAAAGTTCAAGGGCAATCGCCTTATGCCGCCATTACCAACTGGTTCTCGCAAGGCAATCAGGTCGACATTTACGACGACATGAAGTTTGAAGATTACTTCAAAGCGCTAGACCGAGTGAAAGGCTTGCGAGAGATTGCCGAAAAGACAATGCAACCCAAAAACAAAGCCGAACTAGCAACTGCTATGGAATTTATCTTAGAGGGTTTGCATCAAAACTCTATGGTCGGTAAAGACGAGTTAGACTCGGTGAGAACCTACAACGACATGATTGGCAAGATTATGAGCAGCGTGGGTAGCAGCAAATATGAGCGTTGATTCCACATGCTTTAAGCGTGATGCTGCATAACTTGCATCATAGCTGTTTCATGCAAAGATGCACTCGGTTTTTCAAAACCTAATTTTGCCAAACTGTCGAGATGCAAAAAGTTAAAGTCGGCGTCATCGGCTTAGGCAACATTTCACAAGTTGCTCATCTTCCCATACTCTCCAAACTGGATGATGCTGAGTTAGTTGCCGTCTGCGATATTGAATATGCCAAGGCTAAACTGATTGGCGAGCGCTACAAAGTCAAGCATGTGTTTCGTCACTATGAAGATATGCTTGCCATGAAAGATTTGGATGCAGTTATCATTGCTACGCCGACAAATACTCACAAAGCTATTACTATTGCTGCAGCACGAGCTGGGAAGCATTGCCTTGTAGAAAAACCTCTGGCACGGACTGCCAAAGAAGCTAAAGAGATTCTTGATGCCGTCGCTCCCTTAGATGTTAAGGTGATGGTGGGCATGAATCAACGCTTTCGCCCTGATGCAATGGTCATGAAAAGTTTTATTCAAAATGGTGAGATTGGTGAAGTTTTCTTTGTCAAGGCTGGTTGGCTGAAAAAAAACCCAGTTGACAGGCAGTGGAAGAAGCAAAAAAGTGTCTCAGGCGGCGGTGTTATTTTGGACCTAGGTATTATGGTGCTCGATCTTGCCCTGTGGCTACTGAATTTTCCCAAAGCCAAAAGCGTCTCGGCTGTCAACTTTGAAAAACAAGCTCATGAAGATTCAGCTAGCGTAGAAGACTTTTCATCCGTTCTTGTCCGCCTCCAAACAGGACAAGCTATCTCAATTGAAACAGGCTGGAACTTTGAAGTTGACCACGATTTGCTTTTCTGCAACGCCTACGGCAAAGACGGCTTTGCGCGTGTCTATCCACTTAAATTTCACAAGAAAATTCGCGATAATCTGGTTAATGTTACACCTGAACGCATCGGTTCGCTTGAAGACATTTACAAGCGTTCCTATCAAAACGAGCTAAAGCATTTTATTGGCGCTGTACAAGGACATTTCCCCATCACCTCAACTGCTCAAGAAGCTTTTGAGCGCATGCAAATTATTGATGCCATTTATAAGTCCGCTAAGCAGAAAAAGGAAGTGAGTCTCTGAGAATCAATCCAAACATACTAACATACTTATCTATGCACGAGTCTGACTTAAGTGCCTTGACAGCTATTCAGCGCACGTTGCTCAAGGATGGGGAAAATTGCCTTAGTGATGTGGCAAAGATATTTGTTGAGACCTTCTCTCTCGAGCTTGCCGCCATCTACAATGCCCACTCAAACTCCGACGGCAGCCTTTGCTTCCACTGTGTTGGGCATTCGTTACCATCATCTGCGCCTTCAGATGCCTCCGCTACTCCCTTAACGCTGGATTTGGGGACAAGCCATGAACTGGCTCATCACAAAACAATTGAGCAATTTGTGGGCAATTCAGTTACCCTTATCGTTCCACTCTGTACCTATCAAGATGTCTTAGGTTGTGTAATGCTCAAAGTTAATAGCCTGCATTACTCTGACCTAAGTGAGTCGGCACTGCTACATGCTGCACTCGAAGCACTCTGCGACTACACCCGACATAAGCATGCTTCCAAGATGCATGAGTCTACACCAGAAGTCTCGCTTGCCAAATCGATGTTTCTTGCCAGTTTGAGCCATGAAATTCGCACTCCGATGAACATCATGCTAGGCATGAGCGACCTTCTGCTTGAAACTGCACTTTCACCCGAGCAACTTCGTTATGTTGAAGCCTTCCGACGCGCCAGCTCCTCTTTGTTCTCACTTCTGAACAACCTGATTGACTTTTCTAAAATTGCATCAGGCCATCTTGAACTTAGCCATGCTTTGTTTTCACCTGCCACGCTCATACAGTCTCTGACGCAGTGTATGCGCCCTAAAGCACACGACAAAGGACTTTACCTACGCGCCACACTGGCGCCGAACCTGCCTGACAGGCTCATTGGCGACACCCACTGCACCCAGCAGGTTTTGTATCATCTTCTTGATAACGCTATCAAATTTACAGTACGAGGCGGCATTGAGCTTTCTGCCGAACTTGAATCGACTGACAGCCAGATTGCTTTGCTACATTTTGCGGTGAAAGACACTGGCATCGGCTTTCCCGAGCAACAGTTAGATGTAATTTTTGAGCACTTCACCCAAGGCGATTTCTCTACGGCGCGCAAGCATCGCGGCATCGGACTTGGGTTAGCCCTTTGCAAACGCCTTGTCAATCTGATGGGTGGCACCATCTGGGCAGAAAGTCAACTGCATGTTGGTAGCTGTTTCCATGTGCGCTTGCCGTTTCGCCTTCCCTCTCAAGCTCTACCACACTCCCTACGGTTCAAAGGCAAACGCATTCTCCTTCTGGATAGTGACCCAGTACATCAAAGCGCGCTCTATAGCCATTTAGCAAGTTATGGTTTGCATGTCGAGACCTTTGCTATACCCGACGCCATCCCGCATCTTTTGAATAATGCAGCTAGTATTCTGCAACCGTTTGATGCAATTTTTGTCAACTGCCACACTCCTGAACACAATCTGCACGCAATTTGCCAAGCTCTGCTTCACACACACCAACGCCTCAGCACTCACATTGTTTTCTTTAATGCTCGGCGCAAAAGTGATATGTTGCTCTTGGAAAACTTTCCCACAGCTTTTTTGCTTAACTCTTCAAATCCTAATGAATTTGAAGTCGCTCTTCAAAAACTCTTTTCTGACAATTCATCTCAACCTGCATCTTCTTCACCACAACATGCTTCATCTCAAACACCAATCTCTGAACCCAAACTCCTGAGAATTTTAGTCGTCGATGATGAGCCTGACAATCGGCTTCTGATTAAATCATATTTCAAAAAACTGCCCTTTGAACTTTACATGGCAGAAGATGGGCATATTGCGCTCAAAGTTTTCAAAGAGCAAGTTTTTGACCTCGTGCTCATGGATTTGCAGATGCCTGACCTCGATGGCTACGCTACCACAGCCAGCATTCGCGCATGGGAAGCAGAACAGCAAAAGCCCAGAACACCTATTATTGCGCTCTCGGCATTTACATCACCAGAAGAGCAAACTCGCGCATTTGATGCCGGTTGCGATATGTGCCTTAGCAAGCCTATCAAAAAACAAGTGTTGCTTGAAACGATTTATGCATGCTTTGCCAATCATGAAAAAAATCGTCGTACGCATTGATGCCGAACTTCAAGATATTGTGCCTCTTTTTCTGGAAAATCGTCGTGCAGACGTGGTCAAACTTACCTCTGCATTGAATGCCGGTGCTCTTGCCGAAGTGCACTTCATTGCTCACAATCTGGCGGGCACAGGTGCCGGTTACGGCTTCGATGAGATTAGCCAGATTGGATATGCAATGTGCGACGCCATTCGTACAGGTCAGTTGGATAGCCTTCCTTCGCTCATCTCACGCTTGGCTGAATATCTTGATGCCGTTGAAGTGATTTATGAACCTCCAAAATAATTTTCTCTTTTGCAACGATTCATACCCCTGCATTGTTTTTAGAGCAAATCCAGAACATTTCTCAACGATTAAAAGCATAACTTTAACATGAGTAACATTATTCGTCTTTTGAAGTCAGCACTGCTAAAGGAATTTCTTTTTAACGCAGCCATATTTGCGGCGCTGTGTGCATTTTTCTGTCTCGTCTTTTCTTTGCACTGGCAGGGTGCAATCTATGGCGCAACATTTGGCTCACTTTTCGGCATTATCTCTCTTTATCTTACGCGTCTTCTGACGCGTCATCTTGGTGAAGTGTTTGCTGATATTCTCATCTACGGCTTTGCTGGCACTGCATCTGGGGCGCTTGCTGGTGCTTTGACCAAAATTATTTGCACGCCGATTGCTCAACTTGTGCTCGATGCCATCTATGGCAATACGATTGGTGAGCCTGAGCGCGCTTTCTATGCCGTGGTGTATGCTGGTTTTCTGGGCGGATTTTTTGGCTTAGTACAAGCCCTGTTTTTCAATGGCGCGCAGGCAGTCAAGCGTTCAGAAGGCAAGCCACTTGTCATCAAGGAAGAGCTCATTGAGGATACACCACCTGCACAATCCTCTGCTCCGAAAACTTCACCTTCTCCATTGAAGCCACGCTACTCCATTCCTAAGGAACTGACGCGCGAGAGCTTTTTCAGCGAAAATTAGTCCTGAACGAAGTGGGGGTAAAGACCTGTATCAGGTTCCCTCACTTCGTTCAGAATGATGAACCACACGGCACACAGAGACACTCACAAAGCATGCAAAGCCAATCTATGTGAATCCGTCTCATCTGTTGTTTGTGTGAAAGAGGCAACTATTTTTGCCTAAATTGTACCTCAATAGGCACGCCCTTGAATCCAAATTTTTCACGAATCAATCGCTCGACATACTTTTTGTAACTTCCTTGAACCAGCTTAGCATTGCTGGCGTAGAGCGCAAAGAGCGGCGGTTCAGTAGCAAGCTGCGTAATGTATTTGACTTTGATTTCCTTGCCCGATTTTGACCATGGTGGCGAACGCTGAATTTCTGGCAACAGAGCACGATTCAGCACGCTGGTCTCAATGCGATGGCGTCGCGCCTGCCAGATTTCTTCAGCCAAGTCAATTGCCTTAAACACGCGCTGCTTTGTAACTGCCGAAACAGTGATGATGGGCAAGTATGAGAGCGCCTTCAACTGAGCCTGCGCTGCCTCTGTGAAGGCTTCCGCTGTTTTTGCATCTTTTTCAATCAAATCCCATTTGTTAATTGCAATGAGCACGCCACACTTGCGTTCAATTGCCATGTTGATGATGCGCATGTCCTGCCTTTCCAGTCCCTGCGTGGCATCGATGATGACGATTGCTACATCGGCGCGCTCTAAGGCTTTTTCAGTGCGTGTAGTGCTGAAAAATTCTACATCTTCTTCCACCTTTGCGCGTTTGCGCAGCCCAGCTGTATCAATCAAAATGAACTGTCGTCCGTAGCGTCGGAACTCGGTATCAATTGAATCTCGTGTTGTGCCTGCAATCTCAGTTACAATCTGCCGTTCTTCTCCCAACACGGCATTGACGAAACTGGATTTGCCAACATTCGGGCGCCCCACCACCGCCAACTTAACCACCTCTGCCTCATTGGACTGCTTTTGAGTAGATGGGGGAAACGACTTGATGACCTCGTCCAAAAGTTCTGCCACGCCTAGCCCTTGTTCTCCAGCAATAAAGTGCGGCTCTCCTAATCCCAACTTCCGGAACGCTTCGGCTTCAGCAAGAAATGATTGGCTGTCTACTTTATTGACAGCAAGAAAGACTTTCTTGTGTGCGGCTTGTTTGCGCAAGATTTCTGCCACTTCGATATCCACATCGGTTACGCCAGCGCGTACATCGCACACGAACACAATTACATCTGCTTCTTCTACTGCACGCAGGGCTTGCGCTCGCACTGCCGCACTGATGGTGTCTTCTTCTCTGGTGTAACCGCCTGTGTCTACCAGCAGAAATTCTCGTCCGCACCATTCAGCATCTTGTATGTTGCGGTCGCGTGTAACGCCCGGCTGGTCATCGACAATCGCATGGCGTCTGCCAATGATACGGTTAAAGAGTGTGGATTTGCCAACATTAGGTCGCCCGACAATTGCAACGACTGGTTTCATCTTGTTTGACACACTCTCAAAGTTTTGCACGATGGCTTGCATAGTGCGGTATGGGCTGCCTCGTGCATATTACCAAATTGCATGAGCATCAATCGCTTACGTGCATTGGTCATCAGCTATAGCATTCTGCGTCAATTGCATACCACCTCGAAAGAAGAGCCTTTTGTGCCGTCTTTGTGGACAAAAATTTTGGTCTCAAACTGCTCATGCAGTTTATCAAGATGCGTGATGATGAGAATTTTCTCAAAGTCGTCTTTTACGGCTTCAATTGCTTCCATGATGGCATCTAACCCCTCTTTATCTTGCGAGCCGAATCCTTCATCGATTACCAGCATTTTGAGCCCAAAACTGCGCTGCTTTGCCAGTAGCCTAGAGAGCGCCACGCGAAGGGCAAAATCTATGCGAAATTTTTCGCCACCTGAAAATGTCTCGTAATTGCGTGAGACGCCATTGACATCGCTGATGTGAATATCCAGCGACTCTACGACCCTTTCATTCTGCTGCTGCCGCCTTGTTTCAAGGCGTAGCGCCAGAGCATTGTTCGTGAGGTTTTGCAAAATGCGGTTGGCTTCCTGCTCAATTTCTGGCACACTCTCTTCAATCAAGAGGCTCTGAATACCTCTGACACTGAGGGCTTCAGCCAAAATTTCATAGAGTTCAATTTCTTCAGCCACTCTTTTTTCTTCATTTTTCACTTGCTGCCACTGCTGCCGCTTCTGCTCAAGGTTGCTTAGACTTTTTTCCAGAGACTGCACTTCGCTTGCTTTTTCCATCCATTGCCTGTTCAGCTCGTCCCATTTTCTTTTCAAATTTGCCTTTTGCACTTCTGCTTCTTTTAGCACCTTGACTTGCTCGGCTAACTCTGCCCGTGTTTGCTCCGCCGATGTTCTTTCACCTAAGAGTCGGTGCAAATGCTCTTTCTGCTGCGCCACTTCTCTGCTATACTTTTGCAAGTTTTCCTCTGCTACCTTGATTCTTTCATATTCTACTGGCGCATCGGATAGCTGATTTACTTGTTTGCGCAATTCTGCATGGGCTTGCTCATTGTAGGCTAATGCGTTGATTTCATTTTTTAGTGATGCCAGTTGCACTTTCAGTTCATAGGCAAAATTTTCGGACTGCAATTGCTCAGACAGAGCCTTTGTGGCGCGCTCCGAATTTGCTAAGTCTTGACGCACGCTCTCCAATTCTTTTTCCACTTGCTCTAAATCTTCAATGGTGCTGCGTGTGCGCGCCAAGTCGCTTTCAATTTGCTTTAGCTCTTTTTCCAGCTTTTCCTTTTCATGGATGCTGGTTTCTACATTTTGCATTTCCATTCTGAGCTGCTCCAGTTGCTGGCCTAGCCTGCGACTTTCATCTCGGAATTTGCAATACTCTTGGCGGTATTCTGTTAAGACTTTTTCTCGATGCTCAGGCGTCAGGACGGAATGACACACGGGACAGATGGCATCTTTGAGTGCTTTGAATTCTTTGGCTTTCCTCTCTATTTGGCTCATTTGTGCGTTGCAATTTTCAATTTGGGCGGCAAGCTGACCCTGTTTTCTTGAGAGTTCTTTTTGCTGCTGTCGCAAGCGTTGCAATTCCTCGACAGCGTAGCATCGGCGCTCCCGCTCTTTGGAAAGCGCTTCAAGCTCTTGTTGCGCCTTTACTTTGCGATGCTGATTGCGTAGGAGTTGTTCTTCGCTTTGTTTCAGAAAGCTGATGCGCTGACGCTCTGCTGCCAGATTCTGCTCGAGCCGTTGCCGCGCCAGTACAATCTCGTTCTGAACATGCATAAGGGTGTCTTTGAGGCGATGATATTTTTCGGCGAGGCTATCGAGCACTTGAAGCTCGGCTTTGAACGCTGTGTATTTTTCCATGTTGCGTTCAATCTGCTCACGCTGGGCAAGTCTTTCACTAAGCACATGGATTTCATGCTCTTGCTTTTTGATTTTTTCCTCGCACTCCCTGATTTGTCTTTCAATATCGCGCAGGCGCAATTCCTCAGCTTGTAAAGCGATTTTTTTCTCTTGAAGCACTTCAAGTTTTTTTTCTTGCTCAGCAAGTTCAGCCTCACATTTTTCTTTTTGATGTTTAAGTTCAAGTAATGCGTTCTTTGCTGCGTGGAGCTGCTGGCGCAAGGCAGTCTCATTTGTGAGTTCATGCTCGAGTAGCTCTATTTGTGCCCGAAGTTGAGCTTGTTCTTTTTCCAGTGCTCTGGTTTTGTTCTTTGCGCGCTCCGAAAGCTCACTGTAACGCTCAAGTTGCAGGATTTCTGCCAGAATTCTCTTTCGCTCCGTTGGATTTAGAATCGTAAATTCATTAGACCGACCTTGTAACAGGAATACAGAGTTGATGAAGGTATCGTAAGAGATGCCGATTTCACGCACAATTTTTGCTTCTGTTTCTCTAACACCGTTGCCGTTTAGTGGTCGGAACCTGTCGCTATTGGCATCCCAGCAGAAAAAGTCTACACTTTGCCTTGTGCTACCATTTGTGCGTTCTGCCGTTCGGGAAATTTTGTAGAGTTTTTCATCGAGCTCGAACTCCAGTTCTACTTTTGCTTCGGTTGCGCCTGTGCGAATAATGTCTCTATTTGTCCCTCGTGGGGTTTCTCCCCAAATGCACCACCCGATGGCTTCCAGTAGGCTCGATTTACCTGCACCATTTTTGCCTACAATGCATGCGACATGAATGTGACTAAAATCCAGCTCACTAGGTTCATCGCCGTAGCAGAGAAAATTTCTCAGACGCAATCGCTTCGGAATCATAGAGCATGTTCAGTTTTTGTTGAAATGCCGCTCAAAGACAGTATCGGTTAGGCGCACAGCTTCCATTGAGTATTCATCGACATTATATCGTTTGAAGACTTCTTGGTCGAGATAAAGAGAAGCTTCACGCCAAGTCTTTTTTTGATTGAGTGCAGTAATAGCACGCTCATAGTTTTCTTCATTGCCCTTGAAGATACGCTTGATAATTTTTTTGCGGTCGCTTAGCGAAATCATTTCACGCAAATCCCTGAGCTCCCTTTGCGTATCAACCTTAACAGGCGGCACGATGGGCAAAGCTAGCGGTTCACTGTGGTGAATTGATTTTGGAGCTTGCTTAGGTGTTTGAGTCACTTGCTCTGACTGTGCTAGCAACTTTTCTTCGCTGCGGCTACCTTGCTGCGCCTTCACTGCCTTTTCCTCAGGTGCATTTTGCACCGATGTTATCTCTGCAGATGACGCTGCAAGTGGCATGTTTGGCATAGGTTCAGGGTTATTAGCTTTTCCTGCTGGTTGCTCTGCCGCCTCTAAGTGCAATTGAGAAGACACATCGGCTGCAGATTCAATCTGCTCGGTGCTTCCACTTTCTGTAAGAGCCTGCACGGGCTCGACACTGCTCTCTTTGGGGCTGTGAGCTACCTTCGGGAAAATGTTCTGTAAGAGCGGTGTTTCATCTTCAGGTATGGGCAGGGGTGATGCACCGACTTTTGTGTGAGCTGGCTCACGCAAGGCTTCCTCTATCAGATGCAGCGACAGATGTGAAATGATGGTCTTTTCCAATTCTTGCGTGCTTTTGGCAACCTTTTTCTTTTCCAGAAGCGGTCCAATTTCGCCTTCGAAGACCATTATCATGTCCTCTTTCTTCAGTGCATCAATCCCATGCTCACGGAGCTTTGTCAGCAGACTCAATGCTGCCAGCGCATCTTTTTCTCGAAGAAAAATTTGCAATTCGCTTATCGGAATTTTGATTTCCCCGCCAAGCACATAAAACTCATAGAGTGGTTCCAAAAGATGCATCCACTCAGCTGAGCTATATGTGGCGCAGACTTTTTTGTCAATATCAGCAATCAATTTCTCGAAGCGTTCTTCCGAGAGCGACTCGACTTTCTTTTTGGCAATGTATTGCTGCATTACTTCTGTAAGGTAGGTGTATTCGGTAAAGAGCTGTAATGTGGTGCATATCGTCTCCGCTTTGAGCTCATAGCTTTCGGCATAAAGATATCTGCTTAGAAAGTGTTGCGGGCGGGAGAGATACTCGTATGTGAGGCGGGTGCTATGTTTGAGCAATCGCAGACAGTCTTCTCGCGGTAGAACAGATAGTTTGGCAGCGGCATCAGCTAAGGCATTGCGGTAGGGTGCCAGTGAGCTATGTCCGAAAAGAAATTTTTCGGATTTGAATCGGCGCAGTTCCTCATGTGCTTCTCGGCGCAGTTCGTTAAAAAATAGGTTTTTGAGTAGCGCCGGTAGCGGCAACAATTGCAATGCAGAATACGAGAATTCCGAGAGGTCTCCCAAATGCGCTGAGAGCTTATTGGCTACCTTTTCATAGATTGGAGTGGTTTCGCTCATGGGTATCGGTTGGATAGAGTTTTCAAAAAATACAGTTTTCCGTAATGCACGCAAATGCGTCACTGCCTAGCATCTGATGGTTGAAGATATATGGTAGTTGGATGCTCAACCGAAGCGCCCCAGAATGTAGTCTTCAGTGAGTTGTTGTTCAGGCTTGGTGAATACTTTTTCAGTGGGGTTATACTCAATCAGTCGTCCTTGCATCATGAAGGCAGTGCGGTCGCTTACGCGCGCCGCCTGTTGCATGTTGTGCGTCACGATGATGAAGGTGTACTCGCCTTTCAATTGGTCAATCAAGTCTTCGATTCTTTGGGTGGAGATGGGGTCCAAGGCGGAGCAAGGTTCATCCATGAGCAGAATTTCTGGTGAGGTTGCCAGTGCGCGTGCAATGCAGAGTCGCTGTTGCTGTCCGCCCGATAACCCCAGCGCATTCGTTTGCAATCGGTCTTTGACTTCATCCCAAAGTGCCGCTTGCTGAAGGCTACGCTCGACGATTTCATCCATCTGTGCCTTGGTGTAGCCACCGATGAGCTTTAGCCCGTATGCCACATTGTCATAGATAGACTTCGGAAATGGATTAGGCTTTTGAAAAACCATGCCAACACGGCGACGCAGCACACTGACATCCACTTTTGGGTCATAGACATTTTCGCCCCACAGCATAATCTTGCCCTCTACATGCACAGGGTAAGATACTTCATGGATTCGATTAATTGCCTTGAGCAGCGTAGATTTGCCGCAACCAGATGGACCGATGATTGCGACAACTTCTCCACGCTTGACATCCATGACGATATTGTGGAGCACAGTGGTTTTGCTACTGGCATACGAAAACGTGAATTTTTCAATGCTCAGAATAACTTCGGTCAGTGTGCGTTGCTCTTTTTGAGAATGCACTTCACTGGTGCTATCACGAAAGACTGGCGTGTTATCTGTTTGCTGAGACTCTTCCCGAAAAACAGGTGTAGCTTTAGGCTTCGAGGTTCCAGCGTCATTTGGTAGCATAGATGTTCTTAATTTAAGTCAGCATGAAAATAACAGATTTAGGACTTACGCAAAACGGTTAAAAGTCAGTAGATTTCAAGAAAAAGGAGACACAAGATGACGAGACTGGATTATGGACAATTTTTGTTGTCGTCGCAGGTCAATTACACCTTGACCTACTTCGCCGACCATTCCGAAAAATATACCCACGATTTTCTCAACCGCTACCTGCGTGAAGACCGCATTACACCATCGTTGGTCTGGGACAATGTCAAAAGCGTTGGACGGAAAAGGTTTAAGTCAAATGTTGCGGGCGCAACATAGCAAAAAAATGAATCCTGTCAAGCCAATCGCATGTTTTTGGACGTAGTCTAAATTCCAAAGTCGGTAATGTATCGATCTTGAAGCAACAAGGAGCAGTCAAAAATCTTCACGCAAAAATTTTGCAATCGCATTTGCGTTTGTAACTTGATAAGCCAACTTTGACTCATCAACGAAGGAATGAAAGAATATCAACGAGATATAGCGATTGCAGCAAAATCTGCACCGAAAACCGAACGCAGTGAAGTGCATGAGCAGATAGATTACAAGAATGAACTTGCATGCAAAGCCATTCATCTTGCGTCAATTATGATTCCCATCATTTACTTTCACATCACAAAAGAATTAGCGTTGATGCTTTTGGTGCCGATGTTTTTGGGATTTTTTGTTGTGGATTTAGCAAAGATGTTTGTGAAACCTGTGGCTGATTTGTACTACAAACATTTTGGTGCGATGCTTCGCCCGCATGAGTTGGATACAACGCAACGCAATTTCAACGGCGCAACCTATGTCACGCTTGCCGCTGTGTTAGTGGTGTGGCTCTTTCCGAAAGTGATAGCGATTGCCGCATTTGCGATTCTTATTCTTGCTGATACTGCCGCCGCACTCGTTGGAAGAAAAATCGGCAAAATCAAAATTGGCGCAAAAACGCTCGAAGGAAGCATTGCCTTTTTTCTCTTTGCGTTGCTGGTCGTGTTCGTAACGCCGAGGCTGAATCCTGCGGTTGGACTTGCGATTGCGATTTCGGCAACAGCCGCCGAACTTTATCCTATTAGACTCGGAAATTGGAACGTCGATGATAACCTCTCCATTCCGCTGATAGGTGCAACGGCAGGGCTAATTTGTTATATGCTCTTCATTCCACATGAACTCGCCTCACTCAACTAATTTTACTCGCCGTTTCTGTCAATGCTTCTTTCAATCGTGATTCCTGCATACAACGAAGAAAAGCGAATTGGTGCGTCGCTTCAAGAACTTCAGGACTTTTTACCCAACCATTTTGAGCAAACAGAAGTGATTGTTGTCAACGATGGCAGTTCTGACAAGACAAGCCAAGCCGTCAGAGCCTTTGAAACTTCTAACGGCAAACACCGGTTCACACTGATTGAATTTGATAAAAATCGAGGCAAAGGCGCGGCAGTGAAGGCAGGGATTGAGCATGCATCGGGCGACTACATTCTCTTTATGGACGCGGATTTATCAACACCGCTCTCGGAAATTTCAAAAGTGCTCTCGCCACTACAAGCAGGCAAAGACATTGCGATTGGGTCGCGTGCAACTCGAACGTCAAACATTCTTAAACGTCAGCCGTTCTATCGCAAGTCAATGGGAAAAATGTTCAATGTGCTGGTGCGCATGTGGGTGATTGATGGGATTTCCGATACGCAATGTGGGTTCAAAGCCTTTCGGCGTGAGGCGGCAAAAGAGATTTTCAAACGACTTGAAACTGCACGATTTGGATTTGATGTAGAAGCCCTGTTGTGGGCGAAAGTCTTAGGGTATTCAGTTGAAGAGGTCGGAGTAACTTGGATAAATTCGCCACACTCACGAGTCTCGCCGATTCGAGATTCAATTGAAATGCTATGGAGCCTGTTTCGAATCAGACGACGAGTGTATGGGGCGTTCAAGCAATCGGAGAAAAGCAGAAACATAAGCGTTAAGTATGGAGAAAGTTCTCTACGATGAGATGCGCCAAAACGAGACCGACCATTGGTGGTTTCGAGCGCGGCGTGAAATTCTGTTACAAGTCATAAAATCATTTGTGCCAAAAGGCGCGGCGGTTTTGGATGTTGGGTGCGGCACAGGATTTATCCTTGAAGCACTGCAACACGAATACGACGTGTATGGGTTAGACCATGCTGAAGTCGCTGTAAACTACTGCCATGAGCGAGGCTTAACCTGTGTCAAACAAGGCTTGCTCGGCGAAGAAACTTTCAACGGCAAGAAATTTCAACTTGTTTTGTTTTTAGATGTGATTGAACATATTGAAGACGACCTTGCGGTAGTTTCAATCGCTAAACAGTATTTAAGCGAAAACGGCATCGTGATGATTACCGTACCTGCATTTCAATTTTTGTGGAGCGCGCACGATGAAATTCATCATCACAAACGCCGATACACGAAGGAATCTTTGACCAGCTTATTGCTAAGAGCAGGCTACACCGTGCGATATATCACTTATTTCAATACACTGTTATTTCCAATAATTGCACTCATACGCGCGGTTGGAAATTTAACAGGACGGCGCAACGCTTCCGATGCGAAACCTGAAAACAAACTTATCAACGATATGCTCTACCGTGTTTTTAAGAGCGAGCGCGTCTTGTTGCCGAACATAAGTTTGCCCTTTGGCGTCTCGCTACTCACAGTTGCCGAAGTCAAAACAACAAATAATGCCTGATTCAACGCTTACGACAATTGCGCTTGATTCAAGCCGAGTTGGCGCACCCACCTTTCACGAAGTTGATGCCGATTCGCTTTCAAGAACTCTCGGAAGCTGTTGCAGGATTTGAACGCACAGGCGTTCCACTCGTTTCCGTGCGTGGCGACAGTCTGATTCCCACAGCAGGTTATACTGATGATGTTGGCATGTATTACCTCGCCATGAAACTCGCGTCGCTCTTTCATCTTTCGGCGGCAGCGGCATGGGATTTGTTTTTCTTTCTCATCATCATTCCTTGTTTTGCGATTGGATTTGTCGGAATGATGAAAGTGATGAAAACGACTGTTGCCAAAGTGTTTTATGCCGTGATGAGCTCTTTACTCTTCGTTACTGTGTATTTATCGGGCGATATTTACGCGCTCTCGCCATCGCTTGCAGTAGCAGTGATTCCATATATGGTTCAATTCACACAATCTGAAACGAGACCAAGCATTAAGCATTGGGTTGTGTTTTTGATGTTCGGAATGGTCATTATGTTAGCGCATTTAATTCGTGCGCATTCAGCAACGGCAATCGTATTAACATTTTGTAGTTTATTCTTTTTTGAAAAGCGATGGCAGGCAAGAGAAAAATGGATAAGTCTTGCGCTTATCACTGTTGGAATTGTGTTGGTATCACTATTTTTCAAGACGCGATATGCTGAACGCGATGCGTATTTGAGCCAAAGGCAACCGAACTATGTTGCACCGCCGCAAACGCACCCGTTCTGGCACAATGTGTATATTGGATTTGGATTTTTAGAAAACGATTACGGCATTCGCTACAAAGACCAAGTCGGCTATGACAAAGCAAAGGAAATTTCGCCGACGGTTGTGTTGCTCAATGATGAATATAAGCGCATTTTGAGAAATGAAGTATTTGCACTTATTAAGAAAAATCCGCTCTTCGTGGTGCGAACAATATCGGCGAAAGCAGGCGTGATTGGATTTTACTTGTTGCTCTTTATGAACATTGGGCTGTTTTGTGCGTTGCGCTACGGGCTGAAGTGGCAAATGGAAATCGCCTTGTGGACAGGAATGTTGTTCAACACGCTTCCCGGATTTTTAGCCGTGCCGAATATCCCTTATTTGACAGGCAGTTTCGCCTTTGCGGTCATTTACGGCACATTGCAATTCGATAATGCAATCAAGCAAGGATTTCTAAAAAAATCATCAACCTAAAATTTGTGCAAACTCTATGGGACGCATTTTCGAGAAGCGAAAAGAAAAAAATGTTTGCGCGTTGGGCGAAAATGTCCAAAGCATTTACGAAAATCGGTCGTGAAATTGCAATAGCAGTAAAACTTGGAGGACCTGACCCTGAAAATAACCCACGCTTGCGGCGAGCAATTCAAAACGCAAAAAGTGTCAATATGCCCAAAGACCGTGTCGAGAACGCCATCAAGCGAGCCTCATCAAAAGAAGAAGCAGATTTTCAGGAGCTGGTCTATGAAGGCTATGCGCCACACGGCGTTGCGCTAATTGTGGAAGCGGCAACCGATAACCCCACGCGAACTGTTGCCAATGTGCGTATGCACTTCAATCGCCACGGCGGCTCACTTGGCGCAAACGGCTAAGTCTCGTTTATGTTCGAACGCAAAGGCGTCTTCAAAATCAATCCCGCAGGAAGAAATCTTGAAGAATTAGAACTTGAACTCATTGACTACGGTGCCGAAGACTTCGTTGTCGAAGAAGACGATGTGCTGGTTTATACATCATTCAGCGACTTTGCAACTATGCAAAAACACTTGGAAGAGCAAAAAATCGAAGTGCAACTTTCTGCCTTGCAATACATTCCGACGACAACCACCGAACTTTCAGAAGCACAAGAAAAGGAAGTAACCGAACTGATTGAGGCATTAGAAGATGATGATGACGTGCAAGCGGTCTATCACAACATGAAGTAAGCAAAAGAAGTAACGCAACGCATGAAAGTCTATCTTCTCAAAACCAAAGGTAATGGTGTTGTGCCTGATTACATCCAAGTGCGCGATGAAAACCATAGCATCATCGGCTACTTTAAGGCAAGCAACATTGAAAAAGGATTAGACGAGATTCGTCTCTACGACCCCGAACGACGAAAAACCGCAAGAGAAATTTTCGAAAAGTTGGAGTTTGGAAAAATGATTCAAGCCGAACTCTAATGAACTTCCCCTGCACAGGCTACCAAAATGAAACCTCAATATGTGTTTCGTTGAAGACTGGCTCAAACCCCTTTCTGTAAGTGATGGGTAGGTTAAAGCCACCAAAAATGAACGCAATAGTCGGTTTTTCTTTTAAGTGATTAAAAAAATCAGCACTTAAAAACTTGAAAAAATCAGTTTAGACAAGAAAAAAGAGATTGCTTGCCCCTCATACACGCCGTAACTTTGCGTCAGTTATCGTGAAGTTTTGCGATACTGTTTTGCAACAGGTTAAGCATCTCGTAAATGCAAGTTGTAGACAACAACATACAATCCGTAGGCAAGAAGCTCTGGAGACTCGTTGAGGTCTATATTTTCGTGATGATTTCAACGGTTTCTGGAAGTGCGATTACGAAAGATGTTGTTTCTGCTAAGTCAAAAGCAAAGGGTAAAACTTTGCGCAATGGCATTGAACTATTTACGACATGCGCTTCTGCACCGCCACATGCTGCCAATGTTCTGAATCATCAACATCAAAAGCAGGTAAAGACAGCAACTGCCACGCATGCGGCGGTGTCAGAAGTTTTCAAGGCTTCACGACGCGCCATTGAGAAAGGACGCGCTATTGAAAAAGAACATTTCATCTGTGCCGTACGGCTTTTTGAAAATCGCTTATCCGCATTTGTGCATCAATTTCAAGAGCGCGTGCGGCACAGGCTTCCACTCAAGCTCGCCTCTGAAAATAGACCGCTGTTGATTTAAGTCTCACCTACTCGCCCTGCTGTGAGACTTTCCAAGAAGAAAAATGAACAACTGTTCTTGGAAGGCAGGCGCAGGTGCCGCAGAGTTGTTATTCCAAAAAATTGTCCAAAAGTTGTTGAAGCGAATGCATAACAACGCATCGCGCAAGCATCGCCACAAGTTTTTATCTGTTCTTTTTAGGAGAATAACATTTCAAAACGCAAACAACCTTTTGAAAGGAGTAAAACTATGAACAAATCATTTTTAAGAGGGCTATTTGTTGCTCTCATGTTTGTAACGGTGCTCTCAGTTGCAGGCTGTTCAGACGACAAAAACACAGGTCCGCAAGAAAAAAATGTCATTGAGGGCACAATTACTTTCACCTACAACGGTCAGCCACTTACGAATGCGGCACAGTGGCCAAATACGATGGATACCAGTGCGGCATTTCCGGGCAGAATAAAAATTGCCTTTGTGCCGCTTGACCCTGCGACGCTTCGACCGCGTGTTGGTCCTGTATCTGCAATTCCTGGACTCGGCAATGCACCAGGTATTGAGTTCAGTGCACTCCAAAACGGTGTCTACACCTTCACCTCTGAAATTGGGCGCGACGGAAATGGAGCAGTCATTGCTTCACTGCCCAAAGACATCTACGGCGTCTATCCCACATATGTCAATCCGTTCTACACAGGGCAAGCCGCACAACAATTTTTGCCTGGCGAAAAGGTTGCCGATTTGCGCAACAGCACACGCGCAACCGTGACTACACAAGTTGAAATCAAAGTTGCTGAAACCTTAATGCAGTCAGGACGGGCAGGCACGGCAACCCTTTCAGGAACAGTTACATCAACGACAGGCACTGCCAACTGGCCTGCCGCCCCTGTCGGACCCGCAATCATGGGCAAATGGAACAGAGTTCCTCGCCATCATGGGAGAGCGTGAAGGCGCACCGCCCGGACCGCCCGCCATTTTCATCATTCTTGGAAAACCAGCATCAGGTAATTCGGTAACATATGCTCGAAACCTTCCACTGGGAACTTATCGGAATGTGAAAATTTATCGGTTCAGAGTGAACACAAACGTACCTGGCGGATTTGAAATCCTTGCTACGCTTGCCGAATTCCGTCACCCAGTAACTCAGCAAAACAGTATGACGATGGATAACGCCAATCGTCAAGGCGTGTGGAACGTAACGATTGCGCCGTAAAAACACAACGAGGGAGGGCGAATCGCAAAAAACGGTTCGCCCTTTATCGCTCTTTTAGAAGTGCAACATTTTCACAACCCTTTTAATAGGGATAGGACTTACGCAAAACGGTTAAAAGTCAGTAGATTTCAAGAAAAAGGAGACACAAGATGACGAGACTGGATTATGGACAATTTTTGTTGTCGTCGCAGGTCAATTACACCTTGACCTACTTCGCCG
>Ga0272447_1000971_pt1 | contig 19647 bp, 18 predicted proteins | sample YNPCB0133_FD_194589 | JGI IMG/M metagenome (GOLD analysis project Ga0272447, IMG submission 194589) | Hot spring microbial mat communities from Yellowstone National Park, WY, United States - YNP-CB-013-3 | ecosystem: Environmental > Aquatic > Thermal springs > Hot (42-90C) > Sediment | place... | reverse complement strand
ATTGAGCACTCGCGCCATCGCAGCCCTGTCAACTTTGTGGTCAATCTGTTGTGCGGGCTAATCGCATATTGCAGGAAGCCGTCGCTCAATCTAGCTGCCTTGGCCGGTTAATCCGAACTCACGTTATATTAACGTCAGTTCGGATTTACGCGAGTCTGAGCAAGTGATCCTGTCCGCCCATACCAGGTGCAGGCATACCACGTACGAGTTGGCACTACTTTCGATAATTTTATAGGAACTAATTGATGCAAAAGCTATAGTATATGCAAATATCTCCGCACTTTTGTGCTTTGGCGTGAGCGACCTAAGTGCCGATTGGCAGAAGGCGCAGATAAATCTGAACTCACGTTATATTATCACCATCGTCCATGAGCAGGCATACGCATTGCCTGGGGCTGCTCCAATCAGTGAATACACCTGAGGACTGCCTACAGTGCAGTATAATGAAATATGCGCACGACTCTATTCGCCCTTGCGGCGCTGCTCCCGCTCGCGCTAGCAACAGCGCCGCTGCTCAGCGTCCCGTCCCGCCTGAGCAAATGCCGCTTCCCAACGAGCGCGTCCTGCAAACCCCCTACTGGTGGGCGTGGGGGAAGCCGGACGACGACGTCAAACGCCCGCTCAACGTCATCGGCGAGGCCGAGGCCAAGGCGTTGATAGAAGCCTTCAAGTCACCCCATGCCGCCTTCGTCAACGCCCGCAGCTATATGTTCTACGAACCCGGCGTCATCTTCACCCAGACCTTCACCACCACGTTGTACACCGCGCAGGATCAGCTTAGCATTACCCATAAATCAAGGAGGCTTCAAGAGATACGAGCGTGTAGGACATAATAAGCGAAGAGGTCAATTACTATGCCAAGCTGGGCAGCCGAAGAACTGCGTCACGCGGATTTAGGGGATAAGCGCCTGAATCGACGTCTGATAGACATCGTAAGTGCCAAACCGACTGTGAGCGTGCCGCAGGCGTGTGGCACATGGGCAAGAACAAAAGCGGTCTACCGATTCTGGGACAATCAGCGTGTGACTCCCGAAGCAATGCTCGATGGCCATATTCGCAGCACGATTGAGCGTATCATGAGGCAAGACTGCGTGCTGTTGATCCAAGACACCACTAACCTGGACTTTGCTCATCATCCGTCAACGAAAGGCCTGGGGCACCTAGACAATCTAGCGCAGTATGGGATGAAGTTGCACACAACACTTGCGGTAAGCACTGCGGGTGTGCCGTTGGGGTTGGTGGACCATCAGATGTGGGCGCGCGCCTGAGACGTTCAAACCAGCGCAAGCAACGGCCAACAGCCGAGAAAACGCTGGTTGACAAGTCTGGAACGCGCACAGCAGCGCGTGCCTGAGACTGTTGCAGTGGTGACAATCGCTGACAGTGAAGCAGATATTTTGACTTGTTTGTGTTACCCCGTCGTGAAGGCAGTCATATATTGATTCGTGCGACGCATAATCGCCGGGTCGAGACGGCAAGCCACCTATATGCGACAAAGGCTGGTGGCTGGTCAATACATGTTGGAATTGCGGCGGAAGGAAGATGTGCCAACAAGACAGGCACGCATGAGCGTGCGGTATGCGAGCTTAACGATTCAGCCGCCTAAGCCACGCTCGAAAGAAGCAGGGCTTGCAACTGCAGGTGATTTTGGCTGAGGAAGACAACCCACCTACCGGGCATGCGCTGGTTGCTGGTTCCAAGCTTGCCCGTGTCAAGCTTGGAAGATGCTGTTTGCATTGGTCTTGGCTAATAGAACGCTTTCACTTTGTGCTCAAGAGCGGCTGTCGATTCGAGGACTTACAACTGGAGAACGCCGAGCGCCCGAAACGTGCACTTGGTATCGTTGCCTGGCGTTTGTTGTGGTTGACCTACGAAGCGCGTCGCCAACCAGAGCAACCATGCAGCGAGGTGCTAGAGACGTATGAATGGCATACTGCTTCCATCATCGCACCCCTCATCCTCCGCCGCACCCGCCCCACCCTGCGTCAGGCCGTCCATTGGATTGCACGTTTAGGCGGCTTCCTCGGTCGGCGTGCAGACGGCGAACCCGGTGTCAAGACCATCTGGCTAGGATTTCGCCGCCTTGCTGACATCGCGGCAGCCTGGCAATTGATGCACAGCATGCTCGGCAATTCCCCAAGCACTTAATGCTGAGCCGTTTACGGGGAGGGAGTGTCCCCTGTGGGGGGCGTAGCACCGCTACGCCCTACGATATAGCCGGGCGGGCGTTTAGATGCTTTGCTGCGCCCAACATGACAATTGTCCCTGGCTACGAACGCGCCTGCAAGTAAGCGAGCACCTCCTCATCGCTCAGTTGCGAGAAGTCCTCGTACCACGCGCCGATCCCTCGCAGCACCATCGGCATGAGCACGGCCACGACCTCATCGGCGAGTGCATGTAGGCTTGCCAGCGCCTGGGGCGCGACGACGGGCGCGGCAATGCATAAGTGAGCCGGAGCGTGGGCGCGAACGGCGCGCGCAGCAGCTTCCATCGTCGCCCCGGTGGCAATGCCGTCGTCCACGAGGATGACGGTGCGGCCCGCGAGCGCGGGGAAGGGACGGCCTGCCCGGAAGACCCGCTCGCGCCGGCTCAGCTCGGCCCGTTCTTGCGCGATGACGCGCGCCACCTCCGCTTCGCTCAGGCCCAGCGCGTTGATGAGCGCTTCGTCCAGCACCTGCACGCTGCCCCAGGCGATCGCGCCCATCGCCAGTTCCTCGTGGCCCGGCACGCCCAGCTTGCGCACGATCAGCACGTCGAGCGGCGCGCGCAGCGCGCGGGCGACCTCGTCGCCGACCACGACGCCGCCGCGCGGCAGCGCCAGCACCAGTGTGCCCTCTCGGCCTGCGTGATGCTGGAGGCGCTGGGCCAACAACTGGCCGGCGTGGGCGCGATCGCGAAAGCGAAACATCGGCTTGCTCGCGTGTATGTGCATCGCTGCCTGGCGGGGTGTGGCTGACCGCGCTTGCTTAACGCATCCTCAGCAAGCGCCGCCCATCGCTCGCCGTCAGTATAATCACGCCGATAAACAGTGGCCGACCCGCTCTACTGGGACGACACATATCCGATCGCGCTCTTGCTCAACGCCGCGCATCCGGGCGTGGATGATCCGGCCAGCCTTGACTTGGCCTTGTTACGCGATTGGGTGGTCGCCCTGGATGGCTTCAGCGATGAGCGCGATGTGATGCCCATAGAGTGGCTAGAGCGCATTCAAATGGAGTGGGTGGAGTTGAAATAGCGCGAGAGGTGTGCGAGAAATGACAGAGTTGAACCGTGCGAATATGCCAGAGGAGCTACAGAACGATCCGCGCGTGCCGCCGGATTTGCGCAATAACGTATTTATTACCACGCTGGACAAGCTCTATAACTGGGGGCGCAAGCGCAGCATGTGGCCGATGTTGTTCGGCCTGGCCTGCTGCGCGATCGAGATGATCGCCACCGCCGCCAGCCGGCACGACTTGGCCCGCTTCGGCTGGGAGCTGATGCGCGCCAGCCCGCGCCAGGCCGACCTGATGATCGTCTCCGGCACGGTGACCAAGAAGATGGTGCCGCAGATCGTCCGCCTTTACAACCAGATGCCGGAGCCGCGCTACGTGATCGCCATGGGCGCATGCGCCACGGCCGGCGGCCCGTTCAAAGAGGGCTACAACGTGGTCAGCGGCATTGATAAGTTCATCCCGGTGGACGTTTACATCACCGGTTGCCCGCCGCGCCCCGAGGCGCTCTTGCATAGCTTCATCAAGCTCCAAGAGAAGATAGACAAGCAATCCCTGCGCAACGTCCCTTGGTATCGCAAGGGCGAAGACGACGTGATACCCATCCCGGTGCTCGGCCCTGACCTGGTGGACATGCGCCGCGCCGAGGAGATCAAGGCCGCTGCCGCCCAGGCCGAGCCGGCCGCCTAATTCAGTCGGCATCCGCGCGTAGGCCCGCTGCGATGCGCAGCGGGCTTTTGCTTCGCATGCGCGTGCTGATCACTGGCGGCACGGGGCTGATCGGTCGCCACGCCGCACGCGCGCTGGCCGCGCGCGGCCACGCGGTGCGCGTGCTCTCGCGCCGCGCCGCGCCCCACGTCTCGCTATTGCGCGATGCGCCCGTGGCGTATCACCAGGGCGACGTGCGCCTGCCGGACTCGCTGCCGGCGGCCTTTGAGGGCTGCGACGCCGTCGTCCTCTCGCACCAGTTCCAGAACTTCCCGGTTGAGAATCCGAGGCGCGCCGAGACGTTCGACGCGGTTGATCGGCTGGGCACGCTGCATTGCGTGCGGGCGGCCCAGGCGGCCGGGGTGCGCCGGCTGGTTTACGTCAGCGGGATCGCCCTGAATAACCCGAACCCACCCCACCCAGGCATCCGCGCCAAACTGTCTGCTGAACAGGCTGTGCTGGAGAGCGGCATCCCCTCCGTGGCGCTGCGGGTCAACGTGGTGTATGCCAGCGACGACAAGTACTTCTCGCGCCTGGCACGCGCGGCGCGCTGGTCGCCGCTGTTGCCCATCCTGGGGCGCGGGCAGACACGCTGCGCGCCGGTGCACGTGGACGACGTCGCCCGCGCGATCACGATGGCGGTTGAGCGCCCCGAGGCCAGCGGCCTGGTGAACGTGTGCGGCCCGGATGAGGTGACGTGGCGCGCGTTCATGCTGGCCGTGGCGCAGGCCGCAGCGCCGCGACGGCGCTGGATTGTGCTGCCCATTCCACAGCCGCTGCTGATGCTGGCCGGCGCGATCGGCGAGCGCCTCCCCACGCCGCTGTTCTCGCGCGACGCAGTGACTTTCATCACGCAATTCGATCAATCCTGCCGCACCGGAAGGGGGTGCGAAGAGGCGTTCGGCTTCCGGCCGCAGCCGTTGGCGGTTGGGCTGCGCGCGGCCTTTCAGCGGCAATCGCCCGGCTCGGCCAGCACGTAGCCGCCGCGCACCGTCGCGCCGATCACGAGGGCAGCGCTCACCAGTACGATGTTCTTGATGATGTATTGCCCCTCCAGGGTGGGTGCGAGCAGGAAGATCGTCCACGTCTCCACCGGCAGCAACACCAGCGGCGTCAGCGTGCCCAGCATCTGGACCAGGAGCAGCAGGATAGTGACGCGCATCAGCCGTCCGATGATGAGGCCCAGGCCGATCGCGCATTCCCAGATCGCCAGCAGCGGCACGCTGACGCTGGCCGGCAGCAGGCCCAAGCTCAGCATGCTGATCGTGCGCGCGGCCAGGTCTTGGGCCGGGCTAAGGTCGGGCACAAGCTTGAGCGCGCCGAACCACAAGAACACCACGCCCAGCCCCAAGCGCAACAGGAGCAACCCATAACGCGCCATCCAGCGCGTGATGCGTCGGTCCAGTTGGTCAAAGCGTTCCTTTGAATAGAGCATAGCCGCCTTCGTCATCGCAGAACCTCCTTGTGCGCGATCGTCCCACGGCGCGTAAGTGAGCGCAATGTGCGTATGTCCCGGATTGAATGTGATTTTTATCACAATCGGTGCGTTGAGCGAGGGAGGATGGTGCGCTGCCTGCTCGCTGAGCAATAGGGGCAAAACGCTGGGTGGGCGACGGCAGTGCCGTCGCCCACCCTCTATGGATTTGCCTTCGCTAGCGGCAGCGCTTGGTGGGAGGCTGCCCCTATTGGTGAATGCCCCGGTTCATCAGCCGACCCGTCGCCATCTGCGCCTCAGTTGCCGGCCCTGGTGGGGGTGATGAACGGGACGCTGGGCGCGCCTTTCAGTGGCCCGCTTACCAACCGAATGTTGTCCACGTACAACATCGGCTGGGGCTTGCCGCTGCTGTCCTGCAAGTTCAGGCGCTTGATCACCTTGGGGTTATCTAGCAAGCTGAGCGGGATCGTGATGGGCGTCCAAGTCCCGGCGGGGACCTCAAAATACACCTTGCGCGAGATGTCCCCGCTATCGCTCTGCTGGATGCAGAAGCTCAGGCTGCGCTTGCCCGTGCTACCCCCACGCACCCAGAAGGCGATCCCGGTGTAGCGCTGGGCATCAATCGGGGCCGGCGCGCGCAGCGAGAAGCCGGCGAGGGGCTTCCTATAGACCACAGCCGCGGAGCGGCGGTCCAGAGCCGGCTGCGCGTTCGCCAGGTCCACCTGGGTGTCCCATGACCAGTTCTCCCAACCCTCGGCCAGCACATCGCTATACACGATGTAGTCGCCCTCCTTGGTAGGGCCGGTGGGTGGGATGCTGAGCGCGCCTTCCAAGCGCCCGCTCACCAGCCGCACGTTGTCCACATAGAAGGTCGGTTGTTGCCTGGCGCTGTTGTCCTGTAGATTCAGGCGCTTGATCACCTTTGGATTGCCTAATGCGCTCAGCGAGATGGTGATCGGCGTCCACGTGCCGGCGGGCGCCTCGAGCTGTACCTTGCGCGATTCATCGCCGCTGTCGCTCTGCTGGACGTAGAAGCTCAGGCTGCGCGTGCCCGCGCTGCCCCCGTGCACCCAGAAGGTGATCCCGCTGTAGCGCTGGGCGTCAATCGGGGCCGGCGCGCGCAGGGAGAAGCCGCTGTATGGCCCTCTGACGTCACGGCCGCTGAGCGGCGGCCCAGGGCCGGCTGCGCGTTGGCGAAGTCCACTTGGGTATTCCACGACCAGTTCTGCCAGCCCTCGGCGAGCGCGTCTTCATAGATGACCAGCTCGCCGGACGGCGCGCTGGGCCGGCTGGTGGGTTGCGCAGAGGTGCGGCCCTGGGCCAGCGCAGGCTGATCTGCGCCGAGGCCGACGAGCGCAGCGATCAGCGCATAACGCGCGAGAACTTGATAGGCTTTCATCGAATCGCTCCTGAATATCTGATAAGCAGGTGCTATTCTAATGTAACGTGAGTTCGGATTTACACAGGCGCGTTTCGTTCAGCTCGTCATAACAGTCCCTCATGTCAACGCGAAGCATCCAAAATCCCGCCCGACCGAAGTCCCGCGAAGTCACTCATACCCTACTGTCATGCTAGCGCAGCGAAGCATCTAAAATCCCGCTCAACCGAGACGCCGCGCAGCTACCAAACGCCCCGCCTCACGCAGCGCCTTAGCCGGCCGCGAGTTTAGACCCTTCGCTGCGCTCAGGGTGACAGGGTGAGGCAGGGCGCCGGCGACCCCGCAGCGCCTTCGGCCAACCGCGGCTTTCGCTGCGCTCAGGGTGACAGGGTAAGGCAGAGCGCCGGCGACCCCGCAGCGTCCTCTCACTGTCATGCTGATCGTCAGCCAGATGCATTCACAGTTGGGGACAAGGCCGATCGCACGCGGAGACGCAGAGAACGCGAAGAACTTTGAAGGCACAGCATCCTCAGTCGCTGCCTAGAAGAGGCGCTGTGTTGCCCTCATTGGTGAATGCACTTCCTCCACCCAATCCATCGCCAATTCTGATACGATACAGCAGGCATGTCCGAACTTCACGTCGTCCTCGGCGCGTCGGGCGCGCTTGGCTGCGCCGTTGTGCATCACTTGGTCGAGGCAGAAGGGTTGCCCGTGCGCGCAGTGGCGCGCGACGCGAACAAGGCAGCGGAGATGCTGCCGGAGGGGGTTGAGATTGCGACCTGCGATGTTGTGACCGACCGAGAAGGCCTATCGGCGGCTTGTCGCGGTGCCGGCGTGATCTACAACTGCGTCTATGTCACCGGCCAGCTCAGGGAGGTGACAAACAACGTCCTGGCTGCCGCCAAACAAGCAGGCGCGCGACTGGTGCAGCCCAGCAACGGGCTGGTGTACGGGCCGCTGCGCCAAGTGCCGGCGACCGAGGACCATCCTCAAGCGCCCACCAGCCGGCGCGGGATGCTCCGCAAGGAGATCGAGATGACGCTGCTCTGGGCGCACGAGCGCGGCGAGGTGCCCGTGGTCCTGCCGCGCCTGCCGACGTTCTACGGCGCACACGTGCTGGGCACCTTTATCAGCGCGATCTTCGAAGCGGCCTACAAAGATAAGCGCGCCTTCTGGCTGGGCCGGCTGGATGTGCCGCACGATTTCATCTATCTGCCCGATGCCGCCGCGGCCTGCGTGCTGCTGGCGCTGAACGACAAGGCGTATGGCCAAGCCTGGCACGTCCCCGGCCCTGGGCCGCTCACCGGCCAGGAGTTCATCCAGCGCGTGTTCGCGGCCTTCGGCAAGCCGCCGAAGGTCGGCGTCAGGCCAGGCGGGTTGTTTCGATTATTCGGCCTCTTCTCATCCCAGGTGGCGGAGATCAGCGAGGTAATGTATCAGTTCGAGCGCCCGTTCATCCTGGACGGCGCGAAATTTGCCGCTGCCTACCCCGACTTCACCTACACCCCACACGACGTAGGCATTGAGGACACCGCGCGCTGGTATGCCAGTTACTTGGATGAGCTGGCGAAGGATGATCTGCGATGAACAGGCTTATTGAATACGAAGACGCAAACGAAGAGGTGCGCGCGATCTACGATGACATCCGCGCCACCCGCAAGACCGAGTACATCAATAACTTCTGGAAAGCCCTGGCCCAACATCCGCCCACCCTGCGCCGCACGTGGCAGATGGTCAAAGAGGTGATGACCGGCCCAGGCCAGCTTGACCCGCTGGTGCGCGAGCTGATCTACATCGCGGTGAGCGCGACCAACGGATGCGACTACTGCGTTGCGTCGCACACGGCAGCCGCCCGCGCCAAGGGGATGACCGACGCGATGTTCGGCGAGCTGATGTCCATCGTCGCCACGGCCAACATGACCAATCGGCTGGCCGAGGGCTTTCAGGTGGAGGTGGACGAGGTCTTCAAGCGCGCCGGCTAGCGCGCCAGCCAGCCGCCGTCCACGACAAGCGTGTGACCATGCACGTAGTTGGACGCGGCGCTGGCCAGGAAGATCACCGCGCCCACCAGGTCGTGGGGTTCGCCCAGCCGGCCGGCGGGAATGCGGCTGAGGATGGCCGGTCCGCGCTGGGGGTCTTTCATCAGCGGCGCGATCATCTCGGTGTTCATGTAGCCTGGGGCGATGGCGTTCACGTTCACACCCCGGCTTGCCCACTCGTTGGCCAGCGCGCGCACCAGGCCAACCGTCGCGTGCTTGGCCGCGCTATACGCCGGCACGTTGATGCCGCCCTGAAAGCCCAGCACACTGCTGACGAAGATGATCTTGCCCGACCCGCGCGGCAACATGTAACGCGCCGCTTGCTGGCACAGGTCCATGCCGGCGATCACGTGTAGCTCATACATCGCCGTGAACATGTCCAAGGGGTAACGCTCGGCCGGCTCGCGGTGTTGTTGACCGGCACAGTGCACCAGGATATCTATCGTCCCCAGCATCTCGGCCACGCGGTCAACCAGTCCCTTGCGCGCCTCTCGCCCGACCAGCGCACAGGGGAGGAAGACCAGGCCGGGAGCGGGCGAAGCCGGCGGCGTGCGGGCGACTGCGACGACGCGGGCGCCGGCGGCCAGCAACCCCTGGGCGATCGCCAGCCCCAACCCGCGCGACGCGCCGGTGACCAGGGCACACTTTCCCGTGATGTCGAAGAGGTGATTCATACGCCGAACAGCGCCAGCGGGCTTAGACCGCGGCGGCGTTGCGCTGCCGAAGCGCGCGCCGGCCCCTCGCCGGCCACATCGTCTTCTCCCGCCTGGCCGTTTAGCTCAAACTGGAGCGTGTATAGCTTGTAGTACAGCCCGCGCTGCGCCATCAGCGCGTCGTGAGGCCCAAGCTCCACCAGCCGGCCCTTGTCCAATACGGCGATGCGGTTGGCGATCTGCACCGTGCTCAAGCGGTGGGCGATGATGATCGTAGTGCGGCCCTGCATCAGCCGGCTCAGCGCCTCCTGGACCAGCCCTTCGCTCTCGCTATCCAGCGAGGAAGTCGCCTCGTCCAGCAACAGTATGCGCGGGTTCTTTAAGATGGCGCGGGCGATCGCGATCCGCTGGCGCTGGCCGCCGCTGAGTTTGACCCCGCGCTCGCCCACGAGCGTGTCATAGCCCTGCGGCAGCGCTTGGATGAACTCGTGCGCGTTTGCCGCTTGGGCCGCGGCGATCATCTCGGCCTCGCTGGCCTCCAGGTTGCCGTAGAGGATGTTCTCGCGCACCGTGCCGCTGAACAGCAACGTGTCCTGGGGCACGATGGCGATGTTTGCCCGCAGGCTGGCAATCGTCAGCGTCCGCAGGTCGTGGCCATCCAGCCGGATCACGCCGCTGGTGGGGTCGTAGAAGCGGGGAATCAGGTTAAACAAGGTGGACTTGCCGGCGCCGCTGGGGCCGACCAGGGCCAGCACTTCGCCGGGCGCGATCTCCAACGAAATATCGTGCAGCACTTCGACCCCCTGCTCGTAAGCAAAGCACACCCGCTCAAACGTGATGCGCCCCTGGACCATCCCGATGGGGCGTGCTTCGGGCGCGTCGCGCACCTCCGGCGGCGTGTCGAGGATCTCGAACAGCCGGCGGGTGGCCCCGACCGCCTCCTGGAACTGGGTGACGATGTTGGCCAGGCCGGAGATGCCGCCGGCGATCACGCCGCCGTAGATGAGAAACGCCACCAGGTCGCCGGCGCTCAGCCGGCCGGCGCTCACCTCGCGCGAGCCGAACCACAGAATCCCGACCAGCGAGAAGAAGAACATCAACCCGATCAACGGCCCGAACGTGGCGCGGATGCGCGCCAGGCGCAGCGCGCTGCGAAAGGCTTCCTGAGACGCGGCGTTGAACCGCGCTATCTCATAGCTTTCACGCCCAAATGCCTTCACCACCCGCACGCCGTTGATGGTCTCTTCGGCCACGGCGTTGGCATCGGCCAGCTTGTCCTGCACCTGCGTCGCCTGCGGGCGCAGCGAGCGGCTATATAGCCTGGCCAGGATTGTGGCCAGGGGGAAGACCGCCACCACGACCGCCGTCAACCGCCAGTTGATGGTGACGATCAGCGCTGCCGAGCCGATCACCGTCAACAGGCTGCTGACCAGGGTGGCCAGGTTGTTCACCAGCGCGGTGCGCACCACGGTCACGTCAGATGAAAGGCGCGAGATGAGTTCGCCGGTGCGCCGATTGGCGAAGAAACCGAGGCCCAACGTTTGCAAATGCGCATACACGTCCTGGCGCAGGTCGCGGGTGACGGCTTCGCCGGCGTAAGCCAGCAAAAGTTGACTGCCGATGTCCACGCCGGCCCGCACCACGAACACCCCGATCAGGAGGCCGATGATCTGCTCCGCGCTCAGCCCGACCGAGGCGCCGGTGACGGCGTTCACCAGTTGGCCGCTGATGAGTGGGAAGGCCAGGTTGAGCGCGGTGCTCACGATGAACAGCAGCGCAGCAGCCGCCACCATGGCCCGATAGGGCGCGACGTAAGGGAGCAACCGCCGCAGGGAGGAAGTGCTAAGCGCAGCGCGCATAGCCACTGATTGTAGTGATCACTGATGAAAGGGGGGTGTATTTACGGCCAGGGGCAAAACGCCGGGTGGCGACGGCGGCGCCATTGCCCACCCTCCATTCGGCCTTCGCCGGCAGCATCGCTCGGTGGAAGGCTGCCCTGTTGTTTGGCAGCCGTTTAGATCCTTCCTCTTGTGATGCCGGCGGCACGGCGGGCGATGCGTACACCTGTCCTGTGCTTGCGCATGTTGTCGCTTGACCCTATCATCAGCCCGAGGCGCAGCCATGACTACCGTCTTCGCTTCCCTTGGCCGGCTCGGCCTGCCGGCCCCGATCAAAGACCTGGCCGCGCGCACCTGGGACGCCATCGTGGTCGGCGCCGGCCACAACGGCCTAGCCTGCGCGGCCTACTTGGCCCGCGCCGGCTGGCGCGTATTGGTGTTGGAAGCGCGCGAGCGCGTGGGCGGCGCATGCACGCTGGAGGAGACGTGGCCGGGCGTGCGCATGTCGCCATGCGCCTACTTGGCCGGCTTGCTTCACCCGCTGGTGATCGAGGAGCTGGACTTCGCGCGCTACGGCTACGAATGGACGCCGGCGCTCAACGGCTTATTCGTGCCCTTCGAGGACGGCAGCAGCATCCAACTTTACGACGACGAAGCGCGCTGCGAGGCCGAGATCCGCGCGCTGGCGCCGCGCGACCTGGCCGGCTGGCGCGCGATGCAGGCTGTGATGCGGCGCGCCCGCGATGTGATCCGCCCCAACGGCCCAGACGATGCCTGGATTGGCCCCTCGCCGACGCGCGAGCAGCTCGAAGAACGAATCGGCGACGACGAAGAGGTGCGCGGATTGCTCTTCGAGTGGAGCATGGCCGAGTTTGTGGAGCGCTATCTGCGCGACGAGCGCTTGCAGATCGCCTACCTCGGCCAAGGGGTGATCGGCACCAACGCCAGGCCGTTCGACAAAGGCACGGCGTCCATCTACTTTCACCACAGCTCCGGCCGGCTGGGCGGCTACCCCGGCACGTGGGGCTACGTGAAGGGCGGGATGGGAATGGTCTCGTTTATTTTGTGCGCGGCGGCCCAAGCGGCCGGCGCGCTCGTCGCCACCGGCGTGCCGGTGGCGCGCATCTGCCCCGGCGAAGGGGTGATGCTCGAAGCCGGCGAGCTGATCCACGCGCCGGTGGTGGTGAGCAACGCCGACCCGCGCACGACGCTGCGGTTGCTGGGGGACGACGCCGACCCACGCTGGCGCGCGCAGGTCATGGCCATCCCGATCCAGGGCTGCACGGTGAAGCTCAACTTCCTGTTGCGCGAGTTGCCAGACTTCAAGGCGCGGCCCGGCCAACTTCAGCCCCACCACTTCGGGCAAATCAACACGCCGTTGACCAAAGCGGAGTGGCAGGCCGGCTTTGCCGCGGCGCAGCGCGGCGCGCTGCCGGCCTGGCTGTGGACGGAGCAGTACTTCCAGACCGTCCACGACCCAAGCGTCATCGCGCCCGATTCGCCCTATCGCGGCTGCCACACCATGAGCGTCTTCTCGCAGTACGTGCCCTACGCATTCGCCGATGGCCGGAGCTGGGATGAGCGCCGCGAGGAGGTCAAGCAGCTCGGCATCACCTCCATCGCGCGCTTTGTCTCGAACTTTCCGCAGGCAGTGATAGACGTGGAGGTGCTCGGCCCACCGGACATCGAACAGCGCACCGGCCTGGCCGGCGGGCACATCTTCCAGGGCGAGTGCCTGCCCGATTTCATGTGGGATCGGCGGCTGAGCTACAAGACGCCGATGGATGGGGTTTATCTGTGCGGCGCGTGCACGCATCCCGGCGGCAGCGTGATCGGCATCAACGGCCGCAACGCGGCGATGACCATCCTGGCCCAGTCAGTTTCATCACCACCAGGCCGTGCGGCATCAGCGACGCGGACTTTCGCCACAACGCGAAAGGCGAGGCCGTAAGCGAGCGACTACGCAAAGGACAGGCTGCGCCGCGCAGTGGCCCACAGCGCCAGGACGACCAGCAACACGCTGATCAACAGCCCCCACGCTTCCGCGCCCGCTGCTGCGCCTATCTCCATCGCTGCGCCGGTCAGCGCCGGGATGAACAGCGCGCCGACCGCGCCCACGCTGGTCAGCGCGCTGGTGATCATCCGCGCAGCGAAGGGAAACTTCTGAATCCCGATGCTGACCAGCGTAGGGTAGATCGGGCCGAGACCGATGCCGACCACCGCTGCGCCCAACCAGGCCGCCGCGCCCACCTGATGCGCTGTCAACATGATCAGCAGGCCAAGCAGCGCGACGCCGAAGAGCACCCCCACCAACTGAATCGGCGGGATGCGCGCCAAGGCCAAGTTTGCGAAGTAGCGACTGAATGCCAGGGCTGCCCAGAAGACGCTGACTGCGCTGGCAGCCTGTGCCGGGCTGATGCTGACCGCGCGGCGGGTGAACTCCGTCGCCCAGCCGCTGAAAGCCACCTCGCAGCCGACATACAGCGCCATCATCAGGCACAGGATCAACGCCGCCGGCGAGGCAAACAGCCGCCTGGCGTCCTGGCCGGCCGGCGGCGCGCCCAGTTGACCGAGCGCACCACGCATGGCGATCGCGCCAATGGTTAAGGGCAGCGCCATGACGGCTGCCGCCCACGGCGCAAGGCGGCCGTCATCGGTGAGGAGATAACTGGCGGAGACCAGCAGCGGGCCGATCAGTGCGCCAAGGCCAAAGAAGGCGTTCAGTCGGTTTAACTTGGCCGCGCCCTCGCCGGACTGCGCGCCGAAGACAGTGTTGTAGGCCACCTGCGTGCCTGACTGTCCCAGCCCGAGCAGGCATCCGCCGAGGAACAACACATCCAGCCGCTCCCCCAGCGCCAGCAGCGTCATGCTGAGGATGACCACCAGCGGGCTGCCGATCAGCATGCCGCGCGTGCCAATGCGCGCGCCGAGCGTGTTGATAATCAGCGCGGAGAGGATATAGCCGAGAGACATCCAGGTGAAGATCACCCCTATCTGCTCAAAGCCGGCGTTGGTGCGCGCGGCGAGCGTGGGCAACAGCGGCCCGAGCAGCGCTGCGCTAATCCCTAGGCTGACAAAGGCATAGCAGGCCAGGGCGAACCAGCGAGAGGCGGACGCGCGCATGACAAGCCCGGATTGTAACGGCGCTATATAGTAGCCGTTATGGCGCTCTCGAACAAGCAACTCGCTGAGATCTTCAACGACATCGCCGACCGCCTGGAGATTCAGGGCGAGATCATCTTTAAGGTGCGCGCCTACCGCACGGCGGCCGAGAACATTCTGAACGCGGCGCGCCCCATCGCCGACCTGTGGCAGGCCGGCGCGTTGGAGGAGATCCCCGGGATCGGCAAGGAGATCGCCGCCAAGATTGACGAGCTGATGCGCACCGGCCAGCTGGCGTTCTACGAACGACTGCGCAGCGAAGTGCCCGATGGCGTCGTTGCGATGCTGCGCGTGCCCGGCATCGGCCCAAAGCGGGCCAAAGAGTTCTGGGATCGGCTCGGCATCACCGACCTCGAACAGCTCGAGGCTGCCGCGCGCGCAGGCCGCCTGCGGACGCTGCCCAAGATGGGCGAGAAGGCCGAGCAGAAGATCCTGGCCGGCCTCGAATCGCTCAAGCGGCGCGCCACAGGGCGCGTCCGGCTGGGCGATGCGCTGCCGCTGGCTCAGCAGATCGTGGAAAGGCTGAGCGCGCTGCCCGGCGTGCAACAGGCCGCCTATGCCGGCTCGCTGCGGCGCGGCAAAGAGACCATCGGCGACGTGGACATCCTGGTCGCCACCAACGACCCCGAACCGGTCATGCAAGCCTTCCTCAGCCTGCCAGACATCGCCGAGGTCTTGGCCAAAGGCGAGACCAAGAGCAGCATCCGCCTGGCCAGCGGGCTGCAGGTGGACGTGCGGGCGATCGAGCCGCGCGTCTGGGGCACAGCGCTGCAGTACTTCACTGGCTCACAACTCCACAACATCAAGGTGCGCGAGATCGCCCAGAAGAAGGGCCTCTCGCTGAACGAATATGCCGTCACCCGCATCGGCAGCGACGAAGTAGAGACGTTCGACAACGAGCCGGCGCTCTACGCCCGCCTCGGCATGGCCTACATCCCGCCGGAGCTGCGCGAAGACCGCGGCGAGGTGGAGAAGGCGCTGGAGCTAGGGCCAGGGCGCGTGGTGATGCCCGACTTGATCGAGCTGAAGGACATCAAGGGCGATCTACAGATGCACACCACGTGGAGCGACGGCGCCGCTGATGTGATGGGCATGGCGCGGGCGGCCATCGCCCTGGGCTATGAATACATCCTCATCACCGACCACAGCGCCGGGCTGGGCGTGGTGAACGGCCTGAACCCCGAACGCATCTTGGCCCAGCGCAAGGAGATAGACCAGGTAAACGCTCAGCTCAAGCGCGAGGGGCATAAGTTCCGCGTGCTTCAGGGGATCGAGGTGGAAGTGCGCAGCGATGGCGCGCTCGATTTGCCTGATGAGGTGCTCGCGCAGCTCGACCTGGTACAAGCCTCAATACACACCGCGCTAGACCAGCCGCGCGAGAAGATCACCGCGCGCGCCATCCGCGCCATGCAGCATCCTGCCGTGCGCATCCTCGGCCATCCATCTGGCCGATTGATCAACGAGCGCGAGGGCGCAGACTACGACTGGGAGGCGCTGTTTCGGGCTGCGCTGGAGCACGACGTGGCCTTGGAGATCAACAGCGACCCCAGCCGCCTGGACCTAAACGACGTGCTCGCGCGACGAGCGGTTGAGCTGGGGTGCAAACTCAGCATCAGCACCGACGCCCACGCGCCGGCCGGTCTGCGACACATGGCGCTGGGTGTGATGGTCGCGCGCCGCGCTTGGGTCACGCCGGCTTCGGTGATCAACGCCTGGCCGCTGAGCAAGCTGCTCAAATGGGCCGCGCGGTGATCGTTGTTACTTCAAGGTTTGATGTCAGTCAAAAAACTTCCTATATGGTGTAAAATCTGGACTGGACTTGGATCATCCAAAGGAGGATTCTGGAGATGATTTCCGAACAGATGACGATCGCGTTGAACAAGCAGGCTGCCGAAGAAGCATATGCCTCGAGCGTCTACCTCTCAATGGCCCTGTGGTGTGACGCCCAGGGGTATGAGGGCGCGGCGCGCTACCTGATGGCCAGCTCCGAAGAGGAGCGCGAGCACATGCAGCGCTTCCTCCAGTACATCGTTGACCAGGACAGCGCGGCGCGCGTGCCGGCGGTGGCCGAGCCGCCTCATGAGTTCAACTCCCTGCCCGAGATCATGAAGCAGGTGCTCGAGCTGGAGATGAGCGTCGCCAACAAGATCCACGCCATCGTGGACCTGGCGATCGCCGAGAAGGACCACGCCACTTGGAACTGGCTACAGGACTTCGTGGCCGAGCAGCGCGAGGCCGAGATCAAGGCCCGCAACATCCTCGACCGCATCGCGGTCATCGGCACCCAGGCCACCGGTCTGTATGAGATCGACAAGATGCTGGGCAAGATGGCCGAGGAAGAAGAGGAAGATGAGGACTAGACCCTGTTCGCAATGCGCATCGCGCTGATCGCCGGGGAGTATCCCCCGCTCCAGGGCGGACTGGGCGACTACACGCGCCGGCTAGCGGAGGCGTTGGTCGGCTTGGGCCACGAGCTGCATGTGATCACGCGCTTTGTGGCTGGTGAGCCGACCAACACCGTATGCGCCGGCGTGCATGTTCATCGCCTGGTGACGGCGTGGAACTGGGAGACGCGCCGACGGATTGAGGGGTTCAATCGGCTGTTCCGTCCAGATGTGTTGAACTTACAGTATCAGGCTGCTGCTTATCAGATGCACCCGGCCATCAACCTCTTGCCCGCTGCGCTGGCCAAGCGCATCCCCACCGTCGTGACCTTTCATGACCTGCGCGTGCCCTACTTGTTTCCAAAAGCCGGCTTTCTGCGCTGGCGGGCGATCGTGGCTATGGCCAAGGGCGCTTCGGCCTGTATCACCACCAATGTTGAGGATCGCGATACGCTCAGCCGCGAAGGGGTGCGGATGATTTCCTTGATCCCCATCGGCAGCAACATCATCCCTGTGCCGCTCGGCCCGTTTGACCCGGCTGCCTGGAGGCGCGCGCGGGGCATCGCCGAAGATGTGGTCCTGATCGGCTATTTCGGCTTCCTCAACGAGAGCAAAGGCGCGGAGGTGTTGCTGCGCGCCCTGAGCCTCCTGCGCGCGCGAGGGGTGAACGCCGGCCTGCTGCACATCGGCGGGCGGGTTGGCGATAGCGACCCGACCAACAAGGCCTATGCCGCACAACTCGACCGGTTGGCCGGCGAGCTGGGGCTGCGCGAGCACATCTACGCGACCGGCTTCCTCGACGAGCGGGGAGTCAGCGAGGCCTTCGCGGCATGCGTGTGCATCGCCTTGCCCTACCGCGACGGGGCATCGTTCCGGCGGGGCACGTTGATGGCTGCCTTGGCCCACCGCTGCGCGGTCATCACGACCCAACCACGCATCACGCTCAGCGAGCTGGTGCACGAAGAGAACGTCTTGCTGGTCCCCCCGGACCAGGCGGATGCGCTGGCCGATGCCATCGCTCGGTTAATTGGCGATCCAGCCCTTCGCGCGCGGCTACAAGCCGGCGCGGGCGCGCTCAGCCGCCTATTCGAATGGGAGAGCATCGCTGCCCGCACTGTCGATCTCTTCGGCGCGCTTCTGAACTAGCGTGCGGGAGTGAGTGATAAGAAGCGGCTCGCACATGCAAGCGATAGACCACGCCTGAACCAGAGCCCAGAGGACAAGACGCGCCAAAAGGCAGTCCTGTTTAGCAATGCCAAACTGCGCACATGTTGAGTGCGCCGCTAGCGGGACAAGTATGTTGCCTCGTTGCTGCCACAACCACCTATGCCCGCCACCTCCGCTGAAGTGCACGAGTGATACACCTTTGCGGGGTCAAAAACAGATATTGTTTGATTACAGCGGTGGACCGCGAAACGGGTTGGGTTGGGCGCTGGTGATTGAGCGCCATTCAAAAGCTGGTTGATCGACACGTTCCGGTTCTGCTCAGACGGATATCCCGTCAAGCGAACTATCGTCGCAGTCGTCGTCTCATAGCGCGTGGCAGGTCTTACTCGGTCGAGGCAAGGAGCTGCGCTGTTTTGTATCGCAGCTTGACGCGAGGATTTGCCAAGCGCTGAGAGCTTCTATTGCCCTCTTCGTGCGAACGCTCTTTTAGACAGCGCTGTCTCGGATACCATCATGGAGTTTATATCACTCCGAATTTGAGCACTCCCGGCTGGCTAGTCTGGGTAGAATGCTCCTGCATGTCTTCCGATTACTCTGCGCCTACGCTGGCAAGGACGCGCCAATGAAAGAACCCACCTTCAACATCGGCATCGAAGAGGAATATCAGATCGTTGACCCAGCCACCCGCGAGCTGCGCAGCTACATCACCCAGATGATCGAAGACCAGACGCGCGCGCTGATCGAGGTGGACATCAAGCCGGAGCTGCATCAGTCCATCGTCGAGGTGGGCACGAAGGTGTGCCAGACGCCGGCGGAGGCGCGCGAAGAGCTGGTCCGCCTGCGCCGCGGCGTCATCGAACTGGCCGCGCGCCACGGGCTGAAGATCGTCGCCGCCGGCACGCACCCGTTCTCCAACTGGATGCAGCAGGAGATCACCCCCTTCGAGCGCTACGCCGGCGTCCGAGAGGACATGCAAATCTTGGCCCAGCAACTGCTGATCTTCGGCACGCACGTGCACATCGGGATCGAGGATCGCGAGGTGCTGATTGACGTGATGAACGTGGCGCGCTACCTGATGCCGCACATCCTTTGTCTCTCCACCAGCTCGCCGTTCTGGATGGGCCAGCAGACCGGCCTGATGAGCTACCGCAGCGTGGTCTTTCGCAACTTCCCGCGCACCGGCACCGCGCCGCGCTTCGGCTCGTATGCCGAGTTCCAGCACTACCTAGACACGCTGGTGAAGACCAACAGCATCCCCGACGGCACGAAGATCTGGTGGGACCTGCGGCCGAACCACAAGTACCCCACGCTGGAGATGCGCATCTGCGACGTATGCACGCGCGTGGACGAGGCGGCCTGCATCGCGGCCATCTTTCAGGCCATCTGCTACAAGTGCTGGAAGCTGCGCCGCAGCAACCTGACCTTTCGCGTGTATTCGTCCGAGTTGATCGAGGAGAACAAGTGGCGCGCGGTGCGCTACGGGTTGGACGGCAAATTGATTGACTTCGGCAAGCAGGAGGAGCTGCCGGCCCGCGCGCTGGTGAGCGAGATGATCGAGTGGTTCATCGGCGATGTGATAGACGAGCTGGGCAGCCGACGAGAGGTGGAGTATGCTTTCACCATTATGCGCGAGGGCACCAGCGCCCACCGCCAGCTACAGACCTACCAGCA
>Ga0272447_1000970_pt1 | contig 19657 bp, 22 predicted proteins | sample YNPCB0133_FD_194589 | JGI IMG/M metagenome (GOLD analysis project Ga0272447, IMG submission 194589) | Hot spring microbial mat communities from Yellowstone National Park, WY, United States - YNP-CB-013-3 | ecosystem: Environmental > Aquatic > Thermal springs > Hot (42-90C) > Sediment | place... | reverse complement strand
AGCCAGAAAGGCATCTCGGTAGAACCGCTGTTCGTGTATCGGCTGGTCGAGGCGTTTGACAAGCGTCAGACTGCGACGGCGAGCGGCTGGGACTGGGCATGGATTGCCGCCAACGAGAAGCCGGGACTGGTGCGCGCATGGGTGGCACAGGCGTACGCCTTCGGTTCGGTGTTCATGGTGCCGCACAACCAGTGGTGCTACACGCCAGAGAAGGGCACGCACTGGTGGCGGGGCAAGCCAGAGGATTTCGCCTATCTCTACCGCTTTGTGCGCGAGCATCGCCACCTGTTCGACGGATACCTGCCGCTGACGAATACCCTATTGGAGATAGATGAAGCGCGTTTCGAAGCGGCAAAGCGTCTCGCTCTGGCGATGTTGGAGAGCAGCGTGCCGTTTGCCGTTCTGTACCGCATGCCCGACGGTCGCTCCCGCCGCGCGGGCAACGTACAAGCGAGTGGGTATCGTGTGTTGACTGCTGAGCACACGCTGACCAACCTGCCCGAAGAGACTCGGAACCAGCTGCAGGTGGAGACCGAGGGCAAGTTCGTTGTTTCCGTGCGCCGGCACGTGCAGCGAGGAGGCTATCCTGTAGTTATCCACCTGCTAAACCGCGACTATCGGGTGGAGACGGACGGCGTTGTCCCTGCGGAAGTCACCGTGCGCCTTGGCGGCGTATTGCTGAAGCGTTTTGGCATCTCCGCACGGGAGGCGATCGCTCTCTCGCCAGACGGCAGGCCAATGATAGCCACTCTCCAGAAGACAAAGGAGGGTGTGGCGGTGGAGGTCAAAAACGCGGGGCTGTGGACGGTGGTAGCCGTAAAATGACCATGCATCCAGTGGCTCTTATCACGGGCGGGACGCGAGGCATCGGTCTGGGCATTGCGCGATATCTGGCGCAGGAGGGATACGCCCTTGCGCTCAACGGTGTACGCCCACCTGAGGCAGTGGAGGGAGTGCTGGAGGAACTGCGCGAGTCGGGTGTGCCAGTCGAGTATTTTCAGGCGGACATCTCGCAGCCAGAGCAACGGCAGCAGCTAGTGCAGGTGGTTCGCGAGCGGTTCGGACGGCTGAACGTGCTGGTGAATAACGCAGGCGTTGCCCCACAGGTGCGAGCAGACATACTGGAGGCGGGTGAGGAGAGCTTCGATCGACTGATTCGCGTCAACCTGCAGGCGCCCTACTTCCTGACGCAAGCGGTCGCCCGCTGGATGATCGAACAGAAGCAAGCTGACCCCGATTTCTCCGCCTGTATCGTGTTCGTCACTTCCATCTCCGCCACGGTGGCATCGGTCAACCGCGGCGACTACTGCATCTCCAAGGCAGGGCTGTCCATGGCGGCGCAACTGTGGGCGGTGCGGCTGGCGGAGTTCGGCATCCCTGTATACGAGGTGCGCCCCGGCATCATCCGCACCGACATGACCGCCCCCGTTCAGGAGCGCTATGACCGTCTTATCGCGGAAGGGCTTACCTTGCAGCCGCGCTGGGGCACACCCGAAGACGTGGGCAAAGCGGTGGCGATGCTGGTACGCGGCGACCTGCCTTACTCCACAGGCGCGGTGATCATGGTGGACGGCGGACTGACCGTGCCGAGGCTGTAATGCGGCGCAGGTTTTGGCGCAAGGACTCTGTGCCTTCCAACGCGAACACTCTATTGAGAACTCCACGCTCAACGAGGGGCAAAATGCTGGAAACGGCAGTTGCTGCTCCGCCGGTACTGCAGATGCGCGCCATCAGCAAGCAGTATCCGGGCGTGCAGGCACTGGACAATGTGGACTTCGAAGTGCGCGCGGGCGAGGTGATGGCGCTGGTCGGCGAGAACGGCGCGGGCAAGTCCACGCTGATGAAAATCCTGGCAGGTGCGGAGACGCGCGATCAGGGCGAAATCCTGTTGAACGGCAAGCCCGTGCACATCACCAACCCGCACGAGGCGATGGACCTGGGCATCCGCATCATCTATCAGGAGTTCAACCTCGTACCATATCTGAGCGCAGCGGAGAACATCTTCCTAGGACGGGAGCCGCGCGCTCGAGTGCCCGGCTTCGTGGACTTCCGCACAATGTATGCCCGCGCCCAGCAGCTCATTGACGAGTTAGGCGTGCAAATTGACGTGCGCACTCCTGTGCAGTACCTCTCGGTGGCGCAGCAGCAGATGGTGGAAATCGCTAAAGCCATCTCCCAGAACGCGCGTGTGCTGGCGATGGACGAACCCTCCGCCACCCTTACGGAACATGAGCTGCAGAACCTCTTCCGCCTCATCCGACGCCTGAAGGAGCAGGGTGTCGGCATTATCTACATCTCGCACCGGCTGGAGGAGATTTTCGAGATTGCCGACCGAGTCACGGTACTGCGCGACGGCAAACTGGTGGGCGTGCGGCAGGTCGCCGAGACCAGTCGCGACGAGCTCATCCGCATGATGGTAGGACGCGAGATTACCGAGCAGTTCCCGACGCGCCAAACGCAGCGCGGTGACGTGGCGCTAGAGGTGCGCCACCTGAACCGCAAGGGCGTATTACACGACATTAGCTTGAAGGTGCATAAAGGGGAGATCGTCGGGCTGGCAGGGCTGGTAGGCGCGGGGCGCACCGAGTTGGCGCGCGCCATCTTCGGGGCGGACCCCATCGACAGCGGCGAGATTCTGCTGGAAGGCAAGCCTGTGCGCATCCGCTCGCCGCAAGACGCCATCCGACTGGGCATCGGTTTGATGACGGAAGACCGCAAGGCGCTCGGGCTCATCCTCAGCATGACCGTGCGCGAGAACAACACGCTGGCGAATCTCAAGGCGCTGACGCGACTGGGCTTTGTGCAGCTGCGCAAAGAGCGGCAGGTTGCCGAACAATACGTGCGCGACCTGATGATACGCACCCCCTCCATCGAGCAGGCGGTGAAGAACCTGTCGGGGGGCAACCAGCAAAAGGTGGTGCTGGCGAAGTGGCTGTTCACCCGTTCGAAGGTGCTGATATTCGACGAGCCAACGCGCGGTATCGACGTGGGCGCGAAGGCAGAGATTTATCAGCTGATGAACCGCCTGGCAGAAGAAGGGGTGGCGATCCTGATGATTTCCAGCGAGCTGCCCGAGGTGCTGGGCATGAGCGACCGCATTCTGGTGATGCATCAGGGACGCATTGTGGGCGAGCTGTCGCGCGAGGAGGCCACGCAAGAGCGCATCATGCACCTTGCCACTGGCGGTGAATAACACTAGGTCTATCTGCAGCATCTCGGCTATGAGGCGAACAGTCCGCGTCGCGTGCTGCGCGAGGCGTTCGAAGCAGGTATTATCCCACAGAAACGGAGGGGGACGGGTGGATGGCGATGCTGGATGACCGTAACCTCACCTCTCACACCTACGATGAGGCGCTGCCGAAGCGATATACCAGCGCATCTCCAGCCAGCATATTGTCCTGCTGGAAGAGGCAGAACGGCGTCTGCAAAACATCGCATGGCAGGAGTAGTTTACGATGCAGCTGCGGGAGCGCGACCTGAAAGTGCTGCAAGACATTTTCTCGCGCTTCCCGACGATTCAACGGGTATTACTTTTCGGTTCCTGTGCTACCGACGCCGCACGCCGCGCCTCTGATATCGACCTCGCCATCAACGCCCCCGACATGTCGCCTGCCGAGTGGGCAGACCTTTGCGGACAGATCGAGCAAGCGCCTGTTATCTATCGCATAGACGTGCTGCGTTTCGACAAATTGCTACCAGAAGAACTCTAAGAGCGCATCGTGAAGGAGGGGGCGACGATATATCCTTTGCACGAGGGATGACAGAGATAGCGTCGTCCGCGTCATCCTGTCGCGGTCTTTTTGCGCTGTTTCTGCGTGTACATGTCTTGGTCCGCCAGCAACAGCAGTCTTGAATCGCCATTGGTGACGGTGGCGCAGCCGATGCTAAAAGTCACTGGCACTGAGAGTCCCAGCTGTTCGGTAGCCTGCTGCAGCAAGTGTTGAAGACGCTCCTTTAGGGAACAGGCCCCAGCCCTATCGGTATCTGGCAACAGCACCACGAACTCGTCCCCGCCGTAGCGCGCTGGCACGTCGCCTGCTCGCACTTGTTGAAGTATCTGTCCAACTACCTGCAGCAATGTATCGCCCGTTTCATGCCCGAGAGTGTCGTTGAGCTGCTTGAAGTTATCGATATCCAGCAGTAACAACGAAATAGGGCGGGGATGTCGCTGTGCGGCGTGCAGGGTCTGGCTGTACACCATGTCGAAGTAGAGGCGGTTAAACACGCCGGTGAGCGGGTCGCGATACACTCTCTGAAGGAGCCCTGCCTGTGTTTCCAGCACATCCAACGACGCCGCGATAACTTGAGCCGTGATATGCAGCCACTCTACCTCGGCATCGGTGAAATCACCCTGTGCCTGTTTACGCCACAAAACAAGGCACCCCTTCACCATGTCGCGAACGGTCATTTCAAGCGCCGCGCACGATTGACCACGTTGTCGCAATAGGTCAACCAGGTCCTGCAACCAAAAGTCCATTCCCCCATTTGGCGCAGGTATCTCCCACAGCCTCTGGTACAACCAGTCTGGTATGCTACCCACGGTGAATCGATGCCATGCGTTACTCCATGACGACAGCCACAGCAGCGTGCAACCCGCTGCCTGAAGCAGGTCGCATAGCCGACGCAACGTGGTCTCTGCGACCACACGATACGCCTGATGACTTGCGTCCTCTGCAGGAGTGCCAATCGGGGAGCTGTTTGCCTGCAGCAAAGTGTGCGCTAGGCGAGAGAAGCGCGGCATCAGCTGTCGATGTAGTGGACGCACTGCCTCTGCTGGCACCGCAGAATACACCGTTAGAAACGGGCTGTCTGCACAGGCGACCACATATGTCTGCTCGGAAAACCGCACGGCGATCGGGTGAGGCGCGCTACACGATTTTGCTGCCTGCTGCAGCAGGTGCAGACTCTGCGCAGGCAGTTTACGCACGGCAAGGGTGTAGACAACGCCCTCGTACTCCAGCCATAGCGCACCGCTATCGGTGCGCATCGCTGCCAACAGCGTATCTATTAACTGCTCCACAGCCCTCGTTGTTGCCCGGGGCAAGGTCGCCAAGCGACAAAATGGTGGGGTCGTGCCCTTACTGCCTAGTCGATGCTGGCCATCATCCTGCGACATCATGTATCGGTGCCCCCATGCGTGGAACTATAAAGGGCGTCTTCCTCCTCACACGTCGCCAGCCACTCCACGATGACCTGCCGATGGAATCGCCAATGCTTACCCACCTTGCGACCAGGCAGCTTACCCTGTTCCGCCAACCGATAAGCGGTGTGCACCGAGATGCGTAAAAACTCAGCTAGCTCGCGCACACTCATCACCTCTGGAAAGAGCGACTCCGGATGGCTTCTTTTTTGCATCCACTCTTTCATTTTTGAGCGTATTTTGCAGGTGTTTGCTGATGTTATTATCGGCAAACCTCACAGCGCTCCTTAGGGTTATCGCTGCAGTAGTGATTCCCGCTGGTCATAACGAAAAGATTCCCTGTCATGCGTGTTACCCTTTTGCTGGCACATTCGCGTCCTGCTCCCAGCATGAAGCGGGTTGCCGAGGCAATCCGCCGCTACCTGCCTGCCCCTACAGACCTTCAATACGTCAGCCAAACTTGCCCTACTATCCTTCGCTGGAAATTACCTGCTGCAGTGGTTCATGCCCTCTATGTGCTTCACACACAGCGATGCCTGCAGCGTCAAGTAGCACGTTTCCCTCGTTTCGATGTGTTGCATCTTGTAGACCATAGCGACGCCTTTCTGCTTCCCGCCACCTCAGCTGCCCTGAAGGTCGTTGCCTGCCACGACCTGATTCCTTTAGTGGAAGCTCGGATGTATCGTCACCGTCTCAGCCGACGCTGGGGGCAATGGCTCTATCGTCTGGCGGTGCATCATATCTCTTCCGCCGATGGGGTTATCGCCTGTAGCCGAGCAACGGCCTCGGACCTCACCCGACTGTTTCACATCCCGCCAGAGCGACTTCGGGTGGTGAGCCATGGGGTGGATGCCGACTTTTTCGCGCCCCTTCCCGATGACCTTCGCGCTCAAAAGCGCGCCGAGCTCGGCTTTCCGCCACAGGAGAAGGTTCTCTTGCATGTCGGCTCCAACGCTCCTTACAAGAACATCCCAACCGTGTTGCGCACGGTAGCGCACCTGCGGGGGGAAGGACACCCGTGCCGACTGGTGAAAGCTGGCGAGCCGCTCTCGGCAAGGATGCAACGGTTGGTGAACGAGCTGGGGCTAACGGGACAGATTCTGGTGTTGCCGCAGGTGGATGACTCGCGCCTGCGCGACCTCTACCAAGCTGCCGATGCGGTGCTTTTTCCGTCCTTCCGCGAGGGTTTTGGGTTGCCAGTATTGGAGTCGCTTGCCTGTGGTACCCCTGCAGTCATCGCAGACACTCCCGCTCTGAACGAGTGGGCAGCTGAAGTGTGCCTGCACGCCCCGCCCGACGACGTAAAACAGCTCGCTGCGAAAGTGCTGGAAAGCATCGAGATGAGCCGTTACGCATGTGTCCGCGCACGCCTGCGGGAGTTCGCGGAGCAGTACCACTGGCAGTCCATCGCCCAACAGATAATGGCTGCCTACCAGCAGTGGAGGGAGGCATGAGGGTGTTGTATGTCAATCAATGGGGAGGATTGGGAGGCGCAGAGATTAGCCTGTTGCGTGTGCTGGAACGCCTGCGCCACCATTCCATCACCCCGATGCTTGCTTGTCCGCCGGGCGACCTTGCCGAAGGGGCGCGGGCGTTGGGGGTTACGGTGCTTGAGGTGGAGTTTCCTGCCCTGCGTCGCGGACGCCGCCTCCGCGAAGAGGATGCTTGCCGCCTGCGCGAAGCAGTTGCCCGCGCTGACCTCGTGCATGCCTATTCAGTTCGAGTGGGCTGGTTCGCTGGTCGTCTCTGCGACCAGATGAAGGTACCAATGGTCTGGTCGGTGCATGACCTGTTTGCCTTCCCATGGCAGAGGATGTGGCTGCGCGGTGTAGCGCAGCGATACGCGCAGGCAGTAGTGGCTTACTCGCAGGCAATTCAACGGCAATTCGGCAAAGGGCTGGACCACAAACTGCACTACATTCCGCACGGAGTAGACCCCACCCTGTTCAGCCCGCAACCGCCGACAGCGCGCGCCGAAGTGCGCAAGCACTTCCATACGGCTGCGGACGTGCCCGTCATTGTGCATGTGGGACGGATAATGCCGTTCAAGGGGCAACACCTGTTCCTACGAATGGCGCGTCGCCTGCGTTCAAAACACCCGCAGGCGGTCTTCTGGCTGGCTGGCGACGCAACTATGGGCGACTGGCGCTACGCCCGCAAGGTCAAAGCGATGTCTACCTCGCTGTCGCCGCAGGTACGCTGGCTGGGGTTCCAGCATGACATCGCTCGCGTGCTTGGGGCTGCCGACGTGCTGGTACACTGTAGCACCCGCCCCGAACCGTTCGGGCTAGTCATCTTGGAGGCGATGGCGTGTGGCACGGCAGTGGTCTCAGCCAATAGTGGCGGACCGAGAGAGATTATCGAGAACGGACAGACTGGACTGCTGACCCCCTCAAATAACAGTAAGGCGCTAGCAGCCGCCGTATGCACTCTCTTAGTCGATGCGCCGCGGCGCTACAAGATGGCAGCGGCAGCCCGGCAAAAGGTGTGCGATGCATACACGTTAGACCAGCACGTGCAACGCCTGCTTGCATTGTACAAAACACTATCGTAGTCCGCGCTGCCAGCGTTCGAAATGCTCGCGCGCTAGACGCTCCCACCCCTGACGCACTAGATTCAACCCAAACATGTATAGTTCAAAGCGTTCGGAGAGCTTTCGAAAGAGGGGAGCTTCCTGTCGCCACTCGCCCTCTTCAAAGGTAGAAACGATGTAGTAGGACTTTTTACCCTGCTGTACGTAGTCGATCAGGGCATCCTTGCTCAGGGCATGCCTTAGGCGCGGCATCGCTTCGGGGTAGACGCCCGACCAGAATAACGTGAAATCCCCGATGTGGCGGTGTACTTCTCGCTCACGGGCAAACGAGGTGGCATTGAGTAGCACGTCACCCTCCAACAGCATTTCAGCCACCTCGCGCAGTGCCCTGCCACGAGCGTCGCGGATACGGTAGACGTTGTCGATGTGCGCAAACTCCGTCAGCAGGTTGGTAATGTACCGCAATATTTCCGGCTGATACTCCTGTAACACGCGCGTAAACGACTGCTCGACCAGCACTCCAAACAGTTGCCGAAGTGGGTGGCGCTCGGAAACGGGCTGTGGCATGCTCATCCCCCCTCTGGAGATTATTGCCACATTCTCCTGCATCTATTATACTATGACCAAAGGGCGAAGGGTTTCGTTCATAAGCTAGGTCGGAGGCATCAAGATGTCCCACAACGGCAAACTGCGCGCGCCAGAAGCGCTAGAGATGCCCATGTGGATGATTGTGCTGGTGATTACGGTCATGCTAATCATCGCCATCTTCGCGTTCTGGCACAGTGCGCGGGTCTCTTACGAGTCACTCCCCCGCAACCAGTCTGCTGTGGTAGAGCAACAGCAACAGCAGTAGGGCGTTTCCGAAAGGCATCCGATAGGTCAAAATGTTGGCACTCGCAAAGCCAAAGCCATGTTGGGCGCGAGCGGTAAAAGCGTGACGGAGGAGCAATTCGTGCAGAGGGTTCGTTTTGGGTTACACTGGCTGGGTTTATTAGCGCAGGCGATACATCTGCCTACCTATATCGCTTTGCCTTATTGTCAGGAAGTTTCCACGTTTGTCCTACCCTCACAGTCGCCCTTGTGTCTGGGCTGATTTTTAAGAACGCATCAGTCGCTGCAACATACCGTGAGACAGTTTACCGAACGCTGTCGCAGCGGTTTCTGCCCGGCAGCAGGTCAAACCAACTCCTCTGGCTGGAACCAAAGGGCAATCTCGCTTTCGGCAGTCTCGGGTGAGTCGGAACCATGAATGATGTTCATCTGTTTGTCGCAGGTGTAGTCGCCACGGATAGTACCTGGCTGCGCCTGAAGAGGGTCTAGCGCGCCCATCATCGTGCGCACAAGAGAGATGGCATTGGGACCTTCAATCACCATGGCGACGACTGGTCCCGAAGTGATGAAATCCACGAGCTCAGCATAGAATGGCTTTTCTCGATGCACTGCATAATGCTTCTCCGCCAGTTCGCGCGATGGTACCAGCATTTTCAATCCCGCTAAGCGTAACCCACGCTGCTCAAACCGACGGATGCACTCTCCAACTAGTCCTCGGCGAACGCCGTCGGGTTTAATCATCACAAACGTACGCTGCATACAGCCTCCCAATGACGAGAACTCATGCCTTTGCTACTGGCACAGGATGGTATCAGGTTATCTTTGTTAGGGGCAGGACCATGTTGCCAACGGACAGCTGCAGCCACGCCTGCCCCTACGCTGTAGGCGATATCAGTCCAACCGCAACGGCGGTCCCCCTTCTGGTATTTGCAACTCCTCTGGTGAAATCGTGTAGCGCTCTACCAATCCTATCATGGCTTGAGCCAGCACCGCACTGACTGTATCACTGTCAACGGGCTTCATTAAGTCGCGTAATAGCGGTGAGTCTTCAGGAAGATAGCCGCGGTTCACCAAAAACTGTAGGTCGGCGAAAGCCCAGTGCTGCGGTTTCACAGGCACCGCCAGCGATACCCTCGGCGTGCGCGCTTTCAGGTCTTTCAGCCCTTCCTCCACTTGCCGCATGAATCGCGCTAAAGTCACCGCCAGCTCGTAGCGGGTCACTGGCTGGTTGCCCCGAAAAGTGCCATCGGGGAATCCCTTCATGATGCCTTTGGCTGCTAGCTCCTTCACCGCGGGGGCAGCCCAGTGGTCAGGGGGGACGTCTTTGAACTCTGTTAGTTGTTGTGCCGAAACAGCCTGCGTGAGTGTGAACATGGCAATTGCGCCTGCAACACACAAAGTGCGGACCATTGAGAATACCTCCTCCTCGTTAGAACTCTGCCGAAACCACGTTGCTCTCACGGATAGCAGCGAACTCTTCCAATGCACGCCCCGTGCCGATGGCTACACAAGAGAGTGGGTCATCTGCCACCTGCACGCGGATGTTCGTCACCGATTCTAGCAGACGGTCGATACCGCGCAGTAGCGCGCCACCCCCCGTCAGGGTGATTCCGCGTTCGATGATGTCCGCTGCCAGCTCGGGAGGCGTTTCTTCCAGAACCGAGCGTACACGTTCCACGATCGCGTTGATCGGCTCCTGCAACGCCTCGCGAATCTCCTCAGAGGTAACGGTTATCGTTTTTGGCAGCCCGGCGATGAGGTCGCGCCCACGTACCTCCATTTCCAGCTCCCGCTCCAACGGGTATGCAGAGCCCACTTTTATCTTTATTTCTTCGGCAGTTCGGTCGCCAATCATCAGGTTGTACTGGTTGCGGATATAGCGCGCGATAACCTCATCCATCTTGTTGCCACCCACACGCACCGACCGGCTGATAACGATGCCCTCTAAGGAGATCACTGCCACATCGGTCGTACCGCCCCCGATGTCCACCACCATATTGCCGCCCGGCATACTGATTGGCAATCCCGCCCCGATTGCTGCCGCCATCGGCTCCTCGATAGTGTACGCTTCTCCCGCTCCAGCTTCGCGCGCCGCTTGAATCACCGCGCGGCGTTCCACGCTCGTGACGCCCGACGGCACGCACACCAGTACCCGCGGCTTAAGAAAACGCCGCTTTCCACACACCTTCGCGATGAGATGCTCCAGCATCTTCTCAGTGGTTGTGTAGTCGGCAATAACCCCGTCGGACATCGGTCGGATTGCCACGATGTGCCCCGGCGTGCGTCCCAACATCAACCGCGCTTCTTCGCCAATCGCCAGCACCTTTTTATTTTTGGTGGAGATGGCGACGACCGAAGGCTCGCGCAGCACAATGCCTTTGCCTCGCAGATAGACCACAATATTCGCTGTCCCCAAGTCGATACCCAGCTCAGGCGTCAGACGGAACACACTGGCACCTCTTCCACAGAAACAGCAAGAGGTTCTTGGCTTAATCGAGCGATTTGCGCTCCCAACGCTTGCAACTTCTCCACCAAGTTCTCGTAGCCGCGGTCGATGTGGTGTATCTCCTCAACAATGGTCTCGCCTTCCGCACCAAGACCAGCTATCACCAACGCCGCACCGGCTCGCAGGTCGGTGGCTTCTACCACAGCACCACGCAACTTCTCGACTCCGCGCACCACCGCTGTGCGGTTCTCTTGCACGATGTCCGCGCCCATCTTCCGCAGCTCCTGCACGTAGCGGAAGCGCCGCTCATACACTGTTTCGGTAACAATGGAAACTCCCTCTGCCACGCACAGCAAAGCGGTCATCGGCTGTTGCATGTCGGTGGGGAAACCTGGATGGGGCATGGTCTTGATATTCACTGCTTTGGGGGGTGTTTGCAACTGCACGCGCACGCCTGCCTCGTCGGTTTCAATCTGCACGCCAGCTTCTTGCAGCTTCAGAAGCACGGGCATCATGTGGTCTGCATTGGCGTTCACGATTCGCACTTTGCCTCTGGTCATCGCGGCTGCAATGGCATAAGTGCCCGCTTCCAGCCGGTCAGGGATAATGGTATACTCGCCTCCGCGCAGACGGGATACGCCCTCAATGGTGATGCGGCGTGTGCCGTGTCCCTCAATCCGTGCCCCCAAAGTAATCAGGAAGTTTGCAAGGTCGACCACTTCTGGCTCTTCCGCCGCGTTTTCGATGACCGTAGTGCCTTCTGCCAACACAGCGGCTGTCATTAAATGCTGGGTTGCCCCCGCACTGGGATAGTCCAGGTAGATGGTGTTGCCTCGCAAGCGCGCCGCTTCCGCCGTCACGAAGTCACCATCCATCTCCACGCGCGCTCCAAGCAGGCGTAGTCCCTTGATGTGAAAGTCCACTGGGCGCGCACCGATGTCGCACCCACCAGGCAGCGGTACCTTCGCAAAGCCAAACCGCGCTACCAACGGTCCCGTCACACTGAAAGAGGCTCTCATTCGGGTAACGAGGTTGTGGGGGGCTTCGAGGTGACTGATATGGCTGGCATCGATGAGCAGGGACCGTGGGTGGATAAACTCCACCACTGTGCCGAGACGGCGTAGCATCGCCATCATCGTGTAGATATCAGTGATACGGGGAAGATTGTGCAGGATGACAGGCTCCGACGCCAAAACCGCCCCTGCCATAATAGCAAGTGCGGCGTTTTTGCTCCCGCTAACGCATACCTCACCTTGTAAAGGTACGTCCCCCGTGATAATAATCCGTTCCAAGTAAGGAGTCCCTCCTGATAACAAGTGATAGGATAAGTACAATCCCCGAGTGTTACCCTGAATAGTATACAGGGGACAGGTTTGGGTGTCAAGGCATGGCCTATTGGTAGACGCACTTTCCGCGCGAGGTCGTTGGCGACGTCGGATGCGAACAGCAGGGAGACGTGGTCGTGAAATGCATCGGCGCGGATGTTGCCAGCGATATTCGCCAATCCTACCTGTTAGGAGGCAGGAGCCAAACAGGTAAGCGAAACCCAACAGTTCCCCCTGTAAGTGCCTTCTTGCGGAACCGCTTGGGAGCGCTGTTATCCGTCCCCGCGCTTGCGGTGGGTACTCCTAACAGCAGGTTCACTCCACCAGCACAGCCTGCGCCCCGTCCAGTATGGCGACAACCCCTTCCTGTTGGGCAGCCTGGCGCGCGTCTGCACTTAGCCATCCACCCGCTACCACGGGCATCGTCTGCCAGCCGAGTTTGGTGAAGGTGCGCGCCCGACGGGACGCTCGCTGCACGTCGCTGACACCAATGCCCCACGAGACCTCCACAATCAGGTAGACCTCCTCACCATCCGTTCTTCGTCGTCCGCGCACCACGACATCGGTCTGTATCAGGTCATTGCGCTCCTGCTCTGTCAAAATGCCCCGATCCAGTGCATCATCCAGAAGATGGCACAGGTCGTCATGGTCGATGGCGCGGGTTCGTCGGACGAGCTTGCTGAAGTACACCGCCGCGCGAGTGATAGCGGTCCTCTAGAAGGAACTCCTTCAGCTTCGCGACATCGTCACCAATCTTTTGCAGCGATTCCGCAAGCGACTTCACAACGGTGGTCAATTCTTCGACTCGGCTGCCAAACTGACCGACTTGTTCAGTAAGTTGCTGGATTTGCTCCGTTGTTTGTCGTTGCGCCTGCGTCAGCTGGCGGATTTGTTCGTCAATGTGCTGCTGCGACTGAACCAGCTGGCTAACAGTCGCTGGCACGGTCAGCAGCTCCTCCGTGAGGATTAACCTGCGTAGCTCTGCTCGCCATTCTAGATGTTGTTCCAGAGCCTCGATGATTTCCCGAAAATCGCTCATGCCGAAATCACCACTTTGCTGCCCTTGTCGTTTTGCGCAGTTCAATTATAGCACAACCGCAGTCTATCCACTCTTTTCCTGTGCGCTTGACTTTTGCTGCCCCTTCCGATAAGTTACTAGTCGGAAGGAGGTAGACGTCATGAACCCGACATTGCAGCGTTGGCTTCAGGAGCAGCTGGACGAGCTGAAACGTCAACATCTGTATAAAGTGCCCCCAATCCTTCAGAGCGCACCCGCAGGACGTGTGCTGCTCAACGGCAAAGAGGTTGTGAACATGTCCTCCAACAACTATTTGGGGCTATGCACCCATCCGCGCATGAAACAGGCGGCTATCGAAGCAATTGAGAAGTGGGGCGTTGGCGCGGGAGCGGTTCGCTGGATTGGCGGCACGATGACTATCCACGATGAGTTGGAACAGAAGCTCGCCGCGTTCAAAAAGACCGAAGCGGTGTTGGTGTTCCAGTCAGGTTTTGCCGCAAACTCGGGCACTATTCCAGCAGTCATGCAAGAGGGCGACGTGATTATCTCCGACGAGCTGAACCATGCCAGCATCATCGACGGAGTACGCCTGAGCGGTGCCGCCTACAGAAAGAGCGAAGGCTATGTATACCGACACAAGGACATGAATCATCTGGAAGACATCCTCAAGCGGTGTGGGCACTTCAAAAAGCGCATGATTATCACCGATGGCGTGTTCAGCATGGATGGCGATATCGCGCCGCTGCCCGACATCGTGGCGTTGGCGGAGAAGTACGATGCGCTGGTGATGGTAGATGATGCGCACGCCAGCGGCGTACTGGGCGAACACGGCTCGGGTACCACCTCCCATTTTGGGCTGTACGGACGGGTGGATATCCAACTGGGCACGCTCTCCAAGGCGTTTGGCGTGATTGGCGGGTATATCGCGGGTTCACGGTTGCTCAAGGAGTGGTTGATAAACCGCGGGCGGCCGTATCTCTTCAGCACAGCGCATCCCCCAGCGGTGGTGGCTGCGCTCATCGCCGCAGTGGATATCCTGATGACCGACCCCGAGCCGATGAAGCGTTTGTGGGAGAACACCCGCTACTGGAAGCAGAACCTGCAGAAGTTAGGCTTTGACACGATGGGTAGCGAGACGCCCATCACCCCCATCTACATCGGCGAGGAAGAGAAGGCACAGCGGATGCAGCAGCGGTTGTTCGAGGAAGGCGTCTTCGCTTTGGGCATTGTGTATCCCACCGTGCCTCGGGGCAAGGCGCGCATTCGCACCATGCCCTCCGCCGTGCATACGCGCAAAGATTTGGACGATGCGCTGGAAGCTTTCGCCAAAGTGGGCAAAGAGATGGGCTTGATTTAATGCCCCCGCCCGCATGTGGGGCGGGGACAGGGTTCACCATCGCTCGCTGATGGACTTCGCCTGCATGAACAGCAGGAGGTAGTCGCTTCCGCCTGCCTTCGAATCGGTGCCAGACATGTTGAAGCCGCCAAAGGGCTGCACGCCCACCAGCGCGCCAGTAATCTTGCGGTTGAAATAGAGGTTTCCCACGTGGAACTCGTGTCGGGCGCGCTCCAGATGGCGACGGTTGTTTGAGTAGACGCCGCCAGTCAGCCCATACTCCGTGCCATTGGCGATTTGCAGGGCGTGGTCGAAGTCGCGCGCCTTGATTACCGACAGCACCGGTCCGAAAATCTCCTCTTGGGCGATTCGCGCGTTGGGGTCTACATCGGCAAAGATAGTAGGCGGCAGGAAGTAGCCTTCGCCAGGCAGACGCTCTCCACCCAGCACCAACCTGCCCTCGCTGCGACCGATATCGATGTAGCCCATAATCTTGTGCAGCGCAGCTTCGTCGATGACCGCCCCCATGAAGTTGCGACCGTCCGCCGGGTCGCCGACGGTGTTCTGCTTGGCGCGTTCCACCACCATCTCCAGGAATCGGTCGTATACCGCCTCATGGATTACCAAGCGCGAGCAAGCGGAGCATTTCTGCCCCTGATACCCGAAGGCAGACCAGTTGACGCCCTCCACCGCCGATTCGAGGTCGGCATCTTCGTCCACGATAATGCAGTCTTTGCCGCCCATCTCCAGAATGGTGCGCTTCAGCCAGATTTGTCCGGGTTGGGTCTTTGCCGCCAACTCGTGGATGCGCAAGCCCACCTCCTTCGAGCCGGTGAAGGCAACGAATCTGGTGAGCGGATGGGTGACCAGGATGTCTCCCACGCTGCTACCCGGACCAGGCAGGAAGTTAATCACCCCTGCAGGCAGGCTGGCTTCTCGCATCACCTCCATGAACTTCGCAGCAATGGTTGGAGAGGCGGACGCCGGTTTCAGCACGACCGTGTTGCCTGTCACGACGGCGGCGGTGGTCATGCCGGTTAGAATGGCGAGAGGGAAGTTCCAGGGCGGTATCACCGCTCCCACGCCCAGCGGGATGTAGCGCAGCTCGTTCTCCTCGCCTGGATAGGCGACCACCGGCTGCGGCGGCCCGAGGCGCATCATCTCGCGGGCATAGAACTCCATGAAGTCTATCGCCTCGGCGGCGTCGGCATACGCCTCCACCCACGACTTGCTCACCTCGTACACCATCCACGCCGCCATCTCATAGACTCGTCGACGCATGATCGCCGCCGCCTTAAGCAGGTAACGGGCACGCTCGTCATACGGCACGCGGCTCCAGGTGCGGAAGGTCTCATACGCCACACGCACTGCTCTGTCTGCTAGGTCTGGCGTCGCTTTGGCGAAACGTCCGACCACTTGCGAGGGGCGAGCAGGATTGATGGAAACGAAGCTTTCGGGAGTGTTTACCTCATCACAGCCGATAATGAGGGGATAGGCTTTGCCGAGTTCGCTCTCCACTTTCCGAAGGGCTTCAAGCATCCTCTGGCGGTGGACTTCCTCATCGAAGTTCACCACTGGTTCATTCTTGAACGGGGGTAACATGGTCACTCCTCCTTGTGGACGGGTTGCGCAGTCGCGGATGTATCGAGAGAACTTACACTGGCACCCCGACTGCAACGACCATTTCTTGTCACGCTACGCGCTAGCAAAGCACCTCGTTCCTTGTCACCCTAGTCGCCGGCGAACGGTGTCAGAGATTCTTCGCTCCGCTCAGAATGACATTATGTTGACCCCTTTTTGTCATGCTGAGCGTGAGCGAAGCATCTCTCTTCCTGCTTTCCTGAAGCTCTTGCTCCTTACCTTTTATTATATCCGAAATACTGGCAGCGGGAAGCAGGCGAACATAACGGGCATAGCGAACGAGTTTTTCAGAGGTGTGGGAACATGCGAATCTTCACGATTCTGCTAGCAGGAGGAGTAGTGATGGCGCAGACAGTAGGGGAACCGATCAAACTGGCGGAAGGTTTTCAATTCTGTGAGGGGCCGTCATACGAACGCAGCACGGGCTACCTCTATGTCGTGAACTGCCAAAGTGACAACATCCATCGGGTGTATCCTGATGGCAGGGTGGAGGTCTTCGCCAAAGCACTTGGCAGCGGCAACGGTTCTACCTTTGCGAAGGATGGCACGTTGTGGGTGTGCGATTACAAGCGCAGGGCGATTGTGCGCTACGACCGTAATGGTAGAGCCGAGATTATGGCGGAAGAGTGCAATGGCACACCCTTCCTGGGACCGAACGACCTTTGCTTCGACTCGAAGGGCAATCTGTACTTTACAGACCCTGTAGGGTCATGGGATAGACCGATTGGCGCGGTGTACCGACGCAACACCGACGGCAGGGTACAGCGGCTTGCAGAAGGTTTGCAGTTTCCCAATGGCATCGCGCTGAGCCGCGATGAGAAATGGCTGTACGTGGCGGAGTCGCCGCGCAACCGCATCCTTCGCTGGCAGATACGCCCAGATGGCACCTTAGGCGAAATGGAGGTGTTCATCGATCTGCCTCCTCCGGGCGGACCTGACGGGATGCGCTTCGACACGCGGGGCAACTTGTGGATCGCGCAGTTCGGAGCGGGCAAAATACTGGTGGTTAGCCCAAATGGCAAGGTTTGGCGCAGCTATCCGGCAGGTGGGCGAAACCCGACCAACGTCGAGTTCGGTGGCAAAGACAATCGCACGCTATACATCACCGAAACCGAGACCAACGCCGTGTATACCCTCCGTGCGCCCTATCCGGGCTTCAAACGGTGGTAACGAGCATGTGCGAACGCCGGCAATCGGGTCATTTGGGGAGGTTCGGAAAGCTCACCGAGCAGACCCCGCTCGGGGAAACAGGGGGATGGATGCCCCAAAGCGTGCGTGGCTAAGGCTACATCTTCCTGTGCCGTCGTCTAGCCAATCGCGCAACAGCTCTACCACACCCGGTTTATCTTTGCCAATATAGCGTTGGCGTCGGGCGCGGTAGCTGCTCAATACTCGGGAGGCGCGCTCGCGTATCTGGCGGTCCTCGTCATTCTCTTGGTGCCCTTTTGGCACGGCGTAAACGAACAAGTTCGTTTCGCGGGCGAAGGTGGGCACCGACACGAAGTCCCTCTCCACAAACTGCCCAGTGCGTTCCTGTTCCTCCGCCGCTGCCACAAAAAAGTCCACAGCGTACTTGGGATAGCCGAAAAGATAGCCATAGCCTCGGTGGCGGTCGGAGCGGGGGGCGTACTCGACCGCCATCACCACTTCCATCGGGTGACTATTCTCAGTGACCCCCAAGCGGGCAAAAAAGTCAGCATACTGACGTATAGTCTCTCGCAACCGACGGGTGTTAATAACGATGGCGTGCGCGGTTTTCCTGCCGTTGGCGGTGCGTGCAAACACCATCATGTCCGCATACAGCTCATCGCCACATCGAAAGGTTTGTAGGATGGTGCGTAGTTGGGCAAGCCGCTCCCAACTTTGCGGGTCAAACGGCTCTACCGTGAACGAGTGGGTGACGAACGCGCTGCTCATCGGTTTGATGCCGCCGATAACCGTGTACAACCCCTCTCGGTCTAGCATCTGCAAAAGCACTTTTTCTGCCTCCACCTGCAGAGCGGGAGGGAGGCTTTCGACTGGGAAACACTGGGCGCGGGGAACGCCCTGCGCCCATACGCTGTGCAAAGACCACAGCAGGAGCCAGAGCGTTCCCCACCATGCTGGCTTGCGCCAGGCCGTTACCATCCCGCCTCCTTGTTGCGGGTAAAGTAGTAGTCTAACTGGGGCGCGCGAGGGTCGTTGGCGGTGAGGTCGGCCGGGATTTCTCCCACTGGTGACAACGCGCCGATGTTCTGACTGCGCCGCCAATCGCTATCCTGTGAGGCCCCCCGCACACGGAAGGCGGGGCGCACCGATTTAGCGTGCCCATCGCCCCACAACACGACGCCCATACCCGTGTGCCGCGCGTGGAACCGTTCTGGGAAATGCCATTGACTGGCTGCGATAGCCCGCGAAGGCGGCCAGATAAACGGCGAACTAGACAGGTTTGGCGGACGGAAGGCGTTGACCGCATCGCATAGGAAGAAGGTCTCTGCCGGGCGTTCCAGACTGGCGTAGCTCACCGCCGCTTCTCGCGTGATGTCCACGAAGATGAGGCTGTTGGTGGCATAGTCCGGCCACAGGTTGCCGTTTACCATGGCGGTGTTGCCAGGGAGCCCACGCGCGGAAGGGCAGTCCTGAATCTCATAGTTGCGCAGGTAGGGCTGAATCAATCCCTGCCTCGGGTCGTAGATGAACGGCGTGCCCTGGGCGCGGATGCTTGCCCCGTGCCACCAGTAGACGGTCGACCGACTGTCGCGTGGGTCGGAGACCGCATAGGGTACCATCATCTCGTCGTAATCCTGAATGTACATCAGCATCCCTGTTCCCACCTGCTTCAGATTCGAGAGGCAGCTCGCCTGCCGCGCTTTCTCCCGCGCTTGCGAAAAGACGGGGAACAGGATTGCTGCCAATATCGCAATAATTGCGATGACCACCAGCAGCTCAATCAGTGTGAAACCGCGTCGCATTTCTTCACCTCCTGTCTTGTTGAGCCGAATGTTAACGGTTTTTTCTCGCCGCTGTCCCGCTGAGGACTTCCCCGAATTTGCGGCGTTGTCACTGCGCTCACACAGCAGGAGGTGCGCGGTTACTGAGGGGGAAGAAGGTAATTCGCGGTAGAATCTCGCAGGGTTCTCCCCACAGCGGCTTCTCTACCTCAGTCCACGTCAACAGCCCTGGGTTCTGCGCCACCGCTGGGGGAACGACGTTACTCAGGTGGCAAACAATGCAGTCGTGTTCATGGTCGTCTGCCTGGCAGACGGACACCGCCGTCGGCGCGGCGGTCAGCGGATGGGCAATAACATGATGCCATCCTGGTGCGATGCCAAACACCACACCCGTGCATAGCAGTAATACGAAGGCTACCAGGCGCATCCGTCTTGCCATCTGCGACCATCTCCACAG
>Ga0272447_1000967_pt1 | contig 19679 bp, 14 predicted proteins | sample YNPCB0133_FD_194589 | JGI IMG/M metagenome (GOLD analysis project Ga0272447, IMG submission 194589) | Hot spring microbial mat communities from Yellowstone National Park, WY, United States - YNP-CB-013-3 | ecosystem: Environmental > Aquatic > Thermal springs > Hot (42-90C) > Sediment | place... | reverse complement strand
TTTTCCACCGGAGGGCTCTCTCCTTTTCTTCCCTTTCTCCCTCTTGGACCTCAAAGTCTATAAAATCCTCCATCAAAAGCACCAGCCAACCGTCCTGATTCCTCTCAAGGATCACGTCCACACTACCCACCTTGTAAGGGCTCTGCTCTCCTTCAAAGGGTGTTAGCCTCAGTCGGGTAGCAATGTCCTTTACCCTTTGATCCCCCGCACCTGTCTTTAAAAACTCCAACACCTTCTGACAGAGCTCTGGCTCCTCTGGATAAAGTTCCCTCAGTTGGACGCAGAAGAATTCTTCATAGCTCTTGGAAGCGATGCCCACGGGCTCAAGCTCGGTCATTATAAACTCTCTGAGGTCCTCTACGAATTCTTTGGAAGTTCCAAACTCTTTGGCGATCTTGGCTTCATCGCCCACAAAAAAGCCCCTGTGGTCCAACTGATGGAGAATTGCCAAGGCAACTTCCAGTTCTTCCTCATCAAGCTCAACCTTTAATTGGTTCATTATGCTTTCCCATTGGCTTTGGCTGAAAGGTAGCTCCCTTTGTGGAACCTCCTCAGAGAAGAAGAACCTTGGCTTTCTTCTAACAAAGTGTGTTATGCATTTGTTTTTTTGGGCTTCTTCTTCCAACTGCTCTAAAAGGCTTTCGGTGGGCTTTTCCAAAAGCCCCACAAAGGGACCAAGAACAACGCTTAAGTTTGGCTTGGTTTTGATGGTAGTCTTTAGTTTCATAGCTTTATAGATTAATGCCCAGCTCCTTTAAAAGCAAGCTCTTTAGAAGCTCCTGGTCCAAGTTCCTGTGAAATTTACCACCCACTGCTACAGATATTTCCCCCGTCTCTTCGGAGACGATAACTGCTATGGCGTCAGATTCTTCCGATATTCCCAGCCCAGCCCTGTGCCTTGTGCCATACTTTTTGGGAATTTCCGAGGACTTAGATAAGGGTAGCACGCAGGATGCATAGGCTATCCTATCTCCCCTAATTACAACCGCACCATCGTGCAAAGGAGTAAGAGGGTCAAATAAGGTGATAAGAAGCTCCACCGAGACCACTGCGTCAATGGTCACACAGCCCTCCAAAAGAGGTTCCAAGTCTTGATTCCTTTCTATAACTATCAGGGCACCTATCTGCCTTTCGGACATGAAAGCACAGGCACGCACTATTCTTTCTACGATTCTTTCTTCCAGAGGTTTGGAGGAGGTTAGCTTGGTAGCCTGACCCAACCTGCTGAGGGCTTTTCTGATCTCCGGCTGAAAGATCACCACCAAAGAAAATAGTCCCACTGTCCAGAGTTTTTCAAAGATGGTAGAAACCGTTCTCAGGTCCAGAAAGCTGGCCAGAGCCCATATTAGCGCCAGTAAAATCAAACCCTTGAGTATTTGAATACCCTTTGTGATCCTAAGAAAGTAAAGCACACCATACACAAACAGAGAAACGCCCAGTATATCCAAAAGGTCCTTGTAGGATATAAACTCAAAAATCTCCATAGGTCCTTACCGTGTCCAAAAGGGCTAAAAACTCCCTCGTCTCCTTCACATCGTGCACCCTGACTATGTGGGCACCTTTCACCACTGCGTAGGCGAGGGCACCGAGGCTTCCGTATAGCCTCTCTTTAGGCTCCGTCTTTTTCTTCAAAAGCCCCTCTAAAACAAGACCAACAAAGGACTTCCTTGAAACCCCCACCAATATAGGTGCCCCAAAGACCCTGTATTCGTTTAGGCGCTTGAGAATTTCCACGTTGTGCTCTGGAAGTTTCCCAAAGCCTACGCCTGGGTCTATTATAACCTGCCCCTTGTAGCCTAATGCCTTAAGCCCGCCGAGCCTTTCCCACAGCCACCCAATAGACTCATGAACCACATCCTCATAGACTATGGGCATACTCTTCCAATCCTCCGGTCTTCCTTTTATGTGGTTGAGAACATAAGGGCATTGATACTGAGAGACCACTTCAAACATCCTTGGGTCAAAGGTTCCCCCACTTATGTCGTTTATAATATCCGCACCCTCTTCAAGGCACACCTTGGCAACATCCGCCTTGTATGTATCCACTGATACCCAAACCTTCGGAAGCTCTTTTCTGACCTCCTTTAAAACGGGCAGAACCCTTTTTAGCTCCTCCTCCACACTGATCCTTTGGGAGCCCGGTCTTGTAGATTCTCCACCAATGTCTATGATCTCAGCTCCCTCTTCCGCCATCTGCACCGCCCTTTTCACCGCAGAACTTGTCTCTAAGTAAAGCCCACCGTCGGAGAACGAGTCGGGAGTTACGTTAAGGACGCCCATTATGGCAGTCTTTATTCCCAAGGGCAGGATCTTGTAGTTGAACTGAAGCTTAAAGGACTTTTTCCGATAATTTATTAATGCTTGCAGAATTTCAAGGGCTAAGTCCTTGTGGAATTGGGAAAGACACCGGCAGAATTCCTTTATTTGGGCTTCTGTGCCCGAAAGGGCAAACCGGTTTTCGTTTTGGTATGCGTGCAAACAGCCCTGTCTTGCACACTCAAAGAAAACCTGAGGGTTTATCTGTCTGTTTTCAAGATACAGCACCCTGTGGACCCCTTCGTGGCTCCTTTGCTCCGCCTCCCTAAAAAAAACGCCCACCTTGTCCTTTAAAAGCCTGTAAAAGTGGTCCTTGTCTCCAAATTCTTTTAGAACCAACATCAGGCTGGCACTTCCTTTAGGAAAAATCTCTTTATATCCAACACGAGGGCACTTGCCACAAAGATAGAAGACAGAGTCCCCACCACCACACCCACCACAAAGGCAAACATAACATTAGACAGGGCTGGTCCCCCAAGCACAAAAAGGACGAGGGATACCACAAAGGTCGTTAGAGAGGTCATCAAGGTCCTTGAAAGGGTTTGGTTTATGGAGATGTTTATCAGACTTTCAAAGTCTGTGCCCTTCCTTAGCCTTAGGTTTTCCCTTATCCTGTCAAAGACTACCACCGTATCCGTCACTGAATATCCCGCCACAATAAGGAGAGAAGCTATAACATCCAAACCCACCTCAAACTGGGTGAGAGAGTATGCTCCAACAACTATCAAAACATCGTGGGCTAAGGCAAGGATGGCACCCAAGCCCCATATGGGTTCAAAACGGTAAGCCAAGTATAGGAGTATGCCCAAAAGGGCTGTTATTATTGCCCAAAAGGCTTTGTTTCTCAGCTCTTTGCTAACAATACCCCCTATGGTCTCCACCCGTAGAAGTTGATAGTCTCCCAAAGATTTTAGGGCATTTATTGCCTTATCCCTTGGTTCATCCACCCTCAACCTTACGATCACGGTCCCCTGCGCAGTATCTTGCACCCGAAATGCACGCAGTCCCGCGGTTTCCATAGCTTTCCTAACATCCCCCAAGGACACTTTCTTTTCAAACCGAACCTCCATAAGAGTGCCACCGGTAAAGTCCAGTCCCAAGTTCAAACCCTTCCAAAACAGTAAAAACACAGAAAGTCCAATAAGAAACAGAGAAACCCCGTAGGCATAATATCTGAACCTCATAAACTCAATCATTGCCAATATAGTTTATCATTAAAAGGCTTTAGCCCCAAACCCCAGCTATCTCAAAACCACACACCTCACACTTACCCTCTCTTCGCATTCCTCATAATAGCCCAAGGGAGAAAGCTAAAGCCCCATTCCCCGATAGGCTTATATTTAAACCCATGGAACTGAAAATCCAACAACTCAAGGAACTCTACGAAAAAGATCTCCTCCTTTGGTTGGAAGAGAATTTAAAGCTTTTGGAAAACAAAGAATACGACCTGGTAGATTGGGAGAACCTTTTGGAGGAAATAAGGGACATGGGACAAAGGCATCTGGATGCGGTCATAAGCCAAATGGCTCGGATTATGGAACATCTCTATAAGTGGGAAAACTACAGATACAGGGATTACGTGGGAAATAGTTGGATAAATAGCATCCACCAAGCTAGAGGTAAGTTAGAGCTTGCCTTTAAAAGATATCCATTCCTCAGGGCAAAGGCGCGGGATAGGGAAAATATCCAAACCGCTTGGGAAGTAGCAGTTTCTAATCTGATCCGATGGTTTGAAAATCCCAAAAACCACGACCTTGCCAAAAAATACTTTGGGAGAATTCCCACCGAGAAAGACTTTCCTAAAGACTGCCCCTACACCTTTGAACAGATATTGGAATACAAACCTTGGCTGAAGGATAAAACTTAGCCTTAAAATATTTCCCTCCTATGAAGGCACCTCTAAGTTGGCTTGCTGAGTTTGTGGATTTAAAGGGGCTATCTCCGGAGGACATAGCCCGAGGGCTCACCCTGAGGAGCGTGGAAACCTCCGTGGGCGTGTGGGAGCAATCGGTGGATGGTGTGGTCTTTGGAAAGGTCCTAAATGTAGAAAACCATCCGCAAGGGCAAGAACTTAAGGTCTGCAAGGTGGATGTGGGAAACGTGGTGCAGGTGATCACAAGGGACCAAGAAATAAAAGAGGGGGATGGTGTGCTGGTGGCACTACCGGGGGCAAGGGTGGGCGACAGGGTTATTTCTAAAAGAGACTTTTTTGGTGTGGCTTCTGAGGGTATGCTCCTTTCTGCGCAGGAACTTGGTTTGGAGGATAGTAGTCAGGGAGTTTTGGTGATTGAAGAAAAGTTCAGCCCCGGAACGCCCGCCAAGGAGGTCCTTGGTTTTGGTGAGTATGTTTTGGAGGTGGAAATCACCCCTAACAGGGGAGACCTGCTGAGCATCTTAGGTCTTGCCAGAGAGATCTCCGCCCTGTTTGATTTGCCCTTAAAAGAGCCCCAAGACAAAACTTTTGAGGACTTTGGCTCGGTGGAGGTGCGCATAGAGGACCCAGACTGCAAAAGATACAGGGCGGTGTTGATAGAGGGCGTCCAAATAAAGCCATCTCCCCTCTGGCTCAGACGTAGGCTCTGGCAATGCGGAATAAAGGGTATAAACAATGTGGTGGATATAACCAACTATGTAATGTTAGAGAGGGGACAGCCCTTGCACGCCTTTGATTGGGAAAAAATAGAGGGTCCGGTGGTAATAAGGAGGGCAAAAAAGGGAGAAAAAATCAACACCCTTATGGGTGTGGAAAAGGAGCTTTTGGAGGAAAACTTAGTCATAGCGGACAGTGAAAAGGTCCTTGCCTTAGGGGGTGTTGTGGGAGGTTTGGAGAGTGGTGTGAGGGAGCATACAAAAAGCATTCTCCTTGAGGGTGCATACTTTGAGCCTTTTAGGATCAGGAGGTCTGCCAGGTTCTTGGGTGTGCAAACGGAGAGCTCTTACCGATTTGAGAGAAACGTGGATATCCAGTCTCTAAAGAAGCATCAAGACAGGGCGGTAGGTCTGATCCTCCAGCTGGCGGGCGGTGAAGTGAGGGCGGTAAGGGACCTATATCCCCAACCTTACGGACCCAAGAGAATTTTTCTCTCTTTTGGAAAGTTCAAAAGGTATGCGGGGGAGGAGTTGGACCCAGAGGGTGGGCTAAAGGTCCTGCAAAAGCTTGGTTTTGATGTAAGGGTGCAAAATTGTGGCTTTGAGGTGCTGGTTCCAGCATTCAGAAGCTTTGATGTGCAGGGGGACGCGGATATAGTGGAGGAACTTTTGAGGGTAAAGGGCTACGATAGCCTCAAGCCAGAGCGCCTCTTTGTCCCCTCCAAGCCAAGGGTGAAGGAAAAGCTGGAGAGGGAAATAAAAAATTTCCTGAAGGCAAGGGGCTTTTTTGAGGTGCTCAACTTTTCCTTTGAAGGGAAAAGGCTCTACGAAACCTTGGGTCTAAAAAGCCCAACCCTGGAGATCGTCAATCCCCTGGTAAAGGAGGAAAGGTTTCTGCGCACATCCCTGGTCCCATCCCTGATCAACTCCTACCTAAGAAACAGAAGAAACTTCCTACAACAGATCGCCCTCTTTGAGGTGGGCAAGGTATTTTTTGAAAAGGGGGAGGGTAGAAGGCTTGGTATCCTTTCCAACATGCATACCCTACAAGAGTTCAGGGGCTTGGTCTCAGACCTCCTGCACTCGGTGGGAGTGTTGCATACCTCTCAGGGGTCCAAACTTCCCTTTTTACATCCAAACCTACAGGTTAGCCTTTTGGTGGAAGGAGAGGAAATTGGCTTTTTGGGGCTTTTGAACCCTCTCTTGGAAAGGGAGCTGGACCTTAAGGAAAAGGTCCTGATAGCGGAGTTGGACCTTGATAGGCTCAAACCCAAAAGGGCTCAGTATGTGCCCTTTTCCACCTATCCGCCGGTGGTCAGGGACATTACCCTGGTTATGGACAAAGGGCTATCGGTGGATAAATTAATTATGCATCTAAGGAAGCTGGAAGAGGTGGAAGATTTGAAGGTGGTTAGTGTTTGGACAGAAGAGCGCGTGCTCGGGGAAGGCAAGAAAAGCGTTAGCTTTAGGCTCTTTCTGAGAAGCTTGAAAGGTAGTTTGTCCGACGAGGAAGCCAACCGATTGGTATTTAGGTTGGTGGAGGATTTAAAGAGAGAGTTTGGTGTGAGCTTAAGGTAAAACAAGCCTGCCCTGTTCGTAGTGGAGAGGACTAAATTGGGGTCCACAAGGTGAGCCAATAGGGAGTCCGGGCTCCGGGACTGTCCCACCGAGGGCATCCCGGGAGGGCACCCACCTAAGGGAGCTGGGGCCCACCAAAGCCTCTCCCTCTACGGCCGGGTGGGTTTTTTCTTGCCTTCCCCTCCTCAAAAGGAGGCGGAAGAATGAAAGTTTTGAGCAAAAAAGAGTTAAGACATAGACTGAGAAACCTACGGAGGAGTCTACCCACCCAAAAACATCAACAGCTTTCAAAGGCTATAGTTGAAAACATAAAGGGCTTGGAGCCTTTTAAGTCCGCAAGAATAATCTTAGCCTTTTGCCCCTTTGACGGAGAACCGGACATATCACCCCTTTTAGAGGAGATCCTCAAGGAGGGCAAAGACCTTTTAATCCCAAAGGTGGAGCAAGAGAGTATGAAGCTGTGCAGGATCAGGTCCTTTGATGGCTTAGCCCTTGGAAGTTTTTGCCTTCTTGAGCCAACCCAGTGTGAGGAGGTAGAGCCGGAGCTGGTGGAGCTTGCCCTTGTGCCCGGGGTTGCCTTTGACCTTAAGGGTTGTAGGCTTGGGATGGGCAAAGGTTTTTACGACAGGATTTTGGGGAGGATAAGGGGGTTCAAGGTGGGAGTAGCCTTTAGCTTTCAGGTTTTTGAAGAAATTCCCTGCGATCCTTGGGACCAAAGGGTGGATGCCATAGCCACTGAAGAAACCATAATCTACAGGAGGTAAGAGCGATGAGTGAGGTTGTGTTGGCGGTCATCTTAGCTTTCTTTGCCCTGCTTGGAGGCTTGGGTGTGGGTGCTTTCCTTTTCAGAAGGAAGGAAAAAGAACCTACCAAGACCTTTGAGGAGGATATGCAAAGAATTTTAGAGAATGCCCAAAGAGAAGCGGAAAGGATCATAAACCTTGCCAAGGAAGAAGCCCAAAGAGTAAGGCAGGAGGCGGATGAGAGGAAAAGGGAAGTGGAGGGCTTGCTCTCTCAAAAGCGTGCAGAGCTTGAAAAGAAGGAGCAGGAGCTTGAGCGCAAAATAAGGGAGGCGGAACAGAACTTAAGCCAAAAAGAACAGACTTTAACCCAAAGGGAGCAGATGATAGAAAGAAGGTTTGAAGCCCTTGAAAGAAGGGAGGAAGAGTTCTACAAAAGGGAGAAGGAACTCAAGGAATTGGAAAGGCAGGTGGAAAGGGCGCAAAGGGACATAGAAAATAAGCTAAAGGAGGTTCAAGAAAAAGAAAGGGAAGTGCAACAATTAAGGGAAAGGGAACTCTTAGAACTTCAGAGGATCGCATCCCTAACTATGGAAGAAGCAAGGGCAGAAGTGCTCAAAAGGGCAGAGGAGAACGCAAGGATTGAGGCTATAAGGCTCACTAAGAAGATAGAAGAGGAAGCCAGAGAAATGGCAGAGATGCGGGCAAAAAGGATGATAACCACCGCAGTCCAAAGGCTCGCCTCAGAGATCGCCATAAACTACACCACCACCACGGTAGAACTTCCCTCCAACGAGTTTAAGGGCAGGATCATAGGAAGGGAAGGTAGGAACATAAGGACCTTTGAGCTTCTGACGGGAGTAGATCTGATCATAGATGACACACCCGATTTGGTAACCATATCATCCTTTGACCCTCTTAGGAGAGAGATTGCCAAGGTTGCCTTAGAGAGGCTCATAGAGGACGGTAGGATCCATCCCGCCCGCATAGAAGAGGTGGTCAACGAGGTAAAAAAGGAAATAGACGAAAGGATCAGGAAGACTGGAGAGGAAGCCTGCCTTGAGCTTGGACTATACGACATAAACCCAGGGCTCTATTACTACATAGGCAAGCTCTACTATAGAACCAGCTACTCCCAGAATGTGCTCTTGCACTCCAAAGAAGTAGCATACCTTGCGGGCATGCTGGCGGAGGAGCTAAAACTGGATGCTAAAATGGCAAGAAGGGCTGGGCTACTTCACGACATTGGCAAAGCCATATCCCACGAGCTTGGTGGTTCTCACACGGACATAGGCGTTGAGCTGTGCAAACGCTACGGAGAGCCAGAACCCGTTCTCAACGCCATAAAAGCCCATCACAACGAAGAGCCCGTAAAGTTCCCGGAGGTTGCCCTCGTATGCGCTGCGGACGCCCTATCCGCCGCCAGACCCGGTGCCAGAAGGGAGACCCTGGAGGCATACCTGAAACGTTTAGAAAAGCTTGAGGAGATCGTAAAATCCTTTAAGGGAGTTGCCAACGCGTATGCGGTGCAGGCAGGAAGGGAAGTTAGGGTCATGGTCAATCCAGAGGAGATCACCGACGAGGAAGCCTACCAGCTTTCAAAGGATATCGCCAGAAAGATAGAGGAGGAGCTTGAGTTCCCAGGTCAAATAAAGGTCTTGGTGATAAGGGAAACAAGGCATGTGGAATACGCCAAGTGAAGACCTAACACCTATGCTCGCCCAGTATCATGCCCTAAAGAGGGAATACTCCGACTGCCTGCTTTTCTTCCGCCTTGGGGACTTTTACGAGCTCTTTTATGAGGATGCCCAAATAGGTTCCAAAGAGCTTGGCTTGGTGCTAACCTCAAGACCCGCCGGAAAGGGTAAAGAACGCATTCCTATGTGTGGAGTGCCATACCACTCTTCCCAGTCTTACATAGCTAAACTGGTAAGCAAAGGCTACAAAGTTGCCATATGTGAGCAGTTGGAGGACGCCTCCCAAGCTAAGGGAATTGTAAAGAGGGACGTAATAAGGGTCATAACACCCGGCACCTACTTTGAAAAGGACTTAACTGGTTTAGCTTGCATATATCCAAAGGGAAACAAGTATTACCTCTCTTACCTTTGCCCATCCACGGGAGAGTTTTTGGCGGGTGCCTTTAGGTGTGAAGACTACTTGGAGTTTCTGCTGAGGTTCCAACCCAAAGAGGTTCTGGTTCCCAAAGGCTTTGAGGAAGAGTTGGATAAGCTCCTTAAGTGCTTTTTCACCCATTACGGGCAGGAGGAAATCCAAGAGGGTTTAAGACTTTTAAAGGAGGACTTTAACATATTACGTGCCATAGCCTTGGGCTTTGAGGAGGAAGATTGCCTGACTCCATGCGGTGTGGCTTATTTTTACCTGAAGAGAACTCAAAGGTCTTACACACCCTTTTTGAAAAAACCCAAACCTTACTCGGGAGAGGGCTACCTTAGAATAGATTACCGCACCCGGAGGGGGCTTGAACTTTTGGAGAGCTACGAGGGAAGGGAGGACCTTTCCCTCTTTGGAACCATAAACAGAACATTAACGGGTATGGGAAGACGCCTGCTAAAATTTCGCATAACCCATCCCTTCCTGAGAGAAGAGGACATACTAAGGGTGCAGGAGGGAGTAGAGGAGCTGACAAAAAACAGGGAGCTTCTCAGGGAAATAAGAACATGCCTTGAAAAAATGCCAGACTTAGAGAGACTTGCATCACGCATCAGCGGAAACTTAGCCACACCAAGGGACTTTTCCCTGTTAAGGAAAGCCCTGCTCTCTTTGAAGGAGTTGAGGGAAGTGTTGAAGGATGCCAGATCTTCCATCATGCTGGAATTACTAAACCAAATGGTGGATTTGGAGGGGTTATACTTGGAATTGGAGAGGGTTTTGGTGGAAGACCCACCCATCCATCTAAAAGAGGGAGGGCTTATAAAGGATGGTGTAGACCCTCAACTTGATGAGCTAAGAAGCATAAAAGCCAAGGGGGAGATGGTTTTAAGGGAGTATGAAGAAAAACTCAGAAAGGAAACGGGTATTCAAAGTTTAAAAGTGGGCTACAACAGGGTAATGGGCTATTACATAGAGGTTACAAAACCGAACCTACGATACGTGCCCAGCTATTTCAGAAGAAGACAGACCCTTTCTAACGCAGAGAGATTTACCACCGAAGAGTTGCAAAGGTTGGAAGAGAAAATCCTGTCTGCAGACAGTAGAATAAAGGAGCTGGAGTATGAGCTCTTCTTAGCCCTGAAGGAAAAGGTCCTGCAAAGCATAGACAAAGTCTACAAGAACGCACAAAGTGTGGCGGAGATAGACTACCTTCAGGGTTTGGCACAGATAGCCATAGAGGGGGGTTGGGTAAAGCCAAAGCTCTCAAAGGAAAAGCTCTTATACATAGAAGAAGGTAGGCATCCAGTCATAGAGAGTTTTTGCAAGGACTTTGTGCCCAACAGTAGCTATATGGATGAAAAACAACTAGTTCATATAATTACCGGTCCCAACATGGCGGGAAAGTCCAGCTACATAAGGCAAGTGGGCATTTTGGTTTTGCTTGCCCACATGGGCAGTTTTCTACCCTGCAAAAGTGCAGAAATAGGCTTAGCGTCTTCCATTCACGGGAGGATAGGCTCTGGGGATATACTCGCCTTGGGTATTTCCACTTTTATGAACGAGATGATGGAAGTGTCTGCCATACTGAACTCTGCCGACGAGAGAAGTTTAATAATCCTTGATGAGATAGGAAGGGGCACATCCACCTATGACGGCATTGCCCTATCAAAGGCTATTGTGGAATACATAGCCAAGAACATAAAGGCTCGCACACTGGTTGCCACCCACTATTTAGAGCTAACACACTTGGAGGAAGAACTACCTATGGTCAAAAACTATCACATGGCAGTCTCAAAAGGTGATGAAGGCATTAACTTTCTATACACCCTCAAAAGGGGAAGGGCAGAGGGTAGCTTTGGCATATATGTAGCCAAAAGGGCAGGCTTGCCCGAAGAGGTGATACAAAGAAGCCAAGAAATTTTAGCAAGCTTTGACAAACAAGTCCCCATGCTGGAAAAGGTATATCAAGAATCCGAGAAATTAGAGTGGGAAAAGGCTTTCAGGGAACTGCAAGAATTCTTGGAAGGCATAGACATAGCCCAAACTACGCCATTGCAGGCACTGATCCTTTTGGCACAGATAAAGGAAGCATGTTCTAAAAATACGAACCCACTGACACACAAGGGTTTTAAAGCTAAAATCTAAACTTGATGTTTATTAGCCTACAGTTCAAGCTTGAACTAAGAAAAGAAGACAAAGAAAAACTCATAAAGCTAATGCGTAAGCAATCCTCCGCTATCCGAATGGCATACAATATGCTAAGGGGATTGGAAAAAGAGAAAGCAAAAAACCCTCACTCCCAAATATACCAAAGACTAAGACAGCTATTTCCTGACCTGCCGGCAAAATACATTGACTTAGCCATATACAAAGCTAAGCAATATCCCACAGATAAACCAGTGGTGTTTGGAGGTAAAAGACTTTTTGAAAAACTCTGTAAAAATCACCTTACAGGGAAAGCGAGAGAAAAAGTAAAAAAACAATGGAAAGAAATACGACAGGGAACACTTATAAGCATTGGGTCAAAGGCAGACAAAGGAAACAGATTAACAAGGTTTGAAGACCTAAGCGGACAGCTTTACCTTAGGATTACCACAGGAAACAGGGAGTTTATGGACGCAAAAGTGTTAAGAGAACCCAGCAATAGCAGAGACAAGTGGATAACTTTTATGGCTATGCTTTTGGAAAGCTGGCAAACAAAAAACTACTTTGCTTACACAGTAGAGTTAAAGCTAAGGAATGGAGAAGTTTATGGAAGTGTATTCTTTGAAATTCCAACGTCTGAAGTGAGATATACAAAAGAAAAGGGAGTAATAGCCATAGACACAAACGCATCACCCATCCACTTAGCCATAGCAGAAGTCTCAAAAACTGTAGAACTGTTAAGCTATCAAACCATCAGCCTATACCACCTTATAGGACTTTCCCAAAACACCAAAGACCATCAGGAGTGGATATTAGCCCATCAGCTACTGGATTTAGCCATTCAGAAAAACAAAGCCATAGCCGTAGAAAACCTAAAGAAACTCAAAAAAGGAAATAGTGGAGATGGGAAAGCTAAGCTAAGAAAAAGGCTTCATCACTGGAACGCCAAAAAGTTTTTGCAAAAGCTAAAAAGAGTTGCAAGATTAAAGGGAGTGGAAGTAATAGAGGCAAATCCCGCTTACACATCAGTTATTGGTATGCTAAAGTATGCACCGCAGTTAAGCACAGATAAAGACATAGCTGGTGCTTATGTGATAGGAAGAAGGGCACTGGGATTTAAGGAAGACACGCCTGAGAATTACGAAATACTGATAAAAGACAAAGCATATTTAGAGTTTGCCCTAAAGAGGTATGAATAGGGAGAAAAAAAGCTTATGGAACTTATAGAGAAGGAGACAAACCAATACAAAAGGAATGCATTAGAAAGCGAACTAAGGAATGTAGAGAATGCAAGGAAGCTTTTAGCTAATTTCATACAAAGCCTTCAGAGTGAGCCAAGCTCCTGTGAGGGAGCCTATGGAAGGAATCCCAAGCAGGGAGAGACTAAAAAGGTCTCTCAAATAGCTTGGCAAGTTCTGAAGGTAGCCCTCCTCTTCCCTATCCTTGGAAGGGTCTTGCCAAGGGACCTTTCTCCTCTGAAGCCAGTGTTGGTGGAAGGGGTGTGAGATAGGGTGAGGTGTTCTAACGGGTTAGTTCCCTTATCCGCTGGGGGACGGTCCCGATGAGGGATTTTTGAAAGCAGCCTCAGGGTATGCTATAATAAAGCCCAAGGAGGAGTTGAAGATGCTACCCAAGGAGCTAATAGATTTTATGAGAAGTGTGGGGGTTTTCCCCATAGTCCTTACCACCACCGACAAAAACGGAGAACTTCACACCACCTTTACAACATGGGTTTACCCCGTTGATGATAAAACTCTTCGACTTGCCCTCAGTTCCAACGCCAAAAGCGCAAAAAACATGCAGGAAACGGGAAAGGTAGCCATAATGGTCTTTAGTGCAAACACCGCCTTAGCCCTCTATGGCAATGCAAAGCTTCTTCTTGAGAGAATAGAAGAAGTGAAGTTTCCTGTTTCTGTGTTTGAAGTTTCTATCCAAAGAGTGGAGGATGTGCTCTTTCCCGGTGGTACCGTTGTGGGAACTATACCTTTTATGCATACGGGCGACCTGCAAATGGCAGGAGAATTGGACGAGCTTGTCCTATCTGCCTTAAGGGGCTAATCTTCAAAAGAAAAAGCCTAAAACAAAGTGTATCCTACTGCGAGAGGTGTCTCCGGGCACCTTTTTGGTCTTAAAAGCTAAGTCCAACTTAATGGGGGCAAAGGGGGTGATAAACCTTACTCCTGCGCCATAGCCTCCTTTTAGATTTTGAAGTTTTAGCTCGCTGGTTTTATCAAAGCCAAGCCCTGTGTCGTAAAATAATGCCCCGTAAAGTATATTTTTGTAAAGTGGATAGTTAGCTTCCGCAGAGAGGATTATTTGCCTTTTGGCACCTATAGGCTCTAAGGTGTTAGAGTCTAAGGGACCTGCATAGCCGTATTTGTAGCCTCTAACAGTGAAGTCTCCACCTACGAAGAACCTTTCATCCAAGGGCACGGTCTTTCCGCCGTAAGGTTCCACAATGCCAAGAACTCCTTTGAAGGCAAGTATTAAACCCGTATCAAAAAATGTATCCTTTAGAAAGGTTTGATGGGATAGGTTAATTTTGTTAAACCTCTCTGTTCCTCCCAAAACTGGCACTGCCACCGAGTATCCTATCTCTGTGAGAGAACCCTTTGTGGGAAAGAGATAGTTATCCCTTGTATCCCTTGAAACTCCAAAGATCAGCTTTCTGGACTGTCTTTCTCCAGCCTCCTGAAGTATTAGGGATGATGCGCTTGGAGATATGTTTGAGTATTTGACCCTCTGAAGGCTCATACCACCGCTGATCCTCCAAAATTCGCTTATCTCTCTTGATATTATTAGGTCCAAACCCGTTCTTTCTACCGTGTAGGTTGTATACTCTATACGCCTATCGTAAACAGAACCGCTAAGGTCTATAGGCAGGTTCAGAAACCATTTTTTTGTGTAAGAAAGGGAGTTGTCTTTTATGTTGCTACCGTAAGATACGGAAATGCCAGCTATGTCTCCCGTGCCCAAAAAGTTCCCCTTTCTAAGGGAGATAAAGCCAGACACCTTGGTTGCCTGATTGTAGCCCAAGCCTACCGAGAACTGTCCAGTAAATCTCTCTCTTATTCTGGTTTCTAGGTCCAGCTTATTCCCTTCGGCGGGGGAGGGTTCTATGCTTACATCCTCGTAATAACCCAGATTGAAGATCCTCGTTCTTGACCTCTCCAGTTCCCTCTGGTTGAGAATGTCCCCCTCCTGAACCCTCATCTCCCTTCTTATTACGTAATCTCTTGTTTCATAGTTTCCCCTGACCTCTATCCTTCCCACATAGAAGGGCTCTCCCTCGGAGATATTTAAAACCAATTCCACTTCCTTTCTCTGCTCATCCCTTTTTTGCTCTCTATCCACAGAAACACCAAGAAAGCCTATTTGGGTGTATTGATCCCTTATGTTTTTAATGATGTTATTTATAACCTCCTCCCTGTAAAATCCTCCCTTGTTCTTTTTAAGAAAATTGCCCACAAGTTCCTTGGACGAAAAGTAGGTGTTTCCCTGTAGTTTCAGTGCCTTCAGTTTATACCTGGGTCCCTCTTGAACTTCTATGAGAACCTTATACCTGTTTTTTTCTTTTTCTACCTTGTATGAAACCTTTGCCTCCAAAAAGCCCTCAGACCTGTAAAATTCTTCGATCTTCTTTATATCCTCCTTGAGGAGCTCTTCACTAAAGGGTGGTTTTAGTCTAAAGGCGAGCAGGCTCGGTGGCTTTGTTTCCATCAGGTCCAAAAGTCTTCCTTTTCTAAAGCTTTTATTTCCTTTTATTTCAACGCTTGCCACATACTCAGGCTCACCCTCTATTATGTTATACACAAGCTTTGACGCTCCCTTTTTGGGCACGAGCTCATAGGAAACCTGCACCTTTGGATATCCTTCCTTTTCGTATGCTTGGATGATCCTGTTTTTGATGGTTTCCATTTCCTCTTGGCTGAGGACCCTTCCCAACTTTAGTCTTCTTTGCACCTCAACTTTTTCTTCTATGGCGGGTGAAGAGGTGAATTGCCGGGCTAACTCCTCCACATCTATCTTTCCTACCTCTGTTTCTATACCGATTTTCTTTTCAAGCTCATCACTTTTTATTTTCTTATTTCCTTTGAATTCTATTTTGTATATAACCGGCAGGTCTTTGACCCTGTAGGTAAGGAACACTTTATCTCCCGACTTTTCCTCGTATACCTCCACGCTCTCAAAAAAGCCAGTTCTGTAAAGGCGTCTTATATCCTCCCGCACCGCAAATGGATCGTAAGAAACACCCTCCTTAACCTTTATAAGTCCTCTAATTACATCTTCCGGCACATAGAGGGCACCCTCTATTTTTACACCCTCCACCCTTTGGGCAAAGAGCCAGCCAAAGCTTACTAAAAGCAAGAGAATAATCCTACGCAATTTCTACACTCCTTTCTCCAGCTTTTATTACTCCCAGTTCAAAGGCTTGAGGGATTTGGGAAAGCACTCTGCTTGCGTTTATTTCATCCACAACCAGAACAAAGCCCACACCCATGTTAAAAACCCTAAACATCTCCTCCCTTTCTATTTTACCAAGCCTTTGCACCCAGTCAAAGATGGGATTTTTTGGAATTTTCTTCTCTTCCACCACCGCCTTTGTGCCTTCTGGAAGGATCCGAACCAAGTTCCCCGGAAGTCCCCCGCCGGTTATATGCGCCATACCTTTTATCTCCACTTTCTTTTCAAGAAGCTCCTTTACCTCCCTCCAGTATATTCTTGTGGGTTCAAGCAAAACCTCCCCGAGGGTTTTACCAAACTCTTCCATAAAGGTGGAGTAGCTCAGTTTGTTTATTTCCATAACCTTTCTGATAAGGGAATAACCGTTGCTGTGAAAACCTGAGGAGGGAAGTCCTATGAGAATGTCTCCGGGTTTTATGTCTTCTCCGGTTATGAGTTCTTCCTCTTCGCATACACCCACACAAAAGCCCGCAAGGTCATAGACCCCATCCGGATAAAAGCCGGGCATCTCTGCAGTTTCCCCACCCACTAAGGGCATCTCCGCTTGCCTACAGCCTTCCAATATACCCTCAATGACCTTCTTTAGAACCTCCAACTCTATTTTGCCAGTAGCTATGTAATCCATAAATCCCAAGGGCTTAGCCCCGGAGGTTATAAGGTCATTAACGTTCATAGCCACAAGGTCTATGCCCACCGTGTGATGGGTCCCAAGCTCTTGGGCTATTTTTAGCTTTGTGCCCACTCCGTCGGTGGTCATCATGAGTATTGGCTTTTTGTAGCCCTGCAGAGAAACACCGCTTGCAAAACTTCCAAAAAGCTTGGTTTGAAAGCCCAAGCCTTTTGTCTTTTCTTTTATAAACTCCACAAAGCTTTCTGCCTTTTGTAGGTCAACGCCCGCAGATTTGTATGTTAGCCTATCCATTTAAGTAAAACTCCTCCAAAACCGAGTAGATGGGTCCTATGGAAGTTAGAGAGCTTCTTATTATGGATATTCTGTCCACCAAGTCCTCTCCAAAGTTATAGTTTTCATACTTTTTTAGAAGGTTCTTTAGCTTTTTCTTATCATACTCCTTTATTCTGCAAATGGTTAAATGAGGGTGAAAGGGCTTACCATCGCTCTTTATACCGTATTTTCTGTTGGTGTTGGACACATCCTTAGCCAGCGCATTGAGGCTGTCTGCACCCTCTGATACGCCAATCCAGAGCACCCTTGCTTTATCTATGTCCGGAAAAACTCCTAAGGATCTATACTTTACCCTTATGGGTTTGTTTCTCTGAGAGACCTCCTGCACGCCTTTTATTATATCCATCAGTTTTTCCTCCGGCACCTCTCCTATGAACTGAAAGGTCATGTGGTAGTTTTGGGGCTCCACCCACTTGCCCTTTATAAAGTCATCCGTTTGTTCCTTTAGCCTTTCTACCTGTTCCTGTATGGTCTTTGTGGAAAAAAAACCAACAAAAACTCTTACCACGCTTTTTTATTATAAAGCCACTCTGCCCACTTTCTGAGCTCTATAGCTAAAAAAACAACCGCTGGCATTATCAGGGCATACCGCAGGTGCTCCATGCCCAAGGGCACCGTCTTGAAGAAATCTACAAAAACATAAACCGCAAGGGTCTGTAAAACTAAGCCTATGATTATTCCTAAATACACATAAGGGTTCGTTCTTACGTATTCAATTGGGTTTAAGAGGAAAGGCTTGGAGCTTATCTCTTGAATTCCTACAGCCCACAGGGAAAAGACCGCTGAGGTAAAGCTTATAGAAAGTGCCAGTTCATAAGGATACTTAGCCAGTATGTAGCTAAAGAGTAAATAGTGCCCAATGGCAGAGATTACCGCTGTATAGAGCATGTAAATTATCTGTTTCTTCCCCAGGAAAATCTCCTGAGGTCTTTTAGGCTTTTCTTTGGTTGGGTCCCCTTCGTACTTGGTGAAGGGGTAAGCCTTGTCTATTACGCCATCGGTAACCAAGTTTATCCAGAGTATGTGGGTGGGATACAGTGGTAGAGGCATTCCGGAGATGATGGCTAAGCTGTTGTAAATTATCTGAAAGGCGTTGGCAGAAAGGAGATATCTTATAACCTTGGCTATGTTTTGGGCTATAAGCCTACCTACCATTATGGCTTGGACGATAACTGTCAAATTGCTGTCGGTTATGATCATGGCAGACGCGTCCTTTGAAACTTGGGCACCGGAACCCATAGCCACGCCCAAGTCTGCCACCCTTAGGGCTGGTGCATCGTTTACCCCATCGCCCGTTACTGCCACGATCTCTCCGTGGGACTGAAGGACCTTAACTATCCGATACTTGTCCTCCGGAAGAGCCCTTGCCACCACGGTGGTGCGTTTTAAAAGTTCGTAGAGCTCAGCGTCTGAATAGTTTGCAAGAGAAGCTCCCTCTATAGCAACATCTCCCTCTTGGTAGATACCAACCATGCTCGCCACTGCCTTTGCGGTTAGCAGATTGTCTCCAGTGATCATGACCACTCTTATGCCCGCCTTCTTTGCCCGTTCCACCGCCTCCTTTACACCCTTTTTAGGAGGGTCTAAGAAACCCACCAAGCCAACCAGCTTAATTTCTATGCTATCTATGTCCTCCGGAATTCTTTCAAGCTTTGCATATCCAAAGGCTAAAACCCTTAGCCCCCTCTCCGCCATTTGGTCATGTTTTTCTTGTAAAACATTTTGGTTATCGCCCGCAAGCTTTGAGAGGCTTTCAAAAGCCCCTTTTATGTATAGTTTGTAGCCTTTCCCACTTTTTACTACAACTGCCATCAACCTTCTTCTGGTGTCAAAGGGATGTTCCCAAACCCTCTCAAAGACACTTCTTATGCCCAACCAGTTAAAGCCTTTCTCGTCCAACCACTCAAGGAGGGCAAGGTCTACCGCATCTCCCCTTTTGCCATCCGAATCGTTGCATAAGGCAGAGCATAAAAATAGCTCCTCCTCGTTCAAAGGTATATAGTCTTCCACCCTCAGCCTTCCTTCCGTTATGGTGCCAGTTTTATCAGAGCATATGAAGGTGGCACTACCCAAAGTCTCCACCGCGGGCAGGTATCTAACCAAAACGTTGTTTCTGGCAAGCCTTATGGCACCTATCACAAGGGCTATTGTTATGACTATGGGAAGTCCCTCCGGCACTGCGGAAACAAGCTGGGTTACTGCAAAAAACAGGATGAATTCCCATTCCCTACCTTGGGCTATACCTATCAAAACCAAGGTGGAGAGAATAAGCACTAAGCCTACCACCAATTTTTTGGAAAAATCTCTTAGGGCAAGGGTTAGGGGGCTCTCCGGAGGCTTTTCTTCAAGCTTTTCCGCCATAAGCCCCATTTGGGTTTGCCTTCCTGTAGCAAAAACGACCGCCTTTGCCTTTCCTCTAACCACTACCGTGCCTTTATATAGGCAATTGATCCTTTCGTAGATGGGAGTGTCCTCCGGTAAAACAACATGGGAGTATTTTTCTACGGGCACCGATTCGCCCGTTAAAAGTGATTCATCCACCAATAGACCCACTTCTTCCAAGAGCCTTAAGTCTGCGGGCACCACATCCCCCTCCGATAGAAGCACTATGTCTCCGGGCACCAAAAAGACTGCGTCTATCTCCTTCTCTTTGCCATCTCTAATAACAACCACTTTCTGCCTTGTTAGCTTCTTTAGGCTCTCTATTGAAGCCCTCGCCTTTAGCTCCTGATAAAAGCCAATAAGACCGTTTATGAAAATGAGCCCCCAGA
>Ga0272447_1000964_pt1 | contig 19699 bp, 13 predicted proteins | sample YNPCB0133_FD_194589 | JGI IMG/M metagenome (GOLD analysis project Ga0272447, IMG submission 194589) | Hot spring microbial mat communities from Yellowstone National Park, WY, United States - YNP-CB-013-3 | ecosystem: Environmental > Aquatic > Thermal springs > Hot (42-90C) > Sediment | place... | reverse complement strand
CCCGCGCCCCCGCCTCCACATCCGCCACCAGCCCCATCCCCTCCCCCCGCCGCACCCGCTCCCCCTGATACCCCCCCTCCAGCGCTGCCCGCCACCCCGCCGCCCACGCCCCCGCCACCCAATGATGCCGCAGCCGGTGGCGCACCGCATACCCCCGCGCCCGGCTCCCCGCCGGCAGTTCCGCCCACCCGTCGCACGCCACCCCCAGCACCCGGTGCACCGCCTGCGGGCTCACCCAGAGCAGCCGCTCCGCCACAAACTCCCGAAACCGGCTGTGAAACCACCCCATCGGCGTCTGCCGCCCCTCCACCGCCCGCTCCAGCCAGCGGGCGATCCCGGGCAGCACCCCCCGCAGGGCCTCCAGCCCGGCTGCCACCCCCTTGTCCTTGTCCACCACCCCCCGCAGCAGGTCCTCCAGCTCCTGCCGGCTCAGCGGCTCCCTCAGCGCCGCTACCAGCCCCAGCGCCCACTCCACCGCCGCCCGGTCCATCCCCGCGCCCCGCATCGCCCGCTGCAGCCGACCCCACTCCGACTCCAGATAGCCGTCCAGACCTCGCGGGATCGCCCCGGGGTCCCTCTCCCACGCCGCCCTCCGCTCCGGATGCTCCCGCAGCATCTGCCCATACATCACCGCCGCCAGAAAGCTCCCCTCCGCCGCCTCGGCCAGACCGGCGATCAGGCCCGGCGACAGCCCCAGCCCCTCCTCCGCGTTCACCGCCCGCAGATACGCCGCTACGTCGGCCCGCTGCCGCGCCTCCTCCTCCATCAGCATCAGCCGCCGCGCCCCCGGCTCCCCCATTCCTCCAGATGCGCCCCCGGCCGCGAGGTCAGCCCGATGAACACCCCCGCTGGGGCTTCCCGCGGCAGCCACCGCCTCACCTCCTCCGGCGCGAAGGCCTCATCCAGCCCGTCCACCCAGATCTCCTGCGCCTCCCCCCGGGCCCGGGCCCGCCGGCCCACCTCCTCCAGCACCCGCCGCAGCCGCTCCACGTCCTCCAGCCGTTCCTCCTCCGGCCGCCGCGGCAGCCCCCATCGCCGCCGCAGCTGGGCCTCCAGCGACCGGGCCATCCGCTCCGGGCGGTCCAGGTCTCCTTCGGGCCGGAAGAAGTGCACGGCAACCCCTGCGTCCTGGCGGGCCCGATGGGCCACGTAGGCGGTCTTGCCGAAGCCCGCCGGCGCCACCAGCAGCACATAGCCGGGCCCCTCTCCGCGGGCCGCCTGGGCCTTCAGCGCCTCGATCCGTTCGTCCAGCCACGCCCGTCCCACCAGGCGCCGATGCCGCTCCAGCATCCCCCCGAAATCCACGATCTCCCCCCACCGCTCCGCAGCCCGGGCCGCAATGCGCGCCATCGCCGCCCGCACCGTCGGCGCCCGCACCACCCACGGGACGCTCCACACCCGCTCCCGCTCCGCCGGCACTCCCTCCTGCCCCTCCGCCACCACCACCGTGTGCACGGGCGGAAAGGCCTCCCCCACCGCCCGCAGCTTCTCCACTATCCCGCCGACCGGCCGCAGCTCCCCCTGCGCCGTCACCGCCGCCATCCACACCACCCCTTCGAGGTCGGCAACCCCCTCCCCCGCCGGAGCCGGGGCCAGATCCCGCCCTGCCTGCAGCTGCCCCATCAGCCGGTTCAACTGCTCTATCAGCTGGTTCAACGCGGCCGTCAGCTCTTCGATCAGGGAGGGCAGGGCCGCCTCCCCCGCAGCCCCCCCGCAGGCCATCCCGCACCTCTTGCACCAGCGCCAGCAGGCTCTCCAGCCGCGCCCGATCCTGCGCCTGGGCCGCCGCCAGAGCCGCCAGCAGCCGCTCAATCCGCCCCATGCGCTCCAGAAGGCGCCCCAGACGCTCTAGGAGGATGGGGCCGAGGAACTCCTGCTCCTTGCTCAGTTCCCGCTCCACCTCCTCCAGGTAGCGGGCCACCGCCCTCTCCACCGCCTCCGGCGAAAGCTTCAGCTTCGTCTTCTTGATCTCCTGTCGAAGGGCCTTCCGGACCGCCTCCGCATCCGGATACGCCCAACAGGCCGCCACCGCCTCCTCCACCGAGGGCAGGTCCGCCATCGAAAACATTGCAAAGAGCTGGCGCAAGTCCGGGTCCGTCTCCTGCGCTCGAAGCTGCTCCTCCGCCCGGCGCAACGCCGCCTGCAGGCGCTGGCGGACATCCTCCCGACCCAGGAGCCCTTCCAGGAGCAACTGGAGCATCGCCCCCGTCTGGACGAGGGCGAGGACTGTCTCGACGTTGCTCTCGCCCAGCGTCAGGCGCAGGAGCGCGCTCAGCGTGATCGGTGCCACCAGGGCTCGCATCTTCCCCAGCATTCCCCACCTCCCGAGCTCAGCGAATGCGCAAGAAGATCACAGCTCCAGGGCGCGCCGGAGGATCCGCAGGGCCTCCTCTCGGAACGCCTTCACCTCTTCTACGGGGAGATCCAGGCTTCGGGCGATCTCCTCCTCAGAGCGAGCCATGCCGTGTTCGGCAATGGAGGTTCAGCCATGAGTTGGGACATGGGGAAGAGGAGGGCCTGGAAGGCGGCCCGCGCCGCCCCTACAAGGGCCAGCCCCTCCTGCCGCGAAACCGACCCTCTCGGCTTCCACCCACCCATTTCCCCTTCCGCTCCCAAAAGGTTTCCTCGACCTTCATCCGCTGCGCGTCTATTCGCAGGGCTTCTTCCCGCTCCGGGGGCTTATCCCCCACCTGGGCTCCGCCCATCCCCGCTGCCAGAGGCCCATGCGATGCACCTGCACCGGCTATCTATGCCATTATACATATTCCGATCCATGACCTTTTGATCCCGGCTGACAGACCAGGCAATGGCTTGCCCCTCCGCATCCCCCCACTGGAGCAGGAGACTCCTCCAATTCCAGCGAACGCCCAACGAAAGGCCCGTGGCGGTGAGAGAACACGGGAGCTCTAACGTAAAGTATAAGCACGAGCCGAAGTATGCGGAACCGCCAGTCTGGCCCCCAGGGCTTTCCGGTGTTTCCAGATGCGGGATCGATCCGGGCGCTGGGGGATCAGTTCCTGGTCGATCCGTCCCCGGCCCTGAAAAACCAGAAAGCTCCACCGGCCCCGGCGGCCCCTCCCCCACTCAAAAGCCCGCCAAAGGCTCGTGTTCCGGGCATCCGCCCGCATCCGATGAGAATCACCGATAGATCTGCCGGGAATCGCTCGCCCTCGATCGAGATGGCCAGCCCCCACCGCCTGAAGCCCCGGGCGCGGCCGTCCGGGAGCACCCCTATCGGAGGTGCGGGGGCCAGGGGACGCTCAATCGCCGTCCCGTCTCTTAGGACCGAGGGGGCTGGCTCCGAAAGGCGGCGCGGATCCGCTGGCCGCGGATCCGCCCGGCGCAAAGCGCGTGGGATGCGTGGATCCGCTGCGCGTAAGGAACCCCACACGGGAGCAGCGATCAAGGTCCACCGGAAGGAACGGGCGGCCCGGAGGGCTCGGCGGATCTAGGTTTCGTTGTCAAGCAGGTCTTACATAAAGTGTGCATAGAGATCGCCTCCAGGAGTAGATTTGCTCTCTGTGTCCGTTCTACCCAGTGAGGAGATCCTCCTCCCCCTGCCCCACCTCGCGTCCGAGCCTCGGAGGAAGGGAGTTGCCGAAATCCAGAGGCTGCCCTATCATTTCCTCTTGGAGCCTGTTGCCGATGGTTCCCTCATTTTTCCGCGGGAGGTGGGAGAATGAAGAAATGGATATATCTCTTCGAGGAAGGCTACCACGAGATCCCAGCGCAGCGCCGGCGGGATCTGCTGGGCGGGAAAGGCGCTGGGTTGGCGGAGATGGCCGGGGCAGGCCTTCCGGTCCCTCCGGGGTTCACCATCACCACGGAGGCCTGCAACGCTTACTTTGCGGCTGGCCGCCAGTTCCCCGAGGGGCTGTGGGAGCAGGTCCTGGAGGCGCTCCATCGCGTCGAGGAGAAAGTCGGCCGCCGCTTTGGCGATCCCCAGAATCCCCTCCTGATCTCCGTCCGCTCGGGCGCCAAGTTCTCCATGCCCGGGATGATGGACACCGTCCTCAACGTGGGCCTCACCGATGAGACCATCCGGGGCCTGATCGACCAGACCGGCGACCAGCGCTTTGCTTACGACGCCTATCGCCGCCTCATCCAGATGTTCGGCCGCATCGTAAAGGGCGTCCCCGGCGAGCACTTCGAGCACATCCTGGAGCGCTACAAGGCGAAGACGAAAGGCAAGCAGGACACAGACCTCACGGCGGAGATGCTCCGACAGATCGTGGAGGAGTTCAAGGCCCTCTACCGCAAGGAGCTGGAGGAGGAGTTCCCCCAGGAGCCCCTGGAGCAACTGCGCCAGGCCATCCGAGCGGTGTTCGATTCCTGGTTCGGCAAGCGGGCGGTGGATTACCGCAACTTCTACAAGATCCCCCACGACCTGGGCACCGCCTGCAACGTCCAGACCATGGTCTTCGGCAACATGGGCTTCGACTCGGCCACCGGCGTGGCCTTCACCCGCAACCCGGCCACCGGCGAGAAGGCGCTCTACGGGGAATACCTCCCCAACGCCCAGGGCGAGGATGTGGTAGCGGGTATCCGAACGCCCCTCAAGATCACGAATAGGGCTTCGCAGGAGTGGGCCCAGGAGCACGGGATCTCCGAAGAGGAGCGCCGCCTGCGCTATCCCAGCCTCGAGGAGTTGATGCCGGAGACCTACCGCCAGTTCCTGGAGATGGCGGCGCTTCTGGAGCGCCATTACCGGGACGTCCAGGACCTGGAGTTCACCATCGAGCGCGGGCGGCTCTGGATGCTCCAGACCCGGACGGGCAAGCGCACCGCCAAAGCGGCCGTCAAGATCGCTGTGGATATGGCCCACGAAGGCCTCATCACCAAAGAGGAAGCGGTGATGCGGGTGGAGCCCGAGCAGATCAACCAGCTCCTGCTGCCCCGCTTCGATGAGAAGGCCAAGGAACGGGCCCGGGACAAGGGGGATCTACTGGCCCGGGGCCTAAACGCCTCGCCGGGCGCGGCCACCGGCCACGCCGTCTTCGATGCGGACACCGCCGAGGCCTGGGGCCGGGACGGCCGGCCGGTGATCCTGGTGCGCCCGGAGACCACGCCGGACGACGTCCACGGGATGATCGCGGCCCGCGGCATCCTCACCCAGCGCGGCGGGGCGACCTCCCACGCCGCAGTGGTCGCCCGGGGTCTGGGCAAGCCCGCTGTAGTGGGCTGCGAGGCCCTGCAGATCGACCTGGAGCGCAAGCAGTTCTCCGCCAACGGCCGGGTGATCCGCGAGGGCGACTTCATCTCCATCGACGGCTCCACCGGCGAGGTCTTCGCTGGCCAGATCCACGCCATTGACCCCAACCTGGCGGAGGAGCGGGAGCTGGCAGAGCTGCTCTCCTGGGCGGATGAGTTCCGGCGCTTGCAGGTCTGGGCCAACGCGGATTACCCGCGGGACGCTCGCAAAGCCCGGGAGTTCGGGGCCGAGGGCATCGGCCTGGCCCGCACGGAGCACATGTTCTTTGAGACCGACCGCCTGCCCTACGTCCGCCAGATGATCCTCAACGCCCCGGAGGCCCAGCGCCTGATGGACCAGCTGCGGGCAGCGCAGCAAGCCGCCCAGGCCCGCCCCGACGACCCGAAGGCCCAGAAGGCCCTGCGGGAGGCCGAACGCGCCGTCCGGACCTCGCAGGCCGTCAAGGCCTACCGCAAGGCCCTGGATCGCCTCCTGCCGGTCCAGCGGAAGGACTTCGAGGGCCTCTTCGAGGCCATGGACGGGCTGCCGGTGATCATCCGGCTCATCGACCCGCCGATGCACGAGTTCTTGCCGCGCTATGAGGAGCTCCTGGCCGAGGTGGTAGAGCTGCGGACCCGCCTCGAGGAGCGCCGCAAGATCAAGGGGTACCGCCCGCGCAAGGGCGAGAAGTCCCTCAAACAAATGGAGGAGGAGCTGGCCGAGAAGGAGGCCCTCCTGCGTGCGGTCAACGCCCTGCGGGAGATGAATCCCATGCTGGGCCTGCGAGGCATCCGCCTGGGCATCCTCTACCCGGACATCATCCGCCTTCAGGTGCGGGCCATCTTCGAAGCGGCCTGCAATGTGAAGCGGCGGGGTATCATCCCTAAGCCGGAGATCATGATCCCCCTGAGCGCCGACCTGAAGGAGCTCCAGATCGTCCGGGAGATCGTCGATGAGGTGGCCCAGGAGGTCATCGCCCGCGCAGGCGTAGCGCTCGAATACAAGTTCGGCACGATGATCGAGCTCCCCCGAGCGGCCCTGCTGGCGGGAGAGATCGCTCAGGCCGCCGAGTTCTTCTCCTTCGGCACCAACGACCTCACCCAGACCATCTGGGCCATCAGCCGGGATGACGCCGAGGGCAAGTTCCTCCTACGGTATCTCGAGGAGAAGATCATCCCAGAGAACCCCTTCCAGGTGCTGGACCGCAAGGGGGTGGGCCGGCTGATGGGGATGGCGGTGGAGGAGGGCCGGCGCACACGGCCGGACCTGGAGGTCGGCATCTGCGGGGAACACGGCGGGGATCCTTCCTCCATCGAGTTCTGCCACGAGATCGGACTCAACTACGTGAGCGCCTCGCCCTACCGGGTGCCGGTGGCCCGCCTGGCGGCGGCCCATGCAGCCCTGAAGGAGCGGGCGGCGCGCATCGAGACCCGCTGAGCCGACGACGAACCGAGGGCCACGGGGGGCGGGCGGCCTGCTGCTCGCCCCCCATCGTTTTTCACCCCGCGCTGGCCAGCGCGCTCAGGAACTCCGGCGGCAGCGGTCGGGCCTCCCCCAGCGCCCGGCTCAGCAGATACACCTTCGCCGCGTACTCGACCCGCTCCAGCAGCACCCAGGCCTCCTCCAGCGTGCGCCCTACGGTCACCACTCCATGGTGGGGCAGCAACACCACGTTGTGCTCCCGGAGCCACTCCCGGATCGCCAGGGCGTTGTCTTCCGAGCTGGGGACGGCCAGCCGAGCGGTCGGGACCTTCCCCACGGTCATAACCACCTCCGGCAGTACCTCGGAGGGGAACGGCACCCCCGCCACGGTGAGGGCGACGGTGAAGGGAGGATGCGCGTGAAGGACGGCCCCGATGTCCGGGCGCTGCCGGTAGGCTTCCAGGTGCATCGACCACTCCGAGGAGGGCAGCGCCCCGCCCCGGCCTGGCCGCACTACTCGCCCCTCCCGATCGATCACCACTAAGTCCGCCGGACGTAGGTGTCCCTTGCTCCGCCCCCGCGGGGTGATCAGGACGTGCTGCGCATCCAGACGCACCGAGAGGTTCCCGTCGTTGGCAGAGACCAGACCCCGGGCGTAGAGTCGGGCTCCCATCTCCACCAGCGCCTCCCGCAACCGCTGTTCCCGCATCCCCCAGCGCATTCCGCTGCCTCCTCGCTCGGTATGAACCCATCGAACGGCTTCAGGATATAGAACGGCTCTCTCCCGCCGAGCACGTTCCGCCAGCAATGATAACCCAGGAACATCATTGCTCCTCCTCCGTAGCCTGTAGAGTAAAATGAGGGTGGAGAGCATCGATCTGCCGTCCCCGCCCCACGTGCGCATGAACGGAGGCCATGGGCATGCGCGAGTTACGGTCAGAGTTACAGCCAGCCCTTACGCTCTAGGAAGCTTATCGAAACCTGGATCCGATTCGCTCGCTTCGATTCGATCCACCTTTCACCGCTTCTTTCTCCTCCCCAACATCAAGATCCGTCATCAGGATGGCACACCGTGGGAGCCCGGGAGGGAGATGCTGCGGCGAGTCATCCGCCGTCGCGTCGCGGAGACCCTCCTCGATCCCGAGGCGATGGAGGCCCTGGTGGAAGCCTCGGGAGGGTTGTTGCGGGAGCTCATCCGCCTGGCCTGTTCCAGCGTGATCTGCGCCCGACGCCGTCGGGATGCCCGGATCCTCCCCGAGGACGTCGCCGGTGCCATGCGGGAGACGCAGAACACGTTCGACCGCATCTTGAATCGCGAAGATTACCAACATCTCCGGAAGGTGCAGGAGCAGAAGAGCCTGGGCGATCTGCTCAAGGATGCAGCCAACCGGCTATTACACAACCTGAGCGTTCTGGAATACGACGGCGAGATCTGGTGGGATGTGCATCCGGCTGTGCGGGAGCTCCTCAAGGAAAAGGAAAACGAAAGGAGCGAATAGCGATGGATCATCTCGAAAGTGCCATCCGTCAGGAGGAGCAGTTGCGGGAAGCCCTCTCGATGTCCACAGGCGCTGCCGTTTTCTTCATCGTGACCCCTCCGGGAGAGGGGAAGCAACGGGAGATGGAGCGATGGTCTCGCCTCCTGTCCGGATGGCAGATCCTTCCGGCAAGGCTCTCCCCTGAACGTCCGCTGGATCTGGAGGCGTTGAGGGGACAGCTCCGCGCGCTGCGGGGCGACCGCCGGCCGATGATATGGATGGAGGTGGAAGGGCTGGGCGTTGCGGAGACGGAGTCTCAACCCGCCATTGCCGAGCAGGCCCAGCGGGTCCTGCAGGATCTCAACTTTAAACGTGAAGCCCTGGAAAGGCTTGATGTGCCGATCCTCTTCTGGGTGACCCCTCCGGAGCTGCGCGCTTTCAGCGTATGGGCGGCGGACCCGTTCGCCATCCGAACGGCGATCATCGACCTGGACATCGACTTAGAATGCCTTCGCCCGACGGCGGAGAAGGCGCTCCGGATCGAGGCGTTTCTCATGGCAGACCGCCCGCGCGGCGCGCTGCCTCCCGCCGAAGTGGAAGGGCGGATCCGGCTCTACAAGGAGGCGCTGGAGGCGGAAGCTCGGAAGCGCCGGCCGCATCTCCCTCGCATCGCGACCCTCTACGAGGAGCTATCAAGCCTCTATTCCGCCATAGGCCAGCGGGAGGAGGCCCTGCAGGCCGCCCAGGAAGCCGTGGAGATTCTCCGCCAGCTGGCCCAGCAACATCCCCAGGCCTTCCTCCCCAACCTGGCCCGCAGCCTCCACAACCTGGGCGCGAGGCTCTCCGAGTTAGGCCGGCGGGAGGAGGCCCTGCAGGCCACCCAGGAAGCCGCGGAGATCTTCCGCCGGCTGGCCCAGCAACTCCCCCAGGCTTTCCTCCCCGACCTGGCCCACAGCCTCCACAACCTGGGCGCGAGGCTCTCCGCCCTGGGCCAGCGGGAGGGGGCTCTGGCCGCCACCCAGGAGGCCGTCGCCCTCCGCCGCCAGCTGGCCCGGCAACACCTCCAGGCCTTCCTCCCATACCTGGCCAAGAGCCTGGGCACCCATGGAAGCGTCCTTCTGGGCCTGGGGCACGCGCGGGAAGCCCGCAAGGCCTTCGCGGAGGGGTTGCGGATCCTGCTCCCCTTCCTCCGCGCGCAGCCCGCCGCCTTCCAGGAGCTGGCCTCCGCCCTGCTCCAGGGTTACCAGCGGGCCTGTGAAGCGCTTGGGGAAGCGCCCGATGCGCCGCTCATCCGGGAGATCTCCCGAAACCTCGTCACGCCGACGATCGAACCGGACGTCCTTCCAGGATCAGCTCCGTAAACGGAGGGACGACAAGGATTGACCCGTCCACCGGCACGGGACGGCCGTCCGCCCATGCCCGCGCCGGCGTGAACCCGTGCCACCGAAACCGGAATCCTCCCTCTGGTTCCGGGAGCTCCCCCTCGCGGATCCGATGGAGGCGCAGGCTCTCCCCCTCCCACCACCACTCGAATCGATCCACCCGATGGGGACCGAAGCCGTCCCCGGCGTCCTCATAAAGCCTCCCAGCCCCTTTCCCGTCGGACGGCACGTAGAGGTGAAGCGTCAGGCCCTCCGGCTCCGCCAGCGGCAGGAGGCTCCCCGCCCGGACGAAGAGCGGGAGCCGATCCAGCGGGGCCTCCACGACGACACGGGCGGGCCCTGTCCGGCGCCTATTGTTCCAAAAGTCATACCACTCCCCCGTCGGGAGGAAAACCTCGCGGGCCTGCGCCCCTGCTTCGAGCACCGGGGCCACCAGGAGGGCAGGTCCCAGGAGAAACGCGTCTTCGATTTCCCACAGGTCGGGGTCTTTCTCGTCCAGCCAAAACAGCGGACGGACCAGCGGCGCCCCGGTCTGAGCAGCCTCCCAGGCCAGGGTGTAAAGATACGGCATCAGGCGGACCCGCAGGCGCAGGAAGGCGCGGACGATCGAGAGAGCGGGCTCGCCGAAGACCCAGGGCTCGCGCCGAGGCGTGCCCTGCGCAGCGTGGTTTCGGAACAAGGGCATGAACGCCGCAGCCTGGAACCACCGGATGAACAGCTCCGCTGAGGGCGCCCCGCTGAACCCCCCGATGTCCGGCCCGCTATACGGGATCCCAGAGAGCCCCAGGCCCATGACGGTGACAAGGGTCTGGCGCAGCACCGCCCATGAGCTCTCCGTGTCCCCGGTCCAGGTCCAGGCGTAACGCTGGATCCCAGCCCAGCCCGAGCGGGTGAGCAGGAAGGGACGGCGATCCGGCCGCAGCTGCCGCAGCGCCTCCCAGGCCGCCCAGTTCATCAGCATGCCGTAAAGGTTGTGGGCTTCCCGGTGATCCCCTCCTCGTCCTTCCATCGAGTGGCGTATCGCAAGGGGGAAGGTGGGTTCCCCCCACGCGACAAACGTCGTGGGCTCGTTCATGTCGTGCCAGAAACCCGCTGCGCCGGCCTCCAGGAAGGCGTGGTAGTGTTCCCCCCACCACGCCCGGACCTCCGGATCCGTGAAGTCGGGGAAGACGCACCAGCCCGGCCACACCAGCCCGCGGTAGAGCTGGCCGTCCGGCAGCTGGCAGAACATCCCCCGCGCGACCCCCTCCCGATACACTGCATAGCCCAGATCGGCCTTCACCCCGGGATCTAAGATCACCACCGTCCGGATCCCCCGCGCGTCCAGCTCACGGATCAGACCCGGCAGATCCGGGAACCTTTGACGGTCCACCGTGAACACCCGATAGCCGTCCATGTAGTCGATGTCCAGGTGGATGGCGTGGAGCGGAAGGTCGTGGTCCCGGAACCCCTGGGCTACCGCGCGGACCTCCTCGGCGCTTCCATAGCTCCAGCGGGATTGATGGAAGCCCAGGGCCCAGCGGGGCGGGAGCGGCGGCCGGCCGGTGAGGGCCGTGTAGCGCTCCAGCAGCCGCGAGGGCGGCCCGTAGAACACGTATTCGCGCAAGGCGCCCCCCGCGAAGGTCACCCATGCCGCCCCAGGCTCAGAGGCCCCCAGGTCGAACAGGGCCTCGAAGGGGTTCTCGTAGAAGACCAGATACGCGCTGTCGGCGTGGAGGCTGAGCCAGAGGGGGATACCTAGGTAAAGGGGATCCGCTCCAGGGCCATAGCTTCCACCGGGATCTCGATTCCACATGCGGTAAATCCGGCCGCGGCGGTTGAGGGGTGCGGCCCGCTCCCCCAGGCCGTAGAGCCGCTCCTCCGGGCGGAGCCGGACGCGATGCCGCCATGCCTCTCCACGGCACTCCGGCGGGTCCTCGGCCCGCCAGGTCCTTCCCGCGTCATCGCGGAAGCGGATCCCCCCATCGGTCCGGATCTCCAGACGCATGGCCTCGCTCGCCAGCGTCCATCCATCGGCTTGCTCGCTGTGCGTGACGTGAGCCTCCTCCAGGCGTTCCTGAACGATCGCGTAAGGCAACGGAAGAACGCCCGGGGTCCAGGTGAGGCGGACGACATCCGGGGCCAGGAAGCGGATCTCCAGCTCGGCGTTCGATCCGGCGAAGCATGCGCCGTCCGGGAGCGGGGTCATCCGCTGGAGAGGCTTCACGGGCGACCATGCCGCGGGCCCGGGCGGCTCCTTGCGCCCCCAGCGGTCTCTCCCCCATGCAGCCCACACCGCTCGTAGCGCGGTGCGCAGACCCACAAAACGGATGGCAAGGAGGGCTTTCCGAAGATCCATCGATGGGCGCTCCGTTCGGATTTCCTGATCGGACCGCTTTCATGATACCGGACAAAAAGGCCGACCGTTGCTCGTTCCTTTCGAGTGGGGGAACTGGCGCATCCAAGCGAAGCGCCTCATTATTGTAGGAGGGATATGAGTTGTGCGGGGGAGAAATGAGCGAGCGCCTGGATGATCTAGAAAGCTATCGGACGGGATGGCGGCGCCGGGAGCAAGCCCGCCGGTTCGAACGGGCGAAGCGGCGGGAGCGCGCCTGGCGCGTGGCGGCCTGCGCGGCCTGGCTCCTCAAGGAATCATTCGGCGTCCGGCAGGTCTGGGCCTTCGGCTCCCTGGCCCGCGATCAACTGGACGAGCGCTCCGACATCGATCTGGCGGTCGCTGGCCTCGCGGAGCGAGATCTGTGCCGGGCGGTCGGCCGGCTCCAGGCGCTGGATCCCGAGTTCCCCATCGATGTGGTGCGGCTCGAGGACGCTCCACCTTCCCTTCGCCGACGGATCGAACAGGAGGGGGTGCCGCTGTGAGCGCCCGCTTTCTTGCCCTCATCGGATGGATACGCGAGGAGCTGGCGGAGATCGCCCGCTCCGCTCAGCGGGCCCGGGAGCTCTGCGAGAAGGCCCTGCGAACTGGGGATGACGGCTACTGGGATGGCGTCGCGCTGAATCTCCACGGATTCTACACGGGAGCGGAGCGGATCTTCGAGGAGATCGCCCGGGAGATCGACGGACATCGGCCCGGAGGGCCGGACTGGCATCGGGACCTGCTGATGCAAATGTCCGCGGAGATCCCGGGCATCCGCCCGCCGGTCCTCTCCCGGGAGACGCGGGAATGCTTGGATGAATATCGGGGATTCCGCCATCTCGTGCGCCATATCTATGCCTTCCGGCTGAAGCCGGAGCGGTTGCGGGAGCTGGCGGGGAGCGTGGGGCCCTGTCTGGAGCGTCTGCGACAGGACCTGGAACGGTTCGCAGGCTTCCTGCGTCGAATGGCTGAGTCGGAAGCTCCTTCTGGAGAGAAGCGACCTCCCGACGACCGGGCAATGATCCCCTGAGCAGCCCGCCTTGCCTTGTCCTGATGCCCCCAGATCCACGCGGTCAGCAGGTGCTGGGCTCCTGCCTATCCCTCCCGCAGCCCCGTGAGGGCAATGCCCCGGGTGAAATAATTCTGGAACAGGAAGAAGAGCACAAGGATGGGAACGCTATTGAACATGGATCCGGCCAGGACCACTGAGTAGACCGTGTAGTATTCCCCTTTGAACCAGCTCAGCCCCAGGGGCAAGGTGAAATTCTCCGGGGAGTTGAGCACGATCAAGGGCCACATAAACGCGTTCCATTCGCCCTGGAAGGTGAACAGGGCCAGGGTGAGCAGGGCCGGCCGGCTGATGGGCAGGATGATGCGGAAAAAGGTGGTGAACCACCCGGCCCCATCGATCATCGCCGCCTCCTCCAGCTCTCGAGGGAGGCTCTTGTAGAACTGGGTCATCATGAAGACCCCAAAGGCCCCAGAGATCCCCGGCACGATCAGGGCGAGCAGGCTGTCCAGCAGCCTCATCTCGCGGATGATCAGGAAGTTGGGGATCAAGGTGACTTGGCCAGGGATCATCATCGTGATCAGCATCGCCCAGAACAGGAGATCCCGCCCCGGGAAGCGCATCCGTGCAAAGGCGTAGCCCCCCATAGCGCAGAAGAGGGTGCGGATCACAGCCAGGAGCCCAGCGACCAGGGCGCTGTTGAGCAGCCAGCGGGGGAAGAGTTCGCGGAACTCGGTGACCACCTTAAGGTAGTTCTCCAGGCTGAAGGGAGCCGGCCAGAAGAAGGGAGGATCGTAAAGGTGGGTGGCCGGTTTGAGGGAGAAGACGACCGTCAGGAAGAAGGGGGCCACCGCGATCACTGACCACCCGATCAATATCCCATAGAAAAGCAGCCCCTTGATCCGGTCCCACCAGGCGAACTCATCCCGATAGCGTAACGCCGCCTTGGCCGGCGCCATTGCCTCGACCGCCATCTCATGCCTCCGCTGGTCGCTCGATCAAGCGGCGTTGGATCACGGTCACAATCAGGATCATTGCTGCCAGCACAAAGGCCACGGCCGAGGCTCGCCCCATGAAGGGCGTAGTGCTCTGGAAAGCCCATTTGTAGATCAGGTAGGCAATAGTGGTGGTAGAGTCCAGCGGTCCACCGGCGGTCATCACGTAGATCTGATCGAACACCTGAAAGCAGCCGATGATCCCCAAGGTCACAACGAAGAAGATCACTGGGCGCAGCAGAGGGATGGTGATGTGGCGGAGCATCTGCCAGCGGTTCGCCCCGTCGATCATCGCTGCCTCATAGTAGGTCACTGGGATGTCCTGGAGGCCGGCGAGGAAGATCACCATCATGGTCCCGGTAGTGGCCCAGATGTTGGCGATCATGATGGCCGGCAGGGCAAAGGTGGGGCTGGTCAGCCAGTCAATGGAGAGCCCTAGGATCTGATTGAGCACGCCGGTTTTCCTGAACAGCCAGACGAAGATCAGGCTGATCACCACCGAGGAGGTCACTGAGGGCACATAAAACAGCGTACGGAAGAAGCGCCGGAACTTGATGTCCTGATCCAGAGCGAAGGCCAGCAACAGGCTGATGACCGTCTGCACCGGCACCACCACCGCCACATACTCGACGGTGTTCGGGATCGCCTTCTGCAGAAAGAGGCGGTCCTGAAACAGATAGAGGTAGTTCCCCAACCCGATCCAGCGGGGTGGGCTGAAGAGGTCAAAGTACGTGAAGGAAAGATAAAAGGCGTAGGCGATGGCGAAGACGTTGAAGACCAGGAAGACAAAGAGATAGGGCGTGAGCAAGACATAAGCGGCGACCCACTCCCCCAACTGCCGGCGCCACTTCCGGACCATGGCTTTCCCTCCTGGAAGGGGGCGGGCCCAGAAGGCCCGCCCCCCGACTCCGGGGCTATTGCTGTTCCTTGAGGGCTTTGCGGATCTCCTCAGCGGCCTGCTTGAAGCTGGCGGACACGTCCTGGCCCTCGAGGTAGATCCGCTCCAAGGCCTTGCTCATCTGCTCGTTCACCACATCCCCCCGCAGGCCCCACACGAAGGGCGTCCCGAACTCCGCACCCTTGAAGATGACCAGGGACTCCGTGCGGGTCTTGAAGTATTCATCCTCGCTCAGCTTAGCCCGGGACGGCAGGGCGAACCCGCTGGAGAGCACCACTTTCTGGCTCTCCTCGCTGGTGAGGCACTCGACGGTCTTCCACGCGGCCTCCGGGTTCTTGCTGTTGCTGGAGATCACGTAGGCCACGGTGAAGATGAGGTTGCCTCGCCCCTTGGGCCCTGCAGGCGGGAAGGTCGCACCCCACTGCAGGTTAGGGAACTGCTCGCGCAGGTAGGGGATCAGCCATCCACCCTCGAAGACCATCGCGAGCTTCCCCTGGCCGAAGGCCGTGCCCTGCCAATCCACTCCCACATCGGCTGGGATGCTCCCGATCCTCTCCGCCCGGAAGGAGGTGTAGAACCGCGCGGCCTCGGCGGCCTCCGGGCCGTCTAGTAGGGTGTCGCTGAAGTCCTCCTTCATGATGCGACCCCCGTTCTGGAAAACGAAGATCGGGAAGCGACCGGCGTCAGCCGGGACGCCCAGGCCGTAGATCCCCTTCGCCGGATCCGAGAGCCTGCGAGCGGCATTCTTGAGGTCATCCCACGTCCAGTTCTCGTTCGGCTCGGGGATCCCTGCCTTGGCGAAGAGCTCCTTGTTGTAGAACAAGGCCAGGGTGTTGAAGTCCTTGGGGATGCCGTAGACCTTGCCGTCCGGACCGGTGAAGGCGTCGATCAGCGTCTTGATGAAATCATCCTTCTTCACGCCGGACTTCGCCATGTAGTCATCGAGGGGGACCAGGACGCCTTTGGTGGCAAAGAAGGGGAACTGGAAGATGTCCATGTAGTAGATGTCGGGCTCCTCCTTGGATGCAACTAAGGTCTTGATCTTGGCCCAGTAGTCCCCGGTGATCGGCTCGTATTTCACCACGATGTCCGGGTTCTTGAGGGAGCAGCGATACAGCAGGGACTCCAGCAGGGCCGTTTCCTGGGGGTTGGCCGCCCAGCCGGAGAGCCGCACGGTGGTCTTGGGCTTCTCCACCGCGACCTCCACCCGGGTGACCACCACCTCCCGCGTGACGGCGGGGGTGGGCGCGGCCGCTGGCGCGCAGGCCGTCACAGCCAGGGCCAGGACTGCAAGCAGGAGCAGGAACCTTTTCATGGCAGCCTCCTTTTAGGTAATGGAATCTGGAGCCGCTGCGCCGTCTCCGGCGCAACGGAGACAACCCTATCCATCTCCCCGATCTGAAGCCGGACGGAAAGCGACTCCGTCGTGGGGTTGCGAAAGACCGCTTCCAGGATGCCTTGCCGGCGATCCCAGCGGCCGGAGACGAGCAGGCCGTGGGCCCTCAGGTTCTCCCAGGATCCGGACTCCCACTCCGGCGGGATCGAACGCCCGATGATCAAGCAGTCTGCCCGCGTCTGAACCACTAAGTGATGCAGGGCGGTGCACAGCGCCCCATGGGCGGTGGCGAAATACTGCATGTTCCACCGGCCCTCCTCATCCACTGTCTCGGCAATGCCCCCATGCATCGAGAAGGCCGGGCGGAGTTCCTGCAACGTCCGCCATGCTCCTTCCGCGTCGCCCTGCCAGGCCTGGAGGGTAGACAGCATCGCTGCGGCCCATGGGAAGCCCAATTCGTTGTTGCCGTGGCCCACCATCCGCCCGGCGTAGCGAGCTCGATACGCCTGCACCGTCTGAAGGGCCCGCGGGTCCTCTGGGGGGATCACCTCCATCGGATAGATGGGAGCTATGCTGCTCACGTTGAGGCGGTCATCCTCCTCCGAGGCCTGGAAGTAGCGGCCGTTGCAAAGGCCGTCCAGCGTCCGGCGCAGGTGGGCCGCGGCCTCCGCGCTGCGATAGGCTAGGCCGTTCTCCCAACCCAGCCAGCGCGCTGCCTGGATGTAGCTCTCCAGCAGACGGATGGTCCCAGCCAGGGTGATGCCTTCGTTGCGTACCCGCACCGGCTGCTCATCCACCCCGACCACGGGGCGGATCTCCAGGCCACGGGGCGTCTCCTCCACCACTGCGTGGAGGAAGAAGGTCGCCAAGCCCTCTAACAGGGGGAACACGGCCTCCAGGATCCGGCGGTCCCGGGTAAAGGTGTATTGCTGGAGCAGCATGTTAGCGTAGGCCGCGTTGTTGTGGACCTGATCCTTCTGATGCACCCAGACGCCGTAGGCAGGCTCTCCGCGATGGGTCAGCTCCCAGTCCCATTTCAGGCCAGGCGCGTTGAAATCCTCCCGCGCGTGGCGCGCGGCGGCCTCTCGGGTGCGCAAGAGAAACCCGACGGCGGCCTCCCCTTCCGCGACGTGGTTGGCCTCTAAGAGCGCTCGGTGGATAAAGTAAGCGTCCCAAAACAGATGGGAGGACCAGGTCAGCCGCAGGTTGCCCACCGGCAGCCCCCCAGAGTCCGGATTCTGGATGGCCTTGAAGAGATACCGGCTGGTCCGGTAGACCCGTTGGAAGTCCGGCGTGGGGATTTCAAAATGGGAAACGGAGAAATAGGCCTGCCAGAAGGAGCGCGTGCGGGCGTGCAGCGCCTCTGGTCCTTCTGCCATCGCTCGGGGGATGACCGAGGTGTCCAGCGGGCCTGCATAGTCGTCGACGATGGCGAAATAATGGGTGAAGGCAGTCCCCTCTCCCTCGAGCCGCCAGACCTTCCCTTCCCGTCCCCACCGCTGGGCTTCGGAGAGAGCGACCTCGATGAAGCCCTGATGAGGCCCCAGCCGGTAGAAGGCCGCAGGGCGATCCTCGAGGAACGTGAGGGCGTCAAAGGGATCGGTCTCATAGTCCTCTTCTTGCCATACCCCAGGAGCGGCAAGGGCCCGGAGACGGACCGGCCGGTCGAAGCGGTAGCAGATCACCAGGAGCGGGCGGTCATGGCATAGGAAGGTCGTCACCTCCGCCCGGGCCACTCCCCAATCCACTACAGTGTAGACGGTTCCCTCCTCGGGGACGAAGGTCTGGGAGAAGCTCTGGACGCGCCCGGGTTGCCCCTCGGCTTCCACCTCGTAGGCGGTGTAGCCCAGGGGAGCTAGCTCTGCCCAGGGCTTCCCGGTCTTCGGCAGCACTGCGGCGAAAGGCGGGCGGCGCGGGGGCACCACATCCGCCAGACGGTCCTCCGGATAGTAGCGGTCGGACTTATACCACTGGCAGCGATCTAAGTAGGGATGCAGGCCGTTCGGCGGGCGGTCCGATACCATCGCTCCAGTGTAGCCGATCAGCACCGCATCGTGTCCGTTCCCCAGAAACGCATGGTAATAATCCCGCGGTAACCGCATCCATCCTCCGTTGGAAACATTTCAATCCCGATTCATTCAAAGGGCCAGGTTCATGGGTGCGGCGGGCTCAGGCCGACTCCCGACAGATCAGGGTGGGTGAGATCATCATCGAAGGTAGGGATTCTCCGCTCACAGCAGCCAGCCAGGTGCGGACGAGAGCTTCGCCGATCTGGTCCATCGGCTGGCGCAGGGTAGTAAGGGGCGGGTGGGCCTGGGCCGCTATGGGGATGTCGTCGAAGCCGATCACCGCAACGTCCTGTCCGGGCGTCCGACCGGCCTCGTGAAGGGCCCGCATCGCCCCAAGGGCCATCAAGTCGGTGGCAGCGATCAAGGCAGTGAAGGGGATCCCGACCTCCAAGAGGACCTGGGTGGCCTGGTAGCCGCCCTCGATCGTCAGGGGGATGATCTGGACCAGCTGGTCATCGAAGGAGAGGCCGGCCTCGAGCAGGCCCTGCCGGTAGCCCTGGAAGCGGTGGTGGGCAAAGGTGAAGGAGAGCGGAGGGCTCAGGTAGGCGATGCGGCGGTGTCCCTTCCCGACCAGGTAGGCCACGGCCTCTTGCATCCCGGCCGCTCCGTCCACATCGACCCAGGGGAATCCCCCGTTCTCCTCGATGCGCCCGAAGGCCACAAAGGGGATGCCGGCGGCCTGGAGATGCGGAACGCGAGGGTCATGGCGCTGCAGGTCGATCAGGATGAACCCATCCACCCGGCGCTCCTTGGAGAGGCGGTCGATCAGGCGCAGGTCGGCAGCGGGATCCCGACAGGTCGCAATGAGGAGATCCAGCTGATGCATAGCGCAAGCGTCGCCAAGGGCATGGATCAGCTCGAGGAAGAAAGGATCGCTGAGGCGGCGCTCACCGGTCGGAAGGATCAGGCCGACGGTGTCCGTGCGGCGGCGTTTCAGCTGGCGGGCGCCAGCATGGGGATGGTAGCCCAGCTCAGCAATGGCCCGCAGCACCCGCTCCCGGGTCTTGGGGCGCACCGGACCCGAGTTGTTCAGCACATACGAGACCGTGGCCGGGGAAACCCCTGCCCGCTGCGCTACATCCCAGATCGTCGCCATCCCACTCCCAGGATTGAAACGATTCGGCTGCAGTATAACCGAGAAGACGGGAGTTGTCAAGGGGGCAGGGCCACCGCGGTTCGGACACGGGTGGAGACACAGATGTGGAGATCAAACTGGACGATCTCTACCGCCATATATAGCGTGTCTTGTTTCATCTATCGCCATATATGGGGATCCCCCGCCGCTAACTGTGCCCGTCCTACAGATCGCTGACGGAGGTCCCGCTGGGGTGAAGGAGGGCCTGAGGAAACGTTCCGGGAAAGGCGGGTCTGCGTTGGGGTGAAGTGGGTCCCCTTCTTGGCCATCGCCATCCCCAGGCCCTAACTTATCCGGACCTCAGAGCAGGGCCGGGGGCCGGGCTGGAGGGGCCCAGCCTTTTGGAGCGCAAAGGGGCTTTCAACGATACGGAGAGGCGGCCATACGGCGCCAGGTGTGTCGACGGCCGCGGATCGCAATGGAAAGGG